>BNJS01002968.1_pt1 | contig 112075 bp, 112 predicted proteins | sample 8540461 | NCBI WGS metagenome assembly BNJS01 (sample SAMD00202454, study PRJDB9452) | human saliva metagenome | isolation source: human saliva | place: Japan | reverse complement strand
TCTTCTTCTATATAGTTCAAATTTAGGTTTAGGGAATCTTTTGATAAGTCTTTCACCCTCTTTCTTTGGGTATGTAGTTGCAAAAGTATAAACACCTACTTTTCCTCTTTTCCAAACTTAGCTTCAGGTGAAGTAAGACTCTTCCGTCCACAGCATTAATTGTGCAAAGTGATTCTTCACCTGGCATTACCATTCACGTGCAGCCTTCACGACGCCCAGTAGTAGCCTCTAGAGCATCACTTTTTATCCACGGTGGGGACATCAAAAGCCAACACCCATCGTGATCAATTGTACCAATTAAAATTCTCATTACTACATACAGATATTATTGGTGCCAAATCTCATACTGTAGAACATTACATAAATACGACTCTTACCTTCTTGTAAAGGTTGGTCACCAGTGCAAGGTTACAAATTGTTTAGCTAATCCTCCACAAGAAACTAATAGAGATAGCTAAAAATGCATACACTTTTCAATGGTTAAAAATTTATACTACCTCTACTCTGTTATGGGCTTTTCGGTTTTAGCCTTTATTGTTCATATAAGGACATACGTGGAAACATTCCTGACTACTTCTCTTATAGAGCCCGACCAAAGGCTGCACACCAAAGCAGGAATGCCCACGCTTATGACGTGGTGGGCACTTCCACCTGCTCACTCTTTCCTGATGTTTATGGTCGTTTTCATGAAGGAAAACGTAAAAAGCGAAACGCTAATATTATTTATGTCTTTTAATAGTTATTTAAACACAATTGAATAATGTTTAGAATTGTTCTCAGTTGTCTAATTCGGCCAGTAAAAGCTAAGAACAATTTTTACGCTACACAAGAATTTTAACATTTATTTTGTAGTAAAATCGTAAGTGATTAAAAATCAATAATTAGTAAGTGTTTTGAGGGGGAGATCAACCTTGCACAAAGTTTCACACTTTTAAGTAGCAGTAAAAAGAGATGTCAGGTATCAGGTGACAGAGGGCAAATTAGGGCTGCCAGATTTTCTGGCAGCCCTCATTAGTGTAACTAAGCACAATCTTAAAATAAAGCAATGGATAAAAGAGATGAGTGCAGAGAGTGTAAAAGAAAGCTGTTTGATACTATCAAAACAGCTTTAATGATGAAAGGAGATTACTTAGTAAATCCTAGCAATTCTACACAATATTTTTGAGGAGTTGTAGAAAGCAGTGTATGCTCTGGATTAGCAGTGTGTGTAAGAACAGCTTTATTATGTATTATTTATCTTCTTGGATTTATATGTGAGAGTTAAACCAAATCGAGGCTGTGTGGGCAAATCGTTGTGGATAAAAAGGTTCTAGTAGCAGTTGTTCATCTACATTGAACTGCTTGAGATGGAAGCATCAACGACATTGTACCTCGATAATATTTAAGGTGTACAAAGCTACTCCAATGAGGAATAGAGAGCTCCTTATTACGGCGATAGAGACTGTATGCCCGACGCAGTCCATCGGCACTGAGACGCGGTTTGCCTATCGCTGCGATTGCCGTAAAACTCATCATCGGTAAAACCCCGTTGACGACGTTTGTAGGCAGAGAGAGTAACGATCGTATTCCTTAGAGTTTTGGACATAGCAGCATAAGTGGGAGTACCGATGGCAATATACACCGGGCACTTTCCAATAACTTTGTGTGTATATCTGTTCCAAACCTGGAATAACAGCTGAACAGAAAAGCGGCTTTTGCGGGCGAAAGAGGAATCGGTATTCCAAAGTAATCTCTCTCATATTGTCTTGCATAACGGCTACTTCTTGCAGTATAGAATCGGTGCGTACTTCCCACCACTCTGTATCGTTTTGTGCGTATGCAAATACCCCCTCCGCAAGAGTACCATTATGAAAACAATTGTTCTACCTAATCTTTTGTTTAATAAACTTTGAATGCGTTGAAATCTTCCTCCAGAGTGTAAAAAGGGATAAGTAAGGCTACCTCTACCTTATCTTTGCCTCGTTTTACGACGACTGGTCGAAACATGATTGAAGCACTCATATTATCTTTAATATGAAAGTGGGTACTTTCCATTTTTGTTACTGCCGAGGTAGCTGTATGCCCACAACATTAGGCGTTTCAGGGTTTTTGCAAACGGCGTACGAGCTCCTCAGTATCACGCACCGATAAAATATCGGAGATGATGCGTTGGTACACTTCTGACTGTTGTCTCAGGGTCTCTCTAGCGATAATCGCACGACCGTGCATAGAGATAGAGCTCATCGCGTATACCTGTTTGAATGATAGGAGCAAGCTTCAGCAAACGCAAATAGTTAGTAATTGTAGAACGTTTTACCGACGCGTTTGCTCATTTGGTCTTGAGTGAGTGGTTTACCTGCTCAATGAGGCTGTTGGTAAGAAAGAGCAATTTCTATGAGGGTCTAAATCCTGGACGCTGGATATTCTCAACCAAAGCCATTGTAAGCGACCTCGTTGTCCGTCGAGCGATACGGATATAGGCGAGGGATTGTTTGAGCCCAGCCAATTTAGAAGCTCTCCAAAACGGCGTTCGCCAGAAATGAGCGCTGATATTTGCTTTCTCCGTCGAGGTTTTGCGTGTACGGTGATAGGTTGTACTTACTCCTAATTCCTCAATCAGAGGAAGCGAGGCCTTGCAACTCTTTCTTCATTAAAAGAAGTACGGGGCTGAAAGAGGGTTCGTTTCTATTGGGTCGAGTTCAAGTTCTATGATATTTCCTACAATCTTATCGGCGTTCTTATCTTTGAGAGAATTGATAGCCACTACCAGGCTAGTGCCAAAATAGCTGAAATACCTCTCCTCAAGGCAGGTTTTTAGCAGGTTTCGTCATTATGCAGTTTTGTTTTTACTCTATAATCTCTCTTGAGCTAAGTTGATGTGATTAGTGGCTCCTACCAGTAACATCGTAGCTGATGATAGTTTCGCCAAAACAGGAGCTTCGCCAAGGCGCACGTTGCGTTGAATAATGGTTTTTGAACACACTATATCACTGAAGCAAGTTTTTGCACTTCTACTACTTGCCAGTTAGAAAGTGCGTATGCAACGAGGCATCATACATAGTGAGCAATAAGCCTTCGATATCTAAATCGAAGTTGAAGGTGTACATCTTTTAATAGTATTGAGGAGTTTGCCTAATCCTTCTAGAGCAAAGTATTTCGCATTGGATAGGCACAATCACCGAGTTAGCTGCTGTAAGAGCGTTCCAGTGTGGATGTGGGAGACCTCAAGGAAGGAGCACAGTCGATTAAAAATATAATCATACTCATCAAGTGAGAGATTCTAAGGCTAAGCATAAACTCACGTTGTTCTTGTCAGCCAACTCAATTTCGATAGCCACCAAATTGATATGAGCGGCGATAAGGTCGAGAGATTTTGGGGAGGTAGTGTGAACAATCATATCTTTAGCTTCCATTAGTGTTGTCTCTAAAAGCCTCGTGGGCACGCATGTTCAATAGAGATCTGCACTCGTCACCTAAGCCAGAAGTAGCATTTGCTTCAGGGTCTGGCACCACGAGTAATACTCTCCAATACGCCCAATGAGGCGGCTAAGTTCACAGAAGCAGTAGTTTCTTCCCACACCTCCTTTTTGGTTTGCAATAGCCATTATTTTACCCATAGATTTAGTGTTTTTAGTTAAAGAGAAGACCTTGTTTGGCCACATTGGCTACACCCTAATTCATTAAGTTCTGTAGCTTTGACAATAGCCTTGTTGAGTGTGTGACACTCAAATAATCTTCTAAAGGCTTCTTTATCTTCTAATAAAAGCCTCCCTGTTTATTTGAATGCTAATTTCGATTGGCAGTAATAGTTACTTTTACACTGCCATCAGCGGCAATTTCTTGCATCAACTAATACGTGATTTAAGCGCGCTGTAGCCTCTTCTGTGCTGGGTTTCTTTTGAGTTTCCCCATCATTCCCATCATATCTCCAAACATAATATTTTATCCAGAGGGCAAAAGTACAACTGAAACATCACACATACATAATCAACAATAATTGCGCTACCATTACTCGCAAGAAGGTAGTGAGCGGATACACACTTGCATAGGTAAGGGCAGGAATTTCGAGTTAGACATATCATTAGCAAATGCCAAAGCAGGAGGGTCGGTAGAGGGCACCCAGAAAGCAAAACCACAGATTTCCAAAATAGTCTAATTTTGCTTTTATGCGAGCTACAATAGAGGTTACTAACAGAGGAATAAGAGTGATGAGAGCTCCTAAGCCCATCCAATATAAACCTTGACCGTAGTAATAAGGTTTGGACAAATTGCGCTCAGAGCATCTAAGCCCACACTAGCGAGGAAAGAGCACGATGCAGTTTCTCTCGCACCATTAAATTAGCGCTCAGATACATAATGGGTAACTGAGAATTTACCACCATAACGGCTGATAAGTATTGCTACGATGGGAGGGACCACCCACATCCGAGCGGACTGCTCCAGGTGCTACCAGGTACAGAGAAAGGAATGCTACCCAAAGCAACAAGAGTGATACCCATAAAAGTTCGGCGATGTGAGGAGGTTTCGCAAACGGCGTTTGGAGTTACCAAACTCATCACTAACAAGTTTGTATGTGAGTTTCATCACCTATTACGGTAATAGTGTCGCAAACTGTGTAATTTTGTATTAGCAGAAGGAACAAACTCTTACACACCTGCATCGGAACATACACGGCTGATCGTTACTCCGAAAACGTCGAGGACGTACATCTAATTCAGCTAAAGTTTTGGTGAAAATAGCACGCTGTGTTACATTGATACGGCGCGAGGTGTGAGCGCATATCTTTTCATCAGGGGAAATAATCGGTGATTGATACACTATCCCCATTAGGGTAAAGAATTTTTCGTTCTCTTTGTTGGCTAGCAATTAGAACTATATCGCCTTCTTCTATAGTGAGTTTTCGGCATTAGCTAATAAGATTTCACCTTTTCCACACATACGTGAGATGGTGAAATCAAAAATCGAGTGTGATAACACTGAATCCAAATAAAGAAGGGTTGGTAACTTTGATAGCAAAGCGGTTGATTACCACTTGGTCTTTAGAATGGCGCACGGCATTCAAACGTCGCGTTCAAATTTACTTTTGAAAATACTTTTTAAACCTAACATTACGATGATGATACCCATACGCCAAAAGGATAAGCTACGTACATTGTAGTGACGTTGAGGGAGCTTCTTCACCACATCAGCGGGTATAGCGTTGGCAGCTCCTAATCCAGGAGTACATGGTTACAGCACCTGACATAATTCCTACTAAAGGTAGACATATCAGTTTGAGTGATGTAGTGAATTCTCTATAACAGTTAGTACACAAGTAACGATAGATAGGATTGCTAATAAATTTAGTTTGATACTTTCTCTTTTTAAAGGCTGAGAAAAACCAGGGCCTACTTGTAACCCAATGGTATAAACGAAGAGTATTATCCAAATTCTCTATGAAGTGCTGAATATGCATATTAACAGTAAAGCCCATTTCAGCCATAGCACATCACCTGTAAAAGTACCCAAGCGATACTCGAATGAGATGCAAAAATTTTAATTTTTCCTAAGTAACTCCACTGCAGATGACAACGCTGCACACCATCACAGTGTAAGCTACACTCTCGTGGTTAGTCATCAAATTCCAAAAGCCATTCATTTAATGTTTGATAATTAGTGTTTAATGATTAATGATTTAATGTTATTATGTTTATTATTTTATTTGTTATAAACTGCTAAGAAAGACCGTAGCAGTAAAACTTTAAGACTGGCAGAAAGTTAATTATTTGATTAGCCCAAGAATGGATAACGATAACCACTGGTGGTACAAAAAGTTTCTTTGATGAGGCGTGGTGATACCCAGCGCAACAGGTTTTGAGCGATCCAGCCTTGTCATCAGTTCCTCGAAGCACGAGCGCCTCCAAAAGGTTGTTGTCCTACAACGGCTCCTGTAGGTTTATCGTTTACATAGAAGTTACCTGCAGCGTTTTCGAGGGCTTTACAGCTTGATCTATCACGTAGCGATCGGTAGCAAATATTGCTCCAGTGAGAGCATAGCTGAAGTTTCATCAACGAGTTTTGGTGTTTCTTCCCATTTGGCATCATCGTATACATATACAGTTACAACAGGACCAAAGAGTTCAGTTTTCCATGGTGGTATAATGCAGGGGTTAGTAGTACACATACCGTAGGTTCTATAAAAATAACTTTACCTTGTCGAAACCACCACCTACAAAAATTTCGGCATCCTTTATCTTTTTAGCTTGGTCTACATATTTGAGCCAAATTATCAAAAGAATGTTCGTGAATAACAGCAGTGATGAAGTTTTCGAAGTTTTCGGAGAACCCATTTTGAAAGACAAAACGTCTTCTTTTTACGAAGGCTAAGGTCTCATCAGCTTTTGATTTAGGTAACAAACACGACGAGGCAGCGCTACATTTTTGTCCTTGATATTCAAAAGCACCGTGAGTGATCAGCCGCAGCTAGCTTCGTTTAGGACAAGCGCTTGCGAGCGAGGATAAAAGTCTTTACCGCCTGTTTCGCCTACTATCTTAGGATAAGTTCTGTAGTTATGAATATTGCGTTTATTTTCTTCCAAATATCTTGGAAAACATTGCAGAACCTGTAAAGTGGATACCTGCAAAATGCGGACTAGCAAGAAGAGGTATCAGTAATCATAGCAGCATCGCCGTGTAGTACATTGATAACGCCATCGGGTAAGCCTGCTTTCAATACTTCTACTATCATATTAGCCGAAAATACTTGCGAAGCACATGGTTTCCATATTACTACGTTACCCATTAGCAGCACTTGCAGGTAGAGTTGGCCAGATATAGCGGTAAAAGTTGAATGGAGTAACGGCACGTACAAAACCCTTCTAAGGGGCGGTATCGCGATTCCAAACACCTTCAGAAGAGTTGGGTTGGTCGTTATAGATATGTGTCATAAACCTATGTTGAAGCGCAAGAAGTCTAATAGCCGCAAGCAGAATCTATTTCAGCTTGGTGCACTGTTTCTAGACTGAGCAATCATTGTAGCGGCGTTCATTTTTGGCGTGAGTGAGCACTCAGCAACAAGGTCAGCAGCTTTTAAGAAGATAGCGGCATGTTCTTCCCATGCGAGAGCAGCCCATTTCTTACGAGCTTCAGGGCCACAGCCATCGCTTTTTCTACCTCTGCTTTGCTAGCGTGTGGTAAACGCCCAAGCAGTGCTTGTGGTCGTGTGAGGGTGCATCCGCTCTCATTGCCAGTGCGTGCTTCCTCACTGCCAATGTATAGCGGAGCATCTACTACAGGTGTTCCATAGTCTGTGGCTTTTGAGCACTGCTTCGCGCTCAGGGACTTCCTGGTGCATAACTCTTTACAGGCTCATTGACAGCCTTAGGTACTTTTACCTTTTCCATTGTTATTTTTGTGTTTTAAGTTGTTGAAAAATAAATTAGAAATTTTCGGCTAAGATACAACAATTATTTGAACCTACAAATTTTAGAAAGGAAATATAAGACTTTTGCCAAAGGTCATAACATAGCAAGTTATGACCTTTGGCAAAGCAATGTTATTTATTTTTGTTTTACAAGAAAGTACCACTACTTTCAGGATCGAGGGTTGATGAGAGAATATCGTTTCGGTCTTTTTCGATTTCGGCTTTTGTCGCCAAATTCGCGCATTGCATCTTCTATTTGTTCATCTTCTGCTACTGATATCTGTACAGATATGAATAGGGATTTTCTCACTTCCATAACTGTTAGCAGGAAGGGTACTATAAGTTAATCCAGTGGGTTTGGTAGTAAAATAGCCTAATACGATTTTTAAATCGAAATTTACATAAGTTTTTGATTTTGAAGAATCCTTTCAATCCTATTTGCCTCTACGGAGTACTCCTTTAGGGGGCATTTGGATTTTTATCATAATTACCGCCTTTGATATACACATTCTTCAGGATTGGTATCGCGGTATTTAACGCATAGGCTTCAGCTTGCAGGTACTGTAGTTTGCTAGCTACCGCTGTGAAATTATCGGCGATAAAAGAAGAATTGATAGTGATTAGGTGCCCGACCGTAGTCAACAGTGAGTTTATACGTTTACCCTCTTTATCATAGAAGATAAGTTCTATTCCAGAGGTGACATCCAGCTTGGATCATTACTTCCCTTCCCAACGGATAGCGGTAGGATTATCGTTTGCTGGGGTAATAACGCCATTTTTGTTCTCAAAAATAGAAACGTTGTACTGTTTTGAGGTATTTCACGGGGTAGTCGGGGTTACCTATGGAAATAGCCGAGAATGCCCTGCAAACGCACTACGTCGGTTCCACTTAGCTACAAACCTCTTTCGGCAGTGGCTGTGGTGGTGAGGTAGTGAGCGGTAGTGGTAGAAGATTGCGTAGTAGGAGGGGTTACTTTTGATTATCGTCTTTACTGCAAGAGACAAGAAAGAAAAGTAACAAATATTGACATGTAATGATTTTAAAAAGTCGTATATATTTTTCATCGTTTTAATGTTAAAAAGGTTATTGTTTAATTTGTACAGGGAGTGTCATATCAGAGTCTAATTGAAAGGCATCTGAATACCCACAACATTGTAAAGGGCGTTCTTCTGGGTTTGAGGTTTGAGTTTTGTTGGCAGTGAGGAACAAAGCTAACTTGATACGCAATTTTATAATCGCCAGCTGTAGCCTCGTCCTTTTGATGTGAAACGCCTTTTTAGACCGATAGGGTCGCGTAGTTCAGGGTGTTTTTATCCCGCGCAAGCGCAAATCACCCTTGTGTACGCATAAGTACCATTTTCGTGTCCGGTATCTTTGATATTCATAACTTACCACGTTTTGTTCATATGCGGTTTACCATTGCATCTCTTCCGTCTTTATTTCCGGGATAATTCCTGAAATAACTGAAAGAAATGTTGGTGAATAGGCGCCATTTTGCAGTTACGAACTCGTGGTTCATACGCGCATTATTGTTGTAATATACGATTTCGAAGCGGTATTCGTGTCCCATTTGCCATTGTATAGGCTATTGATGTCATATACTATATCTTTAGGTGACTTATTAGCGGTGCGCTCTCTGTACCTCGTTAGTGCCTATATCGGTAATGATAAACTGCACCTTATCAGCATATCGTGCCCTGTCCATAGTTTCATCAGTGCAGAGCTTTAGGTTGGTATTGTCTTTACTACAGCTGCTTGCTAAAACATATTATAGCTATTAAGTTAATAGTTTTATGAGATATCATTTTTGATGTCTTTTAAAAATTATGAAATCAATCTTACAAATACATTTCTACCCAAAATCGTGTGCGTAATATCTAAAACGATTGGTATATTCCTTGTATTCAGTGCTTTAAAAGGTTTTCGCAGAAAGCCTTATTCTTAAAAGTTTGCTGCCTCCTATCTTCAGAGTTGTTCCTATGCTAGCCTCAAAAGGTGATAAGCATCGGGGGTAGTAGAATTAACTCTTGAGCTGCTTCAAAAGCGCGTTTGTTTGGCTACAGGTGATGTTCTATACCTATGGTAAAAGTTTCTAACAATCCTCTATTGCTGTCTACATTCCATTTTAACTGCTGACTCACACGTGAGCAGGGATAAACGAAAATACGCTTTAGTTTGCATCTCATTGGCAAATACTACAGAGTCTTTCACTTCATAACTTAGCTCGTTGTCACTTTGATTATACCATTTCACCAGAGGTAATTTAGCTTCGAGGTTCATGCCTCTAAAGAAAGCATCTGCTTGAGTGTACTGAAAGATAGGGCATACACCTCGAAAAATAGGAGGCACTTCTCCCGTAGGATAATCAACATGAAGTTATCCATTGTAGGTACATATCTACATTCACTCGTAGTCTTGGCCGATTATAAGCAAAAAGAAGTAAGCCACATTTTAAGCCCTGTTTGATTGTAGTGTCTCATCGCTCCTAAGTCATAGGTGCTCTGCCCCGTGGTGTAACCCACTGCTGTACAGCTCTATTTACGTGAGGAGCACGCCATGCTACTCCTATATTTGTAGCTAAGGTCTATCCATTTGTAGTGGTATCGATGCTCCTCCTGTAGTAAGTCAGATTATGAAACCGATGTTCGCCCCCGTACGGCGTTGTGAATACATATCGTAACCATCGGCATTGAGGTATTTGTAGTCGACACCTAAGCCCAGCTTCAGCCATCCATCTATTAGAGTGATAACGCTGTATCCCAAAAACTCCATAGCTAAGCGAAGCAAAGTTAGGGATTACAGGTACCACCCCAGTGCCAGGTTGGTTATAGTTATCTTGCCAAAAACTACCTCCTAAGGTTGTTTTGCCACAGTAATTATAACTATTTTCCCAATCACATCAAGGGTGTGAGTGGTGAGCTCCATATTCAGCGCAGGGATACGTGTTCTATCCATTCGGCGCACACTAAACTCTTAGCGTATATCCTTCTGAAAAAGCGTATTGAGCGGTGAGTTTACCGCCAAAAAGGCAAATAGTAAAACGCTTTAGTTTTTCAATAGATGATGCACTACCTTTTGTTTAGAGCGTTAATAGTGTACGAAAACGGATAAGTATCAGCGGCCTGCCGATTTCAAACCTGCCTAATGGGTCGTCTAAAATTACCAGATGTGAGAACCATAAAACACACTACTTTCGTTCTCAGCGGCTGTAAAACACTTCAGCAGTACCTTGCTTTTTCTGTCACCTGTAGCTACTGAAAAGTTTGCCTCACGAGCAGCGGTATTGCTTAGCAGATGGCTGGCAGTACTAAGGTCTCCAGGCGTTTCAGCGTACCTGTACACGCCACGCCCACGAATGGGAATTAGGTACAGAACCTTCTATACTTGCAGTCAGAGCTGATTTTCTACCGTTAGACGCAAATGAAGGGTAATAACCTGCCGTGCATACCATCACCATACGGCAATTTCTTAGGGCGCTATGAGGATTACTCCCCAAAGAGCATCTGAACCATATCGCACAGCATTAGCTCTTTTACTATCGTTATTTGGTCGGCAACCATAGGGTCTATTTCGGGAGCGTGATCAGCTCCCCATTGTTGTCCTCTTGGCGCACCTCATTGTTGAGTATTAAGATACGATTGCTGTGCAAACCGTGAATAACAGGTTTAGCAATGCTAGCTCCCGTTTGTATCATTGAGATCCCTGCTACTTGGGTAAGTACTTTGGCTAATTCGTCTCCCGAATGCTGTATGCAAAATTCTCTTTTTGATAGTGTTTTGAGGATGCAAGGCAATTTGCATTCCACTACAGAAGTGACATGACCTACCACCGTTACTGCATCTAACTGACTAACGGTTTCTTTCATCACCACTTTATAAGGTTGAGCAATGGGGTCATACTGATAGTAGCTTGTCAATCGTGATAGCCAAGATAGGTAATTTTGATAGGGAGAGTCCCTTTAGTAAGTTTTTCAATAGTTACTTTGCCGTTGGAATCTGTTAGGTAGTGTTTTCCCATAAAGTGTACCACTGCCCCTACCAAAGGCAATTGTTGTGTGTCTTCTACTTGCAGTTGTAATCGGCTTTGTCCAAAAGAGAAAGCACACAAAAGCAGCAGAAGGGATAATATCTTTTTGCATAAGAATTTAATTTGAAAAATAGTCGATTTTTCAATTTGCTAATTAGCAAATTGACTCATTGACAAAACCAACTGGGGGGCCTCTTGAAAGATAGCAAAGGCAGTTTGAGAATGCCTTTTTCAATAAAGAAGAATACAGTAGAAACTGTTTGCTCCCATAAATGATAGGTAAAGAAAGAAGGAGCAAAAACTGATGTAACTGCAAAAAGATACAATCATAATGAGTATCTACAGCTGAAAGATGCGATTGGTGATGACATTCATCACCTGTAGCTATAGCATAATTCTTCCTTAGTGTGGTGATTATGAAAGATTCACCCACTGGGAAAGCTACTCTAGCATACATAAGAGAAGCAAAAAGGCAAAGATGCGCGTGTATACTGCCATTGTCTTTCTTCATCGTTTTCAATTTGCAAAATTACTAAATAGTTATGAAATAGCAAAGAATTAATAGTTAGTTTTTATCATTAGAGAACTTGGATTTACTAAACAACTCTTACTTTTTGCTAAATTGCTAATTTTTCTATACTTTTGCCCCTTGATTTATGGCAATACAGAAACTCATATCCTTCATTTATTCTCACCAAGCTGATGGCAATCCTCTTCATTGCTTTTTGCTGTTGCTATGGCAGTAGGAACTTTTGTAGAAAATAGTTATGATACTGATACTGCCCGTATTTTGGGTGTATAACACTTGGTGGTTTGAGGCGATAATGGTACTTTTTGTTGTAGAATTTTATAGGGAATATCTCCCGCTACCGATTACTCAAAAGAGAGATTTGAGCACTGCTTGTATTGCACCTTTTCGTGGGTGTTTATCATCATAGGGCTGGGGTTACGCGCTACTTTGGCAATGAAGGTAGTATTTCTCTGCGCGAAGGAGAAACTACAAATACTTACCTCTCCGATCGCACTTATATCACCGCAATGGTAGATGGCAACTATCAAGGAGCTCCCTTGCGTAAAAAGAAACAAAAAGAGGTGCTTTTTCTCAACTCATACTGCTAATCATTACAAGTGGACATCCGACTTTAAAAGTAAACCTTTAGCATTACGTGTAAATCGTTTAAACACATAGCCGAGGGATGAATGCCTTAGTATTAGAGGTTGTTTCAGACAATGAACACAAAGAAGTAACTATAATGGGCAAACGTGGTGTGCAACACCCTCCTGCCACAATCACTTTGAACGGCTTGCAGGTTTCACCTAAGCTACGGAGCACGCGAGATTGCCTTTTTAGTCTCACCCTCAACGATTTTATAGCCGAAAAATACCCTGGTACTGAGAATAGTTATGCTTCCTTTAAAAGCAAAGTAACCGTGAGTGGGGGAGGGGAGTGTTTCCTTTATGATATTGAGATGAATCATATTCTCAATTATCAAGGTTATCGTTTTGTTCCAATCTTCTTTTTCACCCCGATGAACAAGGTACTATATTATCGGTAAACCACGACTTTTAGGGTACCCTCATCACTTATAGGTTATATACTGCTCTCGGCAGTCTGCTGGCGTTTATGTTTGTAGGCAAATCCTGATTTAGGAAACTCAATCAGCAACTTAAAGAGTTTGCAAGCTACAAAGGGTTGCAATAGTTTTGGCATTATGTTTTGGCTCTTTGGCTACAGCCCAAACTCTGTGCTTGTCCCCAGCAAACCCCACGCTGAAAAGTTTGGTGCAATGCTCATTCAAGATGATGGGCGCTTTAAGCCCGTGAATACCTTCTCTCAGAACTCTTACGAAAACTTAGCAAACACGATACTTATAAAGGTTTAACTTCCGATCAAGTTTTGCTTTCTATGCTCCTCAGTCCACAAGCGTGGTATGGAGTCGGACATTATCTATGTAAAAGAAAGCTAATGATAGTTTGCATCGTTTTTGAGTTCCCAAAAGGAACCAAATGGGTGAAAGCCCAAAGATTTTTGATGCAAATGGACAGTACAAGCTCGCCCCTTTATTGAAAGATATTTACAACACAAATACCCCTAACCAATTTCAAAAGATTTTAAGGAAGTAGACCAACGTATTGGCTTGCTTAACAGAGCATTACAAGGTGATATTTTTTTAAGGTCTTCCCTGTGCCTAATGACCCTAATCATAAGTGGATTTCGCACTTAGATTACGTAAACGATACCCTCCAAATCACCGACCCACTGTACAAACAATTTGTAAAAAACGCACTGCCAGCTTACCTTATCTTGCTACAACAAGCCACTGAAACAGGCGATTATAGCAAAGCCGACAAGGTGCTCAACAATATCAAGCTACAACAAGAATTCTACTCAGCTGAGGTATTGCCCTCATCTGCCAAAGTACAAACTGAATTGTGGTACAACCAAATTAATATTTTTGAACAACTTTTTCAGGCGTATTTGTATCTTGGCACAGTGCTATTTATAGTAGCTATTATGGCATATATTTCTGCCAAAACAAATTTTTAGAAAACTTACTCAAATAGGTATTTTCCTGCTGTGGCTCTGTTTTATTCTGCATACTGTGGGACTTGCAGTGCGTTGGTATCTATCAGGTCATGCACCTTTTAGCGATGCTTATGAGAGTATGATATATGTAGGTTGGTCGGCTATTGGGGTAGGACTTTTCTTTTCTCGACATTCCCCCTCACGGTTGCTGCTACCGCTTTTGTAACCGCTATGATACTGATGATTGCGCATTGAATTGGATGGATCCTGCTATTGAACTCTTCAACCTGTGCTCAATAGCTATTGGCTGATGCTGCACGTTGCTGTGATTGTAGGTAGTTATGGACGCTTTTGCTTTAGGGATGCTCTTGGTGTTATCAATCTCCTACTGATGATAGTTACTACCCGCAAAAACGCCCATAAAAATCAACCTTATACAACAAGAACTCACTATAGTAAACGAATTAGCTCTTACCGTGGGACTTGTGATGCTCACTATAGGCAACTTTTTGGGAGGTATGTGGGCAAAGCGAAAGCTGGGGACGTTATTGGGGTGGGATCCCAAGAAACTTGAGGCATTGATTAGCATTGTGATTTACGCCTTGGTAATACACCTGCGCTTGATACCTCATTGGCGCGGACGATGGGCGTTCAACTTTATGAGTATCATTGCTTTTGGTGGTATTCTAATGACTTATTTTGGCGTGAATTTTTACCTTACAGGTATGCACAGCTATGCTACAGGCGATAAAATTATCACCCCTGCTTTTGTGTATTATGCTGTGGGTATAGTGCTGTTGTTAGGACTGGTATCGTATTTGAGAGTGAGAAAAGCATCACAAGTTTTGCAGAACTCTAATACTAATTCCTAATCCCTAATTTTCTAACTCCTAAATTGTTAATTATTAATTATAAATTGTTAATTGAATGAAGTCTTATATCAACGGAATAGCCTGCATATCGGCTCAAACTACTTTCTTAACACCTCATTTTCTCGATGAAGCCCTAAAAGGTTACTCCAGAGGAAGTGTGTTACGCTCAAGAACCTTCTTATAAAGAATATATTGCCCCTAATGCCAGTCGTCGTATGGCTAAAAGGTGTAAAAATGGAGTATAGCTACAGCTACTGAAACTCTTAAAGAAGCCATATCACTACCCCCGATGCTATTTTGGTGGGTACCGGTATGGGGTGCCTGCAAGATTCTGAAAAATTTCTTACAGCTCTTATCAACGACAACGAGGACACCTTACCCCACGGCTTTTTATACAATCTACACACAATACCGTTGCAGGGCAGATAGCTCTTTTATTGCAGTGCAAAGGAGAAAACTTTACCTATGTAAATGGGGCTGTATCATTTGAATCGGCTTTGTTAGATGCTAAAAATGCAAATGGAGCAAGACACTATCAATACAGCTTTTGGTAGGAGGTGTGGATGAACACAGTCCGCACACTTTGTATTTATATGATTTAGTAGGGCTTGACCAAAAGGGAGAAGGCGCAAGTTTCTTTGCATTATCAACAGAGGCTACCCCCAATACCTATGGAGAACTAGTGGATGTAGCTTTGTACAATGAACTCACTCCTGAGCAACAACAAACAGCCCTTAACAACTTTCTTTCTCGCCACCATCTTACTCTCTCTAATATAGATTTGATACTTACTGGCGAATTTGAAAACCGTTCTTGGCAACGCCCTACCTTGCATTATAAAACCCTGAGTAGTGAGTATTATACTGCTTCAGCCTTCGGACTTTGGTTTGCTTGTCCAGTACTACAAAGCAAACCTTTCCCGCCGATTTGTGAACTTCTCTCTCTACTCCCATACAATATATTTTATTAGTAAATTCATATAGGGGCAAAGATTTTTAGTTTTTGTACTGTTGAAGAAATAAAGAGGTTGTTTGAAAAGTATTAAAAATTGACTTTACAACCTGTGTCTTTGGCAGAGAGTTTCACACTTTGTTAAATTTTATTACCTTGATAATCAAGTGTTTTAGAGTGTTTTGTTAGGGGCGTTTTGTAAACGCTCCACATAAATAGAACTTTTTCGGACAGTCCTTCATTGTAAAGGTTACCAAAGTTTGATCTTTATTTTGTAGCATCTTTTCAAAATTAAACTTTTCAGATAGTATCTTTCCATTTTATATTTAGTGTATTTAGCATTATACGAGTATTTTAATTTGAAAATCTACTAATGTTTAAATTTCCACATTAGTGCTGATAAATAAAGTTATGTATAAAAATCCCTTTTTGAAAAGATAGATAAATATATTAAGATTGATAGTAAAAACGCTTTTTAGTTTAAATTTCTTCAAAAAAGTTTTGTCTAAAAGAATAAAAGATCTTTTTCAATAAAAACTGAATTTCTATGTTTTCAAGAAAAATAATTAAAATATTTGTAAGAGTAAAATGTATGTTACTTTTTGCCGTGCTGAAAACTCCTATGTTACAAGATACAAAGTGTTTATTATTAGCTTAAATATAATACCACTCCTGATTTTGTATAAATCTATGAGATTCTTAGGAGATTTTTCCTAACAAAAACATCAACTCTCTATTATTTAAAACATTGAACAAACATCTTTTTACAATCGCAATATTTGTCACTGCTCTTATAACAGCATTTATACAAAAATGCCCTTAGTGGGGTATGTGTTAGTAATAGTACTCTTTTTAGGCATTACCTCTTGGGGTGTATTCGATCATCTCGCCTCTCTTATTTTGTTAAAACACAATACTTCTTAAAGAGGGCGTCCGGTAAAAACAGTAGCGCTAACTTTTGATGATGGTCCTTCAGAACTCACACCACAATTCTTAGATCTATTGCAGCAATACAATGCCAAAGCAGTCTTTTTGTGTAGGGTGAACAAATACAAAAGTATCCAGGGTCGTCAAACGTATGCAAGCTGAAAGGTCATTTAGTGGCAAATCATACCTTCACCCATCAACCTAAAAATATTCTGCACGCAAAAGCCCTTGCCAACGAAATTCGTCATACCGATGAAGCATTGGCGCGACGGATATCGTTACCCTGTTTTTCCGTCCTCCATACGGAATTACCTCACCACCCGTTGCTAGAGCAATTCGGGCAACAGCAAAGAAAGTCATAGGTTGGGATGTACGCTCATTAGACACCGTAATACATAATGAGGACAAACTTTTCCAACGTATTGTTCGTAAACTTTCTAATGGCAATATCATCTTAATGCACGATCGTCTGCCTCATACCCTCAATGTTTTTGGAACGCTTATTGCAGTACCTCAAAGAAAAATAACTATACAATTACAAACGATTTAGAATGAAAAACTCTTAATATTCCTCAGTTTTGTGCCTTTAGCAGTGAGCGCCCAAGCCTTACTGAAGTCCAAATACGCGACTTCAAAGCACAAACTATGTGCTAAAAACAAGTCAATCCAAACAATGCAAGTCAATTTTTACTCAGAAAAAGCATTTGGATTTATGAGTAAGGATATTGAGACTTTTTGGTAAAAATGGCATTTGCTAAACCCTGATAAACTGAATTGGCAATATACCAAACCTTACCAGTATCGGATTGTTTTTCAAAAAGATAAAATTACAGTAAACGATGCAGGTAATATCTCACAGATGAAAGCTGATAATAAAGTCTTCAAAAATAAATAACCTTATTGTGAGTTCTATCAGTGGCGATATGTTCAATGAAAAAGAATTTGCGATGACTTTTGCTAAATCCGGCAATAGCACATTAGTTAAATTATTGCCCTAACGATAAGACACCTCTAAAATATGTGAGCGAAATACATCTCTATTTCGATGTCGATAGTGTAGTAGAGCGCGTAAAACTGATTGAACCTTCTAAAGACTACACCGAAATCCTATTCAGCAATAAAAACTAAATACAAAAATTGATGAAACAAATTTTAAAATGTAGTCTGTTTGCTTTCTTGCTTGCTAGCTGCTCACCTTCTTATAAACTCCCTGCTGAATACCACTCAGTTGCTACAACTCAAACAATTATTGCAAATCCCCACATAAGGGTAGGGAGAGGAGTATCTCTATCGAGCTACTATTACTGCTTATGGTCACACTTTTAGTGGACTCTTAGCAGCTAAAATTACCAGCAGATAATACGTGGCGAGTAGCCTCACTACCGATTTTGGGACACACACTTTTTCGATTTTGAAAACCAAAATGGAAAGATTAAAAACGAACTATGTAACCCCCGACTTGAATAAGAAAATTGTCATCAATACCCTTACAAACTGACTTTCAAAAGTTACTACAGACTCATTTACAGTCATTCAAAAATATACTGATGGTACTAACTGAGGTGCAAAAAATGCAAGGATGGTAGTGATACAATCTATTTATTTATTTCAGGGAACAATCTCTTCAAACAGCTTAATATGCAAGCTGAGAAAGTTGTACACCACCTTTTATATATAATCCTAGCAACATAACTATAGAACACCACTCCCTTACCATTAAAAATAGTTTTAGAACCCCTTGTTAATTTTTAATTATTAAAAGATGTTAAAAAGATTTTTATACCCTCAATATTTTAGAAAAGCAAGATACTGAAAATTATCTCTGCACCCATACCTAAATCCTCAACACTCCCTATTTTCGAAGGACATTTTCCTAACAACCCTATCACACCAGGAGTGTGTATGATGCAAATCATCAAAAAATCTCACTGAGGAAATTACAGGGCATAAACTTTTCTTAGCCAAAACTACAAATGTAAAGTTTATGGCGCTTATCAACCCTATAACTCACCCCTGTGTTGCAACTCCACACTCGCCATTCAATATAAAGATGCTAATATACAAGTGAAAAATACAACCTCTTTTGATGAAACAGTCGCATTAAAACTTACGAATTTATACAAAAATACTATCTTAAAAAGTTCGTTTTCTTACTCATTGTGTAAAATGATAGTTAAAAATTGCGCTATGTAAAATAAAATAACTACTTTTTGCAATCATTTTAAAAAGTATAACAAACAAATAACACTAAAAAGCAATATTAATAGTGGAAAGGAACGATTTTACAGAGAAGAGTTACGAGAAGTTGAAAAATGCAATTCAAGAGATTGTAAATGAGGAGGATAAAAAGAAGTATACGCACTATCTTTTTGACCTACACCTGTGATGATGACGATTTGCGATTTCCTAAAATTACACTGAGTTATAACACCCTTTCAAATGTAAAAAGAAAGAAAGTTACAATGCCGCTTCTAAAGAAGACGCTAAGTGGAATTTTTGATTATTGGTTACAAACTGAAATGGAAACCATAGGAGGTAAAAAGGACAAACTACTCAAACAGTGGTTTGCTAAAACTCCTCACTTCTATACGGATGAAGAAAACGATCGAGCGATAGAAGAAGATGAAGATTTGTACGATAAACTCCTTAAGAAAAGGAGATAGGTTTTGCAAAGAATTTATAAAAAAGCGATTGCTCTGCCAAACAGTTGTTAGATGAAGGAGAAATAGAGAGAATATTCGGTCGCAATATACCTATTATTATTCATCAGCAAGATTTTGAAGAAACTCCCATTATTTGGACTAAAAGCTAATCCTGCCAAACTCATTAAAGAGTTTTTGAATACTGGGATGGTGATGACGATGAATAAAGAACAATCTACACTTTGCCAAAGCTGCGAATACCTCAAAAAGGCTCGTATCTTTTGGCTATATATTTATTCCTAATTTTTAGTGATATGCAAATACTATTTATCTTATTATCTCTCTCTACAACCCTTTGCGCACAAGCAGCTTTCAATGCACCTGAAGTAGATGCTATCGCTTATGATGATAGTGGTAATTATACATTCTTCCAGAAATTAAGAAATGGAAACTATAGGGCTTTAGATTTAGATTTTGATGTTAAATACCCCATAAAGATAATTTCTTTAATTTTTATCTCCTTATTGGAGGAAAGATGATGATGAGTATTCTGAGAAGAGATTTTAGAAGACAATAATGAAATAATATTTACTAAAGATATAAGTAAAACTTCATTTCAGGATTTTGTAGGAAAAACGTATTTGTGTGATACAATAATATCCTCTGAAGAGAGAGAAGAGGGACATATTATTTGTGAAATGGTAAATAATCATACTGCAGTGTTGGCACGTATAGCTAATAAGATACCCACTTATGGTTTTGGTTATTATATTATTGATAATCCATAAAGATACACCTCGTTGGCTTACTTTTGATACAGAGCAATATGCTATTTTGGTGCTAAAAACTAAAAGATAATAAACAAATATATCTGTTTATTAAGGAGAATGGAGATTTGGAGAAAGTATTTATTCCTATGGGAGATAAAATAGTTTTGATAGATGAAGCTAAGTACACTTTTTAGAAAAATCACATCAGAAATATATAATCTAAAAATTATCGTTATAGTACTCGTGATTTTTGATGATTATTTTGAAAGTATTTCCTAAGGGTAAGAAAATATGAAATTATAGACATTTTTAAGAATAAAGCTCTTTTGGGAACCTATGACACTATTATTAGGAATGATACTTTTATCATTACTAAAAATAAAGAAAGAGGTAAATATTTATAACCAATTCTTTCAAAAACTGAATTGTGGAAAAGGTAAAAAGCGCTCATTTAATTAATTTAGCAGTTGAGGTAGAGGATGAGCAAGGAGTAAAATATTATGATAGTACTAGGGAAGAGTATACCTAAATCAGCATTGAGAGAATTTAGCTGTGGTACGGATAGTTAGTACTCCTTTATAAATATCTTTACATCTAAGAAGCTGTTTTTAAAAATTCCTACTAATAAAAATTATTTTTATTCTCACCCCTCCCACCCTCAGTCTCCATTTTCCAGCTTGTCCCCCTTCGGGGTTGTCGGCAATGTGCCGAGTAAGTGAGTCAGGGGCTATTCGCCTCTCTTCCCCTTTGGGGTTGTCGGCAATTGCCGAGTAAGTGAGTCGGGGGTTTATCCCACCCCTCCACCTCATCCCTGCCCTTGCAACTCCACCCCGCCCGATAGCGGCTCGCACCCCTCCTGAGTTTCTCCGAGTCTCTCCGAGTTTTTCTTAAAAATATTTCTCTCATTTTTCAACTAACTACAAAAACTTTCAAAAAAGTTGCGATTTTGAGTGATAAAAAGCCGTACCTTTGCACCCACAAATGAGACGGACAGCCGCTCTCAGAAAGCGAAAACAACACGTACATTGACTAATGTTGTACAGCACAAAAAGAAGATTTAAAGAATCGAGTGAAACCTGAAGTCAATAACTTAAGAATCGGTTAAAGATATTAAAGATTTTAACGATGAAGAGTTTGATCCTGGCTCAGGGATGAACGCTGAGCGACAGGCCTAACACTGTGCAAGTCGAGGGAGAGGTTACCTTCGATGACAAAACCGCGCACGGGTGCGTAACGCGTATACAATCTGCCTTTCACATAGGGATAGCCGAAGAAATTTGGATTAATACCTAATGGTATATAAGAGCGGCATCGTTTTATATTAAAGCTACGGTGGTGAAAGATGAGCATGCGTTCTATTAGCTAGTTGGAGAGGTAACGGCTCCCCAAAGGCGACGATAGATAGGGGTTCTGAGAGGGATGTCCCACACTGGTACTCGAGATACGCACCAGACTCCTACGGGAGGCAGCAGTGAGGAATATTGGACAATGGTCGGAAGACTGGTCAGCCATAGCCGCGTGCAGGATGAGGTCTCATGGATTGCAAACTGCTTTTTGTAAGGGAAGAATAAGGAGTACGTGTACTTTGATGACGGTACCTTACGAATAAGCATCGGCTAACTCCGTGCCAGCAGCCGCGGTAATACGGAGGATGCGAGCGTTATCCGGAATCATTGGGTTTAAAGGGTCCGTAGGCGGGCTGATAAGTCAGAGGTGAAAGCGCTTTGGCTCAACTAAGCAACTGCCTTTGAAACTGTCAGTCTTGAATGATTGTGAAGTAGTTGGAATGTGTAGTGTAGCGGTGAAATGCTTAGATATTACACAGAACACCGATGGCGAAGGCATATTACTAACAATTTATTGACGCTGATGGACGAAAGCGTGGGGAGCGAACAGGATTAGATACCCTGTGTAGTCCACGCTGTAAACGATGGATACTGGCTGTTTTGGAGCAATCTGGTGGCTGAGCGAAAGTGATAAGTATCCCACCTGGGGAGTACGCACGCAAGTGTGAAACCCAAAGGAATTGACGGGGGCCCGTACAGCGGTGCTGAGCAGTGGTTTAATTCGATGATACGCGAGGAACCCTGCGGGTTTAAATGGGAACTGACAGAGGTAGAGATACCTCCTTCTTGGACAGTTTTCAAGGTGCTGCATGGTTGTCGTCAGCTCGCGCTGCCGTGAGGTGTCAGGTTAAGTCCTATAACGAGGCAACCCCTGCCATTAGTTGCTAACGAGTCAAGTCGAGCTCTCTAGTGGGACTGCCGGTGCAAACCGTGAGGAAGGTGGGACGACGTCAAATCATCACCGGCCTACATCTTGGGCTGCTACACGCTACAATGGCCGTTACAGAGGCGGTGCCACTGCGCGAGCAGGAGCGAATCTATAAAGACGGTCAAGAAGTTCGATCGGAGTCTGCAACTCGACCCGTGAAGCTGGAATCGCTAGTAATCGGATATCGTTTATGATCGCAGAATACGTTCCCGCCCTTGTACACACCGCCCGTCAAGCCGATGGAAGCTGGGAGATACCACATTTATCACCGCAAGGAGCTGTTTAGGTAAAACTAGTGACTGGGGCTGTTGTAATACAGAAGGTACCGGAAGGTGGCTGGAACACCCCTTTCTGAGCACCCAGAACGGAACATTGGACCAACTGCCCTAAATCACACAAAAAAATAAGTAGTCTCATAGCTCAGCTGGTTAGAGCGCTACACTGATAATGTAGAGGTCGGCAGTTCGAGTCTACCACCACAAAGCAGAAGAAAGTAGTTAGAGCTACGGGCAAGCAACACCCAACGCCTCCAACTCTAACACCTAAAGAAATGGGGAATTAGCTCAGTTATTAGAGCACCTGCCTTGCACGTAGGTCAAGGGTTCGAACTCTATTCTCCACAACAACAGTACATTGACATATTGGACAAAGAGTATAAGAGATCAATAGATTATTGATTATCTAACGAAAAATATTAAAAAGAATCAAAGAGAATTAGAGGTATCTTCTATTAACAAATCAATAGAACCACAAGCGCGAAAAGTTAAGTGTAAGGGCGTATGCGGGGGATGCCTAGCCTCAGAGGCGAAGTTATATACTTTATTAAGCTGCGAAAAGTTGCGGATTGGCACACATGAGCTGATACGCAATATCCGAATGGGCAACCCAGTACATTGAAGATGTAACACATCGTAAAGATGGGCAAACCCCTTCCGAACTGAAACATCTGAAGTAGGCGGAGGAGAAAACAAAGTGATTCCCAAAGCAGTGGCGAGCGAAATGGGAACAGCCCAAACCCATATTGTTACGGCAATATAAGTTGTAGGAACCCCAGATATGAGTTGCTAAGCTGGATTAGGAGTGTTTGGAAAGACACACCACAGGAGAGTGATAGTCCCGTATAGGCACAGTTTTATAAATCTTATGGGTATCCTGAGTAGGTCGGAGCATGCGTGGAACCTTGACTGAATCCACCAGGACCCATCCGGTAAGGCTAAATACCTGGAGAGACGATAGTGAACCAGTACCGTGAGGGAAAGGTGCAGAAAGAACCGTGAATAACGGAGTGAAATAGACCCTGAAACCATACGCCTACAAGCGGTCGGAGCAGCGCACAGCGACGCGGCGTGCCTTTTGCATAATGAGCCTACGAGTTACCGTTACCAGCGAGAGAGGTACTTTCAGATACGAATCACGCAGCGAAAGCGAAGCTCTGAATAGGGCGTCAATAGTTGGCAGTAGAACTGGGATCTACCCTACAGGCTAGAAGCGCTGGTAACACAGCGTGAGGACCGAACTGGTTGTCATGGAAAGACTTTCGGATGAATTTGATAGGGGTGAAAGGCTTAAATTAAATTGAAAGAAGTCACTCCCCTGAAATGTACTAAAGTGGTGTTGATGTGAGTTTATTGAGGTAGAGCATTGATTGACGTGGGGTTTCACTGCCTTACCAATTCCTGACAAACCTGAATGCTATTAAATACTCATCAGCAGGAGGTGGCAAAAGCATATCCACATCCGAGGAAAGAAACCCCGCACCATCAGTTAAGGCCCCCAAATATGCGTTGTTGACCAAACGAACGACTGAAAATTGACAGCTAGGATGTTACCAAAGGGCTACACATTTAAAGAGGCGTACCAGCTCACCAGTCGAGCGGTTAAGAGGATAATAAACGGCATAAGCATATTACCGAAGCTAAGGGGTTATTACATATAATATACCGTAGGGATACTCTATTGCGCTTGAAGCTAAGCGCGTGAGCCATAGTGGAGCCTAAATATGTTCAGTATGGCAATGATAAGGCAGGCGAGGAAACCTGCCTGCCGAAAGATCAGGGTTTCCTCAGCTATGCTAATCGGCTAGGAGGGTGATCGAGGACTAACACCCGAACCCGAGTAGGGGTAGTGGATGACAACGTTAATATTCCCGACCACTAATCTAATAAAAGTGACGGAATGAGATAGCTACCGCGTACAGACGGAATAGTACGTTTAAGGAGTTGTTATGACTGCAAAAAGTACACCGAGGCTTCGGCTGAAGTGAGAGTGGCGACAACGTTTCCAAGAAAGCGAAGATGTAATGCCCGTACCGACTTACACAGGTGATTGGGATGAGAATTCTAAGGCGCTCGAGAGATTCCATGAAAGCTGAGGAACTAGGCAAAATGAGACCTGTAACTGGGAGAAGGTCGCTATCTAGCGATAGGCCGCAGTGAAAAGGTCAAGCGACTGTTTATCAAAAACACAGGACTCTGCAAAATCGAAAGATGAAGTATAGGGTCTGACACCTGCCCGGTGCTGGAAGGTTAAGAGGAGAGCTTAGCGTAAGCGAAGGTTTGAATTGAAGCCCCAGTAAACGGCGGCCCGTAACTATAACAGTCTAAGGTAGCGAAATTCTTGTCGGGTAAGTTCCGACCTGCACAGATAGTTGTAACGATGTTTGGACACTGTCTCGACCATAAGCCTCGGTGAAATTGTAGATATCGGTGAAGATGCCGATTACCCGCAGTGGGACGAAAAGACCCTGTGCCCTTTTACTATATCTTCGTATTGGTCTTGGATAAGTGATGCGTAGGATAGGTGGGGAGACTACGAAGCGGCTATTCCGGTAGTTGTGGAGTCATTGGTGATCACCCTTTGCTTATCTGAGGTCTACCTTGCACAAGGCAAAAGGGACAATTCGTGGAGGTAGTTTGACTGGGGTGGTCGCCTCCAAAAAGAGTAACAGAGGCTTCTGAAGGTTCCCTCAACGCTTGCTAACCGTGCGTAGAGTGCAATGGCATAAGGGGAGCTTGACTGAGAGACCAACAAGTCGATCGGGTACGAAAAGTGAAACATAGTGATCCGGTGGTTCCGTATGGAAGGGCCATCGCTCAAAGGATAAAAGGTACGCCGGGGATAACAGGCTGATCTCCCCCAGAGCTCACATCGACGGGGGTTTGGCACCTCGATGCCGGCTCGTGCATCCTGGGGCTGGAGAAGGTCCCAGGGTTGGGCTGTTCGCCCATTAAGGTGGCACGCGAGCTGGGTTCAGAACGTCGTGAGACAGTTCGGTCTCTATCTACTGTGGGCGTGAAATTTGCGTGGATCTGACTCTGGTACGAGAGGACGAGTTGGACGCACCTCTGGTGTATCTGTTGTCTTGCCAAAGGGCATAGCAGAGTAGCTGTACCGGATGGGATAAGTGCTGAAAGCATATAAGCACGAAAACCCGCCACAAGATGAGATTTTCTTTTTAAAGGGTCGTGGAGATGACCACGTTGATAGGTTACAGGTGTAACGGTGGTAACATCATAGCCGAGGCAATACTAATCACCCGTAGACTTTTCGCGCAGCATTCTACAAAATGTTAGTCACAACAATTGTTAATTGAAAAATATGTATCCCATATGTTAAAAATATGATTTGGAATGGTATTTTTAGCCTAAGATACAATAGGAGTCTGAAAGCTCTTACCTCTTACCTCTTACCTCTTACCTAAAAACGATTTAAGAGTGGTTATAGTCAGGTCTCACCTCTTACCATTCCGAATCAGAGCAGTTAAACCTTTTTAGCGCAGATGGTACTACGGTCACGTGGGAGAGTATGTCGCCGCCTTTCTTATAAAGAGCAATTCGATAAAGAGTTGCTCTTTTTATTATTTAATGTTTAAGTGATGCTTTTTGCAAAGGCTTTTATAGTGTTTTGCATTTTTGAGTAAGTATGGAGTAGAAAAGAAATCTGGTGGCATATTTCTTGTGGGAGTATTTAACTTATAAGAATGATTATTTATGACATATATACATAGAAAAGATGTTTTTTGGTAAAAATTCTTGGAGGTCTTACTTTAGATATAGGTACAGAAAAATAGATAAGGACTTTCTAATGTCTAATCACATTAATAGTTTGGTCACAAGAATGTCTACAAATGAAGAAATGAATAAGTTAGATGATTTAAGTAATTTACCTTTTTAGAGGGACTTTCATTTCCGATGTATATTACCCTACACTGATGTAAAGCAAAAAGTTGTCTCATATAATCTATTTAAAAATTCAGGAAAATCAGGAACGTCCTATTCCTTTTGATTTCTCCCTAAGTTATGGTGTGTTTATTTGAATTATGATAAAAACTTGTACTTCTATTTTCAAAGCTCAACAGCTGGAATATTTATTCATAGATAATTATGTAGGGAAATCCTTCAGAAGATTTTTGTAGTGTTTAGCAAATTAAAAGATTAGGGCTTGATGAAATTTAAAACTCTCTGAACTTTAATGCTATTGAGAATATGTAATATAGAACATCTTGGGATGGGGTATAATTCAAAAATGATAGATATTAGTTGGATAAAAGAAAGCACGGACTTTGAAATCAGTTGCAATCAGTAATTGTATGTAAGATTACTAATTGGGAAAATGTTAGTAATTTGTATCAAATTTAGAGACCATCATTATAGAGAATGCTGAGGAAATATCTTCTATTGATTTTCTCTCTAATTTACCTAACCTAGAAGTTCGTTTTATCGGGAAAACTTATGTGAAGGATAATCGCATCAAGCATCTTCTGAATAATAATAATTTACAAAAGATTTTATTCCAATAAGAACAGTTATGACATTACTATAATGATTTATTTTTAATAAATGGTTATAGTAATGTTTTTCAGGTATTTTGTTAAAATCTCAACTTTCCTCTATTTGATTAAATATTTATGGCAAAAAGAAGGTTTTTACTATGCAAAACTTCTTTTAAATATTCTTAAAAATCTTTTTAAAGAAGACCTTATCAGTTTTGATAAACAATATGATGAATCTTACTTTAAAAGTTTAAAGGCTACTATTTATGGTGTTATGTATATAAAGATACTGAAGAGGAAATATTGGAAGAGGAAATAGGAAAATTAAACTTGAATATTAAGTATGAAGCAGAAACTCCACTACAAGTGATTGCTGATTTTTAAGAAAAAGGCTTTAATGTTAGGACTTAAAGAAAGGGATTATTATGATATTAACACTCAGGAAAACCTGAAGAAATATAAAGAATATATAATTAATTCTCTAGACGAACTCATACAAAAATTGATCTCCTTTTTCACAAATTGAAGAGGCTAAAATTCGTTTAGCAATAGATGATACTTGGGATGCTGATTGCCTTTTCTTGCTCAAATAGATAATGGCAAGTATTTGTTTGCTCTATTATACTACAGACCTTGATAATCCTCAAGAGAAATATCCTCGTAGTTATAATAGAAGACTCTACACCCACAATAAGATAGAGATTAATGGTGATTTGTATGACGAGAATACTATTTGCTATGACTTTGGTTTTGTATTGATGCTATTTAAAGAGTCAGCAGAAAGATATCCTTTATATATTCTTGATTAATAAAATAACCAATTATGAAAGAGTATGAGAGTAGTTATTCAAAAAGTAACCCACGCTTCAGTGGATATAGAGAAGCAAACGGTAGCCTCTATCAATAAAGGCTTATTAGTATTGGTAGGGATAGAAGATAGTGATACTGATGAGGATATTGCGTGGCTATCGGCTAAAGAAGTAATTTACGCATTTTTGAAGATGAAAGATGATGTGATGAACCTCTCGGTGAAGGGATGTAGATGGCGAGGTGCTTATCGTGTCGCAATTCACTTTGCATCGCCGCTACTAAAAAGGCACTCGCCCCAGCTATATCAGGGCAGCACGTCCAGAAGTTGCAATTCCTATCTATGAGGCATTTGTAAGACAAGTGGAAACATTACTTGGCAAGCAAGTGCCTCATGGGGGTACCCGAGCAATGATGGTAAATTCTCTGTAACGATGGGACCAGTAACGATTTTTGATAGATACAAAAATAAAGATTTTTAAATGTTGGTACTACTTTTTATCTTTGGTTAGGAGGTTTGTTGAAATAGCAAATTATATCTTTTTGAATAGTTGTAAATTGTTGATTGTAAATTGTTAATTATTTTGTACTTTTGTGCGCTTAATATTTTTACGTTTTTGAATATGCAAAAACCTTTTGATATTAGTAACAAACGATGATGGTATTACCGCTCCTGGTATCCGTTATTTAATTGATATAATGAAAGAATTAGGCGATGTGGTGGTGTGTAGCTCCCAGATTCGCCCTCAAAGTGGTAAAGGTCACGCTGTTACCCTTGATACTACTATGTATTGCGATCCTGTACCCACAAGTCAAGAAGGAACTAGAGAATACGCTTGTAGTGGTACTCCTGCTGATTGCAGTGAAAATAGCCAAACACGAAGTGCTGGAACGGTCGTCTGCCCTGATTTGTGTGTGAGTGGTATCAATCACGGTTCCAATGCTTCTATCAACGTGATATATTCAGGAACGATGAGTGCAGCTATTGAGGCGGGTACTGAGGAATTCCTGCTATTGGTTTTTCGTTGTTAGACCCCAGTTGGAATGCTGATTTCTCAAGCGCGCTCTTATATCAAAAATATTGCTGAGAAGGTGCTTCACAATGGCGTTGCCTAAAGGAACAGTGCTGGAATGTGAAACATCCCTAATATCAAGAAGGAAGAAATTAAAGGGGTGAAAATATGCCGACAAGCACGTTCTCGATGGATAGAAAGTTTTGACAAACGCGTGAACCCACAGGAAGAGTGTACTATTGGATGACAGGTACTTTTGTGAATGAAGATAAAGGTACTGACACCGACCAATGGGCGCTTGAAAAATGGCTATATATCGAGTTGTGCCTATTCAGTTTGACCTTACTGCTCACCAAAAATATTGAACCGCTAAAACAATGGGATTTATAGATATGAACTACAACCGAAAAATCAATTTATAGGTTTTTACAATAGGATATTGGCTAATGCAATTGGGATATAGCTATATCCTTATTTTCTAAAAATAGTATTGCTCTTACCCTTCAAGATGCTTACTACAGAGGCTATTTAGGAAAAACTCATTATGTTGGGTGCCTTGTTAGACCCTTGCTGCTTTTCTTCTTTTTATCAATCGTTATGAAAACGAACGCGCCAGAGGGGTGCTTATTGCTTCGGCAGTGCTTACCATCATTATTTTAATATTACAATTCATCTAAAAACTAAAATACAATGAGAATTAGAGAATATATAGTTTTTATACCGTATCTTCTTGGTATATTTGTTTTATGCTATTGCACGTGGTTTGTTTATCTATTTCAATCACTGGAGAAATGGGTGATTATAACTTATCAGACCTTTTTCTATTATGGATTAGCGTTTGATAATCTGTGCTATAATGTATACTAACTTGCTGTTTATACTGCTCAGTTTATTCCCTTTGTGGATAACACCCATAGAAATTTTCAGAAAAGTGGTGTTTTTGGTCGTACTTTTATACCTAATACGATTGCTTATACTACTAACTTTTATTGATATGGCATACTATCCTTTAGCAAGTCCCGTCTTACTACGGCATCGTTTTGCCGTTATCGAACACGAAAACAACAAAGATGAAAATTATTCGGTAGTTTTTAATAGACTATTGGTATTTATGTTCGTGGGCTTTCATTTTTGTTGATAGCACTTTTGGGTTTTTCCTCTATAAACGCGTGAAAGGTTACTGAAACGACTATCGCTCAAAAAGAAATCTTACTTTGGATGGTCAATCGTATTTTCTCTTAGGTTCGGTACTGATAATGATGGCTATTCGCGGAGGTTTTGACCTCGGATACTCGTCCCATCAATATGCTTGATGCTAGCCGACACGTGAATATGTAGCATCAGGCTGATGCGATACTCAACACGCCTTTTTGCCTTATCTGCATAGTATGGGTAAAGAACAAAGGTTTTAAAGAATATCACTTTGTAGATGAAGCTTATATCAATGAGAATTTAAAAACCTATTAAAACAATATAAACTGCAAAGTAACAACCCAACCTAATGTCGTCCTCTTTATTTTAGAAAGTTTTGGCAAAGAGTACTGGGGTTGTAAGTGAATAAAACGCATATCCCTGATTTTAAATCGTATACACCTTTTTAGACTCTGCTCTCTCACTTGTGCTCGATAATGCTTGTATTGCACAGGGTCGCCAGTCGACACGGAATGTCGTCAATGTTGGCAGGAATTCTCTTTCAAGTCGCTTACACCCTCATCACCTTATGTGGAAACAACCCACACAGTCTTTGGTGTCTATCGCCAAAGAAATGGGGTACGATACTTTTTCTTCCATTCAGCACCCAATGGCTCTATGGGATTCTTAGGTTTTTCTAATATCTTAGGGTTTTGACCATTACTACGGTAAAAATGAGTATAATAACGATGCTGATGACGATGAGCATTGGGAATTTGGGATGAACCTTTCTTCCAATATATGTGCAGAACTTATTCCGAGAAAGGAAACAACCTTTTTAGGCACTATTTTCACGCTCTCATCTCATCACCCTTTTCAAATTCCTAAACAATATGAGGGTAAATTTCTAAAGGGAATTTAGAGATTCACCAATGTATTGGCTATACTGATTATGCGCTCAAACGATTTTTGAGTGTGCTAAAAACAACCTTGGTATAACAATACGATTTTTGCTTTTGTGAATGATCACCCTAATCAAACTTATTACGACCTTTATAAAGAGCCTATTACAGGTAGGGGAGCAGCGATAATGTTTTTACAGTCCGAATCCTAATTTAGTACCTAAACAGGTAAATTCAGATATCGCTCAACAAATAGACATCTATCCTTCGTTAGTAGATTTGATAGGCTATAAAAACCTTTCCGCTCTTTGGGGACGCAGTGTGTTTGCCAATCGCCCTGATGAAACACCACGTGCTTTCATTTCCGGGATGCGCTGATGTATCAAATGATGCAAAGGTAATTATACTTATATCATAGACGAAACTGGCAAAGTAAATGGGGTGTATAAAAAGAAGATGGAGCTCTGAAAACAATCTTTAGGTAAAGAAGATAATGCTGAAATTCAAAAAGGTATCAAAGACCTGAAAGCCTTTTATGCAGGATTATATGGATAGGATTATCAACCATAAGTTTAGTTTCAAAATAAAGATAAAAAGTAAGAAAACCAATCCAGCAATAGCTGGTAGGTAATAGCAAAGCGCGATGTTTCAAATGATAAACATCGCGCTTTTCTTATCTCTTTATCTCTTACCTCTTACCTATTCAAGAGTAGAGAAGGTATTTCTCTCGCGTCCAACGCTGCCATACAACCCGAACCGGCAGCAGTAATGGCTTTGGCGGTAGCGAGTATCGGCGGCATCACCTGCAACAAATACTCCTGCTAGCATTGGTGAGCGAAGTGCCTGACATGTTTTTGATATAGCCTACTTCATCAGTATCAATATAAGGTTTGAAAACATCGGTATTAGGTTTGTGACCGATAGCTCACAAAAAGAAACCTGTGATAGCTATTTCGCTTATTTCTCCCTGCTTTTGTTGTTGCTGACTTTCATACCTGTAACAACTTGTCCATCACCGAGAATTTCTTCAGTCTCGGTATTGAAAAAGCACTTCTATTTTAGGTGAATTGAGTACGCGTTCTTTCATAATTTGCGATGCGCGGAACTCATCACGACGTACGAGCATTGTTACTTTTGAACAAAGGTTTGCCAAGTGCAGTGCTTCCTCACGCCGAGTCGCCTGCCCCTACGATAGCTACCTCTTGATTGCGGTGGAAGAAACCATCGCATACGGCACAAGCTGACACGCCGCCTCCTGTTTGTAGATAGTGTTGCTCGAGGGCTAATCCCTAAATATTTAGCGGAAGCCCTGTAGCGATGATTACCGCATCGGCGTGGAGTTCTTTGTCGTCAACCCATACTTTGTTAGGGTGTGCAGAAAAGTCGACCTTAGTAACCACAGCCATTGCGAATAAACTGCGCCGAAAACGTTTAGCTTGTTGTTCTAATTGCATCATCATTTCGGTGCCCATCACCCCCTCAGGATAGCTAGGGAAGTTTTCACCCCAAAGGTAGTAGTGAGTTGTCCGCCAGGTTGTTCCCCTTGATAGAGCACAGGGTTAAGATTGGCGCGAGAGGCATAGATAGCGGCAGTATAGCCCGCAGACCTGAGCCTATAATGAGGCATTTTATTTTTCGATGTTTGCCATAGTGATTTTTCTTTTAAATTTAGGCTGCAAAAGTACAGAGATAATTAGCAAATTAGTAAATCTGGGGCAATTTAGTAAATTAGAGAATTAGCAAATTGATAGTTTTATCAGAAATTCATCAGCTGGGAGTAACTTTTTCGCCAATGCTGATGTATAGACTGTTGGGGTGTGTTTTCTGTAGATAGTGTTGTAGAAAGGTTTTTAGTATGTTTTGGACATCGTTGAAAGTATCGTAGTAATGATATAGGTAGATGGTTTTTACTCAAAAGGGATTTGCGCTAACCATTCCTTAGTAAATGCCTCTTTTATACGATTGTATTTGTAGAAACACACCCATTGATAACCGTTTTTATGCGAATATACTCTCGGGTGTAATTTCTACTGAACTTGTTATTTTGTGAGAAATATCTTTTTAAATAATCGCTAATGTGTTACTTTATCGATCGGCAAAAACAGGTGAATACTTGCTCGGTAGCAATGGAAGGAGGGAGCTTTATAATCGGGGTTGATACTTTTTCTTTCCATTTGCGCAAGATTTTTAGTATTAAGTCACGGTTCTTTTTGCTTTTTACAAAGGGTGGGGGAGCTTTGCACCATTGTCATTCCCTCACGTTCGCGTAGGTCGAGAGGCGATGTAATCTTCCATTACCCCCAAATGGCTCATATTTCTTGCCCAAAATAGGTTGCCGCGCACATTCTCTTGATAGGGCAAACCCGAAAGTACTATCGCATTTCAGTCCGTTAGAGGGAGGGGTTAGGGCTGTTGGTAGGATTCGTATTGGGTTTTACGAGATATTCTTCGTTGCATTTGGGGTATTTCACTTGCCGGAATTCATTGGTTTCTTTCAGTCCGCCTTGTCGTTGTTCAATTGGGGTACCGCCAATTGGGGCAGTTGAGTTTTACGATGGCTGCAAACAACCCTAATTCTTCAGCACTCTTTTCAAAAGCGCAGTGCGGGCAACGTACTTGGCAATTGGTAACAACGGCGATTTTTTTGGCACTCCGGGACAGGTTACCCAGTGTCGTCTTTCCAAAGAATAATATGTTTTTCGGTATATCGTTTCATTAAAATATATCCAGAGTTCTCTCTTCCTCAAAACCATCGGGGAGGGTGAAATACAGTATAGCGCCCTTTAGGGAGATAGACTTTACCATCGGTAGCGGTGGATAGGAATATCTTTTGGAGGCTCTTTTCATAAGCTAATTTACCTTCGGGCGAGATGCTCAGGTCGTAAGGAATATAGTTAAACCCTTTATTGTTCTTGTACTTGAAGGATTGAAGTGTTACTCTCACCTTTCATTATTTTTAATAGGCACTTCCACATTGTCGTTAGCAGCAAAAGCACAGAAATACACTTTAGGTTGTACGGGGTCATCCCACTGCTCGCGGCATTGCCCCAGTTGGGGTGAATAGGAATTGTAATAGGTGTTTCTAATGGAAAGGCTTGATAGCAATGGCAGCACGTGAGTTCTTTGCATCATTTTCACCGAAGTGCGATAGATGCCACGTCCCTAAAGTAGCGTACTGTCATTTCACCATTTGAGTCATCGATATAAATATCATTTCACACCTGTTTCGGGCTAGCCCTTGGTCTGAAAGGTTGCCAGCTTTCGCCTAAATTGAAAGTGATATACGATCCGTTATCAGTTCCGCATATAAAATTTGCTCGTTCTTAGAGTCTCTTTTGAGAACGTTCACTTTAGCATCGGGGAGGTTAGAGTGAATATCTGTCCAGCTTTTTCCGTTGTCGTTACTCATAAAAATAATAGGGTCGCCTTTGAGTCTTCGGTCGGTGCTGATGAGGGTTGCCAATACGCGGTTGCGTTGGTGCTCAGAGGCAATCAGGTTGTTCACTTTAGGGCGCGAGGAAGGCGTTGTAAATCTGTTTCCACGATACGCCCCCATTATCGGTGGTGTAAATCATACCGTCATCACTACCTGTATAGAGCAAGCCAAACATAAAAGGCGATTCGGCACTAGCTGAAATTGTGCCATAAGCCTTGTTACCCTGCTTTGTTACCATTAGTTACATCGTCGGAAATAGTGCGCCAATTGCGACCTTTTGTCCATTGAGATATGTAGCTTGTTGCTCCTGATGTAGATGATATCTTTATTTTTGAGGGGATATGAGCAGTGGTGCTTTTTCACCAGCGCAAAGGGCTTTTATTCTCGCCATAGTAAGCACTTCCGAGTGGAAAAAGTTGGTCTCTATCGGGGAAGAAAGTGAAAGAAACTTACCATAGCCTCGGCGGCATAGCTGTCGTTGCCAAACGAAAGGGAATGTATGTTTCTTTTTGAAAGTATTCCAATGGCTGTTGTTCTGAGCCAATACAGCTTGATCACTCACATAATAAGGCGTTTTGCTCGCTTGGTCGTAACACAACTGACTGAAGGCTATAGCTTGAGGTACGTTTTTTTAGTGGCAAAACTCTTTACCATTGTCGTAAGAGAGCTGTAGTCCGTTAGGGTAGTACAGAATAAAGTGCCTTGTTGTGAGTAGAGTTGTTCATAACTATTTTGTAAAGAGAGCGGCTGTTTGCTTCTCCACGTTTTGCCACCGTCACCAGATTCGAGCAGAGGATAACCCCCTATAAACAAGTGGTTTTTATTGGTGAGGTTTACGGCAATGCCTCCGAATTGTTCTCCATTTTGATAGTACATATCGTTGAGAGGTTGGCTGTTAGCTTTTTGCCAAGAGTTACCGCCGTCGTTAGTTACATACACTTCAGCACCTATAATCTCTTGAGTGCTAACGCCTAAATAACTAAAAGAATTTTTAGCAGGCAAAGTAACCTCGGCAGCTATCATATCCTTGAGGTTTTGTAGTATATTTGTTATCCTGACCGATATTGTGCAGGAAGATGTTCAATCGGTTGTTGTCTAAAGCAAGAAAAATCGGCTTTTTGCTCATCGCATCGAAATCCTGAGCAGTAAGGTGGATACGCGCTGTTTTTGCAGACTGTTATTGTTTTCTTTTTCTTAGGATTGCGTTGTCAACCACGGCATAGTAAAGTTTGCGAATTGAAGCAAGTTACCCCTATTTTGCTGATGTTATTCCCTTTGATAAATCCGTTGTTAGTAGTGATTTTTGTCCACGAATTTCCACCATCGGTGCTCTTTGTAAACAGCGCACTATGGCCGCCATAAGGGACGTCGTCCCACTGACTGCTGTTCACGTCCCTACGCTACGGCTAAAAGAACACCGCCATCGGGGAGGGGGTTGATTTGGCTGATACCAGCACGAGTGCTCACAAATAGCTTTTGTTGCTGCCAAGTTTGCCACCGTCGGTAGTTTTGAAAATACCGCGCTTTTTCGTCGGCTTTGTAAGAGTTGCCTAATACTCCGCGACAATTTCTTGAGGATTGAGAGGATTGATATACAAACCGCTGATGTGCTGTGCGTTAGCTCAATCCGCTGAATTTGGTTTGTTTTGCCTTTATCAGCAGAGATGAAGATGCCGTAGGGGGTAGCAAGTGCTAAAGTGCCTGAAGTCCAGTCCATAGCGATAGCGCTGATAGATTGGGTAGGTAGGGTAGGGCAGAGGGGTATAGGTCTCGCCGCCATTTTGGGTGAGCCAGATGCCTGTTTTCAGGAGCGACGAGAAACTCGTTACTGTTTTTTAGGGTTTACATTCAGCGCACTGATGCGGTTGCTATTTCTTTTACGATTACCTGTTCAAAAGGCTGTTTCACGCACCCACGAACGCGCTTTGAGTTCTTCTTTTTGGCGTAAAGGCAGAGGGAAGCAACTCCCTGAGCGTTAAGGGTTACACTGCTTATTAATAAGGATATAGTACAAAAAGATATTGTTTTTCATAGTATTATTTTTATAATGATGACTGACAATTGATGGTTGTGATACATACAGATTGATAACTGATGTCATACAATAGATTAGTGAATGAATCACAGTTATTTTTAATTCTTGATTAGTTTTATAACCTGCAAAAGTACAATAATTTATTGGATTACAATAGCTGAATACCGTTTTTCTTCGCAAAGTTGCAGCATATCGTCTGTCCAGATAGAGGCTTGAACTTCGCCTATATGCGCTTTTTGCATCAGTAGCATACAAATACGCGACTGACCGATACCCCCACCGATGGTGAGCGGGAGTTCACCTTTGAGCAACATTTGGTGATAGTCTAAGGTTTTTGCGGTGTTCGGCATTAGCGAGTTGCAATTGGTGCAAGACGATTTCTCGTCTACGCGTATACCCATAGACGAGAGTTCTAGCGCATTGTTTAACACAGGATTCCATAAAATAAGGTCGCCGTTAAGTTCCCAATCGTCGTAGTCGGGGCACGGTTGTCGTGTTTTTGCCTGAGCGCAAGGTTTTACCTATCTGAGTGATGAAGATAGCTCCTTTTTCTTTGGCAAATACTTCTCGCGTTTTTGAGGCGATAGAGTAGGGTAGCGGTCTTCTAACTCCTGTGAACTGATGAAAAGGTTATTTCTTTAGGTAGCCTTACATTTAGGGTAGTGAGCAACGAGAGCGGCTTCAGTTTCTAAAAATGCGTTATAAAGCTGGTTGACTGTTTGTTGTAAGTATTCCAAGGAACGATCGGAAGGAGCGATAACTTTTTCCCCAATCCCATTGGTCAACGTAAATAGAATGGTATTATCTAAAGTTTCATCACGGCGAATGGCGTTCATATCGGTATAGATGCCTTCGTGCAGTGCGATGCCATAACGTTTCAGCGCCAAGCGTTTCCATTTGGCAAGAGAGTGAATGATTTCGATAGTTTGACCTTCAGCATCTTTCATTTCAAAACTCACAGGTCGTTCCACACCATTAAGGTCATCGTTAAGTCCTGTAGCACGTTTTACAAATAGAAGAGCAGAGATACGAGTGAGGTGTAAAGCACGAGCTAAAGCAGTTTCAAAAGTATCTTTGATGAGTTTGATAGCGCGTTCTGTGTCCATAATGCCATAAGGCGATGAGTAGTTTTTAGGAAATGATAATCATAATGAGTTGATTTTCTGATTTGGTGAATTGACAGTGAAAAGGAAACTACAAAATTTATACCATATTAATAATGAGGGAGTAGAAAAATATAAAAACACCTGCCATTTTGTCACCTTCTCCTACTTTGGTATTCTTTTTCGCTATGCCTCCCCCGATAACAACAAGTGAAGTGATAATATTCACTCTTATCTCTTACCTCTTAACTAAATAAAAATGAAAGGAAATATAAACGTCTCTGTGGAAAAACATCTTCCACTTATTAAAAATTCTTGTACAGCGACCACGAGATATTTTTTTGCGCGAACTCATCTCTAACGCTACCGATGCTACTCTTAAACTGAAACACCTCACTAGCATAGGCGAGGCAAAAAGTGGAATATGGTAAACCCTATCATCGAAGTGAAGGTCGATAAGGACAATAAAACCCTTCATATAATCGACCAAGGTATCGGTATGACCGCTGAAGAGGTCGAAAAAGTACATCAACCAAATTGCTTTTTCAGGAGCTGAGGAGTTTTTGGAGAAATATAAAGATACTCGCCAAAGACGCTGGAGTGATAGGTCATTTTGGGTTAGGGCTTCTACTCTGCTTTTATGGTAGCCAAACAAGTGGAAATCATCACCAAATCTTATACCGATGCTCCAGCCGTACGCTGGGTATGCGACGGTAGTCCTGAATTTACTTTAGAGGAAACTGACCTACGCGCCGAACGCGGTACTGAAATTATCTTGCACATCGCCGATGATTCTACTGAGTTTTTGGAAGACTTCCGTATTGAAGAGTTATTGCGCAAGTACAACCGCTTTATGCCTATCCCAATTAAATTTGGTACGAAACAAGAGCCGTTACCTCGTCCTGAAAATGCCCCTGACGACTATAAAACGGAATATGTAACGGTTGATAATATTGTAAATAACCCTAATCCTGCTTGGACAGAAACAGCCAGCCGATTTGAAAGATGAGGATTATAAGGCATTTTATCACGAACTCTACCCAATGCAGTTCGATGAACCCCTGTTTCACATTCATTCAAACGTAGATTATCCGTTTCCACCTTACCGGTATTCTCTATTTTCCCTAAGCTCACTAATGATATGCAGTTACAGAAAGACCGCATACAGTTGTATCAAAACCAAGTATTTGTTACCGATAACGTTGAGGGATAGTACCCGAGTTCTTAACAATGCTCAAAGGGGTGATAGATTCGCCAGATATTCCGCCAAATGTATCGCGTTCTTACTCCAATCCGATGGTAATGTAAAGAAGATTGCTAATTACATCACTCGTAAGGTAGCTGATAAACTGAAATCACTTTTACCAATAATCGTGACGACTTCAAAAACAAGTGGAACGACATCAAGATAGTACTGAATATGGTATGCTTACCGATGATAAATTTTATGAAAAAGCAGCCGATTTTTATGTTGTACCCTCACTACCGATGGCTAAGTATTACACTTTTGGCAGAACTAAAAGAAGCAATAAAAGCTAAACAAACTGACAAAATGATACATTAGTAGTGTTAGTATGCTCAAAAATAAAGAACAGCAATACATAGCTATTGAGCAAGCCAAAGAAAAAGGCTACGAAGTGTTGTTGTTGGATAGCCTATCGTATCGCACTTGATACAGAAGTTAGAAAGGTGATAATGAGAAACTTACTTTTCACCCGTGTAGATGCTGCTCCTGTAGCTAAGCTGATACAAAAAGAAGAACCTCACTATTGCCAAACTTTCCGACGAAGAGAAAAACACGCTGAAAGCTGAAATCGAGAAAGTAATCCCTAAAGAAGGCTATATGGTGCAGTTAGAAGATTTAGATAGCAATGATACACCATTTGTTATCAATCAACCCTGAGTTTATGCGCCGTATGAAGGAAATGAGTGCTACCGGAGGAGGTGGTATGTTCTGCTATGGGAGGTTTCCCCTGAAGTGTATCACGTAGTGGTAAACAGCAATTCTCCTTTAGCCGATGCTATCTCCACTCTAAAGACGAAGTTCAAAAAGAAAGCTCTTATCAAGCAAGCCTCTTTGATTTAGCACGACTCTCACAAGGTCTGCCTTAAAGGTAAAGAACTTGCTGACTTTGTAAAGAGAAATTGGGAAAATGAGCTAATTAGTAAATTTGTCAATTAGCAAATCAAGCATTAGCATACACTTTTGCCAGAGGTCTTAATAGCTTGTCATGCTACGACCTTTGGCAAAGTTTTTATCTTTGGAAAGATAGAGTCTTTTTGTGTAGTTTAAAAGAAAGTTATATATTTGCACATTGATTAATTGAAAAAAATAATAATTTAAAAATAATAATGATAGAAATCTTAAAAATCCCGTAGTGGTAATTGTTGTGAGCTCTGTGGAGCTACTGAAAACCTAAGTGTATATACAGTGCCTCCTGCTAGAAACGAAAGTACAGATGATAGCCTTTTAGTATGCGCTACTTGCCTTGAGTCAAATACAAAATCCCGAAACGATGGATAGCAACCATTGGCGTTGTCTCAACGATAGTATGTGGAGCGAATACCGCCCTGTAAAGATAATGGCGTGGCGTCTCCTCAACCGACTCAAAACGAAGGCTGGTCGCTCGACCTTCTAAATATGATGTATTTAGATGAGGATGAATTGGCATTTTGCCCAAGCCTCTGACGACCATTTAGAAGATAGCGAAAAGGTAATCCACAAAGATAGCAATGGCGCAGTACTCGCTAATGGTGATAATGTGGCAGCTTATCAAAGACCTGAAAGTAAAAGGCACTAGTATGACAGCTAAACAAGGTACTGTAGTGCGCAAAATCACCTCGACCCCGAAAATGCTGAATATATAGAAGGTAAAGTTGATGGACAACAAATTGTCATCCTACTCAATATGTGATTAAAAACTTTTATATATTACATTTAAATATCTATCTAGCTGTAGGTTTTACTTGTTCATTATTATATTTGACTTGTATTCCTCTTTGTTCCTCCCATTGATTATCATCTTAACTTGAAGATCTGCATATTGAAAATGCATATATTGAGGTATCTATTTAGCTACATACTAATTGACTTTGGAAAACAGGAGAATGCTCTACAACTCTTTTTATTAAACTGTTAAAAAATAGTCTCTTTGCTTTTGTGAGCGATTGATTCTAAAACTATACTCAGCTAAATAGCAGTCTATATTAAATTCTGATACCCAAGAATATATACCTCAAATCCTCTCCTTTACCGATGACCAACGGCAACGACACCACCAAAGAACAAGTAGAAGCCAATTATCGCCAGATAAAGTTAGATGTCATTGAAATCATTGAACGCGAGAAAGAACGTATCGCCAACGACCTGGAGCTGAGGTATTTGGTGAGAAGGAAGGGAGTAAATATTCAGTGCTAACGAAAAAGGTAGCATACTTGCTGCTTTTCAAAGAAAGAAAGTAATCACCTGAAAGCCTTTGAGTTATTAATGTATTATATCAATTATGGGCGCGTTTGATCAGTATCATACATTTTGAAATAGCACAACCTTTTCTTCATTAGGGTTTTTACCAAAAAGGGCATCATGATAATTTCTTTTTCTGTCCATACTTCTTTTAATGGTGAGAATAAGTTTTTTTCTTTCCTAAAACTAAAAATAGTAAAAAAATATCCTAAAGCTTATTGAAACTAATGTAAGGATTGTACGGAGAGGTCTATATCCCCAACCTTCAATTCCAATATATAAAAATTAACACTATGTAAGGTATGATAATTACTCCAAGAAAACAAAAATTGTAGTGAGAATTAAAGCTTATAGGATATAGACAATTAAATATAAAATGAGTTAATATTCCCACGATAAGTCTCTTTTTAAAAAGATAGTTTTTATAGAAATTAACTCCTAAATTGTGTAGTAAAAATAGCTAATAACCAAGCTATAAAAAAATAGCTAAGATACAATGGATTATTTTTTCTTCCCATAAGTGCTTATATTTATTATATTCCGCTTCTGTTAGAAAAACACCTAAATTTTGGGAGAATAATCAGTTTTTAAAAAGTTCGTAACTTTTTATATTCTTTTTCCCAAAAAGAGTATAGGATTTTATTTTTTTGAATAAATCTTTTGATGTCCATAAACAGGCTTTTAATATCATATGATTATCATAACTATTCGTTTTATCTTTCTCTAAGTAATAAAACTTTTTACCTGCAAGAGGATTATTTAGTCTCTCTACTATTGTGTCATTTATTGTATCATTGACATTGCCCTCTTTATTATTATTGTTACAAGCAAAACAACAATAAACACGCTGAAATAAAAATAATAAATCTTTACCATCTGAATATTTTTAAAATATAATATCATCAATGATATACTTGTCTTTCTTTTTAGCAACTTTTAATTGTATGCTATCATATCTGTTATACATAGAAATCAAAAAGATAAACATTATATCTTTTTGAATTTATTTTCTTTACTTTAAGAGAGTCTAGCCATTTTAGTTGTATAGTCCTGTGCATTTACAATAAAAATCCATATCTCTATCTTCAGTGGGCTGTATATTAATTTATTTTGATAAATATCTTTTTCTTAATTCTTCTCAATTCATCTTCACATAAAACTCCTCTTTCACTATAAATCAGAGCACGTATTTTTATCTTGCTGTCTGATGTACTTATCATAAAAATTCTAAAAATCATTTTTGTAGCTTCATCAGTTTCTTCTTTAGGCACTTGAATTGGTGCAATTGTATCCTTATCTACTATGGTATCTCTTTTGATAGAGGAAATAGTATCTGTAGTATCATCTAGAAGATGACACTTGGGTGTTGCTATTGTTACAAGCAAACAACAATAAACACGCTGAAATAAAATAATAAATCTTTTACCATCTGAATATTTTTAAAATATAATATCATCAATGATATACCTGTCTTTCTTTTTAGCTACTTTTTAATTGTACGCTATCATATCTGTTATCATAAAAAGTCAAAAGAGATACATTATATCTTTTTTTGAATTTATCTTTCTTTACTTTAATAGAGTCCAACCATTTCTATTGATAGACATCTTGTGCTCTTACAATAGGGATCTGAACTTAATTCATCTGAATTTACTTTCCGTATTAATTTACTTGATAGAAACTCCCTTTCTATTTCCCTTAATTCTTCTTCGCAAAAACTCCCTGTTATCAAGACAAGGCATTTTATCTTGCTGTCTGATGTACTTATCATAAAAATTCTAAAATCATTTTTGTAGCTTCATCAGTTTCTTCTTTAGGAGCTTGAATTGGTGTAATTGTATCTTTATCTACTATGGTATCTCTTTTGATAGAGGAAATAGTATCTGTAGTATCATTAGAAGATGACACTTGGGTGTTGTTATTGTTACAAGCAAACAACAATAAACACGCTGAAATAAAATAATAAATCTTACCATCTGAATATTTTTAATTGAGGTGTCAAGTTAAGGGCATACCAACTGAGGTTGGAAAAATAGGTTTCTCTTTCAAGCATTCTTTTTATTAAACTGTTAAAGATAGTCTCTTTGCTTTTGTGAGCGATTGATTCTAAAACTATACTCAGCTAAATAGCGGTCTATATTAAACTCTGAAACCCAAGAATATATACCTCTTATTCAAGACTTTTACTTGGTGTATTACTTTATGTAATGTAGGAAAAATTCTTTCCGTCATTACTCAGTTTTTGAGTTATATTATAGTCCTTTATAGGGTCTATAGCCTTTCCATTCATCAGTCGTTATATAAGCTGTCTTATCAATGTGTTTATCAAATATTGTTCGTAATGATTTTTGAGGAAAAATCAGGTATTTTTAGTGCGTAAAAAGCGCTTTACTTTGCCTCTGGGTCAGTAAAGTTCCATTGCACAAAGAACTTTCTTTTCTTTGTGTCATAGCTTCTACCTTTGTTTTCCTTCCTCTTTTCCTCCTATGCGTAAAATTCATCAACCGCAATGATACTTCTACTTCTATATCCACTCAGTTGGATAGTCTTATCCCTGCCAGTAAGATTGCTAACCTCACCCAAGGGATGTTCGTTGGGGCAGTCTCTGACAACTTTGATGAGCGCATAGACCAGAAGATATTCCACGCGCAGATAGTTGTAGACAACGCCAAAGTAGCTGCTGAGACCAAAAGCCTCACCAGAAAATTCCCGAAGTTCTCTTTTCACCGATGCCAACGGCAATGATACCACTAAAGAACAGGTAGAAGCCAACTACCGCCAGATAAAGTTAGATGTCGTTGAAATCATTGAACGCGAAAAAGGAACGTATCACTACGACCCTGAGCTGAGGGCATTTGGTGGAGAAGGAGGGGGAATAAACAAAAAGCTATCCGCTTGATTTTGAACTGGATAACCATATTCTCTCAATAGCAAGGTTCATTTTTATTAAATAAACAATGAGGAAATCGAACATCTATGGAATCGCTTAATTGGTATGCTTTTAATGCTATCTATTTTTCCATTTTCATTATAATATTTCCATTCGCCGTATTTATAGTGGTTCACAACTTTTCCTTCTTCTCTTATTTTACCTTCTTTATAGTAATAATCCTTCCAATAACCATTCTCATTTGTAAAAATATGTCCGATATAATATTTGTCTATCTGTATTATATACTATATATTTTCCCGCCATTTTTACTTTTCTTATAATAGATTTCTTTTTAAAGGCATATCTGGATTTATTGTATATATGCCTTCTAAATATCCATTTATGATTTTAATACATTCAAGTTCAATTCTTTTTATTATCTATATAAAACCATTTATATAGATGATAGTCAGAAGGTACTATTGTATCATTTACACGTAGGAATTTTCCGTTGCTATTAAAAATAATAATCTCTAACAAAATGATCTACACTTATGTCATACCCTGTAGCTCTCCTATCTATAATAATTACATATTCAGGAGGCAACCTATATATTATTATAGGTTTGCAAGCACAAAAGGTACAGATATAATAATTTATGGCATAATATTTCTTAGCTTTCACTTTTACATTATATCAATCTGATATTTATTAAAAACTTCTGATCATTGTGATCATAATCCATTATATTACTTGTTTCCTTCTGTATAAATTTATAAGTGAAGTGATTTAAACTTTTTAAAAATTTGAGTAATCCAAATATTTTTTATGTAATATTGTGTTGAAAAATCAAAAATATAACACATATATGGATTACTCATTTGCAAAAGATAGACAAAATGATTTCACGACCAAATTTTTACCTTATATCCCTCTACTAATAAAAGAGGTTTTACATCTAAATTTAACATGTATGACATCTTTAGGTGTATTGTTCATAAAAGCAAAAAGGATGTCAATGGGAATACTTATTTGTTGATTTAGAATGTGTTAAATATCCTTTTTCATAGCAAACTGTTTATTATTATCACTCAAAATGGATAAAAGCAGGAGTTTATGAAAAGGCTATCCATAATTTATATTTGAGTTAGTTAAATGTACTCTATATTAACTATGGGATACGTCTGATTTAAAAACAGTAATGAATCTATTGATGTCTTATTCTATGGTTTGTGCGTCAGCTCCTTTTATAGGAAGAACTCTGTCGGGAGTTCTACTTGCTGGTGCAACTGCATCCATATCAAAATGGATTATTAAATAGCCTTCTGTTTTCTACAGGGTTACCCTTTTTCATCAATAGCAGGCTTCCATATCCCCATACTGAAGACCACCAAAAGAACTTAACATCCTATCTATATAACCCCTGATCATCCAATCGTCGTATACATTGTTAAGTCCTTGAATAAATTTTATGTCCAACTCACCTTTTTTTGATATAACAAACTTAATAAGAACCTCACTTTTTCACCTCTTCGAGTATACGCTCTTTCACAAAATTTTTAACAATATAGCTTTTTATAATCTTCCATATCTTTAAAATAACTCGCAGGAGTTTTTGTATTACCTCCACTTGAGACCAATTTGCCAAAGAAATAATTATTGATAAAAATAGTATCTCGTACTTGCTTCTCGCCACCTTCAACAAGAGGAGGTAACACCCTTCGTTGTATTGTAAAATCAGAAAATAATTATGGGAGTCTTAGACTTAGATACATACGTAAACCCTTTTGTGAATAAGCAGTTCCTATTACACATAAAAACCACAACAAGGTTTTCATACCCTTATTTATAAAAATGAATGTCATTGAAGTGATTTAAACTTTAAAAATTTGAGTAATCCAAATATTTTATAGTAATATTGTAGTGAAAATCAAATATATAACACATATATGGATTACTCGTTTGCAAACGATAGACAAAAATGATTTCACGACCAAATTTTTACCTTACATCCCTACTAATAAAAGAGGTTTTACATCTCAAATTTAACGTACTATGACATCTTTAGGTGTATTGTTCATAAAAGCAAAAACAGGATGTCAATGGGAACACTTATTTGTTGATTTAGAATGTGTTAAAATATCCTTTTTCATCGTAAACTGTTTATTATTATCACTCAAAAATGGATAAAAGCAGGAGTTTATGAAAGGCTTTTTGCCATTCTGATAGAATATCAGTGCTATTGGACATTGAGAAATTGAACCTCGATGGCACTCATACATTAGTGAAAAAAAGGCAACTGAGAGTGCTAAATACCAACATCGCAAGAAAAGAAGAACTTTCTAATGTTCTTGTTCTGACCGATGGGCGAGGATACCCTATAGGAATAGGAGATATTATTAGTGGAAATCATAATGATCTGTATGATATAATAGGTCAATTTTCTAAGATAATGAATCAAATAAAAATGTGGTATTTGTGTGAAAATAGTTATCTAAACGCTGACAAAGGGTTTGATTGTAAGAAACTTAGAAGAGCTATTCATCGTAGAAAGATGTTTCCTAATATCAAAGAGAATCCTAGAAATTGCAAAGGAAACAAACGGCGTAAAAAGCGTTTTTGATGAAAAGGTTTACAAAAAGATTTGTAAAATGAACGTTCTTTTGCCTGAGATTGATAGTTTTAGAACTCTACTCATTCGATTTGATGTATTAGATTCTCATTGGTTAAATTAGCATTATCTTGCCTTTGCATTGGTCTTACTAAAAAAGTTTAAATGAGTTTAATATGATATTTTCTAATACCTATTTTTAACTAAAACTACAGTATAAATAACTAATACTTAATCCAAAAATCTCTTTTCTTTCATACATTATCTCTATTATATATACAATAATTTTCTTAATATAATTTTTATTCTCATCTAATATGAACTCAACTAATGCGATTAAATCTCTATCATAATTAAGCCATTATCGCTAATTTCTTCGGTATCATTCAGCTAATTCTCCTACTACTACCATCTTTTTAGTATAAAAGCAATATATCTCTGTCTTTTTATTTTCGCAATAGATGAAATATAACTATTATCAACAAAATCTTCTATTTCATATGCTACCTTGCTATAATCCTTATGGGTATAGTACAGTAGTGACACCAAACTTGTAAGATGAGTTTTCATTCATAATCTGTAAAATTCTAGCATTGTAAGATTTATCCATTTCTCGGATATTTTGATATTTTTACCACAAGACAGAAAAGAAAATAATAAAATATACAAGATAATTCATAGCAATATTTTTCAGAGTTTTCCAACTTTTAGTAATAACAGAAAAAGTGGCATTACCCTTCATTTCTCTCATATCCTTGCTCAGTGTTAAGGTCTGTCCTTCTTGTGCGCACTGATTTGTATGCGTATTCCATTAGAGTAACGGCGTGGCACTCTTCAAGGGTGAGTTGCAGCTGATTGTAGTGATCCATCAGCACGTCATCTTTTACCGAATGCCCGCCATAGGCTGTAGCCATGAGTTGAGTCCAGTGGTTTGCAGGGCCTATGGGCATCTCTAACACTATCAGTTACAAAAGTCCCTGCACAGCAACAAAATGGCTGCTGCTTAGCTTCATTCCGTTCATCCAATTTACAGGATAATGGGTGAGTAGATTGTTCATTTGATTTGATTTCTAAAGTGGATAAATTTTTCTTCATTTGATTTTACATATCTCATTAATCATCCGAAAATTCTGTTTTTGTTGCACTTTTCTTTATTTTGTTGTTAATATACAATGAATCTATTAGTATAAAAGGTTGTATCTTTTCTTATATTACACATTAATCCTTTTTAGCATTATAACTCAAACATAGAGAATGGATAGAATCCTCCCCATCTTCTATCTTACAAAATAAGTTAGCAGAGTATCTTTTCTTCTATTTTTCTATGATCCATCTATTCACCTTCCATTGTATTCCAATTATCTATACATATCGTCTGTAAATACAATTGTAGGCATTATCATCATCTACAGCAAGAAAGAGTTCTCCATCATCTTCACCTTTATATAAATACAGAATTTCTTTTTACCCATAAGAGGATTGTTTATTTCAGCTTTATCATCAAAATTTTAAAACTTGATATACTATCAGTAGGATAATCTTTTCAGTGTTATTATTAACAACATTTTTCACAAGAACTCACTGTCCCTATTAAAAAAATAAACTAATAAGTAATAATTTCATGCATGCATTTGTTTTTCATTTGTTTGTCTTCTATTTCGTCTTATTTGTGTTATTGTATATTCTTTTTGAATTATGTGTTTTAGAGGCTGTAAATATTCCATCTTCCCACTTTTAAAAGAAGCTAGATATTCTTCACAATCTAAGTCTGTTTTAAAGCGTTCAGTAAACTCTAAGAGGCTTTGTCCCTTAAATAATTCCATAATACATTAATTTTCAGAGTGCAAATATATGAAATTATTTTAACACCTCAATTATAATTTATTTAAAAAAAGCGATATAAGTATGGGGTGGCTTGCCCTTTATATATATAATCATATTCATAGTCATCTTCATCTACCCTTTTTATAGATAGTTAAGTTGTTTGTTAAAGAAGAATAATTAATTTTAAAAACTTTTTGCTCCATCTTTTGTAGATGAGAACACTTATATTAAAATGATTTAATAAAAGCTCTTTGATGATAAAAACTTTTCTTTTGTTTTAATTTTTGACGTAATATTTTTCTTGTTTGTGGGTTAGTTTTTTTGGAAGATAACTCCTCAAAAATATCCCTCATTTCATGAGAACCAATCTCTGACAATTCTTTATCTCTATAATAGTATCTTTTTACAATAATACTATCCGTTTCACCTAAATAAACTTGTGCCTTTACGGAAAAATGTAAGTCCAAAAAAAGTAATAATGTGATTATAATATGTTTCATTTTAAAGAATAATATAAATTAATTGAGGTGTCTATTTAGCTACATACTAATTGACTTTTGGGAAACGGGAGAACCCTCTACAATTCTTTTTCATTAATTTGTTAAAGATAGTATCTTTATTTTTAGAGCGATTAATTCTAAAACTGTATTCCGCTAAATATAGGTCTATGTTAAATTCTGATACCCAAGAATATATACCTCGTAATTTTACTGATACCAGATATCCATCTACCCACTTTTAAAGAAGCTATATTCTTCCCATCAATCTAAGTCTGTTTTAGCGTTCAGTAAACTCTAAGAGACTTTGTCCCTTAAATAATTCCATAATACATTAATTTTCAGAGTGTAAATATATGAAATTATTTTGACACCCTCAATTAATATATTTCCACCTCATCGGTAATGGTTACCCCTAAAGTGCACCAGTACCGCCAGAAGGAATTTTGAACTGTATTTGTCCATCAATCATTCCTGCACAAGTAGGGAGCTATACCTTCAGCTGTAATATTCATAGCTTTTGTAGGTAGTAGCAGTGGCAACAGTTCTTACTAGTTTAGTTTTACCCATACTGCATTAGTTATCATAGAGTGTAACCGTATAAACTCCTAGTTGCAAATCGGCAAACACATAGGAATATGGAGTGCCCGAGAGCGGCTTGCAAACTGGGCTCCTGAAGGTTTTGTCGTTCCAACAGAGATAGTTGCCGAAGAGCTACCAACCCTGTAGGCATAGGTGATTTTAGGCTGCGCTGTTATATGCAACTTAGCATCCGAAAAACATTGCCTCACTATAGGTGTGTAATTGTACGTCAAAACACTCTTGTAGCATAAGAAGTGAATCCTGTTAAAAATATATAATTGCTATGAGAAACTTTTTCATAATTAAAATGAATACTTTTTATCCTGAAAAACACAAATTAATTCACAAAAGTATATCATGAAAGAGGCAACAATTTCTACAGACTCTTAATATTGCTTTTTAGGAAAATAAAAATAAAATACTATCAACACCTTACACAAGATAAAGCTTATTAAAAAGGGAGATGATAAAATTAGAAATAGTAGGAATATAAACTTTTGACAAAGTTTATGAATTTATTTTATAAATTCTTTTAATAGGCACTTTTTGAAAATACAAACTCCATCTCCTTCATAAAGAATCCTATGTATTTATTATCTATTACTGTAAGACAAGAGTAGCCCATAGCAGCTTGCTCATACAATAACACTGAAGGGAAGTTTATCCCAAGTATTACCATCGTCATCACTTGTTTTGATAGTCATTTTTATTCTATCTTTTTGCATCATTGGGATTAGAGAAAAATAAATACTGTTTTCCCTTTTTATCTTTATAAGAAACAATGCTTGCCATACAATTAGGCTCGGTAAGAGCGGTACGAGAGGTATTATGCTCTACCCACGTTTTGCCCATATCGGCTGTAACTGCTACTGAACGCCCGTGATAGCTATCTGATAGCTCATAATTAGTTCGATTGACGGTCGTCACGCATATTGAGCATCAAGTGTACCATCGGAGAGTTCTACCACTTGAGCTTCGGTAGTGTGCGTTTTAGCTCCCTACACCCACATACCAACTTTTACCGTGGTCATTTGCTATATATAATAGTAGAATGAGGCACTTGGTCTTTGTCCCTTAAACTGACCCGCAAACACCAAAGTACCATTACTCATTGAGATGCCTCTTTCCAGGTCCTTGAAAGAAAGCTCTCCATTCAGGATTTTTGATTTGAGAGGTGATATTGATAGGCTCACTCCACGTTTTACCATCATCTTCACTTTTTCACCACTACTATTTGTCCTGTTTCCTCAGGAGTCATCCCACTTTTAGACCCCACCAACTCATTGTTTGAGGGATCTAAGCCGTGTTGCCACAAACCCCATCACCCAGATAGTATTGGTTTTTGCTCGTCTACCAAAGACAGCAGGGATCTCCTACCCCATTAAGGCGGTTAGGTTTTTCCTCCCATTCGCCCATATCAATCACTTTTTTCATTGGTTCTCACGTTTGTCCGCCATCAGTACTGCGACTCATTCCTACATCGATATCTTCTTGCAAATCTTGCAATTGTTGTAACGATTGTCGTAAACAGCTATCAGCGTACCTTTATTAGTGGTTACGAGTTCTGATATGCGGTAGCACTCTATGCCGTCTTGTTTACGCTGACGAAGAGCATATAGCAAAACGCTGTCCTTCTTTTTAGCATTGTTTAGCGTGAATTTTAGCCTCATTAGTGGTAATGAGTTTTACCTTTGACAAGTAGAGTTTTTTGCAAGAGTTCAGGGTTTTGAATAGTACGAGTGAAACCCAAACAAAAAGGGGTGTCATTAGTAGTTTTGAAAATTTCCTTGTAGTTTGGGTGTAACAACCAAGATTTGAAGTTTTAGCAAAAGTACAGCTTGTAGAACTATCTCCCTACATAAACGGAGAGTTCGATCACTTTACTTTTTAAACAGAAAGAGAGCCTTTTGTCCTGTACCGTTTTATAGGTAGCTCAAATGAAGTAATAAGATTATCTTTTATCAGTAGCGCATTTGAATTTTGAGTAAAGTTTTCCATAGCCAAACTAAGAAAAGAAGTGCACAATGTCAAATAATTTATCATGACACTGTATTACTTACAAAGGTATCATTTATTTTTAGTCTAAACTAAATAAAAATAGACTATTTTTATGCTAATAAATAGAGAAAAGAAACCTCTCTCTAGTTTGCCCTACCATTACACCTGCTTGGCATACTTTTGCAGCTAATAACAGTGCCAGAGTAAATCTTCCCTCCTAGTAAATACTGTATCCGTTACCAACGTTCTAATGGTTGCTTTGAACTTTGTAGAATAGTGGAATTAACGCCTCCTGCAATCATTGACCCAGCCTCAGGCTTTTTCAGAAATATAAGGCATGCTTATGAAAATATAGCGTTGTTCTTCCTTTAGTACAACATTGGACAGATGAACATATTACGGTTGGGGTGATTTTGCAGCAGGTAATTACGCCTTGAACATAGAAACTTATGTTATCAGGCTGCAGATCAATAGGCCCAGTCCATTGGCAGGTAGAAACTGCTTTAATCCACTGCGGCAGGTAAATACCCCTCATAATCAAATCTATTACCATCCGTTTACTGTAAAAGCACAACCTTCTTAGAGCCCTGTGCTCTCAGCTCAGCTAGAGTGCCTCAAGCGGTTCCTGACATCGTTTCTGTAGATGTAACAGGGCAATAGACGACTTATCCTCTTACTTTTCACCTTATTACTATCCTCACCTCTCTGTTAGAGAACGATTACCTCCAAAGCTACTGATCCTAATAACGCTTATGCTGTGTTCAATAACTGGACGATGGTACTTTATATGGTGTGCACTACACCACGCCTATCAGTCGGTACAAAATGATATCGAGGTGAAAATCAATGCCGCTTTTTAATCCTAATGTAGCTCTTATAGTAGCTCTTCTTTTGTGAGGTGATCAAACCACATTATATTTTAGCTTCTCTTATTTTTATTTGATATTAGTTGGTATCAACTGATACAGCAGGGCATACGTATCACTAGCTCTCCACTAGGATTTCAACGTACTTTTTCTCGTACTATTACTGAACAACTACTTTTCAAGTAGAGTATAAATTGAAATCAAATATAGGATGTGGAGCTCCTCCCCATGACTAAAACTATAACAGTTATTTTTGCTCAAAGGATACCCTCCTCCTATAATATCAGGTTATCCTTCAGATATTATTGTAATAGCCGATGCAGGTAAATGTAGTAGTATCGTGATTGAACCTACTGCTACCGATACCTGCTTTGATGATACTAGCACTTGTACTTTCAAGGAGATTGTACAATCACGTGCCTTGGAAATGATTGCAGAATGCTCGTTATACCAATGGTGCAGGGGCAGCAGTAACACAACTCAGTACTAATGATGAGTTTATATACAAATTTCTTACCATACAGGTCAGGGACAGCTATTAGTACAGCTTCACTCACCCTGAAATTGCCTACAATGCAAAAATAATTTACCAATGGTAATCCTAATCTAACTGGAGCTACCGAGGTGCTATTTCCCCTGGACAAAGTTATGCCCCTGTAACTAAAACCTACTTATTCAATATACCGAGGTGTTACTATTCCTTTAGGGGTGGTGCTATTAATGTAATCAAAATCCCAATGAAAGTAGTAGCCGATTGTGATAAACTTTTTGGAACCTTTGTACTAACTATCTGACAAACAGTCTTCTCTATCTCGTACGAAGGAGGCCTCAACGCTTGTCCAATTGCACAACAATTGAAGAAGGCATAAAATCTATTACAGTAGACACCTCTAATTGTGCCCGACAAGAAGTACTTTGTGGTTCTGGCGTAATGACACTTGAAGCTACAGGTTCTTTTTTGATGGCTATCAGTGGTTCAAAATGGCTCCCCTTTTAACAGGCGAAACAAATCGTACTTATCAAGCCAATGGTCCAGGTGTTTATAAAAGTAGTTAAAACCCTTTTCTTGTCAAGGATATCAAGTAGAAACTACTGAAACAATACAATACCAAGCTGTGGCAGTTACACTGATCCTATTCGCGCCCAAACTCAAAAACATAGGTGTTACTTGTGCAGATAATGGTAGCTGGACAAGTCATTTCTACCTATGTCAAGGAGGTTCTAAAAATATTACCATGAGCTATAAAAATACTGCTTTTTGAGTGGCAACAATGGAATGGCTCTTGTACTGATCCTTCTTCAGATTGTAGAAATATAGCAAGACCAATGTTGGACAACATTCCATACCAATCCCTACTTTTTGTAGCCAATACCGCTGGTAAATACCGGTTGAAACTCCTCAATTGTAACGAAAGTTTCTATTTTGAGGTCTTTACTGCTGGATTTACAGGTGCTCTTACTGATATAATAGATGAAACAGATTTCTCTCAAGGTTCTGTAAAACTAAACCTCAGTACAAGTGGCGTAACTTATAAACTAGAAATTTATAAAGCAGGGGGCACTTTTCCGTACCGAAGTGATCACTACAAATGATTATCATATACAAAACTTACCAAAAGGTACATACGATGTGAAAAGTAACCTCCCACCTCAAATACCAGGTTGTGAGTATAACGGACAGGGCAACAATCAACAAAACAAGTCAAATGGAAATGACGGCTGTTTTCAAAGGATGGACAAATGTAATACAGCTAAATTTGAACTCAAAGCTAAAGGAGGTGTGCCTACTTATCGCTTCTATATCTGGACAATAGACGGAGAAAAACAATATGCTGATGAACCTGCAGCTTTAATGCAACAGATTATAAAGCTATCAGTTGGCTCATCAAGCAAGCGTAGAGGTTTGAAGTTCCTTCAATTACTCGATAGGTGAATATGTCTTCTTAGTAGGTGATATGCGTCTGGTGCCTTTGCTTTGTCTAATAAAGTGACTGTATCTCCTCCAGAACATCACTCTTTTACATTTTAGCAACTCAAGAAATACAGTGTGAAAGCAACCCTAATACAGGGTAATCAATCTTACTTTTGCCCTGGCTCTCAAAATCAAAAATCAGTAAAGATTAATCTATATAAATTAGATGAAACAGGAGCCCGTGTAGGGACTGCTTTCCAAACTAGTACAGGAGGTCTGTTTACTAGTATCCCTGCAGGTACTTATGAAATAGAAATGATTTCACAAGTAGGAGGAACTACTTGTGTCTATATTAGAAACCTATAGTTATACTTCCTCCATCAAACCCCGCTCCGTGCTTATGCAGGAGTTATGGCCGATAGATCTTGTGATACTACTAATAACCAATATAAAGTATCGGTAAATAACGTTGCAGGTGGTACTCCTCCTTATAAATATAGTTTTGATGGAGAAAATATTTATGTAATGAATCCTATAGGATTTATGGGCGGTTCTACAACTATCTATGAAAGATAGTAAAGATTGTCGTATAGAAATACCTATCACTACACAAGCTACCTCTGTACCTTCCATAACGTTGAGCCCTGTGCTCTACCGTTTGTGATAATGGCTATGGTTCAGTAACCGTACAGTTTCTTCTACATGTAAGTCAAACTTATCAGTATACACTTGATGGTAGCGCTAAACAAAACCTTACAAGCAACAGCTTTAATCGATTGTTATCTCCAGGAGTTCATACTCTTACGGTGTACTATCGCCCAACTGATACATCAACAACACCTCAATGTACTCTTTACTGAAGACTTCGGTAAAATGTCTAATGATTGTTTACCTGCTGCTAATACTTCATTTGGTATGTAATACCACAGAAGTCTTTCAGATGGTAACCAAGTGCTTACTAAACAGCTACAAATTACCTCAAACCCTAATTGGATTACAACAGCCCTGCAGATCCTTTCAGGAGGACGTTATTTAGCTGTATCTGGTAATGGTAACAATGAGGTAGTCTATCAAAAACTACTTAGGGAGTAGCTCTCAACACTCGAATTTACAGTGAGTATAGATGCTCTCAATCTAATTAGAACAGGTGTAACTGCAGTGCCAGCTCACCTCAATATAGAAATAGCTAAAAACAGATGGTACTACCTTGCGTAGCTAAAGCTTAGCAACTATTAATAGTAATAGTTGGACTAACTATAAAGTTACCTTTACTGAAGCTGAAATGACGGGATTTGCTAATGGAGAATTATTAGTAAAAAGTAGTAAATACAGCCGCAGCTACTTATGGAGCTTTAGGTAACTGATTTTTGTTATGGATAACCTCAATATCTCACAGGCTATAACCTATTGTGATTTGAAAGTAATTCAGCTTATCAATATAGAAACAAACAAACAAATGCGTGCCGAAAAATATGGTATCGAGAAAAATGTAAGTTGTATTGGTGCAGCTAGATGGTCAAGTGAGTATAAAAGTAATCAATCCATCGTCTACAAATATAGAATATTCAGTACAATGGACACATACAGCCACTACTACTTGGACACCTATCACCTCAACGCACAAGGTGTATTTTACTGTCTACGGGCTTAGAAGCTACCCAAAATGGAGTAGTGAGTATAAGAGATGCCGCTAACCCTAATTGTGCAGTATCAGTAAGCTAAAGGTGGAGAACCTACCCCTATTGTACCTACTATAGTACTAATGGATAAAGTAACTTGTTACAATGGTGGTGTAGCCAAGATTAAAGTGTCAGCTACGGGTGGTAATGCAGGAGGTTATCAGTATAAAGTAGGTTTAGTAAGTGGAACTTTAGGAACTCTGACAACCTGTCTGCACAGTAAAACCCTTGTGAAATAGTTAACCTTTCACCAGGTACTTATACCTTAGTAGTACAAGATACTAAAGGTTGTACTACTGAAACTACTTTTGTAATTGACACATAAGCTACATTATCAGGCTACTGCTGAGCCTACCTCTTATTGCTATGGAGATATGCAAGAAAAGAAAGTAAGAATTACAGTAATCAGCGGTAATGGCAATTATAGAGTACAACGCGTAGGAGGCAGTCTGTACGCATTCAATTCTTTAAACTTTGAATATCCTGATGCTCTTAATGCAGAACTCATACATTTGTAGTAACAGATGGTTTTTGGCTGTCAAACAACTATAACAACTCAAATTTATGAACCATTAGCGCTACAGTCATCACCCTACTCAATTGCAGTATGCCGATTGTAAAGGTAGTAGTGTTACCTATACACTCACAGCATCAGGAGGTATCCCTACAGCACTAAAGAATTTAAATATAGTACTGATGGTGGAGTTACTTTCCAAACAATTGGTTTGAAAGTGCTTCTCAGGTAACCTTTGTTTGATCCAGTAACAGTAGCAACTACTACTGAATTCCGCTTCAAGTGACCTATAAACCTGATGGAAGTGAATGTAAACGAGAACAATACATAACCTTAGCTTACGATCCACCTCGATTCTTAACCAATACCTTTACAACTGCAAGCTACTTGTGGTAATAACAATGGTTCAGTAATAATTACACCAAGTGATTATTATGTAGGTACCGCTTCTCATACCCTTAAAGTAATAAACGGTTTAGGAGCAATTCAAAACTCTACGGCTTTATCACCAGGTAATTATATAGCACACCTTACTGACGATCGCGGGTTGTGTGGCTACTCAAGCCTTTACTATTACTGCGAGTGCACTCAACTTACAGCCACAGCTACGGTGAGTAAACAAATGGGCTGTACTCATCAGCTTCCGATTTAGCTGCGATTACAGTAACTCCTCAATGCGTGAGGTATGCAACCTTTTGTTATCAATGTAAGAAATACTACTTCTGGTCAGAGAGGATACGCAAACACTTACAACCTCTAATAATATCTCAAGAGTATTCTCGGCTTAGATTATGGTAATTATAACATCACTATTACCGATGGCAATAGCTGTGTAAACACATCTTACAGCTGTAATCTTGCCAAACTCTAATGTGATGTCTATCAAAACCATTACCCCTACAACTTGTGCAACTACTGCCGAGGTACATATGCAGCAACTAGTTCGCCTACCTTTGCTGGCATCAACTAATGCTTACTTTGCTGTATATCGCCCAGGTATCCAAATCCACCTGCAGGATCTGTACTCTAATACGAGTTACACCACTAATGCAGATGGCATTAATGATGATATGGTATAGAGGAGTTGCTTCAGGTACAGGAGTAGGAGTAACTATAGGAGGACTTACCCCAGGAGTACAATACACTTTTGTAGCTTATAATATGACTACTCAGTGTCGCTTTACTCAACAGATGACTACACCTATCCCTACGGCTTCTTCAATGTCAGTAGTAATAGATGTGAAAAATGTAAGCTGTGCAAGTAATAGTGATGGTACATTTACCTATACTTTAACAAATCCTAATGCAAGCACTACTCATATAGATTACCAAGTGTATCGAGAAGATAATCATCAACTAATGGCGGTGCTGTAGGATCAGTTCCTGCTCCATTTACAACAGCTCGAGTAGCCAATGGCAACTTGCCTGCAGGTAAATACTATGTTAAATTTACAGAAACTATAGGTGGTGTAGCAAGTTGTGTCATCTCAAAGAGCTTTGAAATTAAACGTTCACTCGTTCAGTTGCAAATTTCAGCAACAGCTACCAAAAAGCAAGCTGTACTACTTTGGGTGAAGCGTGGTTGAATATCGCGGGCGGAACAGCTACTTACACTTATGGTTATGTAGCTTCAGGAACAGTTTATGGTCCTGCAGTAATGACTCGCACTAGTTCAAACTTCTGCTTATATCAACTTACCTGCCGGGTAATTGGGATCTATATGTATGCGTGATGCTTATGGTTGCTTACAATCTACAACATTACTATCGTAGCTTTCGATACGCCACATATAGATAATAGTAGCTACTTTGGCTTGTCAAGCTTACCATAATACTAATGCTAAAAATACCAGTAAGGGTGACTCTCGATAAAATAGGTCAAGGAAACCACTATTATAGCTTTAGATGGATGCAGCTGATAGACCTGTAGTTTGGACGATAGCCAATCAAGCATTTCGAGTTAGAGGTAACACCTTTAACTACACACACTGTCATTGTAAAGATGTCAAATGGTTGTGTAACTACAGCTACTTTTCAGTACTACAGCGCTTATTACAGCTACAGCTACTATTAGTAGAATTAAAACTAGTGCAACACCTACAGCTGATATCACAATAACTGTTGCAGGAGGAACAGGTATTTATAGCTATACTTTAGAACGTCTGGACAATGGTCTAGTAGCGGGAACTATTCTCTCATAAGATGTAGCTTTTCCCTACACCTACCGGAGGAGTTATTACAATTCCAGCTCCACTGAGGCAGCTACCTATCGCATTAGTATTTATGATGCCGAAACAGTTGATTGTCATATAGTGAAAGAAGTAACAGTACGTGACCCCGATCCTATTAATACAGACAATATAGTACTACAACCTTATCACGAAAAATGTAATTTAGGACTTACAGCTACTGGTACAGGTAGTATTGATATAGCAATGCCTACCGATAGTGATAGTTATATCTTTAGAGATTACAAGAGCTATTGATATCACAACAGGAAATAATGTAACAGTAACTACAACTCCTGCTAGCTCAGGTTCTCATGCAGCTACTTTCACTCAGTTACGATGGTACAACTCAAGGAGTGAAATATCAAATTATAATTACTAATAACACAGGATGTGTGGCTTATGTAGAGACTATAATCACCTCTCCAGAACCATTAGAATTGCAATCTGGAGTGATAACAGCGACTCAAGTATGTTTGCAATGGTACTAATGGATTATCAACGCCTAAAGTAACTGAGATACGATGAAGATACGAGAGGTATTCACCATATACAATTGAGTTCTTTGATAATGGAGGCAATAGTTTAGGAAATGGGACAGAGTATACACTTCCTAAACTTAAATGGAGGAATTTTCTATGCTACAGTAAAGATACATCTGGAGCTTGTGCACTAGCACTACAAGCGTGACAATAGTCACCAGCCTTTGAGTTACAAACTCTTAGTATTACCACAACAACTTCAGCTACTTGTGTGGTAGATGAGGTGATAAATATTAGTTTAACAGTTACCCCTACATATATAGCAGGTACGCCATTGCGCTATGAGATAAGAAAGGAACAGATAACGCCTTTACTACAATTACAACCACCACGGCTACGAACTTTTGAGTTTGACACTCACAGGGTTCACAAAACTTTGTCAGGATCAAACTATACGGTAGAGGTATTCAACGAAAGACAGGTTGTAGTATCAAAGGAGTTTACACAGTGAAAGATGCTAATACCTTTGAGATGACCTCTCATAACCCAGTGAGAGCAGTTTGTCATAACGATAATGGTAGTATTGCTATAACTTTAGTAGATAAAGATCTCTCTAATGGAGATCAATCAACAGCAGGCTTTACATATACAGTTACGGCAGTAAGTGGAGGCGCGACAACTACAGGGTACAGTATCGGGTAATACCACTACACTTACCCTAGTAGGGCGGTTCTTACGATATCGAAGCGATATCTAAATGCTACAGGATGTAAAGTAGCTCAAGACATCGTTTTGTGAGTTCCATCAATCCCAGCAGAGATCAAAGTAGTTAATGTTTATCAAAAAGGTATCAGTGGATTGTGCTAATGAGAATGGGGTTATAGCCCTTACAATAATAGGAGGACAGCAAACTTATGCAGTAACACTCACAGCCAATAGCAGGAGGAACCCTATAGTCACAGCCCAATGTGTCTAGAAGGATCACCAGGAATAGAAAATCAGCAGGTATAGAGCAGGTACATACAATATTACAGTCGTAGATGCCTTTAGGATGTACAACAGCTACCGGTACACTTAGTGTAACAGTAGCCCCTTATAATGCTATCAATACCTCTAGTGTAACTAGTAGCTACCACATCAATCACTTGTATCGATTCTAAAAGATGGTACACTCAAAGTGTCAGGAGTAACAGGAGGAGCTCGTCCTTATCATTTTATGTTGTTCAATGAGATCAACAAAAGTAGATGAGATTTCAGGAGTTAATGGAGATGAAGCGACTTTTAGCAAATATAGAACCAGGTACTTATCACATAGATATCTTTAGATGCACAGAACTGTTCAGTAACGCTTGCTGGAAGCTATACATTTGTTAAATCCAACAGCGATCACAGCAGATGTCAATACCATTAACTCTAAATTTGTGACATCGTAAAAGGAACGCGAGATGGTAAGGTAGAGATAGTGAATATTACAGGAGGTACAGGAAGTTATACAGCTTAGTATTTTGCGCTCAGATACAAAGACAAAGCGTGAAGACTCACTAAGTAATATAACTAGTACAACAGATTTTCCTTTTGATGAATTAGGAGTTCTAGAAGGCACTTACTATGAAATAGAGATAAAGATAGTAATAATTGTACAATGACAAAGACCTTGTCATTCTACGGTAGAAGAGGTTGGCAGATGTAAGTATCAACGAGCTCAAATACTATGGTACTTGTCAAGCGAGTCAAATAGTTATGTAGATTATTTAGAGGTACATTTCAACAGTACATCGCCTGATTATAGTAAGATTACTTATAATTTGAATGGAGTATCAATCGGGCAAATTTCACACGCACAACAGGTAATGTAGCTTATATTGATAATTTCAATAGAGGTTCGGTTACCCAAACGGTTGAAGTAATCTATACAATAGTATCGTCTATACCAGGAATGACAGGCAGTTGTAGTGCCTCCGAAACAATCACTATAGATCCTTATACCCCACTTACTGTTACACAAGTAACTACCAATACAACACTTAATACATTAGAGGTATTGGCACAAGGGAGGTAGGACAACTAATTTTAGAGGTTATACTTACTACTTCAATGAGGTAAGTAAAGGAGATAATCCTGTGTACAAAGTCACCCATAATGATCCAGACAAAATAGTAGGAGGACGACGTTATAAGGTAGTGAATGTACGAGTAGAAGATGCTGAAGGATGTACCGTTACAGCGACATTTGATATAGAGTATTTTTGATAGAAGTACCAAACTTCTTTCACGCCTAATGGAGATGGTGATGAATGAAGTATGGAAGCCTAAGTATTTAGATAATAATGTAAATGCCCGTATCTACATATTCGATCGCTATGGTCGTCGCTTAGTGATGTTAGAACCAGGTCAAGGCTGGGATGGTACTTTACGAAAAAACGTCCAATGCCATCAGGCGACTACTGGTATATAATCGAAATCAACGATCAGTTGTACGACAAACGCGAGTTCTATGGTAACTTTCACTTTGTTCAGATAATAAAGCAAACTGATAAAGATAATGAGAGCTATTCGCCAGGTAGCTCTCTGTTATTATTTCATAATTTGTATTTCGTAATTCGTAATTTGTAATTCGTAATTTGTAATTCGTAATTATTTTGTATTTTTGCCGCCAAAAAGATTTTTATTATGACGGAACACGAGCTGCTAAAAGCCCGTTGGGAAGAGGTGGTACAACGCCTTTCCGATACTTTTACCGAAGTAGCGAGAACTTTAAGTGTAGATGGATTATCTGCCTCTATTGGAGTTCAAGAACTCGGACAAATAGGTCGTTCTTATGCCAAAGATGAAAAAAGTAGACCTAATGCATGTCGCTATTTGCAAACTCTTAGAACCCTTTGGTTATTATGAATATGAATTTACTGATCCCGATGGTTGGCCTCATTATCGCTTAGTGCAGAGCTTCCTGCTCTCAAAGCTGGCGAACAGACCATACTGATAGCCATTGTACAGTATTTTTAGAAAGAGATTTCTTTCTCAACCCCTAATGTCTAATACATTTAAAATGAAAAAGTAGCATTCTATACTTTGGGTTTGCAAACTCAACTTTTCCGAAACCTCCACCATTGCACGTAGTTTTGAACAGGAGGGGTATATACGTGTTGATTTTTGATGACCCCTGCCGATATATACGTGATTAACACCTGTTCAGTTACCGAAAACGCAGATAAACAATTTAAACAAATCGTACGCAAAAGCACTGAAAAACAAACCCTAAAGGCATTCTTGGCGGCAGTGGGTTGTTATGCTCAATTAAAACCAGAAGAACTCGCTTCCAGTAGATGGGGTTGATTTGGTATTGGGTGCCAAAGAAAAAGTTCAATATCACTCAATATATTGATGACCTCACCAAAAATAATGAGGGCATCGTGCACTCTTGCGAAATTTCCGAAACCGATTTCTATGTCGGAAGTTATTCCATTGGCGACCGTACGCGTGCATTCTTAAAGGTGCAGGACGGCTGTGATTATAAGTGCACTTATTGCACTATCCCAATGGCACGTGGTATTTCGCGAAGTGATACCATTGAAAATATATTGAGCAACGCTAAAAAATATCTGATAAAGGTATCAAAGAAATTGTACTTACGGGGTGTGAACATAGGCGATTACGTGCAAAGGTGAATTTGGTAAACTAAAAAGCACGAACACACCTTTTTAGAATTAGTGCAGGCTCTTGATAAGGTCGAAGGTATCGAACGCCTGCGCATTTCCTCTATTGAGCCCAATCTTATCAAAAGACGAAAACTATCGACTTTATAGCACAGTCTAAAAGTTTTGTGCCTCACTTTCATATCCCATTACAGAGTGGAAGTAACGAAATCCTTAAAAAGATGAAACGCCGCTATTTGCGTGAACTTTATGTTAGTAGGGTAGCCAAAAATACGCGAAGTGATGCCTGATGCTTGTATTGGGGTAGATGTGATTGTAGGCTTCCCAGGTGAAACTGATGAACATTTCTTAGAAACTTATCATTTTCTAAACGAATTAGATATTTCTTACTTGCACGTATTTACTTATTCCGAGCGTGACAATACCGAAGCAGTACTTATGGATGGTGTAGTCCCCGATGCAGTACGTGCTAAACGCAGCAAAAATGTTACGCGGACTCTCAGCCAAAAACGCAATGCTTTCTATGAAAGTCAGCTCGGTAAAGAAAAAGACAGTCCTTTTTCGAGAGCGACAACAAGCAGGGATATATTCACGGGTTTACTGAGAATTATGTAAAAGTAAAAGCTCCTGGGATCCTGCTTTAGTGAATACCCTCCACAAAGTAAAACTTACCAAAAATAGATGTAGACGGAATAGTACGTTTTGAATTCTTAACAGATAACGAATAAGTATTTATACCCATATGGCTTAGATGACACTGTCCGAAAAGTATTAAAAATTGCTTTTTGTGTCGCTACACTTTGCCAAAAGTTTTAGACTTTGGGAAAGTTGATTGTTCTGATAATCAATAACTTTGTAGTATATTATATAGGAAAACCAGTGATGGCTGGGCTAAAGCTGTAAACACACCCAAAGACTTTTTGGACACTCTTTGGAACAAAAATAATAAACTAAAAACACTATGCAATTATTTCAAAATAAAAACACTAGTCTTACTGACTTAAAAGAAACCTTTAAATTAGAAAGAGATATACAGAACTTATTTGAGAAAAACCTAACACAAATTACTGGGTTAGAGTTTGTAAAATCAGAGTTTTCAATACAGAGTCAACGTTTGGATACTTTAGCTTTTGATACCGAAAAATAATTCTTTTGTAATTATAGAATATAAGCGAGACATAATTATAGTGTATTTGACCAAGGAGTTTCATATTTAAATACATTGTTGAAGTACTAAAGTAGATTTTTGTGTTAGAGTATAATGAAACCTTAGTAAAAGTTTGAAGAAAAGATGATGTGGATTGGTCTCAAAGTAAGATTGTTTTTGTAAGTCCTGCATTCAATCAAAATCAAAAACAAGTAGTTGATTTTAAAGACCTCAATATAGAGCTTTGGGAAGTAAAACGATATGAGAATGATATTGTAGTTATTGATGGGATAAAAGAAATCAGCAGCTTCACTCAAGTATTAAACAAACTTCTCAAAAAGAAAATTCAGAACTTACTGAGATTACCAAACAGATAAAATCATATAGTGAGGAAGATTTAGAAGGAAAAGTCGGATGAAGTGATAGAGCTTTTACAATGATTTTAAGCAAGCTTTTCATTCTTAATCTTTTCTCCAGAAATAGAAATTGTACCTCAGAAACTTTATCTGCTTTCAAAATTGCAAGAATAATATAACAGATATTGAGATACAAAGTAAGAAGTTAAAGATTTCATTAATGTAAAAAGAGGCGAATTAGAAGATCCTAAAAAGCTAATGCGGATATATCATCTATTGGACACTGGGGCAATGGAGATTATCAAATTTCAGTTACAGATACTAAAAATTTAGAGTACATAATGAGTCTGTATCAAACAAGCTATACTCAAATGAAAAATCCTTTTAACAATTACCCTATTCTACTGCTTTTTCCTGCACAACTCTGTGATTAGCTTCAAAAATCTTGCAATGCCGAAACAGCAAAACAAACGGTTGCCGAATTAGCAGAAGTAAAAGGCTAAAAAATAAAGCAATTAGAAAACACTTATAGGAAATAATCCTACTTATTGGGTGCAGATAGTATACAAAGAGATAACAAAAACCTATTATCGTTTGCAATTGCTCAATAAATTGTCGTATACTGATGTACACCTCATACTTTTTGAAATAGCAAAAAGATAATTGTAAACAGGTATTTTGGGAGCAAAAAGGGGACTTATTGTCTTATGCCGAAATGGAAAAAGCAAACAAAACAAGTGATAGCTCAGCAAAAGCAATTCCTCGCTTTTTAAGCAATTTCACTACCGATATGGCTTTTTAGGCAACAACATTTGTCTGAACCTCTTTTGCGTTTATTGCTACAGAAAGATGGCAGCCTACTCCTTACTGAAGAAGAATTACTTACTGATGAGTTTAACGAATTACAAACTTATAGTTTTAATTATTACCCTGATAGCGTGTTGTGCAATAACCCCTGACAAGGCTATAACCCTCGTATTTATTCCTGTAAATAATACTTGAAACTTACTCAAATTTGGCATTAAAAATGGAAGATTTTATTCAGTTTTTATCGCAAATCGACCAGATTTATCTCTGGGATTTAATCGGAACGGCAGTCTTTGGTGTTTCCGGTGTATTAGTAGGCTTAGAACGCCGTATGGATATCTTTGGAATGCTCATCTTAGCCTTTGTAACAGGGGTAGGGAGGGGACTCTCCACGATATTATGATAGGTAGTGTCCCGTATTTTGGATGAAGAATCTCACTTATATATTAATGATTGTCATTAGTGTAGTGATTACCATTCTATTCAAAAACAGTTCTCAGAACATTGGAGCAAATCGCTAATGTTGTTTGATACTATTGGGCTGGGGGTTTTCACTATCATTGGTATAGAAAAAGCCCTGCGTTTTGGCTTATCGCCCACCATAGCTATTATTTTTAGGTACAATGACGGGTAGTTTTGGGGAGTGATAAGAGATATATTAGCTAACAAATTGCCCGCCTCTTTCCATAAAGAAATTTATGCAACTGCTTGTATTGGCAGGAGGTACAGTCTATTTTCTTATTGATGATTTCGTTAATCATAATTTAGTAGTGTTCATCACCATAATGGTAGTGATTTCGTCCGATTGCTGTCGGTAAAATATCATTGGGAATTGCCAAAATTCTAATTCCCTAATTTCCTACTTCCTAAAAACACATAAAACCTTGTATATAAACATTTTGTACTACCTTTGCAAATTGAAATTTTTAGATTAAATATTTTTAAAAATGAATATTAACAGAGAGCAAGTAGATGCTTTAAATGCTGTCATTAAGATAGCAATTGAAAACGACTACGCCGATAAAGTAGAGAAAGTACTAAACGATTACAGAAAAACCGCTTCTATCCCTGGATTTAGAAAAAGGTCACGTGCCTGCGGGAATGATTAAAAGACAGTACGGTAAAGCTGTGAAGTTCGACGAGATCAACCGTGTGTTGCAAGACTCGTTGTATAAATATATAAAAACGACGAAAAACTCAATATCTTGCAATCCACTACCTAAAGAAAAACAAGATATCAACATAGAAGCCGACGATTTTACTTTTTGAGTTCGAAATTGGCTTAGCACTAGCTATCGAAGTGAATTTAAAACCTAAAAAGGTATTGTTCGCTATGAAATTACTGTTGCCGATGATCAAATCGATAAACAAGTAGAACGCATCCGAAAAACAATTTGGTAAACTTGTTGCTAAAGGCAGAAGTGATCAATGATGATAGCCTTGAAGTTACAGGTACTTTCTTTAACGAAGAAAAATCTATTGATACTCAAGCTACTTTCACCTTTTAGAAGAACTCAGTGATGCTGCACGCAAAGAGTTTGTAGGTAAAAAGATAGGCGATCAATTCCAGTTGCAAACTAAAGGTTTGTTTAAAAGATGCTCATAGCCCTAATGCACTACCTCAAAGTATCGCACGACGAGGCACACCACTTAGAAGTGGAAATTACTTTCACTTTGGAAGAAGTTAACGAACGTCAAGGTGCTGCTTTTAGATCAAGAATTGTTCAACAAACTCTTCCCTGATGGTTCTGTTAACTACAGAAGCAGCAATTGCGTGACAAAAATAAAAGAAGGCGCTCAACATCAATACAACGAGCAAGTCGACCAACATTTCTAAACACTGTTACTGATTATTTAGTAGATAATACTAAGTTTGAGCTCCCTGAAACTTTTCTTAAAAATGGTTACGCACAGCTGGGTGAAAAAGAACTTACTGAACAAGAAGCTGAAGAAGAGTACACTACGTTCAGAAAAAGGTTTGCGTTATCAACTGATTGAAGGTAAAGTGATGGAAGATAATAACTTGCATCCTAAGTTTGAAGAGTTGAAAGACTTTTGCACGCAACTATATCAAAGCTCAATTAGCTCAATATGGTATGCCTACAGATGACGATAGCTATGTAGATGGTATCGTTGATCGCGTATTGCAAAAACCGTGAAGAAGTACAACGTATTCAGCAACAATTAGTATTCAAAAACTCATCGACTTCTACAAAGAAAAATGTTAATACCGATGAAAAAGTAACTTTCGACGAGTTCGTGAAAAGTAGCATTCCCTGAATAGTAATTTTTGCGTAAAATACTATAAACCAGTCCAAAATTGCTAATGATAAATACTATTTTTGTATCTTATTTAGCAATTTTTGGACTACATTTATTAAAAATGAAACAAACAATTTCTCAACTGAATACAAGCTCTTGGAGGTGATATTAGCAAGGTAAAAGGTACTTCATTACAAGAAGACTTATTAGCTATTACCTTTGATACAGTGCTTTATGAAAAAGCCTGAGGATACTCCTTGGATAAAAGCTGATGAAGAAGAACCTATTTGCGGTTTGGGTGAATGGGTAGATACTCACATAGAACTACATAAAAGTGATAAAAAGGCATTCTATAACAAGATGATTGCTGAGTTTTATTGTCTTACCCAAGAACCTCGGGAGGGCAACATTTCTGGATAGCAAATCTTTTACACCTTTCAAAGAAGGGGACTGACCGATTATGAAGAATGGTATGATGATTTTTCTGATGAAGAATTTTGCAGATTTAACTGAAATTACTAAGCTACTACTGATGAAAACTCCTGATTTTATACAACTCTTCTATACATATAGTTATCCTGACCATTTGTATATAGCGCTCTGATCCCAATCCTGAAAAATCCTACCTTTTTGGTACTGACCACGAGGTATAGCGAGGTAGATAATATGGGTACCTCTAGAGGACTATCTCAATACCCTAATGACCCTGAGGAACTTATCATATTGTAGAAAAAGCATTAGTGGATTATAAATCTTAATTATCACAATACTAATGGCTACAAAACTAACAACTAATAACTAAACAAATGAATTTATCAGACGAATTTAAAAATACGCGATTAAACAGCACGGAGTAAATAGCCTTTACTACGATAAAATTGTAGGTAGTATGACTCCCTATATTATGGAAGAACGCCAGCTAAACGTAGCTCAAATGGACGTTTTCTCCCGCTTGATGATCGGACAGAATCATCTTCCTTGGCACTGATGTAAACGACCAAGTAGCGAATATCGTTACCGCTCAATTGCTTTTCTTGGAAAGCGTGGATAGTGCCAAAGATATCCAAATCTATATCAACTCTCCTGGTGGTAGCGTATATGCAGGATTGGGCTATGACGACACTATGCAGTTCATCAAACCCGATGTAGCTACTATCTGTACAGGTATCGCTGCCTCAATGGCTGCCGTATTACTGATGTGCAGGCGCTGAAGGCAAACGCTCAGCATTGCCACACTCTCGTGTGATGATACACCAACCTTCAGGAGGAGCACAAGGGTAGCTAGTGATATGGAAATCAATCTCAAAGAAATGTTGAAACTTAAAAATGAACTTTATGAAATCATAGCCAAACACTCTAAACAACCTTTTTGCTAAGGTGTATAAAGATTCTGAACGCGACTATTGGATGGTAGCTCACGAAGCTAAAGAGTAGTGGTATGATAGATGAAGTATTAGAAAGAAAAATAATGGCTAAAAAACAAGTAGAATATTGTTCATTCTGCGGTCGTGCAGAACCCGAAACCGAGATGCTTATTCGCGGTATGGCTGGTAATATATGCAACTATTGTGTAGAACAAGCCAATATCATTATAGAAGAAGCATTTGGAGCTAAAAGCTCAAAAAGTAAAAGAGACCGTATCAGGTGATATGACTCTCAAAACACCTCAAGAAATTAAACAATTCCTCGACCAATATGTGATAGGTCAGGATTTTACTAAAAAAATTCTCTCTGTAGCAGTATACAACCACTACAAACGTCTGCAACAACCTAATGCTGATGATGAGGTAGAAATCCAAAAGAGTAACGTGATAATGGTTGGCGAAACAGGTACTGGTAAAACCTTGTAGCCCGTACCATTGCCAAAATGCTCAATGTGCCTATCGCTATTGTAGATGCTAGCAGTACTTACTGAAGCTGGCTACGTGGGGAAGATGTCGAAAGTATCCTCTCACGCCTCCTACAAGCTGCCGATTATGATGTGGAAAAAGCGGAAAGAGGTATTGTGTTTATAGACGAAATCGACAAGATTGCCCGTAAGAGCGACAACCCTTCTATCACTCGTGATGTATCAGGGTGAAGAGTGCAACAAGCGCTGCTTAAACTTCTTGAAGGCTCTGTGGTGAACGTGACTCCTAAGGTGGACGTAAACACCCTGGACCAAAAAGTATATAGAGTAAATACCGAACATATTTTCGTTCATAGCAGGAGGCGCTTTTGATGGTATTGAACGCGTGATTTCTAAACGCCTCAATATGCAAACTGTGGGGTACAATTCGTCTAAAAATACACAGGTAGATAGGAAAAATTTGGTACAGTACATCATACCAAAAGACTTAAAAGATTTTGGTTTAATCCCCGAAATTATAGGTCGTTTACCCTAGCTAACCTATATGAACCCATTGGATAAGCACACGTTACGTATGATTCTCACTGAACCCTAAGAATGCCATTATCACAGCAAAAACTCTTTGAAATGGATGGTATCAATTTTGATATAACTGAAGAAGCTCTCGATTTTATTGTCGAAAAAGCCTTAGAGTATAAACTCGGTGCTCGTGGATTGCGTTCATTATGTGAGAATATCCTCACAGATGCAATGTTTGAGCTCCCTAACTCAGATGTCAAAGAACTGAAAGTTACTAAAGAGTACGCTGAAGAAAAACTCAATAAATCAACTTTGCAAATCGCTTCCTCAACTCTTAACTCTTACCTAAATAACAATGGAAAAACACAAATCATCCGCAATAGCCTACTAAAAGCTGTTTCTACTGAGACCTATCGCAATCTAATAGATAAGTATGAAGCCGAAGGTAAGTCAAGTGGAGAAGAACAGACCGAAGAACGTGTGACTACACAGCGCTCAATCAAAAACGCTATAAACGTTTGGATAAAAACGATAGAAATACCCGAAGAAAAGGCGCAATTCTTTATAAACTACCCTAAAAGCGTTTGCTTGTTGGTGATTACCGAAAGTTGGTGGTGGTGATGCAGCTCAAATTGTACCCGTAGTACATAAAAATAGCTGAACTCAACCCTAAAAATCACTATGAAACTCGTTTTTAGAGATGAAAATGAAGAGTTGATGAATCTTTTCCCAACCAATGGTGGTAAGGCAATTCCAATAGTAGTGTTCTTAGACTTAGAGGATAAGGTGTTGGCACATTGGGGCTCTCGTCCGTCAGTGGCTGCCAAAATGGTAGAAGAGGAAAAAGCTAAAAATGGCAAACTTTCTCCTGAGTTCAAAAGAAGAACTACAAAGATGGTACAACCAAGATAAAGGTGCTACCATTGTAGATGATTTCAAGAAGATTTTAGAAACTATATAATAATAATTTTAATATGAAAAACTTACTTTTTGTTGCAATAGCTGCATTGTCTTTCTTTTCAGCTACAGCCTCAAGAAGGAACTTCTACACGCACTACTACGCGTTCTACAACTCAAAGCGACTCTGCCAGAAGTAGTACAAGAGGAAAGAATCCCCACTACACTATCTGAACAGTTTTCAGTATATGGTCGATAAGTCGAAACTCTTTACGAGAGATTTAAACTGATTGACAAAACTAAATTAGCTGTTTTTCAACGCAGTATGAACGATAGTATCAACAGTGTGAAATCTCGACTTGAAGCTGAAAAAGCAAAACTGTAAAAACACACGAAAATACTATCAAAACCCCTCAATGATAATATTACAGAACCACAAACAACACTTGATGAAACTAAAAACCAAAAAGATAGTATGAATATCTTTGGTGCATTTGCTATCCAAAGGTTTGTATAATACTAATATGTGGGGAATAGTGTAGTTTTGCAGTATTACTCATTTTTCTATATCTATAGATATGCTAACGGAAATGTAGTTACTAAAAATCTATCAGCGACTTAGCCGAATTGCAAGAAGAGTATGAAAAACTATCGCAAAGCAGCTATCGAGCGCGAACAAAAAGTGCGCCGCCAGTTGCAAGACGAAATAAATAAACACCGTTAAACCGATGCGTATTGATATCATATCAGTAGTTCCCGAAATAATGGAGAGCCCTTTGCCTACTCTATTATGAAACGTGCTATTGATAAACAATTAGTGGAAGTGCATTTTCACAATCTACACGACTATGCTAACAATGCTTATCGTCAAGTAGATGATTATCAGTTTGGGGAGGAGCAGGAATGGTGTTGATGATAGAACCAATTGATAAGTGTATTTCAGCCTTAAAAAGCCGAAAGAGATTATGACGAGGTGATATTCCTCACCCCCGATGGCGATACACTCCAGCAAAGATGGCTAATCAGCTTTCGTTAGCTGAAAAATATTATCATCTTATGTGGGCACTTCAAAGGCGTAGACCAGCGTGTACGCGACCATTTTATCACTAAAGAAATCTCCATAGGCGACTATGTGGCTTTCAGGAGGAGAATTAGGGGCTGCTGTGCTCTGCGATGCAAATTATTCGTCTCATACCTGGTGTTCTCTCCGACGAAACTTCAGCTCTCACCGATTCGTTTCAGGACAATTTGTTAGCACCTCCAGTCTACACGCGTCCAGCAAACTACTAAAGGCTGGGAAGTGCCTGAAATCCTCACCAGCGGTAATACGCCTAAAATAGAGCAAATGGCGGGAAGATATGGCTTATGAACACACGAAACCAAACGCCCTGACTTTGTTGGAGAAAAAATATTAAAATAATCATAATGAATAAAAAAACTTAGCTTATATTTATGGAGCTTCTGATATTCTCTTTTAGGAGAAAACATATCGACCAGAACCTCCGCCGAACAGTAGAAAAATTTCCTCAAAGAGTGCGCTCATCTCCGTACATCAAAACTATAGAGTTACCTACAGAGAGTTTTATGCACAAGTAACAGCAGTAGCTAAAGCGCTCATTGCTTTAGGGGTAAAACAAGGTGATAGAGTAGGAATTTGGTCGCCTAATTGCTATGAGTGGACGCTCTTGCAGTATGCTACCGCCAAAATAGGCGTGATAATGGTTAATATCAATCCTGCTTACCGTACGAGTGAACTGATTTATGTAATCAACCAATCTGGAATATCGTTTATTTTTGCAGCTCCTGAATTTAAGAGTAGCAACTATAAAAAAATGATTGACGATGCGCGTGAGTTTACTGAAACCCTTAGAAAAGAAGTCTATTGGGGAGATAGCTGGGAACGCTTTTTAGAAAATGGTAAAAAAGTTACGGACGAGAAATTACTTTCTTTTTGAAGAAAAAGTACAGTTCGACGATCCCGTAAATATACAGTATACTTCAGGTACTACAGCAACCCCAAAGGTGTTACTCTTTCTCATCACAATATTCTCAACAATGGTTATTTCATTGGTATTCGTATGAACTATACCGAGAAAGATAGGGTGTGCATTCCAGTGCCTTTTTATCATTGTTTTCGGGATGGTAATTGGTAATATTGCTTGCACAGTTCACGGAGCTACAATGGTAATCCTAATGATAGTTTTTGATGCTACCCAAACACTCGAGGCGGTAGAAAAAGAAAAATGTACTTCGCTTTATGGAGTGCCTACAATGTTCATTTCAGAGCTCTATATATTAGACAAACACCCTTACGATTTGTCGAGTTTACGCACAGGAGTAATGGCAGGAGCTTTGTGTCCTCGAGATTATGAAACGTGTGAAAGAGCAAATGAATATGCACGAAATCACGATATGCTATGGTATGACCGAAACCTCTCCTGTATCTACACAAACTAAAAATAGGAGCGCCTTTCGAGAAACAAATTCACTCAGTGGGTACTATCCACGATCATTTGGAAATTAAGATTATCAACCCCTGAAACTAAAGCAATCGTAAAACGTGGAGAAAAATGGTGAACTCTGTACACGTGGCTATTCAGTGATGTTGAAGTATTGGAATAGTCCACAAAGCTACAGCAGGTAATAGATGAACAACGCTGGATGCACTCTGGTGATTGCAATGATGGATGAAGATGGTTATATCCACATTTCAGGTCGTATCAAAAGATTTGATTATTCGCGGAGGTGAGAACATTTCTCCCTAAAGAAATAGAGGACTTCCTCTACACGTATGAAGGGGTGTTGGATGCTCAGTTATTGGAGTACCAAGCAAGAAATACGGTGAAGAAGTAATGGCTTGGATCAAAAACTAAAGAAGGGTAACCCTCACTGAACAAGAACTTCACGATTTCTGCAAAGGTCGTATTGCTCACTATAAAGTACCTCGTTATTGGAAGTTTGTAGAGAATTCCCAATGACTATCTCAGGTAAAATACGCAAGGTGGAAATGCGTGAAATATCTGCAAGAGAACTTGGTTTTGAGATACCGAAGAAGAATTATAGATAAAAAGGATCAATAGTTTTTGTAACTAAACTATTTGCTATCAAGAGTTGGTTTTCTGGTAAAGCCAACTCTTTATTTTTGGTAATCAAATCATCGGCTTGAGCTATGAGAGCGTAGAGATAATCGGTGATGGAATGCACCCAGCAGCTGATAGGTATTTTAGCAATAGCGCAATTGGCGGAGGAGTGCAATCATTTCAAAGCTATTCGCAGGACTATCTACTAAAATGTGCAGTTTGTCATTAAAAGGTAACTCTCTGATAAAATCTTGTTGGGTACTGTTTTTCTAAAAGAAGGAAGCAGGAATATAAATGTATGTTTCTTCACGAGTAAGTACTTGAGGTAGTTCCTCCAAAGTACTAACTACCATTAGTTCATCGGTGATAATGCGCAAAGGGGGCACTTCATTTAAATACCCCATTGCTGATGAACTATGTTCATAAGGTGGTACGCCAGCTATGGCATTATGCGTTTCTGTCATAGTCTTCTTGTTTTTAAGCGTTTTTCAAAAAGATTCCCACAAGCGTTTGAGTTCTAATACTTCAGATGATGCTAAAAGGATAGAAATCCCAATCTTTACGGCTGTATAAATCTATGGCAGGTAAAGAAGCGCACTGCTCATTAAAAAGCGCTTGCTCTCGTTGTGATTTCTGTTTTATGTCCTTTATCAAGCTAAAGTCTTTTGTGATAGCATGAAAGTCCCCTTTTTTGTAATCTGCTCTAGCATCACAAGGGCTTTTTTTGTACATTTCATAACTGAGACTTTCTATAGCATACATCCCATTAGCAGAGTAGAGTTGCGTGTAGCTGTGATGTTCTGAATGGTTGCTACATTAGCTTTTTCAGTATTTAGGTTGTTATTTTTAAAGAAAAGAGGATTTTTAGGTAGTAGATAATCAGCACCTCCTAACACGGCAGCTTCATAAGCTAATTGTACATAGTTTTTCGTTGCATGATGATTTCAGCGCGATAAACCCTCTACTTTGATACTTCAGCGATGAGGCAAAGGGGTAGGGTAGTAGCTTGTTCATTTAGTAGTCTGCGAAAAGCGCGCAATTTAGCTATTTCTAATAAAAAGTGCCTCCCACTGCTACTTTTACATTGAGTATATCAGCAGTGTGAGGATTTTCTTTGATTTGAGCTACCCCTAAAGGCAATTTGTTGCACCATCGAGGCGCCTGCTTTTTGGGTAAAATTGTAGTGTCAATAGCAAATGAGTTAGTAAATCAAATACTGCAAGTTTGCAGGTAGCCATTCTTCTACTTCTTTTTTTGAGTAAAGTTTAGGATGTATATCCAACAAAAAGAAAGATACCAATTGCTCTTTCCAGAAAAGCTATACGCTTTAAGAGTTGCTTCTTTATCAGATATGAAAAAGAGGGACAGCTACTTGTGTTTTTAGTGTTGATAGCATAAGGGCTTTTTACATTTTCGGCAGTGTAAAAAGGCAAAATAGGAATATCTTCTGCTGAAGTGAAATATAAGCGACTCGTAGTCTCTTCCCTCCAGCAGATATTGCAATTGTTGTTTCCATTGTTTTGCAACGATATCCATTCCTATTTATCTATTACCTAACACCTATAGTCTGTCGCTCTATCCTTTTTGCTTTTTCGTTAGGGCGCAACACCATACGATACGATTGGTCTTTACTGATGTAATAACCTACCCAATTGTACAAAGCTCTCATTTTGTTACGGAAGTTTACCAGCGACATAATGTATAAACGCCCATATAGCCCACGCGATAAAGCCTTTGAGGAAGATATTCTTAGGCAAATCGGCGACGGCTTGGTTGCGACCAATGATTGCCATTGAACCTTTATCTACATAACTGAAAGGGTAGGATTTATAAAATCTTTATTGAAGTTTTTCCTAAGTTGTTAGCTTGTTGTATGGCTACTTGTACGAGCTGAGGTGACCTTCAGGGAGTTGGGGTCCGCAGTCATAATGCTTGAGTCGCCCAATGCATAGATGTTATCAAAAACCTTCCATTTTGTTATAAGCATCAGTTTTCCTACGTCGCCCGCGACCTAAGTATTGTTTATCGTCAATTCCTTTAAAGGCTTTAGCCGAAATTCCCGCTGCCCATATCAGGTTGCGCATCGAGTATAGTGCCGTCCGAAAAGGTGTACTTCGTCATTTACAAAAATCGGTTACGAGTACTCCTAATTTGAGTTTTACCCCTTTTTAGTAAGACATTTTTAGCATATATGCTTGAGCTTTTCTACTCATAGGAGAAAGCACAGTATCTTGTCCGTCAATGAGGTAGATGTCTCCTAAATCTTCATAAGTGAGTTCAGGGGTAGTCTTTGCGCATAATGTTTCTGTTTCATTTCAGCAAAAATACCTGATAACTCTACTCCAGTAGGCCCTGCTCCTGCAATGGCAAAAGAAAGCAATTTGCGGCGCAATTCTTTATCTTGAGTACGAGGTAGCACGCTCTAAGCGCGTATACACTAAGTTTGCGCAACATCAAAGCATCGCCTACAGTTTTTCATAGGCATTGCTTTTTCTTCTACATTTTTGTTGCCAAAAAGTTAGATTCAGCTCCTGTAGCCATTACCAATATGTCGTACTGCAATTCGCCATTGCTAAAAATTAGTTTGTTTTTCTGGAAGGACAAACTTCTTTGTAAAGTAGCCATCCTAAAACGTGCATTTTATATTTGCGAAACAGACGGCGGAAAGGGTAGGAGATGGACGAAGGCTCCATAAAACCTGCTGCCAATTGGTATAATAGAGGTGGAAAGAAGTTGTAGTTATTCATATCCACCAAAGTGATTTTAAATTTACCAGAGCGATTTAATTCTTTTTACTAGTTCTAACCCAGCAAAACCACCGCCTACAATTACAATATGTTTTTGTTTTCCACAATGATTATTGCTAATTAGTCAATTTGCTAGATTTGGTAATGGCTAATTGTTTGCTTTTATTATTTTGATTATTAAAATATATAAACTGATTTTTCACTTTTTCGCTGTTTTCTTCTTCTTCCTCTTTGGGAAAAATCTCAATCTTAGGTTCTTTAATGGTCTCCTTTGTTAGACAAAGCTGCGTTCTAACGACAAACAGCAAACTTGGTAAGAGCAATAAGTTTGGTCATCATAGCGAAGAGCAAAGTAGCTGATATGAGTCCGCTGAGGGCTTTGGTACCTCAAAAGCTGAGAGCAAAAATACTGAGAAACCGCAGAGTAGTACAATAGAAGTGTAGAACATACTTACCCTCTGTTTCGCGCAAAGCAGCGTATACTGATTTGCTAATCTTCCAATTGTGCGCTACCAATTCCAAGCGGTATTTAGCCAAAGTAAAGTGAATAGTATCGTCTACCGAAATACCAAAGGCAATACTGAACACAAGGATAGTAGAAGGCTTGAGCGGAATGCCAAAAATAGCCCATCAGTCCCTGCAGGTGATGAGTAGCGGTAGAGGTTAGGAATGAGCGAAACTACTATCATTTTTGAATGAACGGAACATATACGCCATAATGAGTGCGATGAGCAAAATGGCTAAGGCTAACGACCAAATCAGGTTGGTAGCCAAATAGCTTTGTTCCTTTGGTAAATAAATAGGCTTTTCCCTGTAATTTTTACTATCATATATCATTAGGGAAGAGCTTTTTGAGCTTTTAGCGTATATATTATCCTCTATTTGTTGCATCTTTCTCAGTACCAATATCCTTCATAAAGGTAGTGATACGTGCTGTTTGTCCCAATGAATCTACATAAGCAGAGAGCATATTGGCATTGCCCTTTAGAGTTTTTACAGTACGAAAAGAATGAAATTTTGCTCTTTGAGTAGTAGGTAAACTGTAATATTTAGGGTTGCCGTTGTAATAGGCTTGTTTGGCGTATTTTACTAAGTTTACTAAGGATAGAGGTTTTTGATATTTCAGGAGTTTCCTCAATATGAGTGCAGAGTTCATCAATGCGTTTGAGGTTAGCTAATTTAGTAACGCCATTTTTGTTTAGTATTAATGGTGATTTCCAAAGGCATAATTCCTCCATAATTTTTTTCTCAAAGAAGCCAATATCATCAAAGAAAGCAGCTGATTTAGGCATATCTTCAATGAGACTCCCTGAAATTTTAATTTTGTAAATGCCTATGATACTGAGAATAAGCAACGCAATAGCGCTTGTAAATACCGCAATGCGATGGTGTTTAACTGTATTTTCAATGAATTTGATGAGCCCTGCCAATCCAGTTGCGGTGCAAATGCCTAAAGGTGTTTTTCCTTAGGAATACTCATATAGCTATAAATAATGGGGATAACCAATAGTGAGATGAAGAAAAATAGACACTACATTGATAGAAGCAATCACCCCAAACTGCTTTGAGCAAAGTACTTTCAGTAAAAATGAAGGTAGCAAAACCGATAGCAGTAGTGAGATTGGTGAGCAGGGTTACATTCCCCGTTGCGGATTACCCTAATAAGCGACTTGGCTTGGTTGCCGTGTTTACTAATTTCTTGCTGATATTTATTGATGAGAAACACACAGTTAGGGGATGCCAATTACAATCACTAACGGTGGAATCAATCCTGTGAGAATAGTAATTTCGTAAACGAAAAAGCCCCAAAAATCCAAATACCCACATTACCGCAATAGATACAACGCCCATAGAGATAAACATTGCTCTGAACGAACGGAAGAAGAAAAGAAAAATGGCTGAGGTAGAAAAGTAAGGCAGCCAAGATAAATAGCCCTATCTCATCCATTATATTTTTGAGGCGCTAAGGGTACGAATATAAGGCATACCCGAAGTGTGCACTTTTGAGTCCAGTTGCTGTTCAAATTTTTGACAATGGGAATGAAATCGTTGAGGATAAAAATCCTTGCGAGCTTGTGTATTGACAATTTTCTTGTTCATATACACGGCTGTTTGCAAGGTGTTATTTTTCTTGTTGTAGATAAGACCTTCGTAGAAAGGCAATTTTTCGGAGAGTATTTGCTGGAGACTATCAGCTTGCGCTTGAGTTTTTACTTCTCCTTCAATGAATTTATGAGTAACAAAGCGTTGCTGAGCTGTATCCTTTACCAAAATAGGGCAGATTATTAATAGAGATAACTGCGTCTATTTGTTTAAATTGCTTTCAGTTCATTACTAAGGGCAATCCATTTGTTGAGCACTTCAGGGCGTATAGATTTTTCATCGTCTAACGCCATTAAAATCAAGTTACCTTCTTCACCAAACTTTTTGAGGAAGTGTTTGTACTCCACATTTACGGGGTGATCATCAGGAGCATATTCGCCTCGGTGAAAGTAAAACGAACATTTTTCCACTGAGAAGCTAAGCCCCCAGTGATAGCAATTATGAGTAGTAGAAAAGCAATTCAGTTGCAGCAATATTAAAGCCAGCTATGAGTACTCCAAAAACTGGCTTTTTATCCATTTAAACATCTTCTAGTCTCTTCTTTAAATTAGAGCGCAAAAGTAAGAATAATTTGCCAATTAGCAAATTTAAGTTATACCTTTCTGTTCATTAACTTTAAAGCAAATTCTTTTTAGGTAATGGCGTTTTTATCATCACTAATGGTAAGTTCTGTTAAAAACACTGAGAGCTCTGCAGGTAGTGCGTTCTATTTCTTCGCGTACAGCTGCAGTTGCTCTGTGGCTTCAAACAATGCTTTTACAGCATTTATCTTTTCAGCTCACTATCTTCGGTAGAGGCATAGTGTTGCAAAAAGTTCTTTTCGCTGTTGCTCATTTCCTAAATTCAAGGCTGCTAAATATAGAATAGTCTTTTGTATTTTCGATGATGTCTCCACCTATACGTTTGCCAAAAGAGCTCATCGCCAAAAGCGTCTAAATAGTCATCTTGCAATTGGAAAGCTAATCCTACTTCTTCCCCAAAAGTACAGAGTAACAGTTTGGTTTTCAGCAGAAGTATTAGCTATGAGTAGCCCCCATTTTGCAAGCAGCCCCTATAAGAACAGCTGTTTTGTAACGTATCATCTGTAAATAGTCGAGAGATACCTCAGTTTGAGTTTCAAAATCCACATCCCATTGTTGTCCTTCACACACTTTTGAAGGCAGTACGTGAGAGTATTTTTAGTGAGTGAGAGTAAATATTTCAGTAGGATAGTCGTCTAATAATTGATAGGCTTTTAACCAGCATTGCATCACCTGAGAGGATAGCAATATTAGTGTTCCATTTTTGTGAACAGTAGCTCTCTCGCGTCGTAAGAGCTTTATCCATAATATCATCGTGAACCAGGAGAGAAGTTGTGGAACATCTCTATAGCCATAGCTGCGTTGAGAGCTTTGTGATAATCGGCATCAAAAAGATCTGGTAGCGATGAGAGTGAGAATAGGGGCGTAAATCGCTTTTGCACACCCAGTTGCAAAATGTAGCGCATAGGCTCATATAAATTGCTGAGGTTCTTTTTACAAAAAGTTTAGAGTTGAGATGGTCTAGAAGGCTTCTCTGTATTGTTCTACTGTTTTCATAGGGCAGATTTTTTAATTGTTGGATTACAGTTCTCACCGATACAAAACCTATTTTTCTTCAGGTATTTCTTGAAGTTTGAACCATTCTAAAGCTTTGATTTTCGTCAGGGGCAACTATGTGTACTTGTTCTTCAACTAATTTACACTCGAAGAAAAATATCCATAGTGCGGTAAGGTACGTTTTGTACAGATAGTTGTTAGAAAGGTAGTGATGAATCGCAATTGTTCAGGTTTGATAATCATTCCCATTTCTTCTTTTTACTTCACGGCAAGCAGCTTCTTGAGCAGTTTCCTCGGGGTCGATAAATCCCCCTGGTAGATCTAGTTTGCCTTTATCGGGCTCCATATTGCGCACTGTAAAGAGTATTTTTATCTTGGATAGCGAAACACTATGGCTCAGCAGCAGCAATGTTATGGAAAATAGGTGAATCCACAATCGTGGCAGAGAAAGCGTACGTTGTTAGGGAACTCTATATGAGTAGAAGTACAATTAGGACAATGTTTGAAAATACTTTCCATAAAAATAGTAATGTATAAAAATCAGGCGACAAAATATAGTGACTATTATGTTTCTTTATAAAATTTCTTTTTAGTTGAATTAATATGAAAGAGGCTGTCAGAAAAAGTTAAAACCAAACTTTTAGACAGCCTCTTTTGTAAGAAAAATCTATTTACTAAATATTATTTCTTTTTGCAGCTTTTTCAGCTTTAGCAGCATCTTGTGCGGCTTTCATTGCAGCACGGATACTCTTATCTGGCAAACCACAGTGTTATCTGGGATGCATAATCTGTAGTTTTCTTGTGCCAATTTAGTAACATATAGTTTTGTTACCATTTCCAAACCTGAAATGTTTACAGGAACGAAAGTCAGGCGAGTTATCAGGAAGTGCTTTTACTTTGAGTTCTGCGGTTTACAATACGCAAAGTACCACCAGCCATAATACCCGGGAGAAGTTCCTTCGATTTGGATAGGCACTTCGATAGTGATTTCTTTGTTCTTTGTCTCAACTGATAGAAATCGATGTGGATGATTTTATCAATACAGGGTCAAAACTGAATGTCTTGCAGAATGGCATCGTAAGTTTTACTCATTTAATTCAATCGCAGCGGTGTAGGCATTAGGAGTGCTACGATGTTTTTGAATGCTAATTCAGGTGCTGAAAAAGTGCAGAACATTGTCTCCTCCGTATAGTACGCAAGGAACCTGTCCAGCATTACGTAAAGGCTTTGCTAGCTGCTTTTCCCACGCTTTCTCTTTGAGATCCTTTGATTGTAATTGATTTCATTTATTTATATATAGTTATTAAGTTACTTGTTTTGGCTAATTTTTAATTTCTTTACATTATAAATTTAGAACTGATAGCTTCATTATGGTGTACCTTGTATATTACGTCGGCGAAAAAGTTCAGTACAGCTCAGATACTTTAATTTTACTTGAAGGTTGTTTTAGAGGGATTGAGTCAGTTACAGATTAATTCTTCTAAAGCTGAATTTTCGATGCGTTTGTGAGCACTGCCACTGAGGATCGGGTGAGTAGCAATAGCTCTTACAGCTTACTGCCCTCTCTTTCATTAATTGGGCAGCTTTTACTAAGGTGCCTAGCAGTGTCTACCATATCATCGACTAGTACTACATTTTTACCTTCTACTCCGATAAGTTCATTGTTTCTATTACATTGGCTTTGCTTTTGCGCTGTTTGTAGCAAATCACTACATCACTTTTCAAAAACTTAGAGTGCTATAGGCTCTTTTAGAACCACCCATATCAGGTGAAGCGATACACAAGTTGTCTAAAGTTCAAACTTTGTAAATAAGGGCAAGAAAATACTTGAAGCAAAAAGGTGGTCTACGGGGCGTTCAAAGAAACCTTGAATTTGGTCGGCGTGCAAGTCCATCGTCATAATACGAGTAGCACCTGCCGCTTGTAAGAGGTTAGCCACTAATTTTGCTCCTATAGGGCACTCTAGGTTTATCCTTTTCTATCTTGGCAGAGCCCAACCGAAGTAAGGCATTACCGCTAGTGATATGGCGGGCTGAAGCTCGTTTGGCAGCGTCTATCATTAGTAAAAGCTCCATTAAATTATCCGAATTAGGAAAAGAGAGCATATTAAGAAAACGCGTGCTCTCACTGATTCTCTCAAAAGGAGGGCTGAAACTCGCCATCACTGTAATAAGATAGTTTAATTTCACCGAGCTGAGTACCGTATTTTTCTGCAATTTTTCTCAGCAAGTTCTATGCTTTTTAGAACAAGCGAAAGATTTTTGAATTAGGGGTGGTTTCACTAAACATTTTTATATGTAAGCATTAAAGGTATAAAAACTTCTAATTTTTCAGAGCGCAAACATTACAAATATTAATGATAATAGCAACTATATCCCTAAAATATTCTGCTTTATTATTCTTTTTCTCTTGACTACGACGTTTTTCTGCTTTTAAAAGAGATAATTCACGTCCGGTTTGCCCAGCTACTGACGTGTTTTCTTCAGCTCGACGTATTGGCAAGGCAGTACCTCACGTACAGGTCCCAAAAGGTAAAATATTTAGCTACGTTATACCCTTCTTTAGAAAGCATTGAAAACTGATATGGTCACTCATTCCGTATAGTTGGAGCTATCCACACACGCTTTGTCGTTAGGTTGTAATCCTTTTTCTTTTCATTAAATCCATTACAAGAGCAGTACTTTCTTCGTTGTGAGTACCTGCAAAGAGTGCTATTCGGTCGATATGTTCTATAATATATCTGTACAACAGCGTTGTAATTGTCATCAGTAGCTTGTCTTGTTAGGACAGATAGAGGTAGGCTAACCTTGTTCGGCTGCACGTTCATTTTCTTTTTCCATATACGCGCCTCGTGCATGATACACCTATATAGAAGTCCTATCTACAGCACGTTCATAGAGACCTTTAAATAAGGCAAACGGTCGGTAGGCGATACATTTGCAAAGTATTGTACGATAGGGTTTCTTTCTTTGTTATACTTTTTCCATCATTTCTTCTACGAGGTCATCGGCAGCGGTTTGCATCCAGCTTTCTTCAGCATCTACTAAAATAGGTGTTTTGTACTCGTAGGCGCGTTTACAAGCGGCATCAAAACGAGCTTTAATACGTTCCCATTCTTTTTGTTTCCTCATCGGTGAGGGTTTGTTTTTCAGTGAGTTTTTGGAAAGATAGCAAAACGTCCAAAAGCCTGTGGGTTTAAACACAACAATAGGAATTCCCTTCGTCACGATGGAGAGTTGCCAAAATCAATGGTTTCATCGTCTTTTCAAAAGTAGCTTCGATAGAGCTTTCTCTCGTCTTTTTCCTTCTGCAGAGTAATCAAGCACGAGCCAACGCCCTTTTGGTGCATTTTTGATTACAGAGCAGGCAGTCTTGTTCGGAGATACCCCACAAAGATTGTTTTGAAAACGGTGCGCTTGATGAGCCCTCTTCTACGGGTAGGCGCAGTTTTAGAGAGAAGATTAGTGAGGGCAGTGCCCACACGGGTGAGGGTGTTACTACCTATGAGTTTAAAGAGGCGGTAAGCCCAGTTGAGTTCAGATTGGCTTTTGAGGCAAAAAGCCGTTTTAGTGTCGGAGAAACGTGTACTCATAACAATCTTATCAATTAACAGTTGATGAGGCAAAAGTAGCACTCTTTTGATTGTCGCAAATTTTAATTTTCGTACTCAGATGAAAGTAATATATATATATAGGTTGGATATCAAAGATTTAGATTTAAATAAAATTTGTTGATGACAATCAATGATGTTTTTATTGTAATAGCTGCTTGTATGTCTGCTTATAGTTTGTAACTGAAAAGCATCACTACGTAAAAAGTAGTTGATTTAAATTGTTAACCTCAGGCAGGACTTGAACCGCAGAGCATTACTGCCCACTGGATTTTAGAGGTCCAGCGTGTCTGCGATTCCACCATCACGAGCTTTTGCCAGTAGACATAAAAGAGGCGAAAAACGGGGTTCGAACCCGCGACCTCAGCGCCAGCAGACGCGCTCTGCAACTGAGCTATTTTTCGCTTGTGTTTATTTGGCACAATGCAATTGCATTTGATAAGTTACACAATGTTCTCATTTGCGGTGCAGGTACGACAAATATTCATTCCTGCTGGAATGAGCAACTTTTTAGCTTTTTATATCTTTTTATAACTATCACATTCTTTTCAGGTAGCATGCATTCCTAACTTTTATTTGAAAAGGTCTGCGATGATTTCACCTATGCTCATAGTTACTCCTAGAAAATAACGTTTGTTAGTATCTTCTTCTACCCTAAAAATGGAAACGTTTTGAGTGCGAGATGAGATTGAAGTCTTTTACTAAATCGTATATACGTAATTAGCAATCACAGCAGGGCTATAATTACAACAGCACATCTTGCACAATAGAAGGAAAAAGAGTGATGCTTTTTCGGTAAAGTCTCTCTCTTGTAGAGTATCAGGGATTTGTATAACAGTTACTTCTTTGCTGTTGTTCGTTTCCAGCATATTTACATAAAATAGATTGGATACGAGCGTATGTGTGATGGACCAAACGGTCCTGTGTTTCCTTGAAAATCGATAGATTCTTTAGGGTCAAACAAAAGCACGTTTTTAGGATCTACCTTTTAATATATAGCATTTTGAGGGCTCCCTAAGCCAATAGTGCTGGTACAAATCTTCTTTTGCAGGCTTCGGTATAGCCATCAGGTTTGCCGAGTTCCTGTGAAAGTACTTTGGCAGTCTGTGCTGCAGCAATTAAGTCATCTGCATCTCGCAGGTTCCTTCGACGACTTTTCATCTTTCCACTGAGGCAAATCTACCATACCATAGCTGAGTGGGTGCAAGTGTGAAGGCTAATCGTAGCCAATCAAAATAAAGAAAAAGTGCTGAAGAGTGATTAGTCTTGATCGTTACCCACAGTATAAACCGTTCCTTTCACATCAGAGATGATCCTTTACACGTTGGATGGCAGTACTCCCATATCTTGGGTTATATATACTGAAAGTACCATCAGCGCGGGTACTAATTTCTCCATCTAAACCATCGGCGGTGAGATCGCACCAAACAGAGCCATCTTCTTTTTGAAGAATACCTTTTTGGTAGACCTTGTTCTGATAGTCTTTTCCTAATAAATAGGTATTGCTTTCGTAGTAGTACGAGGTTGAAATCTACTCCTAGATTCTTATAAAGTATGCAGACCATCGTATACCCATCCGTTCATTGTTTCCAAAGTTTCATTACTTCAGGGTTTGCCTGCTTCCCGTGGCAGAAGCATCTCTTGAGCTACTACAAATATAGGTGCTTGTTTTCGAAACTTCTATTCTTTGGATTTTCAGCTGAGCTATTGGTTCTTGTATTTCTTCTTTATGCGCTTTATCACGTGCAACATAGTGGTTTCACTACCAGTTTATCTCCCTGATCCTGTGTTTTCCAGGAGTTTCTCCATTATGCCAAAACGTTGCCAAAGCTACCATAGATTTGCAAATGTGTGATTCCTCTACTCGTTGATGATTTGGGTTTTTATACACTTTATGTCCGAAAAGCAGCACTAAAGATTTCGGCTGCTGAATAACCTAAGAGATTGTTACGGATATGTGTCCCTAAGTGCAAAGGCTTATTAGTGTTAGGAGATGAGTATTCTACTAAAATAGCCTCTTTGCTATTAGGCGTTGCTAATCCAAACTGAGATTGTCTTTTTATTTCTTTTTAAAAGTTGAGTAATAAGTATCCAGCGATAACAAGGTTTAGAAAGCCTTTAATCCACATTGAAATCGGTTACTAAACTGGTATCTACTTTTTCTTTCGAGTGAGTTCCTATTTGTTCTACGCTTCTATTTGCACAAGATTACCCTTTGATGTGGCGCAAAGTGCAAGAAGACTACGAAGGTCACATCACCCTACAAACTCTTTTTAGTTTGTTGCAATTCCCCATTTCTAAACACGTTGTACAGTTCTTGTACGGCTTGTAGTATATATGTTGTTTTAGGATGTCATTTAAATTTTGCATATATTAATTTATCGATCTCAAAGGGTTTATGACTTTTTGTAGCGTATTCAGGAAATAACTCGTTTTGTCAAGCGAGGTTCTTCATCAATATGTAAGTAGTGCGGGCAAGTTAGTATGGTGTAATCACTTCTTTCCAGTAGATGGGGTAGATCACTACATACTTATACTATGAATGTTTGAGCCTCTATTTTTAGTGTTTCATAAGTGAGTATTATGATGTGGTTGATACTGCCAAATAGCGACTGAGAAACTAAAATGACTTTATCAGTAGAGTGAATTAGATCAACCATCATATCTTTTTCATTGGAGAGGAACATACAATCCATCAGCTGCTTCTATAACAAGTGTATTATTATTGGTTTTCAGGGCGTACAATTTTAGAAAGTTCAATTCGTATACCGTCTAATTAGTAGCTGAAAGATGTATGACTGCAGGTATGTGGCCATAGCTGTTAGGGTGAAATACAGTGCGTGTATTGCTGATGAGTCGTTTAACCTTGTCAGTATCTGAGTTCTCTAAGTCCCCTGATTGTATGGGTTTCCAATAATCAGCTTGAAAAGCCTCTGTAAAAATTGCTGCAAGCGATGGTTTTGCCAACTTCGGTGGAGATACCCACCACGACATAAGTATCTTTCATTTGAATGAGCTTTGTTTTGAGAGCGCAAAGGTACAAGTAATTGGCGATGAGCATAGCGATTAGTTTTAGTTTTAAAATCCAAAAATTTTCTGCTTAAAATATTTGCATAATTAGTAAAAACTATCTACTTTTGCTGTACATGAAAATAACCATTGATTGAGTTTTTATAACTCATCATCTTTAAATAATAATAGATTATGTGAAAGTTACGGTAGTAGGCGCAGGTGCCGTAGGAGCAAGTTGCGCAGAGTACATGTACTATTATTAAAGACTTCGCGTCTGAAGTAGTGATTAATTGACATCAAAGAAGGTTTTGCAGAAAGGTAAAAGCTATGGATTTGATGCAAACCACTTCCCTCACGTGGGTTTGATACTCGTATTACGGGTAACCAATGATTATTCAAAAACTGCAGGCAGTGATGTAGCTGTGATTACCTCTGGTATTCCTCGTCGGCTCAGGTATGCAGCTCATTGAAAGAGCTTATTGGTACCAATGCAAAGCATTGCTAAAGATCAGTTGTTACGAACAATTGGTGAAATATTCACCTAAATGTGATTGTCAATTATGAGTGAGCAACCCTATGGACACTATGGCTTGGCTGGTGCACTAAGCTACTAAATTACCTACCACATCATCGATTATGGGTGGAGCCTTGATAGCGCACGCTGCGTACCGTTTGGCAGAAGCGCTTAATGGTCCATTTCAGACGTAGATGGTATGGTAATCGCTGCTCACAGTGATAGTGGTATGTTGCCTCTTGCGTTTGGCGAAGCTATCGCGGAGTAGCCAGTAGCCGAAGTTTTTGGAGTGCTGATCGTCTTAGCAAGTAGCTAAAGAAGATGCTAAAGTGGGTGGAGCAACCCTTACTAGGCTTTTAGGGCTTTGGCTTGGTGGCATCTGATCAGGAGCTGCTAGTATCGGCCGTAGTACAAACGGTCGCCCACTGCCGGGCAAAGAAACTTTCCCACTTGCTCCAGTGTTACTAGAGGCGAATGCGGACAAAAGATGTGTGACGCGTAGGGTTCCTGTAATCATCGGTGAGGATGGTGTTGGATTAGCAGAGGTGAAAACTTAACATGATGCTGAAAAAGCTGAATTTGCAGAAAGTACTGAGCAGCACGTGGTAAATAAAGCTTTAGCAAGTGTGTTATAGTCTGCTTAAGACCTTTAAAATTAGAATAAGCGACTTTGTCCGAGTCGCTTTTAGCTGTACGATCCTGTTCTCGAGGATAATTCACATACTTATAACTTTTATTCTTTTATTTATGAAAATATATTCTTGCATTTTTGTCACTTTTTATTGCTACGGCACTAACAAAGCTGATTTGTGCTCCTCAAAGGTGCTGCTTCCGATTTTGTATTTGATACCAAGTATGCAACTCCTGATAACTGCTGACAAGCTGTTTATGAGTGTGGAGAATGCTATCTGCGCACACGGCTGAAGCGCGGTAAAAGCTAATGGGGAGTTTAAAACTTTGGGATATCGCATTAAAATTATTTGATTGCTACAGACCTCTTGAAGAGTACAGATGTGGAAAATACTTCCAGGAACTCATTATGTAGCTAATCCTGCAAAGGTTCTAAACACATGCACGTGGAGCAGCAGTTGATCTCACTTTGAGTAGATATAAGGGATAGTAAAAAGGGGTGGATATGAGGGACTCCTTTTTGATGGTGAGAAAGCTCATCATACTTGTACCACTCTTCCTAAAAAGTGCTCGAAAATCGCAAGTTGCTAAAAGATATACTCAACAAATACAACTTCAAATCTATTTATTCGGAGTATGGTGGCATTACGAATACCGCCCTGAAAATACAGTCCAAAGTTGAAAACTTTCGTGTGCAATGTGAATAATTACGAATTACGAGGTGTTATTTGAGGATTCTTAGGAGTTCTAAAATCTGTATACTCTTAACTCTAATTGCGTTGTTTATCAAAGCACGAGATATATTCAGGGAGTAAGGTTGTCCTGCTGCTGGAGCCCCCATATTACATTCACCATCGGACCTCACCATTAATCACAAATAAGCATCGGCGTGTGACTAGTGTTTGGTAGTGCTACTGCGCGCCCTAAAGCTGCATTGAAGTTGTTGCAAGTTATAAGGAGCATTGGCATTGCCCTGGTGTTTGGGACGGTTGATGCCACTGCGACCTGTATCAATCACGTAATGCACATTTTTAAAAACCTTTAGTAGCTAAGTAAGTTACAAATTTTTCAGCTGCTGCTTGATTGGCTTCAGCAGTACCTCCCAAACCCTGAAACATTCAATGCAAAACCTCGCATATATTTTAAACCTCCGTCTATAATACTTGCAGTAGCAATAGCTTCAAGTTATTAGTAACTAAAGACATTCCTGCGTGGATATAACTCATTACTTTGAGGGTTGTTCTTATTTTAAATTTTTCGGCAGTGTACCTTAGCAATTCAGCACGCTCATTGTATTTAGCCGAGCCTATGTCCGCAGTAGTTAATGGCATCGGGTTCTATTACTATAACGACGTTGCCCAATGAGTAGCACTCACACGATCAATCCCACGCTTTATAAGAAGCCGCATTAGGGTGCCACCTTTGAAAATGACCCACAATCACGTTCAGGAATACCATAAGAGTACTACTATAGGTGTTTTGTGAGCAGTTCAGCTCCCTCTACAAAAGTTTTTCAGTCAACCATTGTTCTTCTCACTATTAGGACTCATACCGTCATACCATCCGCCACAGGGTACTGCCATACACTTGGTAATAGAGTTTTTCAGTTCTACGTTAGGTTCTTTCTTTACAGCATTCAAACGAGAGGTTCTAAATAAATCCCAATCATAAGGGATGTTGTTTTGTGGTGGTTGAGGAGGGGTAGGGAGTAATAGGAGGACTTGTAGGAGTTTGTGTGGTTGTGCTTTGTGTAGTTGAAGTCTGCGTGGGGTTCGTTGTGCTTCCCTGATTTTTCACAGGCGATAATGAGCCATAGAAAAGCTACTAAGGATACTAATTTTATTCATCAATTTTCTTTTTTAATGTTTTAAGACTATAAAGTAGTACTTTTATTTTTGATTTTGCAAATTTTACTAATCTGTAAATTTGTTGTTTTTCAAATAAATACTATACCTTTGCCAAAGTTTTCACTTTTTACCTAATGACATATATATCACTTTTTAGCATTTTTGTATGCTGTTTTGTTTTAGGCAATAATTGGTTGCAAGCACAAGAGTTGGTGCCCATTCTCAGTCAGGCTCGTTTTGCTAAAGATAATTCTAAATCAGGCTTTGATGGACTCTATGTATACTGATAAAGATTGTTGTAAAAACAAGTTAGTGAAAAAAGGTGTAGTAGCCCCTCTGTTCAAAACATTTACTAAAGATATAAAAGAGGTAAAATTTCGGCACAACTCAGTGAGAAAAGAATCTTTTAGTTTAAAATAAAAAGAACTAAAGAATGAAACAGCTGTGTATATATGCCTGCAAAAACTCATTGCTATTTCGGATATTGAAGAGATTTGAGGCTTTTAAGCAGTTTTTGATAGCTAATGGAGTAATGAATGCTAAATACCAATGGAAATATGGTAAGGGGCATTTAGTGACAGTAGAGTGATTTTTGCGATCGCGGACTATGGGTTACACACAAACACTTTGGCTTATCTATCATTTAGAACAACAAGCTGAAAGCAGGGTAAAAAGTACACTTTATGCTTGGCAACCCACGACTTGATGAATATGAATAACGACTTCGCTATGTGCGCAAAAATACTTCCAGAATGCTTCTTTATTACAAGATGAATATCTACACTTCTACAAACCTAATACAGAATTAGGACGCTGGTTGGCTACCAAAAATATCGTTGATAGGTGATTATGTGTTTGTACGCCAGTATTTCTATAAAATTGCCAATTTAGGACTCACTGTGCAAGAACCCAAATGATAAAGCTCGTGACTACTATTTTTGATAATCTAAAAGCACGAAAACGCAAAAGATAGTTTGTATAGTATTCTCTATCAGTTTGGTATAAGTCCTACGTGTTGATAGAGGTTGGGGCAAACAGACTGTGATATTACTGAGCTGAAACTATTTTAGAACGTTGGCAAGTAGGTAAGTTTGTTATAGGGAACACACTTCATGGCGAGGGTAACACCATGATGAACAAATGCGTTATCGACCTTGATGTAGCTCACGCTAAAGGGTGATACAAGGTTTGCTGATAGAAAATGGCAACGAATATAAAGTGAATAACGCAAGGTAATAAAACAACAATAATAGAAAAACGCTTCTATCCCTGAAGACGATGACTAACAAATAAAAACTAACAACAAATGAAAGGAATTATATATAGCTGGGGAGGTTCAGGTACACGCCTTTACCCTATTACAAAAGGGAGTTTCTAAACAATTGCTCTATTTATGATAAACCAATGATTTACTACCACTATCGGTATTGATGTTATCGGGTATTCGTGAGATATTGGTAATTTCTACCCTCAAGATTTACCAGGTTTTGAGCGCTCTATAGGAGATAGCTCTGATTTTGGCATTCGCCTAGTTATGCCAGAACAACCCAGTCCCGATGGCTTAGCTCTGAAAGCGTTTATCATAGGCGAAGAGTTTATGAGGGGATGACGATGTGTGTTTGGTATTGGGAGATAATATTTTTCTACGGACAGAGTTTTTCAAAAATGCTTTTCTCTCAAAGCAGTGAAAATGTAACAAAAGAGCTAAAAGCTACTGTTTTGGCTATTACGTAAAAAGACCCTGAACGCTATGGGTACCGGGTTTGATAATGCAGGTAATGTGCTTAGCATTGAGGAAAAACCAGCACACCTAGTCTAACTATGCAGTAGTAGGGCTTTATTTCTATCCTAATAAGGTGGTGAAAGTAGCTAGCACATCAAACCTTTGCTCGTGGAGAACTAGAGATTACTACGGTAAATCAGGGTTCCTAAACGACGATGAACTAAAGTACAACTTTTAGGGGCGTGGTTTTGCGTGGCTTGATACAGGTACTACCGATTCGCTTCCCAGCGAGGCATCGAACTTTAATGTAGAGACTTTCAGAAAAACGCTGGGCGACTCAAAATTTCTTGTTTGGAAGGAAATAGCCTGTATCTGCCAAAGGGTGGATTACCGCCGAAAAACTACGGGAACTCGCCAAACCAATGCTCAAAACCATGGATAAAGACACTCTGTAGCAGATAATAAGTAATCAGCAACAAGTAATACGGCAAAACTAAAAACAGCATATTTCTGTCAGAATCTGCGGTACGCAATATAGCAATAGCAGGACAGTGTTACACTTGCAAGCAGTGGAGACTACCATTGTGGAAGAAGTCGTACAGAAAGACGCGGCTCCTGCTTTAGCAAGAGAATCTCCTATCAAAAAATAAGGCTCTACAAGTACATCCCTATTTCCAAAATCGATACCCAGCAAGAGCCACTCAATAGCAACAATCACGAACTGAACAACACGACTAGCGCACAGTGCCAGGGGTCTGGTAACGCTTTTAGGAGGAGAGCCAGGGATAGGCAAGGTACGCTATTGCTGCAAATAGCTCTTAACTGCCCTATCGTACGCTCTACGTATCAGGAGAGAAAGTGAAAAACAGATAAAATGCGCGCAGACCGCATTCGCATAAGCTCGATAATTGCTTTATTCTCACTGAAACTAAGACGCAAAATATCTTCCAGCAGATAAAAGAACTCTTTTGCCCGAAATCGTGATTATCGACTCTATCAAACCCTTCAATCCGATTATATAGAGGCATCAGCGGGGAGCATTTCAAATTAGGAATGTACCTGAACTGATTAAGTTTGCTAAAACACTCACACTCCTGTAATACTCATTGGGCATATTACTAAAGACGGACAAATAGCAGGACCTAAAATATTAGAGCATATGGTGGATACCGTTCTGCAGATTTGAAAGGCGATCGCAACACGTATATCGTATCCTGCGTTCTCTCAAAACGTTTTGGTTCTACTTCGGGTGGGTATTTACGAGAGATGCTTACGCAATGGATTACGCGAGGTGAACAATCCTTCAAAATTCTTATTTCCAAAACACTGATGAGACCATTGGCGGTACTTCTATAGCTGCCACTTTGGAAGGTATGTCCGCTGATGATTGAAATACAAGCCCTCGTGAGTACAGCGGTATGTGGTACGCACTCAACGCAGTACTACGGGCTTCAATGCCAAACGTCTCAATATGCTTTTGGCAGTGCTGTGAAAACGTGCGGGATTCCGCCTGAGCCAAAGACGTGTTTTCTAAATATCACGGGGGATTACTATCGACGACCCTGCAACTGATTTAGTGGCAATGGCTATCTTATCGTCCAACGAAGATATAGCCATTGAGAAGGATGTGTTTTGCTGGTGAAGTGGGGTTGAGGATGGCGAGATACGTCCCTGCACAACGTGTAGAAGACAACGCATTACTAGGCTGAAAAATTAGGATTTAATACCATTTTGTTTCTAAATACAACAAAATAGCTCTCAAAAATACGAAGATAAAAAGTTATAACCGTCGCTAAAAATAGAAGATGCGATACATTTGAATTGTTGGATAAGAAGAACGCCTTATGTTGAGAAAACTCTTTAAAGATACCATTATTTTACGGCATTGCTACTGTACTCCCTCGTGTGCTAACTCTATTGCTCACAAGGCTGTACGTGAATAAACCTGATACTGCCGATTTTGGTATCTATTCAGGGTTGTTTGTCTACCTTATCTTGGGGAAATGTACTGCTGTCTTATGGTATGGAAACCGCTTTCTTCCGCTTTATGAATAAGGCGAACAGAAGAAAAGTACAGTCTACTGCACTTACTTCTCTTACAGTAATCAGCTCTTTTGTTTTTCCTGCTGATTGCCTATGCTTATTGCGACACTTTATTGCTTCTTGGCTGAATTACGATGTGCAATATATTGTCTTTTGCTATTTATATATTGCTACTCGATGCCTTAGTGGTGATTCCGTTTGCTTGGCTTAGGAATAAAGGCAAAGCCAAACTCTACGCAATGGTAAAGATAGAGAATACAGCCTTAAATTTAGCGCTTAATATCTACTCATCTAAATTATTTGTCTGCTGAAAATCTCTGCAGCAAACGGTGGTGTATACTACATTTTTAGCCAATGTGATTGCTAGTTTAGCGACATTTATTGTGCTACTACCCATCTACCTCAAAAATGACGTTTCCAAATTCTACTATCCTCTTTGGAAAGAGATGATGATCTACGCTTTTCCCGTGCTTTTGGCGGGCATCGCTTTTGCTGTGAACGAAGGTTTTGACCGTGTGTTTTTGCGAATGCTCCTCCCTGCTGATACAGCCGATGAAACGATTGGTATCTACTCAGCTTGCTGCAAAATGGGAGGTATGTAGAACCTCTTTGTTACTGCCTATAAACTTGGTATAGAACCTTTCTTTTCAGTAGTTCCCAAGATAAGAATGCACCTATACTTATGCACGTATCACCGAATACTTCATTGTGTGCGGAGGCTTTATTTTGCTCTTTTATTACCATATTCACCGATGTTTTTAAACTTATTTTGATACCTAATAAAGCCTACTGGGATGCACTCTGGATTGTGCCTATTATCTTGTTAGCTAACCTTTGTTTGCGTATTTACCACAGTCTTTCGGTATGGTATAAAGTAACCGACCGCACTGAGCTTTTGGAGCGATTGTATCCTTGATAGGAATGGCGATTACAGTAGTGTTCAACTTTGTACTTTATTCCTGGCAGCTTAGCTATAAAGGAGCGCTGGCTTCATCATCACCTATGTCAGCAATGATGAGTATCTCGTATTACTACGGACAAAAATACTACCCGATACCCATGCATAGGAAGATAAAAATCTTCCTGGGATATGAGTGTACTCTTCTCTTTTTATAAATTTCTACGCCTTTGCGCAACAGCATTTATATAGGTATTTTGTTTCGCTTATCTATGGCTAGTTTAGCGAGCTTTGCAATCAAGCTAAAAAGCGTTGCGGTCAGAGCTGTAGCGCGATAGGCAGTTACAAAGTTGGTCAAACAGCAACATCATTTTCCTCTTCTTTTTGTCGCATTAGCGCACTGTCTTTTTGGAGTTTTATCTTTTATACCCACAGAGGTGCAACAACCTGTGTGCCAATACTCGCAACAGTTCTCTTTGGAAAAGGCACTTTAAAGATTTCGGCGTTTTCTTTTACGCGTTCTACCGAAATATAAATATCTGAATGAGTGCTCTCCTCAGTATAATCAAAAGGTGATGATATCGGTGAGGGTGTCGTGTTGCAAGTACTCTACATTTATTTTGTGCAAATACTCATCATCACAAAAATATAGTTGATATTGCCTGCCTCTTTACCTTCGGATTTAGCAATCACTTTTTACCCAGCGTTTTGACTGAATTCTTATTATAAGGGAAGACAAAAGGAGTTTCGTTAAAAAGAAGCTCATAATCTAACTATCTTTGAGGCTTATAGAGTGCTGATACCTAATAGCGCATAAATAGGAGAAAAATTGATGAGAATGGTTACCAATGGCAAAATAGAAACGCCTGATAACACCGATGCAATGGTTATAGAAAACCTCGTTGAAATACAAAATTGCCGTAATCACGATAATAAGCAAGCGGATATTCTTGTCTAAAGTGCTTATATTTCTTTTCATATAGTTATGTTTTTAACAATTTGAGGACAAAGGTACAAATAATTTGTAAATTAGCAAAATTTATTAAAAACTCTTCATTTTTACTTTTCACTCTTCACTTAATAGTTCCATTTGAGTCCCAATGAGTAGGTTCTTCCTTTTGAGATGCTGGAGAAACTGGTAGTAGGGGTGATGTAATTGAAAAAGGTTGTCAATTCCAGCGGTGAGGGTGAGGTGATAGGGCAGTTTGGAAAAACTTTGTAACTCCATATACTATAAGGTTCGTAATAGGTATAGAGTTGGTTCTTGCTGTGTCGGTTTCTGTGAATGCGGGTAGCATCTTACGATGCTTAGCTACTCAAAACACTACATTAGGAATGTAGAGGGCGTTGTGCTTGTGGGATATATTCAGCTTTTAGGGTAAGGGTATGCGGACGCTTTTCGTTGGCACTATTGCTAATGTAATAGTACGCATATGAGGCTTTGAAACGCAAGGTTTTGTAGGGGCGACAAGAGGCTGCGAGTTCAGAGCTTATAATTTGTGTTTTGTTCTTGAAATTGATATAACGGATGGTGTCGCTGCAACCGTCCAACGATAGTCTATTTTGTCTTTCATTAGTGAGAGTTGCGTCATAGCGGTAATATTAACTTTGCTATCAAAATCTACGGAAAAGTTGAAATTGTTACTACTTTCGGGTTTGAGGTCTTTGTTACCTATTATTTGAAAACCACCTCCCCAAGGATGAAAAACCAATGGTGTAGAGTTCTTTGAGGGTAGGGGGCGGAAGCCCGAAGAAAAGCCTCTAAAGGTGAAAGATTCTACTTTTTAGCATTCCTGAGAGGCGATAGGTGAAATGTTCTTTAAAGAGAGAATGGTAATCACACGCACCCCAGTAACCAAAGTAAAGGCTGGAGAGAGCGTCCATTCTTGTTGCGAAAAGGGTATAGTTTTGAGCGTTTTCTTTAGCTTCAGTACCTGTTTCGTTGAAACGGAAGCTGAGGAGTTCATCTGAAAATATTTCAGCTCCTGCTACTAAGGAATGTTTCGTCCATAACGATTGGTTGTATTGTGCTCCTGCCCGTGCTAAAAGTGTTCGCAATTTTTCTTTTTCTTTTAATAAGGGAAATAGTTAAACTTGTCTAGCGATCAAAAAGCTCCTGAGAGACTTAGTTTTTGCTTTCGGTGAGAGCTGTATTTAGTTTAGCCGACATAGTATAGTTGTAGTATCGTTCTCTTTTTCTTCGGCATCACGGTCGCCTTCGTTACGTTCTGCTGGAAATAGTAGTTAGGTGTAAGAGTAAGGTCGGTTTTAGGAGATAAATTAAAAGAAAGTTTTGTAGGGGTAACTCACAGGTTGTAAAACCAGCAATGTTGAGTTCACTTTTAGGAGAGGGGTCTGCTACACACATTTTTGTAGGTAATGAGCGGTTCACGATCTTTTAAGAGATAAGGTTCGCGGAAATTATAGAAAGAAGTAAGGCGGATATTGCCCCATCGTTGTTTGCCGCCAATACCTATATTAGCTTTGTGACTTTCAATAGTTTCATATTGATAGCTGAGGTCGCCTTCAAAAGATTTTTGGTATTTTTAGCAATGATATTGATAACACCTCCCAGTGCATTCGAGCCCATAGAGAGAGGAACTCGCCCTTTGATAATTCTCAATGCGCTCTATATCCTCCAAGTTGATTCGGTTATAATCGATATTATCAAAAAGTTTCACCTGCCATACGTCTCACCATCTATTAAGAAAAGCACGTATTTGCCCCCAAATCCCATCATATTGATGTTAGGGCATTCCCCCATCGTACGTAAAGTTGATACCAGCAAACTCTGTTTCTAAAAACGATTGGATAGTTGGTTGCTTAGTGATTTACGGATATCTTCAGCAGTTACGACTTGTACTGTGATAGTACATAAGTTTTTGAGCACGTAGGCTGATTACGATCATTCTTTTAAGTTGATAAGGTCGTTTTGAAGTGTATCGTTTTTGAGCGAAGATAAGTGAGGAATATATAAAACATAAAGGCAATATAAAAACTTTTGCATATTGGGTAGATTTATAGAAAGAGGCTGCCTATGAGACAGCCCCAGTTATAAAGCTTGTTTTTAAACATTATTTTAAACTCGTTTTTACTGTTAGCGAGTTGGTATTTAAAGGTAATGTAACCTGTTTCATCTCTGTCATTTTTATAATCTGTGAAGTTGGATTTTTAACAAATTTACCATGCGAGGTGTTTTTACCATATACCCAATTGTTATAGGGCTAACTAGTCAAGTTGATTTCCATTGGGTTTAGTAGTCCATTGTGAGCAGCCATTGTTGTGAACGATAGAGGATTTATCTATTTTGTCACATTGGGCATCTAGAAATATATTCCAGAAGTTTTCTCCGTGTCCGCCAGATATTACGCGAGAGGCATTTGTAGTACGTAATCCTCCCTGATTGTTTTGACCTCTTTCACATAGATAGAGTCCATCTACTGTAAAGGAAGCGGTAGAAGAAGCGGTAGCAACTTTGTCCCAATCGGTTTCAGTTGAGTAGTTAGTGCGCCACCATTACCACTCGCCAGAAGTACCGCTGTTAGTTCTTACACTGATAACGATTGAAAAGCGATATCCCAATCGGTAGTGGTAGGGGTTGCTGTAGTGGAAGTTACTACACCATTTTCAAAAAGAAAAGTACACCCATTTGTCATAAGATGAAGCATCAACTTTTTGCTCTTTTGTAAGGGGTTTGTAGGAGCTTCTGTTTTTGTCGTCTTTACTACAAGAAGTGAGTAAACATCATTAATCCTGCTATAATTGCAGGGCTAAAAATTGTAATCTCATATAGTTTTTTATATGTTTTAATTTTAACGGTGCAAAGATAGTAATTATTTAGAATTATACAAAACAGTTTAGTATTTTTATTTTGTAATATAGGACTAAATTTTTCTATCGATCTACGTAATTTACCATTAAGGTAAGAGCTTTTATAAGAGGAAGGGAAAGTCGTTGAGAATATTGAGAGCTGTTGAAACTCTTTCATTTTTGGCAGTAGCATATTCTAATCCGTTGTGAGTTTTCACAAAGGAAATCACTTCTTTTACACGCTTTTTGTCTTTGTTGTATTTTTTACCGGAATTGATGAGCCATTGCTTTTCTCTGTACAAGTATTGAGTACATAGATAAGAGGGAGGGTCATTTTCTGCTCTTGATGTCTATACCAGTAGGTTTTCCGATTGCATCTTCGGTATAATCGAAGAGGTCATCTTTTATTTGAAAAAGCCATTCCTATATACTCACAGAGGCGCATTTTTCTATGAGTTCAGGTTGTTCGTCAGCACTGAGCAAGCTCCCATTGCACAAAGCCGCAATAAGGGTCGCTGTGACGGATAATTTCGTAGTGAAACTTCCTCTACGATGTCTAACCGACGTGCTTTTTCTATTTGTAAAAGCTCACCTTCACTCATTTCACAGCGCACACAACTGAGATAATGCAATGATCGAAATCACCATTGTCTATGAGAGGAGCAAGCCTTTAAGCAGATAATCACCCTACTAATACAGCTATTTTGTTTTTCCAAAGCGCATTAATGGAAAAGAAACCACGCGTTTGTTACTATCGTTCACACACATCATCGTGCACCAAAGTGGCGGTGTGAATGAGTTCTATAACTGAAGACACCCTATAAGTACGTTCACTTACTTTTACTATCATCAGAAACATTTTGGCTACTAAGAAAACAAACATAGGTCGCATTTGCTTGCCTTTGCGATTTACTATATATAATAGGTGATGCGATTTTAGCAAGGCTACTTTAGACGACATTGAATTGCGGAACTCTCGTCTACAAAAAGTCTCCATTTCTTCGCGTATATAGGTTCTTTTATTTGAGCAGTTATTTTCATTTTGTTTTATATAAATAAGGCCTTTGCAAAAGGAAGCCTTTAAAATTTATTCTGTTGGAGAAGTATTTTCGGTTTTTAAAGGAGTCTCCTCTTCAGCCGTTAGTTGTGGGGCATCTTTGAACTTGCAGTTTTCCAAAATATTCTCAAGGTATCGTCCTCGAAAGCACGACTTCAATGATCGAACGGGGTCAGCCATGCGCAGCTTTATCTCTTTATTCGCGTGAGGATATCAGTTAGCACGTTGGCTGTTTGCTCTATCGGCGATTTTTAGAAATTTCTTCATCGATGAGGTGAGCTGTTTTCTCTCACTATACGGTTTGCGAAAACCATAAATCGGACTGGGCAGAATCGGTAGTAGGCAGATTACTCGATTTTCTCGTTGAGCCCATAAATAGTTACCATTGCATCGGGCTTGTTTATTACGGTATCGAGGTCGCTGAGAGCACCTGTTGCAGATATTTTATTGACTACTACTTTTCGGCAGTCGTACCGCTGGCGGCAGCACGCATCTCAGCGAGTATTTGTCTCGCGCGTACAATTTGTCGCTCTTCCGGTAGATACCAAGCTGCACCGAGTGACTCGTCCACGAGGCACAACAGTTACTTTTACTAATGGAGCAGCGTGTTCGTACTACCAACTTTACAGTAGCGTGTCCCGCTTCGTGCAGCGCCAGTAGCTCACGCTCTTTCAGGGGTAAGGATTAGTAGCTTTTTCCAAACCACCCACACCTCTATCTACTGCATCAAGGAACCTTGTTTGCTCGCTGGTGCTGTTTTACCTCTACGCTGCTGCAATATGGGCTGCTTCTACAACGTTAAGGTACACTGTAGCACCTGAAAACGCAGGAGTTTGTTTTCGCTAAGAAATCGATATCTAAGGTTTCAGCTAGTTTTTGACGCGCAAACGTACTTGTAACCTGTATCTGCGTTCGTTCAAGTTCGGGAGTTCCACATAAATTTGACGTGTCGGAAACGCCCAGCACGGCATTAGCTGATCAAATATCGGCGCGGTTAGTAGCAGGCAAGTACAATTACACGTGTGAGAGCCAAAGCCATCCATTTGCAGTAAGCACTGATTTGAGCGTATTCCTCACGCTCGTCGCCAGCACTAGTCATTGCATTTTTACCACGAGCACGACCTATAGCATCAATCTCGTCGATAAAGATAATAGATGGAGATTTTCAGCTTAGCTTACGGAAGAGATCGCGCACACGAGAAGCGCACCCACCACGAAACATCTCTACAAAATCAGGAACCACCAGACAGAGAGAAGAAAGGCACTTGCGCCTCACCTGCCACCGCTTTTGGCAAGGAGTGTTTTACCTGTACCTGAGTGACTCCATACAGCAGTTCACGAGGGCTACTAATGAGTGTGTGTATCGTCGGGCTTTTGAGAAAGCCTGCTAACTTTGTACCTCTTTCTTTAGCACCTTCTAAAACCAGCTACATCTTGGAAAGTTACGCGAGTTTTCTCTTTCGCTCTAGAACACACGCGCTTTAGATTTTCCGATACTGAATAACATGCCGCCAGTCTGCATCAGCACCTGCCATACGGCGCATAACAATATCCATAAACCCTATGACAACTATAATAGGCAAGAGAGTGGAATAGCAAACTCACCAAGTACATTTTGTTTGGGCCTTTATTCTCACGATGTATAAAGCTAAGGTTGTTATCTTTTACACCAGTTTGGTCGAAGCGATTGAAATTGCGCAAGCCGCCTACGTCAAAAGCGAGATATTGAGGCACTTTTCGACCGCATTAGCTGCAGCATAAGAGAATTGCCTGTGTTTCACTCTCTTTGTGTTCTCTTTCTTTAAGGGCATCCTCGGGTGAGGTATACATTAGCCTCTTTTGCGGTTTAAGATGATGATTTTAGCTACATCACCATGCTGAGGTATTCTCAAATTTAGATTTTGAGTGAACTCAGGGTTGAGACCAAAAGCTCGCTCCTGAATAGTAATTGAATCCTATGGAGAATGAGCGGCAGATACGCCGTATAGCGTGTAGGCTGGAAAAGGATTTCCGTTACTTTTGTTAACCGACATATATTTAATAGTTAGTTTCTAAATTGATAAATGCATCACCCCAAAGACCTTCGAGGTCGTAATGCCCACGTACTTTTGCTGGAAGATAGGAACGACTACATCCACATAATCGATGAGAATCCATCTCGGCGTTGGCTTCGCCTTCAATGCCAAGGGTGTTGACGTCCATCGGCTTGGACTGACAATTTTTGATAGGCTCAGCCAGCCGATACTTGTGTTAGAAGAACTACTGTAGTGAGACAAAATAATCGTATACGGTGCTGTATCAAACCGCGTAAACCATAATGCGAGGATATCAGTGCCTTTTACTTTTCTATACCAGCAATAATATTAAGCTACAAGCTGGTTTGATGATACTCTTTATTCACTGTGCTATAGATTAACCACAAGTGCTTCTATGAAAGCAAAGCGCAAAGATAATACTTTCATTTCACAAAGCAAAAGATTTTAATAGAGAAGAGTAGAGATAGAGGGTAAGAGGAGCTGATAGCATTGTACTCAAACAGCTGATTTGTGATGATATATGCTTTATTACAGCTTTTCAAACCTTTTGGAAGAGAGCTCCACTCTTTCTCCTTCTTCGCCAAAGCAGCATCCACGACAAATACGTCCGCTATGTTCACATCGGTGATTACTACGAGAAGCAATTTCCACTTGAACTTCTGTGGAGGGATAGTGAAGAAAGAACCACCAGAAGCAACTTCGCGCTGGATAGGCATTTCTGCACTGCCAATTTATTCATTACACCGCTGCGGATGCGCTGGTAGGCTTTAGCAAAACGATCCTCTCATTTTAGCAGCATATTCTTTCAGCTTTTCTCTTAAGGAAGGCTTCTTCCTCAGCTGCAGCCAATACCGGAGTTGGAGTTCTGCTTTTTGTAGTGGGTCGAGGTGGCATCGCGTTACTGATACACCATCTACTTGCTTTGATAGCCTCTCTCTTTGGTCAACTCCCAGCTTTACCTTCTTTGAGATGCGCGTCAGCCAGCAACTGTACTTCCAATTTTGGAATTCCACTCTTTAGACAAAGAAGTGTACTCTCGCGAAGTTGTTGCGACACGTGCTGGGTAGTGTACTGATGAGGGCTTTTCAGCCTCTTCAATTGTTGCTCTCAGCGATACCACGCTTGTAAAGCATCTAATTTTCTCAGAATCTAGCGTGACGTTTTTGAGTCCTCACCTCATCTTCAAGGTCAGATACCTCAAAGGTAGTTCTCGCCACGAGTGTAACAGGCCAAACTCGTCAACCTTTTGAGTCGATTAGCTGTAACGTACAGAGCTCTTAGTTTTTCTTCTCACAGTAATACTACTTTTGTAGCCATATTTACGAATAATATTTGATAGGATTGGTATATCCACATTTGATATTGAGAGTGGCAAAGGTAGTATGGAAAGCATAGGTCAAACAGCGTGATTTTATGTATTGTTCACTTTTCAAAATGACCTATATCGGCAAGGAGGACTTTGCCCTTCAGCCTTGCGACCTGTGGTATCGGAGGTCGTGGCTGTTATACAGGCGTCACCGCCAGCACGTTTGGTATTTTCTATAGCAAAAGCTAACCACTTCCACCTCACTGCTACTATGACATCTTTACCAAGCAATGCCGAGTGACGCACTACACTCACTTGCATACGTTCTTTAGAGGGTGTTTACAAAATCTCGCATAGCTTTATTAAGTTCACTCTTATCATTCTATCCCGATATGTTAGGGTCATATTTCGAGTGTATATATCTCAAAAGCTACTCTTCAGGTAAGCGTGACGAAGACGCCCGCACATTTGTCGTTGTGCGTTTAGGAAAATCACCCTATCTGTAGCTCAGTCTTCTAGTAATGGAACACATTAGGTTCTCGCTAACGGTAGTGGAGAATCCTCATTTCCTTTAGAGTAAGCGCCTTTGCCTTCAAGATTGAAACGACACTCAGCATAGGTTTGCCTATATTGCCCGCACAAGCGTGCAAAGAGCCTTTGCGAAGGTTTGACATCGGGATTTGGTACATAGGGTGGTGAGCTTTTGAATGGTAGGAGGTTGAGGAATGACGAGAATACGTCCGTTTTGGTAATTCTAAACGACGCAGATAGATGCATTTTACTCCTAAGAACTGATTATCGAGAGCCGTGCATACTATAGATCGCACTGATGCTGAATGGCTTTCATCACCACACGTTCCAGATGATAGTCCTGAGAGATTTGAGTCCGCTAGTAGATAGTAAGAAAACTCACAATAAGTTGCTGCATTTTGTGGCAATAGCCTCATCATATAACTGCTGGAGAGAGTGTCTCAGGTGATGAGTACCTTTACTTCAGCATTGGCATCACCTACTAATGGACTAACATTGTCAAACCTTCAGCATATTGCAGAGGAGCGAGTTTTTCTAACTTCATCAATAATGTCTGTTATTTTCATTGCATTCTCGAAAACGTTTGACGCACTTTTACAGCAAGCTTCAGTGAAGAGAGCTTCTAAGTTTTTCCATACACCAAGTCGGCGGGTAGCCATATGACTGCATTTGCTACTAGCTTGTTCTTATCGTCCAATCGGTATGAAATACATGATACATTGCCACCATTATACCCAGTACCGTCAAAGCTCGTGATAACAGCGAATCAGTGCCACAGCTCCTTTTGGTGGTGTTCGCGCATAATTTTGCAGTGTGCAAAGTATTTCAGGAGCTTTGATGCGCCAAGTGAGCAAAGGGCGATTGACGAGCTTGATGTTATCGGAGTGTCTGTAGGAAAATCTTCTCATCGCCTGGAACGTGAAAGGAGCGTAGTTTACAATTGATTTGATGTGGGAATATTCTCTAATAATAGCCTTTGTCCTCAGCTACCAATTGTTCGCTTTCTGCAGAGCAAACCATCCACTTTCTGTACAAATTTAGCATCGGCGTGAATGAGCGTATGCTCAGACCACTATGGAGGTAGCAAAAGCGAATAAAAATAAAGCAAATTAGAAGTGTCTCATAAGGTAGTCTTTTATTTCTTCATATCGAGAGAGGACATCATTCACATTGCGAATTGATTGTTTTGTCCAGTGAATAAGCGTATTGGTCGTTCTTCATCGCTGAGTTGCCAAAGCTCATCTCGCTGCTGACGAGTTTATCAGTGAGCGTTGTAATACAACAGCCACAACTACCGGATGTTTAAACTTTCTGCAAACCCCACCATTGGTATTTTTAAGAAAGTATCAGCTGTGAGTATTGTGCGTGAGAGTCCTTCTTTTTCAGTGCCAAAGAAAAAGCACTTTTTAGTAATATCAAAATCATTGAGAAAATAGGCGTCTTTATGCGAGATGAGTAGCAACTAATTTGGTAACCTTGCGCGCGAAGGCTATAATACAACTTTGAGTGTCGTTATAACGAAAATACATCTACCCATTTTGAGCTCCATTATTTTGGCATCAGAGCGTTTTGCCGAAGCGACCCTTCAATGCTATAGTGTGTGACATGCACGCCAAACATTGCAGGTACGCACAAACGGCACTAGTGTTGTGCATTTGGAATGCATCTTCCATCGCTACCGTAAAGTGATTGGTACGTTGTGCTATAATCTCTACGCTCTTGCGCTCTTCAGTAATAAATCGTTCTAAAGTGAAAGCAGTTTTTGTTCATAATATTTTTCAAAAGCTTTACGGAACTTCCTGAAAAGAACTTCACCACAATACTGATAACCTAATTTCTCAAAGAGGTGTAACATAGGGGTATTGTCAAAATTGGTATCAGCGCGCGAGAGATGAATGCCATTATTGCAAGTGAATTGTTCTATTTGTTTGCAATAGTATGCTAAGCCTCTCCCTAAATGATTAGGATACACAGTCACCCCATGAAAGACTACAAAATCGCCAGAGGTGAGCCATTTGCCTGATACCGGGCATATTCAGTTCATCGTTGATAAGCAAGCGCACTAATAACCTACTATTTCGTCGTCTTCTACAAGTACATAGCTACAGCTTTGGCAATATCATTCGCTCACTTGTTCATTAGGGTAACTCGTCTTGCCACTGATTGCTACCTTCGGTTTTGCGACGCTGATAGCAGCGGATCAGATTGTCAAATGACAGATCGGCAGTTAGCTACTTTGAGTTGTATTTTTGAGTCATATTCAATTAGGTAATCAGGTGATGGAAGGCAGGTAACAGAAGCAAAAATAACTTTGCTCATTGACAAATTTTCGCTAACTGCCCGCTTTTTAAGTTTTTATATTATGTAATACAACTCAAAATGCGATTGAGGTACAACACCTCAGCAAACAATATAAAGAAGCTACAGTTCTTGCCTTGAATGATGTCATCATTTGAGGTGAGGAAAGGAGGGTTTACGTATTTTAGGGACCTAATGGAGCAGGAAAACGACCTTGATGTCAATACTTTTTGGAAAGTATTAAGCCTACAATGGGGAGTTTTACTATTGCAGGACTTACTTATAAAAGACCCTTCTTTGAGATATAAAAATAGGCGTTGTGCCACAAGAATATGCGTAGTACCCCAACTTACCGCAAGAGAGAATTTATATTACTTTTGGGAGCCTATATGGACTCAAAGGGAAGAGCTAAAAGCAAAACAGATGAAGCTCTTGAGCGTGTTTTGCTTTTATCAACTGTAGCTGATAAGAAGAATGCCTCATTTTTCAGGAGGAATGAGCAGACGTACATCCTAGTAGCGGGGATATTACATACACTCAAGCTCTGGATGAACTCTACTGTGAGGGGTAGATGTACAATCTAAAAACATAATCATTGATTATTTAAAAAGAGTTGAACGTGCAAGAGAATGTCGGTATTGTATACTTTCACCACCATTTGCAGGAGGCTGCAGGATGCGATTCCGCATGGGGATATTGAGTGAGGCAATTGATAAAAAGAAGATGCGCCTGAGCGATCTGATTAAAGAGGTACAAGCTGTCAGTAGAAAATGTTACTCAGGTAACAAGTAAAGCCAGTAGAGTTCATAGCTGGGTACGTGAATAGTCAACACAGAGCTACCAAAATGAGTAGCTTTATTAATTTTGTGTGATAATATCTTTGCTAATGCTGCATAGGTAGAATTGTTGCTTTAGTAAGCATCTACTTTCCTGAGAGGTACTCAGATATTACGTAAGTAGTGCTGAACATGCCTCTTTGTTTATATTCGCTATTAGGGTCGTATTAGCCAGTAGCAGTAAAGTGCTTACAGTGCATAAAGGCGATCGTCTATTTTGTTTTACTGTTTTCGCAAATTACATAGTTGGTTATAACAACCTAGAGAAAAGCCCTTTTACCAATAGTAATGTTATTGTTTCTGAGGTATATTAGCTGGTGAAACGATTACGCAATTAGCAAAAGTACGTTCATTTTATTATTTCGTAATTCTGTCTAGCATTATTTCTCATCTACTTTCTACAGTTGTTAATCTAAAACGTCGTTGAAAGCATTTAGCACTATCCTATTTCACTATACATTATTCCTATAAAATAGACACAAAGTTCCATAATCACCTATGACGCTTGCTACTCCATTAAAGCATAATTCAGCTATATTCGTTACTTTTGAGTTTAGGGTCGGCGTTCATATCGAGTAAAACGGGTGTTAGGGTTTTTCCATTTCAGAAGTGTTTTGACCGTCAGGACTAAGCTCATAATCGGTAGATGATTATTTGTTGTGCAGAGAGAGAGACCAGTAGAGGCCAGCCAGTATTGGTTTTGGGTCCGGTAGAATATTTTGTCCTCAGTATCAATCGTAGTAACTCGCCTTTCTACTACCAGTATGTGGCAGGAGGATTAATACATCGACCTGCGTATATTTTGGAGTCCGCCTCTACCAGGGAGTCCTCTTTCGCCTTGCGCTTTTGATGTTGGTGTTTACGTTACCGATATACCAATAGCCATCTTTGATATTGGGTTTAGACATCACTCCATTTGACCATCATTACCTTTCCCCAAACCAAACCCAACCAAACAAAAACCACACCAACCACCCCACCACCAACACACCAAACCCAAAACCAAAAAAAAAACCACACCACCCCACCATCTCCTTTTTCACCTTTGGCTTTAGTGTCTGCTTTTGTACGTTTGATCACCCAATAACCATCGTTATCGGTATCAATGGAGACATAGGGTAGTTCCATCTTTGACCATTAGAGCTCTCTTTGCACGTCATGCTTTAGTATCTCAATTTTACGCCATTTTGGCTACTAACATGCGTCGTGCGTTGATTACGATCATTATCAATAGGAAAGTGTAGGGAGTCGCCATTTTGCCCGTCACTACCTTTTCGTCTCCTTTACTCACCTTTTGGCTTTGACGTCAGTTTTTATGCCAGTGATTGCCAGACCATGGGTGTTGTCGATAGAGATAGTGGGAGTAGTGCCGCCATTTTGACCGGTAGTGCCATTTTGACCGTCTACCTTTTCACCTTTGGCTTTACATGGGTTTTTGAATCAGTTTACTATCCAATAGCCATCTTCAGAGATAGTAGGGGTAACGCCATGACCGTCAAGCGCCGTTAGTTCCTTGAGCTTTTACAGAAGCTATACGTGTGCCTATGCCAATAGCCATCATCTCCCGATGTGAGTGGAGACGAGCTTATTACGTTGCCCATCAGATACCGTTTTGCTCCTTGTGCCTCTAAGGCTTACGTTTCAGCCTTCAGCAGCCTGGGCCCATCTGCAGGTTTACGGAAGTAAGATCTATATATAGTAATCGCCTCACGCACCTGGCAGTAGCGGTAGGGACGTAGCACCCGAGAGGAATAGTAATAGTACGCTCTCGCGCTCTACAATACGTTCTTCATACGGTTTTAGTACATTGCTACGAGACTGTAAGGCTAAGACCTACAAACATTGCTACAATCTTTTTCATATAAAATGTGTTAGAATAATAATCTTGAATTACTAATAAATGTTACATAATCATACGTTATTATCACGTGCCATAGTGATTTCTTTTATTTGCCGTTTCTGTACTCTCATGGGCCTAACCCGTAAGCTAGCTTTAAAAGCAGTACGAAATATTTAGATGAGTTGAAAGCCTATGTCGGTAGCGATATCACTGATAGAGAAGTCGGTAGTTTGAGGAGTTGACAGTCTACTTCTACGGTATATTTAGGTACTCGGCAATACTCTAAACCTGTGATTTGCTTTCGTCTTTGTTGCATAGACTGCACGACTTCCATCGCCATTGCTTCCAGCTATATTATTAGCATCAAGGTCAATTTTCGTTGCTTAGCGTGATGAGCTGCTGAGGTTTCCACTACATGGGCTGTCTCGTCGGCATTACTAATGGTAGTGAGGGCAGGCGAGAGAAGCATCTTTTTCGTATCGTTTAGCAGTGATGAGCTTCCTTTCTGTTTTGAGTCAAATTACCTATCACTGATAGCAATAAGTCAGTGTCAAAAGGCTTAGAAGAGTTAGCGTAAAGCACCTTAATTTATAACCTATTTTCTGACTCTCGCATCACTTAGCGGTGAGCAATATTATTGGTATATGACTGATGTTGAGCTGTTCTTTTGTTCTTTTACACAACTGATATCCATTCATTATAGGCATCATCTGTCAGCTACGAGAAGGTCAAGGTTGGTGAGTTTTTAAAAGCAATAGAGCTTCTCTCCACTTCACCGCTTTAAGCGCATTCTTAAACAACGGACGTACTTCACAGTAAAGATAGTTGAGAAAATCGGTGTTGTCATCTACTAAGCAGACTGTATAGACTCGCGTATCCTCGTAGCAGCTGTCGGGTACTTGCGTATCGTGTTTCTTCGTTGTCAAATTTCTCTAATACATTATTGCTATTAGCATGAGGTACTCCTACATATGAAAATAGTTTGTGCTCCTTCGCTCATAAGCTCCTATTTCGCCATCGTGTTTTTCTACCAATACAACAAGCAAGACCTATACCGTTACCACTCTGCTGGTGTTTTCCTTGCTGAAATCGACTGAGAGTTTGTCGGGTCAACAATGTTTCTGAAGCCGATACACTGTGTTTTCTACCTGAAAACGCACGCTATTTCTAGAGGTATAGTACTGCGCGTCTAATGGAGGCTCTTTCGTTGCTAAATTTTACGGCACTCATTAGTAAATTAGAGAGCACTACGCGTATTTTTGCTGCGTCAAGAGCCGTAGACATTAAGATGTCTAATTGTGGGTCTAATTGTATATGTTTGCTTTCAAATTCTTGATTCAAAATCTTTTACTACAATCGGTATAAGATGGTTGAGAGTCAGTAGAGGTTTGTAGAAGTGTATATCTAATGAGGTAGAGCGATTGTAGTCCTAACATCCAATTGATGATGTTTTCATCGTTAAACACAATGCCTTAAAAGCTCCTTCTAATTCTGTGAAAGCTTTTGGGCGGGAGGAGTGTGGAGTATTGCTGTCACTCAGCAGTCGTTTCAAGCGAGCACAGATAAGAGCGTCAGAGGCGCGTGGTTCGTGGCTCTACATTGGTGAGAAACTGAATCTTTATCTTCACCATTCAGCTCTTGCGATGAGGCAGTTTGCCATCACATTTTCAGTTGTTGCTTTTGCGGCGCAGACAGCATCATATTACCCCTGCCGTGATAGCTGACAGCAACAAGCTACGCTTACAGCCAAGTCCGCTGATACCATACAGGTAATACTACAAAGAGTTAAAGCAAGGTATCGATGATCCACGATCCATTTTTGGGTCATACAAGCCACTGCAACTTGGTGGCTGCCTACTCGATGAGTAGTGAGATATCAAGAGGCGATTGTCGTAAGTTTCCAATCTGAGAGCTGTTCATTTTATTCTTTAATTTTGAAACGGAAAGAGCCAAACGGCGAGACATATCCTTTTTCATTAAGTCCTACATTTATTTCTCAGCGAGTGAAAGGGTGGAGGTATTTCTTTAGGAGCATGTGTGAGCACTATGTATATTTTGCCGTTTAGTTCAATGTTTTGTAAGAAGAGTAAGGGAGAGAGAGGTATTTCTCACATGAGCGTAGCGCTCGTTGATTTTTGCTAACCTCCTACTGCCATATAGATGTAAGGTGAAGCTTTTAGTCTGCACACCTGTGAGCACCCTCGTTAGCAGAAAATCCATCATTGTCAATCCTTAATATCATTATGTCAGGGAATGTGGTAAGAAAAGAGTACATTGCTAGCGTATCATCCATGGGCGTTGCCAGTATCATCTAATTGCCCTTATAGCTGATTTGCCTAGCGTTTCTCGGTGGCTACATTCACAAGTTTTTATTGGATGAGGTATACTAAAAAGCCCCTTTATCAGTTGCGTAACTACAAAAGCTGTTATGAGGTGCTGATCATAACACTATCGCACTGATGTTACACTCATTCTCTAAACTAAGAAAAGGGTTAGTTCAGGCCGTGATTGTACATCCATTTGGTAAAGAGAGTTGCCTTTGCTGGTAGAAGTGTTGCCACTCACTTCTGCTGCTGGTTGTAGAGCTATTTTAGGGGCGACATTTGCAAAAGATATTTTAGTGAAACTGCTTTGTTACTTAGTCGATATGAGATAGGTATTTTTAGCAGGATAAGTGAGTCGATCATCGCCACTCGGTATGCAAGGAGTAAACCCAGTGTGACATTTCTTGCTGTAGTTGGTCAGTTTCATCACGAAGCAGAAAAAGGTGTGTACTTACGAGCATTAGTAGCCATGGTATACAAAAGCCCTGCTGTAGAGAGATACTAAAAAGCTCGTTAAGCGAAAAAGTAGATGATAGGACGACACCCTGGTCTGGTATAAGTGTTTAAATGATGTAAAATGTTCATGTTTGAGGGTTAAAAGCATTGATACCTCCACCATCGGTACCCATCCACAGTGGGCGCCATTAGGCTTCATAGAAGGCCGAGGATGACTGCGCGTCTGAAAGATCCATTACTACTACCAGCGCACTATCAGCAGGGCTTTGATTATAGCAGTTTTCAGAGAAAACACGTCGCACAGTACCCGCCCACATATTGTGATTAGGTCTTCGGTGTAAAGTATACAGTGATAGAGTTACAGGGAATGGAGTGCACATTACCCGCACTAGAGTTGCATGCAGCAAAGACGCTGATCAGCCAGGTTGAATACTGATGCCCTCCGCCATCAGGTGGCGAAGCCATATATCTACTATAAGGCTTTGATATCTAAAAATAATATCATTAGGTGGGAACTGTTTTGAGTGTGGTAATGTCCTATAAGTCTCCTGAAGACTGTGTAGCGAAAAAGTCCTTTTTGAAAAACTGAGCAAAAACTTCTTTGCGATTTACTGTGTCGTAGTAAAGGCTGCTCAACGGACTGGCATTTTCGGTGACAAAAGCCTTTTGCTTAATTCATTTTAAAAAGAATGAAAGATACAAAGCACCGCTTTCAGTGCCAGCTAAAACGCAGTGTCACTCTATCGCAGGAAGTAGGTGTGTGATAGGACATTCTTTATCCTAAAGAGGGTCTTTGCGTAGAGGTAAACGCTCAATCTTTTCTTTTGAGTAGTGTAGTCATGCTGATAGATAGCCGCATAACCTCCAAAAGTGCACACCTTTTTGGGTCAGTACAGATAGAGAAATAGCTGCTGGTTGATAATAGAAGGAAAAGTATCTTGGTCATGCAAAGTTTGTAGCGCACACACACTTTGGGGTGATAGCCCAAAGGTGCTATGACGTCTTCTAGGAGCTGGAAAACATAGTCATCCAATATATGCTTCTTAAGGTGGTTTCCTATTCACTCTATTGATACACTGCCGAGAATTTCCTATCCATAAAAAGCCCTTTATGGTCGCGAACCATAGTAGTAACCCCCGATTGCGACAAACCGTGTTCTATAGAAATGCGTTTGTGGCCAGTATTCAGTAGTAGCTTTTGGCTATGTCCCA
>BNJS01000420.1_pt1 | contig 112109 bp, 143 predicted proteins | sample 8540461 | NCBI WGS metagenome assembly BNJS01 (sample SAMD00202454, study PRJDB9452) | human saliva metagenome | isolation source: human saliva | place: Japan | reverse complement strand
ATTACGTATTGCTGGGCCTGCGCAGCGGCGTTCAAGATGAGGCGGATGATGAGGTCCGCCGTGGGGTCGTCGAGGTCGTCGGCGAACTGTCGCAGCGCCGTCGGCAGGGGGACGCGCACGCGCATGCGGTCCGCCAGGAGGGCCGGTCCTCACGGAGGACCGGGGCGGCGGCGTGGACGGTGGCGGGGATGGCCTGCTCAGACCCACAGCGCCGGCAATGGTGTCCCGCAGCGACTCGGACCAGGTGGCCAGGGCCTCGATCTTGGCGGCGGCGAGCTTCTCCTGCTTGGCCCCGCCGAAGAGCAGCGGCCACACGATGACGAGCAGGCCGGCGGCGACGGCCAGGACGATCCAGCGGGTGAGCAGCAGGATCCCAGGCCGACGACGAGGGAGGCGATGAGCCGGCCGGACAGGCCCTTGAGGCTGTCGCGCAGGGAGCCCGAGGAGCCGGGGCGGTCGGGCAGCATGTCGACGCCCATGAAGAAGCCGACGAGGAGGAAGAGCCCTCCGCCGACGAGTGCGCCGGCGAGGATGGCGATCGTGGCGGTGGCCTGGTTCATGCGTAACCACCCCGGTAGGCGGCGGCCGGGTCGTAGCCGGCGTTGATGAGGTCGTCGACGCAGGAGATCGGTGCGGCCGGCTGGGCGGTCCCGGTCCCGTCGTCGGCGAAGACCTCACTGGACAGGACCCGCCCGTCGACGCCGTTGACCTCACGCACGGAGGCGACGTAGCGGCGCAGTCCCCCGCCCTGGGAGAAGCGGTTCTCCCGGGTCAGGAAGATGACGAAGTCGACGGCGCCGGCGATGAGGAGGTTGGTGGCGTCCTGGGGCAGGTGCTCGGCGGACTGGATGGCGTAGGTGGCGATGCGGTTGAACACCTCAGAGGAGGAGTTCGCGTGGATGGTGGACAGCGAGCCGTCGTTGCCCTGGCTCATGGCGTTGAGCATGGTGACGATCTCGTCGCCGAGGACCTCACCGACGATGACCCGCGAGGGGTTCATGCGCAGTGAGCGCCGCACGAGGTCCGCCATGGAGATCGCGCCGGAGCCCTCGGAGTTGGGCAGGCGCTCCTCGAAGGCGACGACGTTGGGGTGCAGGTCGGCGAACTCGCCCAGGCCCAGCTCCAGGGCGCGCTCGACGGTGATGAGGCGCTCCTCGGGCGGGATCTCGTTGGCCAGGGCGCGCAGGAAGGTGGTCTTCCCGGCGTTCGTGGCGCCGGCGATCATGATGTTCTTGCGGGCGCGCACGGCCGCCGAGCAGAAGGCGGCCAGCCGCGGGGTCAGGATCCGAGCGGACCAGGTCATCGAGGCCCACCCTGTCCAGGCGGGCGCGTCGCACCGAGATCGAGGGCCGCGAGCAGACCTCCATGACGGCGGACAGGCGCGAGCCGTCCGGCAGGCGCAGGTCCAGCTGGGGGTTGGCGGAGTCGAAGGGGCGCGAGGCCAGGCCCGAGTAGGAGCCGAGGACCTGCACGAGGCTCGATGAGGGCTCCTCGTCGGACTCGGCCACCGGTGCGCCGCGCTCTTCTCGGCCGTCGGCGTACTGGATGAAGACGTTGTCGTAGCCGTTGATGTCGATGTTCTCGACATCCTTGTTGTCCAGCAGGGGCTGGAGGCGGCCGACGCCGAAGAGCGCCGCGTGGATGCCCTGGGAGACCTCTTCCTCCTCCTGGGCGTTGAGCGGGCTGCGGCCGGCGGCGATCTCGGCGCGGGCGTGCTGCTCGAGCACACGGCCGATGAGGGCGCGGGCGAACTGGCGCTCGTCCTCCGGGGACATCGGGGGGATGCCGGAGGTGGCGTCGTCGCGGCGCTGCTGGGCCAGGAGGTCGGCGACCTCCTCGCGCATGTCGCGGACGAGTCCCTGGTCGACGCTCATGCGGCACCTCCATTGATGACGGCGCCGGCGAGGGCGGTGGCGACGGTTCTGGCCGAGCGCACCAGCAGGGTGCGGCCCAGGGGGCGGGCACGACGGCCCGCCAGGGAGTCCGCGGCGCTCTGGTCGAAGGCCAGGACGCCGATGACGGGGACCTCGAGGCCGCTGCCGCGCAGCAGGCGGGTGAGGTCGTCGGCCTCGTGACGGGCCTTCCAGGGCGCGATGAGGAGGACACCGAGGCGGACCCGCTCGGAGCGGCGGGAGGTCTCGGCGACGATCCAGGACAGGCGCTCACGCAGGTGGCCGTAGTTCTCCACGCCGGGGCGCACGGCGACCAGGGTGATGTCGGAGGCCATGGCCACGCCCAGGCTCGGTGCGCCGGGAGACAGGCGGCCGACGTCGGCGATGATGTCCCCCTGGCGTTGCAGGCTGGTGGCCAGCCCGGACCAGCCCGCCCCGATGGCTGTGGCCTGGTCGGGGCGCGACAGGCCCACGAGGACGGGCAGGTCGCCCTCGATGAGGGTGAGGTGATCGCGCAGGGGCGCGGCCGGGTCGCGGCGGATGGCGGCGGCCAGGGAGACGACGCCCCGGTCGCTGTCCAGGGGCGCACCCTCACGGGAGTGGGTGCGATAGACCAGGTCGGACCCGGCGGGGTCGAGCTCAGCCAGGACGGCCGGACGGGGCCAGACCGCGGCGAGCACGTGAGCGCTCGTCGAGGCGCCGGGCGACCCCTTCGCGGAGGCGATCGAGATGAGCATCAGCTCTCCTTGATCGGCTGCCCGGACGCGGTCAGGGACGACGGCGATGGTTCCGTTGGCCGATGCGCTGGCGAGACGGCGGGCCCTTCTTGTCAACAGGACGGAGATGACGGCGCCGGAGGTCCAGTCGTCACTGGTGCCCGAGGAGGGCTTGGCGGCGAGCACCTGGGCGTCGGAGACGATGACGTTCTGGGAACCGATGTCGACGATGTCGACCTTGTCGCTGGGCTGCAGGCCGCCGGCCGGGAAGCGTCCGGCGTTGGCGGAGACGCCGACGACCTGGAGGTCCCCGCCGGGGACCGGGTTGGTGGCGAGCTGGGAGGTGTCCAGCAGCTGGCCCTTGGAGATCTCCACGCGGGCGGTGCGGCCGACGACCTGGTCGATCTGATCCGCGCGCACCAGGGTGGTGAGGTCCGAGGCGACCGAGGCGCTCACCAGGTCCTCCTTGTCGATGACCTGGCCCGCCTTGATGGTGTCCTTGGCTGCCAGCATCTGGACGCGCTGGTCCAGGCGCATAGCCAGCAGGCCCGCGAGCAGGGCACCGCCGACGATGAGCAGGACGGCGAGGGCAACCAGGAGGGGGCGGCGCTCGCGCGGCGCGGAGGGCAGGTGACCACCGGTGTCACGGGCCTGGCGGGTGGGCTGAGGCTGACCGACGTCATTCGTGCGACGCCGTGAGGAGCGTCCGTTGTTGGACAGTGCCATGGGGAGACCTCAAGTCGAATCGGATGGGACAGCGACAGCACCGTAGCCTATCCGTGACCATCCTGGCGGGCTGAACGGCCAGGATCCGGAAGAAAGTCACATGGGTTGTTATCCCCTTGCGATCCGATGCGGATCGTGAAAAGGTACTGGAAGCGACGGCCGTCACAGTCGCAATCACATGAAGAGCCCTCAGGTATTCTTCGAGTGACTCAATGAACCAACCAATGAGGAGGAACCTCAGTATGATCCAGGCAGACCTTGAGACCCTCAAGACCCTCTACCAGACCCTCAAGGACGACGTCCAGCGGGCCGACGACATTCAGAAGCTGACCGACACCGCCCTCCAGAACGCCGTCTGGGAAAGCGCCAACGCCAAGGCCTTCCGCGACGCCTGGACCGAGTTCAAGCCGAAGCTCGTCACGTTCGAGCAGGTGTTCGCCACCGCCGCGACCGACGTTGCCAACAACTACAACAACAACGTTGACGCCAACGGTGAGAACCTCGAGCACCTCGCCCCGTTGGGAGGCGATCGCCTGAGCAACCTCTCACCTGAGTGGGTCGGGAACAGCACGCCCTGTTCCCGACCCACTCAGCGTCTCAGGCTCAGGCTCTCTCTCGGCTACACACAGCCTCGAGACATCTGACATCAATCTGCAGGCCCACCCGACCCGAAGCAGCATCACCCCCATCCATCTACTTCGGTAGAGCATGGATATTACACCCTCAAATACAAGAAGCCAGTTCAATGGAGTCGTTGTCATGTCTGTTCGGATAGCCCGCCTCTTGACATGCTTTGCCTGCGTGATTCTGTCGGTCTCCAGCTGTTCGTTGTCGAAATCTAGCGATGTGAATTCGGCAGTTGCGCCCAGCAGTGTTGCCCCGTCCGAAGTCGGAGCAGAATGCCCTGGAGTACCAACGACATCGGTGGACGCAGTCGCGAAGAATTTGTCTTTTCGCCCATCTGAGTCTCTGCGGCGCAATTCCGATGTCGTGACGAATGTTGAATGCGATGGCCGTAACGATAAGCGTTTGTTGGTTTTTTATTCTCACTATGGCGAGAATCTGAAGGGGGAGGACGTCCACGAGCTGTCAAGCGCCTATCGAGCCTCGCAGCCCAGTAGCACGTTCCCCGTCGCGGGAGTTGTGGGCGCTAAAGGTGAGGTTTTCCTCGGAGATGACGGTGGGGGTAGCTCAATCATCACATGCGGCAACTCCTTCATTCTCGTCTCCTTCTACCCGTGGCAAGAACTAGGAGACAACCTCGACGTCAATCTTCGTAACTTGGCACTGTCGATGGTGCCTTGGGTCTGTCAGGGCGAGCCGGTGCCCGGCCTTGGGGCGGACCTGACACCAGCATTCCCCGACGGGACAGCTACGGCATCGACCTCGCCAGAGGCGCCGGGAGGCGAACCGTCCCCAACTGCACCTGAATCGGGTCAGGGGCTGTGCAGCCCCACCGCAACAACCTCTACCGCCCCAGAGGTGACGGCTCAGAGGACGTCACTAAGGGCTCAGGCCAGTCCCGGGATGCAATGAAGTAGGGGGCATGCAGAAGCCGCGATCGCGGCGACGCCCCCCCATCCCCGCGCTGACCATCCACGCTGCACACGTGAGTCCAGGCGGCCTCTGGGTGGTGCCATGATTCCGCGGAGTGTGATCGGGAAGCGCGATCCCCGAGCTGCATGACAACCGACCGGGCCCCACACCCGCAGTCGGCGACAATCCGCTATCCTTCACACGAAAGCGCCCGTCGTTTGGAGCTCTCGAACGGCAGCAGCCCGCATTGTCGCAGGCGAAGCGATATCGTCACCCCACTTTCATCACCTCAACAGTCAACACCTAAATTTAAGGTCAGGTTCTCATGAAGTTTCGGTCTCGGTGCTTTGTCGTTGCGAGTGCCGCTATGATGTTTCTGAGTGTGTCGTGCTCGGTGGTTGTCGGCGGGGAGGTGCCCCCTAAGAAGGTCGCGCCATTGCGTTCAGTCATGTTGACCCGCGAGGACGTCCCTGGGGCCACTGACGTGAAGTGGTCGGATGAGACGGGATATCTGAGTATTTGCCCCGCCGCGGATGATGACATCGATCTGTCGTTGTCATCGGATCCTGAGACTCAGATGAGTGTCGAACGCCTTGAGGGTGATGGGATGTCCGTCACCCAGGCACTGATCTTCAATCTCATAGAAAGCAACAAGGGTGGACGTGTTCGTGCTCTACATACGGATGTCATAGCCTGCGACGGTGCAGAGACGACTGAGAATCGCCCCTGGCCCGACAGGCCCGCACCTGCCCCCGGGGAGCGAGTGAGCGTGGCGATGTCGACGCTGGAACCGGGCTCCCTGCCCAAGGGCGCCTTCGGTTTCAGGCAGCGGGCCACCACGGGAGCCAGTGTCGTCGTCGTGGACATGGTCTACGCACCTGTGAGACGCGGAGACCAACAGGGCATCCTCATGATCCGTACCGCCGCAACCGAGGGCAAGACCAGTCCGCAAGACGCCGTCGGGCTGCTGAGCAAGGCGCTCCACCGCGCCGACGCCCATATCGACCCCGACCAGCTGATCGCGCCGGCGCAGCCGACGCCGGTATCAGGCAGCGCCACGGCGACACCGACGTCGCCGCCAACACCCTGAGCCCACCCACGAACGCACCTTCCTGCGACTCTGGGTTGGAGCAACTCCAGCAGCAGTGGCTTCATCAGCCAGAGGCGGTAGCCGTTGACGTCTGCACCGTCGGAGAACAGGGATGTGGCCTTCGTCGGACTGCCGTGACTTAGTTGTGATCTGGCGGGTAGGGTCAGAGCGTTCCTGCTGCGCCGGGGGATTGTGCTCGGCCTGATCCTGGAGGTGCTTCCTCATGACTCGTTCCCGCGCCAGTCTTCCTGGTCACCGTCGTGTCGCCAGCGCCCTGGGGGCGGGCGTGCTGGCTGCCTCGCTGGCGCTGGCGGGATGCTCGTCGAGCAGCCCGAAAGGCGGAGGCACGATCCCGCCCCTCAACACCGCGGGCACCGGCGGCGGCTCGACGGCATCCGCGCCCGCATCGGGCGGGGCGTCCTTGAAAGCCTCGGCGGCACCGACGACTCTGGATGCTCAGAAACTGACTGACGAGTCCATCGGCTACTACGTGGACTTCGTCCCCCAGGGACTGGACACCACCCAGACCCAGGCGCTCCAGGGGTTCCTCGCCTATGACAGGGCGACGTGGGAGGCATACCGAAAGATGGACGGCGACCTGTCCGCCGTCGAGGCCTCCACCACCGGCAACGGTTTTGAGAACTGTACCGCCAAGAGTTACGCGAGTAGCCCAGTCGGGGGGCATCCACGCAGGGCGAGTCCCGAGTGACGGTGTCAGAGGTGCAAACGCAGTCCTCCAACGACGCAACCGTCAAACTGTGCTCAGATCAGAAGAAGATTCGGTATCTTACAGCGTCCGGAGAGGAGCAATCAAAACCTCATTCTCAGCACTCATTTCTATACTCCGCACCGTCACGTCCACTGAAGGTACGCCTGGAAGGTTGCCGCTTCGATTTGAGATCAGGTAGATGTATGCTGACCAGGATGACATTCGAGGCAGGTGCGGTGGTCTCATTAGTTGGTGCCGCCATGCTCACCCCGTCAGCCAGGGCTTTCGCACTTCGAGGCGAGTGACGGCGGTGGTGGCGGTGTGACGCCGTCGGTGTCGGGGTCTGAGGGGCACGGGGTACGAGGTGCAGATCTCGGTGAAGTCAGAATCGGCGGCACCCGGAGGCGGGGGTGACGATGGCGGTGGCGGTGAGTCCTGGTCCACGCAGGCCACCACGACGGTCCTGCCGGTGTGCTTCTACGACACCCCCATCCCAGGGCACGCCGTGGCAGCACATGGAGAATCGGTACAAGAATGCCCAGGGGACTGCTGAGAAGAAGAAGCGCGCTGACTACGTCGGGGCCAACGACTTTCCTGACTGGAAGAAGCACGGCCAGGAGGACGGCAACTGGTACTTCGCTAACTGCAAGAAGGACCGGGCTCCCGACAGCGAGACCTTCGGCTGGATCATGTACAACTTCTTCAAGGTGAACAACAATCCCGAGTCGATATTCGTGCCGGCCGGCCAGCAGCCGCCACGAGTCCCGGTGGACGGGGCCACTCTGGCCCGGGCCGCGTGGAACGCGATCAAGCTGCCGACCCCGACAGTGGAGACCAACCCCAAGGTCGGCACCCGGGGCGCGACCCTGGTGGGCATGGACACCTGGGTGTGGGCCACAGGCTCCACTCCCAAGACCGTGACCGCCACCGCCACAGCCGGCCCGACCACGGCCACAGTGACCGCATCATCAGCAGGGCTGCAGCTGTCAGCCCCCGACGCGAAGGCCTCCTGCCAAGGCTTCGGAGTCGCCTGGCACTCCGGCATGCCCGAGGGATCCAGCCCCTGCACCATCTCCTTCAACCGCAGCTCAGCCCACCTGGGCGGCACCACACCACTGACGGTATCCGTGGCCTACAGCGTGACCTACACCGGCAGCGACGGCGCCAACGGCACCCTGCCAGGACTCACCACCACCAGCACCATCGACCTCCCCGTCGCCGAGGTCCAAACCCTCACCACCAACCACAACAACCCCCGCCAGAACTGAACCGGCAACGGCGTCGAAAGCAGCCAGTCCCCGTCAGTGCACCCACGCACTGGCGGGGACATTCCTCAACGGCGACAAAAGGTCTTCGCTGGCGTCGTTTCGGACGAGGACTTGTACTGACTGCCGATGCACCACTTCTGCTATATGGGGTGCCATAGATGATGCCGTGACTTCTCCCGGGGCTGTGACATTGTTGTGATCTGGCGGGTAGGGTCAGAGGGTTCCTGCTGTGCCGGGAGACAGTGCTCGGCCCGATCCTGGAGGTGCTCCCTCATGACCCGTTCCCGCGCCAGTCTTCCTGGTCACCGTCGTGTCGCCAGCGCCCTGGGAGCGGGCGTGCTGGCTGCCTCGCTGGCGCTGGCGCTGGCGGGATGCTCGTCGAGCAACCCGAGAGGCGGAGGCACGATCCCACCCCTCAACACTGCGGGCGCCAGCAGTGGTTCGACGACGGCACCGGCGGCGACGTCCGCCTCGGGCGGGGCGTCGACTGGTGCAAGTGGTGCTGCCAGTGCCGGTGCGGTGACTGCTGAGTCCCTGTCAGACCCCAGCCTGGGCTACACAGTGGTCTCCATCCCCGACGGCCTGGACACCACCAAGACCAAGGTCCTCCAGGACTACGTCGCCGACGACAAAGCCACCTGGCGCGTCTGGTTCACACGGGAAGGACTGGACGAAGCCCTGAATCGGTCAACCGGATCAACCCAGTGACGCGATCCAGAAAACTACGAGGCCATGACTAAGCACGACAACCCACCTGTGATGGTTGGCGTCGGAGGCATGACCTCTCGGAAGACGCAAAGAGCGCCGACGTAACGACATGCTCCGATACAACGCAAATGAAAAGTACAGACTTCCAAGGAAATGATGTGACCCAGAAGGCAGCGCAGAAGCGATCAGCAATATTGGTGCGTATGGTTCCGCGCGATGACGGCGTATGGATTACACAAAGTGAGACGGTGCTGTCTATTAACGAATGCACCACCAAGACTGGGAAGTGACGGAGGGGCTGAATGTTGGACAAAAGCTCTATGAAAGTTGCGTTTGCTAGCATGCTTCTCGTGGCTTTCAGCATGCCTGGTCCGAACGCAATCGCAACTGAAATCGATAATGCACCATCTGATGTGTCTGGTTCTGCAGAGGGGACTGCTGATGGTGGTGGCGTGGTGACTATCTCGGTGGAGTCGAGTGATGACGACGGCCGGTTCTGGCGGGGGTGACGGTGGTGGGGTGACGTCCTCGTCGTCCTCCAGCACCGAGGTGACGGTAAAGCCGGTGTGCTACTACAAGGCAGGCAAGACCGGCGCCGAGCAGGCCAGTCAGATCGACAAGAACAAGGCTGCCGCGGCAGAGCGGCAGAAGAAGCAAAACCAGAAGCCCGCAAAGAATGGTTCAGGGCGGCCGTCTTATATCCTTAAGAGCGGGAACACCTACCCCGACTATGAGTCTCATCGAGACGACACCCAGGGGCGCTGGTACTTCCGCTACTGCGACGGAAAGCTTCTATGACCCGAAGAATCCTGAGGAGTTCAAGAACGAGCGCAAGGCGTTCTTCGAAAGCTAACCGCGACCAGAACATCTGGGTCCCGGCCGGTCAGCAGGCCCCCAGGCCGTATATCTCGGGGACCAGGTTGGCGAAGGTCGCCTGGGAGGCGGTGAAGATTCCCGCCCCGACGGTGGAGACCAACCCCAAGGTCGGCTCCCAGGGGGCGACCCTGGTGGGCATGGACACCTGGGTGTGGGCCACCGGCAACACCCCGACCAGCGTGACCGCCAAGGCCACTGCCGGCAGCACCACCGCCACCATCACCGCCGGCTCCTCCGGACTGCAGCTGTCAGCCCCCGACGGCAAGGCCTCCTGCACCGGCTTCGGCATCGCCTGGCACTCCGGCATGCCCGAGGGCTCCAGCCCCTGCACCATCTCCTTCAACCGCACCAGCGCCCACCTGGGCGGCACCACGCCGCTGACGATCAAGGTCGCCTACTCGGCCTCCTACACCGCCACCGACGGCAACAGCGGCACCCTGCCGGCCATCACCACCACCAGCACCATCAACCTCCCCGTCGCCGAGGTCCAGACCCTCACCACCAACCACAACAACCCCCGCCAGAACTGAACCGACCACAAGCATTGAAAGCAGCCGGGCAAGAGTTATCAACCAATAGACTTTTCAGGAAACACACATCCTATGACAGGCGGATAACATCAAGTGAATGGACACGATTCCCACTCCAAGGCTGACGGCGATTCACTTCGCATGCAACGCCAGTCGCCCACCCGTGTCATACTTGCCACTCTATTGACGGCAACCCTTCTGGTGCTGATCGGAGTCTCTTGGCACCTTCTAGGGAACCACAACGAGCGCACTCGCAAGAAGATGCCCGACCTCACGGTTCCCAGCGTCATTCCGAGCGATTCCGCTCAAACATGCCGCGGCATACCCGACAAAAGCGTGCAGGCCTTGCTGGGTTCCTACGGAGACGACTTGACCTATGATTCAGTACATCTCCAGAACTACACAACCTGCACCATCATCAACTCAAACGAGAACATTCTTAGGATCATCTACGGCCGTGCAGGTGGCGACAACATCCCTTCCGACAAGATCGCGACCGAGAAGAACGGGGCGAAACCAGTCGCCCTACAGTCCGCCCCACAAGGTCATGGACTCGTAAATTCCACAGATTCCGCCAACGCAGAAATTGTTTACCAGTGCGGGCAAGGGCAGTTCATCTCAATCACCATCCGAGGCTACGTCCTTGAAACCCCGGTCGAAAGCAACCTGATTAATATGGCGAATTCGATTTCCTCGCTGGCTTGCACCACATAGATAGCCGCCCCTCTGCTTCGACCTCCACCAACAGCGCCGGCAGATGCGTCGTCGCCCACCCTCACGGCCGGGGACATCTCGCGCCGGCGGGTGCTGTTTGCGCGTCCGGGGACAGGATTCCTGTCCCCGGACGCGCGGGATGTCACCGGCCGGAAGAGAGTGTCCCCGACGGCGTCGAATGTCCCCGCGGGCAGGGAGTCAGGCCCAGGGCTGGCGCTGGGCCCACTCCTGCGGGCTGACGCGGCGCCCGGTGTAGAAGGGCGTGTCCACGCGCACGTGCATGCGCGCGTCCGTGTAGCGCTGGTGGTGCAGGACCCCCTCGAGCCGGTCGAGGCTGTCGGCCTCGAAGCCGAGGATCCACTCGTAGTCGCTCAGGCCGAAGGTGGACAGGGTCGAGCCCTTGACGTCGGGGTACTTGGAGAAGCCGTGGCGCCCGTGCTGGGCCATCATGCGCGAGCGCTCCTCGGGGCTCGAGCAGGTACCACTCGTAGGAGCGCACGAAGGGGTAGACCATGACCCAGTCGCGCGGCGCCACCCCGGCCAGGCAGGCCGGCACGTGGCGGGGGTTGAACTCGGCGGGCGTGTGCAGCCCCATGCAGGACCACACCGGCTCCAGGTAGCGGCCCAGCGCGCTGCCGCGCAGGCGGTGGTAGGCGTCCTGCAGGACCTCGGGGTCGTCGTCGAGCCACCACACGAGCAGGTCGGCGTCGGCGCGCAGGCCCCCGACGTCGTACCAGCCGCGCGTCGTCACGCCGCCGGCCTCGACGAAGTTGGCGCTCTCCCCCAGGAGCTGCTCGCGCTCGGGCTGGGAGGCGGGCAGCGGGCGGGCCAGGCGGAAGACGGCGTAGAGGGTGTAGTGGTACTGGTTGTTGATGGCCTCCAGGTCGACGTCGATGGCGTCGCGCGGGTCGCGGTGGGGGCGGCGCTCCTCGTCCTCGAAGCGGTGCAGGCCGCCCTCACCGGGGTGACCGCCGGGGTGACCGTGCTGGCCGTGGGTGTCGGTGCTCATTTTCTTCTCCTGGTTCTTATCGGAGCTGCTGGGATGGAGGCTATCGGGGCTCGGCGCCGCCGGTCCCGTGGTGAGCGGGCTGGCCGGGGTGGCCGGGGTCCCCGTTCCGGCAGCACGAGTCCGGGCAGACCGTGTGGAACGGGGCCGACGCCGGTGGTCGAGTCGGGCCGGACGTCCTCACCGCGGGCGGCGGCGGCCCGCTCGAAGAGGATGTCGACGAGGGAGTCGACGAAGGCCGGGTGGGTGCCGACGGTGGCGGCGCGCATACGGGCATCCCCAGGTCGCGGGCGGTCTGGGCGGCCTCGGTGTCGAGGTCGAAGACGACCTCCATGTGGTCGGAGATGAAGCCGAAGGGGCGCCACGACGACGCCCCGGGCCTGTCTCACGGGGACTGCCGTCGGTCAGGTGCCCGGCGGCCAGCGCCCTCAAGGTGGTCGTTGACATCCGGTTCGAGCCAGCGGGCCTGCGGCGGGCCGGAGCGCGAGCAGTAGACGAGGTCGGCCTCGACCGTCTCCAGGCCGAGACGACGGGCGACCTCGGGCACGAGGACGGCGGCCAGCGCCTCATGCTGGGCGACGTAGGAGACCTCCGTGGACAGGTCGGCGGCCACGCCGGCTCTCGCCGCCCGGTTTCCGGTCGGGTCGGACGCGTCAGAAGTGCCGGAGGGCGCCGGGTGCGCCCTCAGGGGCCCGACCCGGGGCGGAGCCGGCCTCCATGCCCAGGGGGATGGAGTGGGTGACGAGCACGAGTCGCGCGTCCGCGGCCGCCACCCCCTGCTCGGCCAGGGGCGCCGTAGGCCCTCGACGATGGCGTCAATGCTGGCCTGCAGCAGGCCGGGGGTGTTGTAGTAGGGGACGCGTCTTGTCCACGGTGAGCTCCACGGGACCGCCCCCGTCCCCGCCGACCCGGGCGGCGGCGTCGGCCTCGAATCCCTCACCGGTGGAGCCGTCCGCGCCGTCGGCGAGCAGGGCGACGGCACCGGCCAGGTCCTCGCGGTACTGGCGGCACCCGGAGTAGGGAGCCGAAGGCCGCGGTGGGCAGGGCCAGGACGCGGCGGGCCCCGGCGTCGGCCAGCTCGCGCAGGGCCTGGCTGACGAAGGGGTGCCAGTTGCGGTTGCCGACGATGATCGGCAGCGTCGAGCCGCGCTCGGCCAGGCGGGCCTGGAGGGCGTCGCGCAGCTCGGCGTTGCACGCGTTGATCGGGGAGGCGCCGCCGACGCTCTGGTAGTGGCCGGAGACCTCCACGAGGCGAGAGTCGGGCACGCCGCGGCCGGCGGTGGCGTTGCGCATGAAGGGCAGGACGTCCTCGGGGCGGCGGGGCCCGCCGTAGGACTGCAGGAGGATGGCGTCGTAGGGGGCCAGCGGGTCGAGGGCCGGGACAGTGGCTGGGGCTCCGGCGAGGTCGGCGCCCGGGAGGGCTGTCGGGCGTGCGTCCAGGCGCGCGGGCAGCCTCCTGGGTGGAGCCCGGGCACGGGCGCGGCGGTGTCAGTCATGGTTCTCTCCTGTGCTCTCCAGGCCCCAGACGAGGTCGAGGGCCTGACGGTAGGCCTCCTCGCGGCCCATCCTGGCCGGCGCGGCGGGCCATGACGGTGGGCTGGTGGAGGAGGCGGGCGGCCAGGTGGTGGAGGGCCCGCTCGGCCTGCGCCAGGGGACACCATCGGGCTCGCCGTCGATCTCGCTGGCGGCCTCGAAGCCGGGCTCGGCAGCGAGGTCACGGTGGGGGCAGGCCCTCGCGGCGGCGTCGGCGCTGTTGACACCGCTGACGCCGGTTCCCGGCGCGCCCGTCGACGGCGGGGACGGCCAGGGGCGAGCCGGCGGGCGGGCTGCGGGGCGCAGGCGGGCGGCCTCCTCGGCGACGACGCGACCCACCTGGGCGCGCAGGGCGGTGATGAGGGGGTCCATGGCCCGGCCGGCCAGGGTGCGCTCGAAGTCGGCGGCCTCGGCCTCGACGATGGCGCGGGCGGCGGTCACCTGCTGGGCCTCGGCGTCGGGAACGGCGTCGCGCACGCGGGCCAGGTCGAGGTGGACGACGCCGGGCAGGGCGCCGACGGCCTCATCGACGTCGCGGGTCAGGGCCAGGTCGAGGATGACGAGCGGGCGACCGGCTCCCCCGGCCGAGCCGGCACGCTCTGCGGCGACGGGGGCGACGACGTCGGCGGTGAGGATCGGCCCGCCCGGTGCCGCGGCAGGTGACCACGAGGTCGGCGCGGCTCATGGCCTCGACTCAAGGGCGCCGGTGGGGACGGCGCGCAGGCCGTGGCCGGCGGCGAAGGCCTCGGCGCGGTTGGAGGCGGAGTAGACGGCGATGTCGCTCAGGCCCCGGGCGCGCAGGTCGGCGACGGTGGCGCCGGCGTAGGAGCCGGTGCCGACGATGAGGGCGCGGCAGTCCTCCAGCGGCGGCAGGTGGCCGGCGGCCTGATCCACGCCGACGGCGACGACGCTGCGCCCCTGACCGGACAGCTCGGTCTCGTGGGCCACCCGGCGGGCGGTGGCCGAGGGCACGCTCGACGACCCGCACGAGCTCGGGGCTGAGCGTGCCCTCAGCGGCGGCGGTCTCGGCGGCGCGGCGGACCTGGCCGACGATCTGGGCCTCGCCGACCACCATCGAGCTCAGGCCCGCGGCGATGGCAAGCATCTCCCGGCGGGCGGCCGCCCCGACCAGGTGGGACAGCAGGGAGGCCGCTCGGAGGGAGCCCGCGCGCTCGGCCAGGAAGGCGGTGATGGTCTCACCCAGGTCCGACGCCGCGGCCGACTGGCTCGCGTCCGCCGGACGAGGTCCGGGTGCAGGGCCGCAGGGGCAGCCGGTGTCGGCCCAGGAGTCGGCGTCGATGAGGAGGGTCAGGCGGTTGCAGGTGGACAGGACCACGACCCCGCGCAGCGCGGGGACCGCCTCCAGGAGGTCCGGCCCCAGCCCCGGGGCGACCGCGCCGAGCCGGGCCACGACGTCGAGGCCCGGCAGTCGATGGTCTGCGGAGAGAAGATGAGTAGTCACAACGGGCGCTATTGAAACATCACCGCGAGGTGCGGGCACAATAGCGGCATGGCGACACACCCGACATCATGACAATGCGTCATCACCATATTCCTGACACCATGTCAGCACCCGATCGACGCCTGGAACACCGCATCACCACGCGAAATAAACCCCCTCTGACCACTGCTTACAGGAGGCAACCGGATATGTCTCGCATTCAGTTCCCCTATCGCAGGGAAAGCACACGGCGTCAGCATTCTTCGCCCGATAACGGCGATTTCGTCACCGGCAGTTCACACAATGATTCAATGACTTCCGAGCCGGCGGCGAGGGCTGCCGACGGCGCGGGCCTGCCGGGACCACGCGGGGACCGCGACGTCGACCGGCGCTCCTGGAGGCCCTGACGGGGCGGAGGCCCGCACGCACGCCCGTGTGGTTCATGCGTCAGGCGGGACGGTCCCTGCCGGAGTACCGGGCGCTGCGGGCGCGCGCCGGGGTGCCGATGCTGGAGGCCTGCCTGGATCCCTGCGCTGGCGGCGGAGGTGACGCTGCAGCCGGTGCGGCGCCACGGCGTCGACGCCGCCGTCTTCTTCTCCGACATCATGGTGCCGCTGCGCCTGGCGGGCGTCGGGGTGCGGATCGAGGAGGGCGTCGGGCCGGTCCTCGACACCCCGGTGCGCAGCGGCCGCGAGGTGAGCGAGCTGGTCGCCCGCCGCTTCGGTGACGGGTCCGGCACCGAGGGGGTCAGGGGCGATCGAGGGAGGCGGTGCGGCGCGTCGTCGTCGAGCTGGGCAGTCCGCAGGCGCCGGGCGTGCGCGAGGGGCTGAGCGAGCGGGCGCGCGCCGGGCTGGAGCACAGTGCCGGGGTCGGCGGGGCTGGACGCCGGTGCTCGCCTTCGGCGGGGCGCCCTTCACGCTGGCGGCCTACCTGGTGGAGGGCCGGCCCAGTCGCGACCACCTGGCGGCGCGCACGCTCATGCGCGCCGACCCCGACTCCTGGGACCGGCTCATGACCTGGTGCGCGCGCTGACCGGCGAGTTCATCGCCACCCAGGTGCGTGCCGGGGCGGCCGCGGCCCAGCTCTTCGACTCCTGGGCGGGCTCGCTGTCGCCGCGCGCCTACCGCGAGCGCGTGGCCCCCTACTCGGCGCTCGCGCTGGATGTCGCCCGGGCAGGCCCTGTCCCCCACCACCGGTGAGGCGGCGCCGCTCATCCACTTCGGGACCGGGACCGCCCGGCTGCTGGGGCTCATGCGGCAGGCGGGGGCCGACGCCGTCGGCGTGGACGAGCGCATCGAGCTGGGTGAGGCGATTGAGGCGCTGGCCGGGGCCGACCCGCAGGCGGGGGCCTGCCCGGTCCAGGGCAACCTCGACCCGGCGCTGCTGGCGGCGCCGTGGCCGATCCTGGCTGAGGAGGTCGACGCGGTGCTGGCCGCCGGGCGCGCGGCGCCGGGGCACGTGGTCAACCTGGGGCATGGGGTGCCCGCCGGCCACCGACGCGGACGTCCTCACCCGGATCGTGGCACGGGTGCACGGCTCGACCGACTGGGAGTCCGTGGCGCTGGCCGGGTGGGAGGCATGAGCGGGGAGGCCGTCGGGGAGCGGCGGTGGGACGCGCTCGTCATCGGCGGTGGGATCGCGGGGCTGACAGCGGCCTGGGACCTGGTGCGCGCCGGGCTGCGGCCGCTGCTCATCGAGGCGCGCGGCTACACCGGCGGGCTCGTCGCGGCCGGAAGCATCGGCGGGGCGCGGATGGACCTGGGCGCCGAGGGCTTCGTCGTGCGCGGCCGGGCGGCCACCTCGATGCTCGCCGAGCTGGGGCTGCGCACCGCCGCCCCGCACGGCCGGCCCCGCCTCTTCCTGCCGCCCCTCGCGCCGGGCGCCGGCGAGGAGTCGTCCCAGTGGGGGCTGCACCGGTTTCCTGACAACGCCTACCTGGGGATCCCGGCGGACCCGCTGGCGGCCGACGTCGTCGCCATCATCGGGCAGGAGGCCGCGCACCGGGCCGCGCAGGACGCCGACCTGCCCGGCACCGTGGGAACCGGCCCCGAGGACCCGGCCGACCTGGCCTCCTTCGTGACCGCGCGGATGGGGGCCGGCGTCCTGGAGCGCCTCGTGCGGCCCATCGTCGCGGGCATCCACTCGGCCGACCCGGCGGACCTGGCGGCCGACGTCGTCATGCCCGGGCTGCGGCGGGCCACGGCGGAGCTGGGGTCGCTCAGTGCCGCTGTGGCGGCGGTGCTGGAGCGGCGTCGGGCCCGCCAGGACGGGGTGGGCGGCCGGAGCGTGGACGCGGCCGTCGAGGGCGGGCTGTTCCGGCTCACTGACGCGCTGCGCGAGGCCATCGAGGCCGGCGGCGGGAGCGTGCGCACCCGCACCGGCGCCCAGTGGCTGCGGCCCGGCGAGCGGCGAGGACAGCGCGGGCGGACAGGCGCCGGCCGCCTGGCGGGTGGGGAATCGCCCCGACGCGTCGGGGGTCCGACGCCGTCGGACTGAGCCGGTGCCCGATGGGTGCGCAGGAGGTCGTGGTCACCGACCGCGTCGTCGTGGCCTGCTCGGCAGGGGGCCGCGCTGCGGCTGCTGCGGGGGTTCCCGGCCTGCCCGCGAGGCGCGACGGAGCTGACCGTGCCGGTGGGGGCGCCGATCGCCCGCTTCACGCTGGTGGCCCGGGCGCCGGAGCTCAGTGGCGAGCCGGTGGGCTCGGGGCTGCTCGTGGCGCCCGCCGGCCTGGACGGCCTCACCAGCCCGGCCGATGACCCTGCCGCGCGTCGTCGGCCGGCACCGGGGCTGGCCTGACTCCGTGGGACGGATCCCGGTGGGGGATCTGCGAGCCTGGCGGACTGCCCGGTGCGGGGCCAAGGCGCTGTCGCACCTGAGTGCCAAGTGGCCGTGGGTCGGTGCCGAGCTGCGGGCGCTGCACGGCCCGGACGTCCACGCGCTGCGCCTGTCCTACGGTCGGCCCGGGCAGCCGCGCCCGCAGGTGGATCTGCAGGTGGCGCTCGATGACGTGGCGGCCCTGACCGGGGTGAGGATCGAGCCGGAGGCGGTGATCGACCACATGCTGGTGCGCTGGGACGGGACGCTGCCGCCGGTGACGCCCGCCTACCGGGAGCGCACGAGGCGCCTGGAGGAGCAGCTGGCGCCGGTGACGGGACTGGAGGTCACCGGGGCGTGGGTGGCGGGGACCGGGATCGCGGCCGTCGTCGAGCACGCCCGCGCCGCGGCCGGGCGCCTGGTGGGCTCCCATGGCGGGTGAAGCGCCGAGCCGAGGACGGGGGTGGGCGTCGCGTTCGTATATTAGGTCGCGAGTTCGTACCCCCAAGGTACGGCGAGCCCTACGGTACGAACGCGACGATTGAGAACCGCGCACGAGGAGGGGATGCATGACCACGACGGGGACGGACTCCAGGCGGCTTCGCCTGGGCACGCGCGGCTCGCGCCTGGCGCTGACCCAGTCCGGGCAGGTCGCCGAAGCACTGATGGCGCTGGCGGGGCAGGTGCGCGCCGCGGCCGGCAAGGCCAGCGAGGGCTCCGGCGGCCTGGGCATCGACCTGGTCACCGTGCGCACGGATGGCGACGGCGACCGCACGCCCCTGCGGCAGCTCGGCGGGGTGGGGGTCTTCGCGGCCCGGCTGCGCCACGCGCTCCTGGATGGCGAGGTGGACCTGGTGGTCCACTCCTTCAAGGACCCGCCCACGCAGCCGGTCGAGGGGTCTGGAGGTCATCTGCGTGCCGCCGCGCGAGGACCCGCGCGACGCCCTGTGCGCCCGCGACGGCCTGACCCTGGCCGACCTGCCCTGAGGGGGCCCGCGTGGGCACCGGCTCGCCGCGCAGGGCCGCCCAGCTGCTGGCCGCCCGCCCCGACCTGGAGGTGGTGGACCTGCGCGGCAACGTGCCCACGCGCCTGGCGCGGGTGCGGGGGCTGGAGGTGGTCGGCGTCGGGCACCGATGAGCCGGTGGCGCCGAGCGGAGCCGATGCCGCCGGCGACCTGGACGCGGTGGTCCTGGCCCTGTCGGGGCTGCGGCGTCTGGGGCTGGAGCACTGCGCGAGCGAGGTCCTGGACCTTGAGACGATGCTGCCCGCGCCGGCTCAGGGGGCCCTGGCCGTGGAGGCGCGAGCCGGTGAGGACTCTGTGGAGCTGGCCCGGGCGGTAGCGGTGCTCGACGACGATCCGACGCGCCTGGCGGTGACGGCCGAGCGGGCGCTCATGGCCCGGCTCGGGTGCGGGCTGCCGCGGCGCCGGTGGGGGCCTGGGCGCACCTACGGGGCGGCGGCGAGCAGGAGCAGCGGGTGCTCGTGCTGCGGGCGGTGGTCACCTCACCTCGATGGTGGCCAGGAGGTCGGCTGCGAGCTGAGCACTGAGCTGCCCGAGGCCTCTGGGGGGCCGGGGGCTCCCGGGAATACGGCGGCGGTTCGTGCGGCTGAGGCGCTGGGGGCCAGGGCGGCCGAGGTCCTGTTGGAGGACGGCGCCGACCCAGATCGTCGACCTGCACGCCAACAAGCCCCGGCGGGACTGAGGCCATGGCGCGAGTCCACCTCACGCAACTGACTCGGCCGGGGGCCGGCCGGGCCGCCCCGGGAGGGCGGCGGGGCGCCGCTGTCGGGGCGGGTGGTTCTGCTGCCGCGCCTCAAGGAGCGCGACCGTATCGCCCTCGGCGCTGGAGCGGGCCGGGGCGATGGTGCTGCAGGGCCGCCGTGACGCGGACGGTTCCGGGTGAGGCGGCGGCGCTGGAGGCGACTGCGCGCAGGATCGTGGCGGGCGAGGCGGCCTGGCTGGTGCTCACCTCGGCCCGGACCGTTGAGGCGCTGGCACCGTACCTCGCCGCAACCGGGTCGGCTCGGCGACCTGGGGCTACGGGCTCAACGTACTCCCGCGACAGCGCCACTCGCGCTCAGCCATCCGCCGCTGCGGGTAGCGCGTCGGTCCGGCAACCGCGCGTGCCTGGACCGAGCTCACCGGGACCGCCCCCGACCTGGCCCAGGCTCGCCGCCGCCCTGGGAGCTCGGCCGCCGAAGCCACCCTCCTGCAGGAGCCCGTCGCAAGTCCCCGCCGGCCCTCCCGGCTCCGACGGGACAGCCCGCGCCCAGCGATGCTCGATCTCACTGCGCCCGAGGCGGCGCGCGGGTGCTGCTGCCGGCCTCGGCTCTGGCCGACCCGGCACTGGCGGATCGCCTGCGTCAAGCGGGCTGGGAGGTGGAGCAGGTGGCCGCCTACACGACCATCACGGCCGACGCCCCATGACCTGCCCCCGGGGCTGGAGCGCACGTGGGCCGCTGGCGGCGTGGACGTGGTTGTGCTCACCGCCCCGTCCACGCACGCGGGCCGTCCTGGATCTGCTCGGCCCGCCGCCGCAGGGGAACCGGGCTGGTTGCCATCGGTGCCACCACGGCGGCGGCAACCCGCAGGGCTCGGCCTGACGGTCGCTGCCATCGCCTCCTCCCCACGCCCGAGGGGGTCCTCCAAGCCACCATCGACGCCATCCGGGCCGCCACGGGCCCCGCTCCTGCACCCTCAGGAGCCGCCGTGATGGCCGCACACCGGCGAAAAGTGTCACGATTGGCGACTTTTCATCTCCACCGCCGTCCCCGGGCGCACCTGCCCCTCAGGGTATTTGCCCAGGTCAGAGCCAGATACTCCGATGATGCTCCGGGAGCCGCAGCCCCGCTCGGGACGCCTAAAAGTCGCCATTCGTGACACGAAAAACCATCCCCCGCAGCCTCTGAACCCGACACAGCGCCCCCGCACAAACCTCCTCAGACCCACCCGACGTCCCCCATCATTCCAACATTGGACCCTGGAGCGGCGGACCACCACCGAGCTCCTCATGACCGATGCCCTTCGACCGGCCGCCGACTTCCTGTCGCGCCGCTCCGTCCCTGACCCCGCAGGCCCCCACGGTCCGCCCCCGGCGCCTGCGCACCACCCCAGCGATGCGGCGCCTGGCGCGCGAGCACGTCGTGGACCCGGCCGCCCTCATCCTGCCTGTGTTCGTGCGCGAGGACATCGACGACCCCCGCCCCGTGGAGGCGATGCCGGGGGTCGTCCAGCACACACTGGACTCGCTGCGCCGCGAGGCCGCCGCCTGCGCCGAGGCCGGCATCGGCGCCATCGACCTGTTCGGCGTTCCCGCCACCCGGGACGAGGCCGGCACGGCGGCCTGGGCCGAGGACGGCATCCTCAACCGCGGGATCGCGGCCGTGCGCGCGGAGGTCGGGGACGAGGTCGTCGTCTGCGCGGACACCTGCCTGGACGAGTTCACCAGCCACGGCCACTGCGGGCCTCATCCGCCCCGACGGTCCGCGCGCCGGCGAGGTCGACAACGACGCCACCCTGGCCACCTACCAGGCGATGGCCGTCTCCCAGGCGGAGGCCGGGGCGCACATGGTCTCGCCGTCGGGGATGATGGACGGGCAGGTCGCCGCGATCCGCACCGCCCTGGACGCCACCGGCCACGATGACGTCGCGATCCTGGCCTACTCGGCGAAGTACGCCTCGGCCTACTTCGGGCCGTTCCGTGAGGCCGTGGGCTCCACGCTCACCGGGGACCGGCGCGCCTACCAGCAGGGATCCGGCCAACCGCCGCGAGGGCATGCGCGAGGTGATGCTCGACGTCGCCGAGGGGGCCGACATCGTCATGGTCAAAGCCGGCCGGTCCCCTACCTGGACGTGCTGGCCGACGTCGCCGCCGCCTCACCGGTGCCGGTGGCCGCCTACCAGGTCAGCGGCGAGTACGCGATGGTGGAGGCGGCCGCGCAGCGCGGGTGGGTCGACCGCGAGCGCGTCATCGCCGAGTCGGTGCTGGGGCATCGTGCGCGCGGGCGCCGACATGGTCCTGACCTACTGGGCCCGGGAGATCGCCGAGAACCCGGCCCTGCACTGATACAAGAGCCACGGAGGGCAGGATCGTTCCGGTAGGTTGGGAATCAGCTCCGGCCGGCGCGAGGCCACCTCCCGAACCGGCCCTGACCAGTTCTTCACAGTTTTACCGACAGGATCGCTCGTGACTCAGCAGCCGCAGCCCGCAGCCTCGGCCCCTCCAGCGCCACCGCACTCGACCCAACACGCCCTGTTCGAGGCGGCTCGCGCCGTCATCCCCGGGGGCGTCGACTCCCCCGTGCGCGCCTTCGGCTCAGTGGGTGGCACGCCGCGGTTCATCGCCTCGGCGAGCGGCGCCCACGTCACCGACGCCGAGGGCCGCAGCTACGTGGACCTGGTGGGCTCGTGGGGCCCGGCGCTCCTGGGGCCACGCCCACCCGGCGTCGTCGCCGCGGTCCAGGAGGCCGCCGCCCGCGGCCTGTCCTTCGGCGCCCCCACCGCCACAGAGACGCTCCTGGCCGAGGAGGTGCGCCGCCGGGTTCCGGCCGCGCAGAAGGGTGCGCTTCGTGTCCACCGGCACCGAGGCGACGATGACGGCCGTGCGCCTGGCCCGCGGCGCCACGGGCCGCGACCTGGTGGTGAAGTTCGCGGGCTGCTACCACGGGCACAGTGACGGCCTGCTCGCGGCGGCCGGCTCAGGCCTGGCCACCGGCGGCCTGCCGGGCAGCGCCGGCGTGCCCGCGGCGGTGGCCGCCCAGACCATCGTCCTGCCTTACAACGACGTCGCCGCCCTGGAGGCCTGCTTCGCCGAACGGGGCGCCGAGATCGCCGCGGTCATCACCGAGGGCGCCCCGGCCAACATGGGGATCGTGCCGCCGGCACCCGGCTTCAATGCCGCGATCCGCCGTATCACCGCCGAGCACGGCGCCCTCATGATCCTCGATGAGGTCCTCACCGGCTTCCGCGTGGGCCCGGCCGGCTGGTGGGGCCTGGAGGCCGTCGACGGCTGGACCTCGGACCTGCCGGGCCAGGCCACTGAGCGCGCCGACGCCGCAGCCCCCTCCTGGCCGGGCGCCGACTGGCGCGAGCGCGCCACCTGGGTGCCGGACCTGGTGACCTTCGGGAAGGTCGTGGGCGGCGGGATGCCGCTGGCCGCCGTCGGCGGGCGGACGGAGGTCATGGACCTGCTGGCGCCGGACGGCCCCGTCTACCAGGCGGGCACGCTCTCGGGGAACCCGCTGGCCACGGCGGCCGGCCTGGCCACGCTCCAGCTGGCCGACGACGCCGTCTACGCCTCGGTGGCCGCCCGCGCCCGGACCATCGGCGAGGTGGTCTCGGCGGCCCTGAACGAGCAGGGCGTGCCCCACCGCGTGCAGCGGGCGGGCTCGCTGTTCTCCTTCATGTTCGGGCAGCGGGCCGCCGAGCAGGGCGTGAGCGACTACGAGGCCGCTCGCGCCCAGGAGACCTGGCGCTACGGGCCCTTCTTCCACGCCTTTCCTCGAGGCGGGGGTGGGCCTGCCGCCGTCGGTCTTCGAGGCCTGGTTCGTCTCGGCCGCGCACGGCGAGGCGGAGCTGGAGGCGATTGCGGCCGCGGCCCCGGCGGCCGCCCGCGCCGCGGCACAGGCCCAGGCGGGCTAGACAGCCCCCGCCCTCAGGCAGTACACCCGTCCCCCAGGCGAGTTGACGGGGACCGCGAGCCCCACCCCTTACGGCCGCCAGGGCGGCGGGGGCGAGGGCGGCTTCGTAGGCGGCGACGTCGACGTCGGCGTTGAGGCTGATGACGATGCGCATCCGGGAGTCGGGGTGGGCCGCCAGCCAGCGGCCGATCGTCTCCAGGGTCACCAGGGCGGCCTGCCGCTTGGGGTAGCCGAAGACGCCCGTGGACAGCGAGCACAGGCCGACGCTGCCCAGCCCCGCGGCGTGCGCGACGTTGAGGACGCTCGTGTAGCACGAGGGACAGCAGGCGCCGGTCGCTGCAGGGGTCGGCTTGCGCCCGTCCTCGATGACGGGCCCCACCGAGTGGATGACGTGCTGGGCCCGGCAGGGTGGTAGCCGCCAGTGAAGACGGCCCGGCCGGCGGGCTCCCCGCCCTGACGGCGGGTGGGGTCGAAGGTCTCCGCCCACGTCATGTAGCGGGCGCACTCGGCGCGCAGGGCCGGACCCGGCGACGGCGTGGATGATGTTGTCGATGCAGCGGTGCCCGGGGGCGAAGCAGCCGAGCATCCCGGAGTTGGCGGCGTTGAGGACGGCGCCGGCGCGCAGCCGGGTGAGGTCGCCGCGCCAGAAGGCGACGTTGCGGCCCAGCAGGCCGGGCACGTGGTCGGTGATGGCCAGGGGCGGGATCTCGGTGGCGTCGACCATGCCGCGCTCGGCGGCCTCGGCCTCCAGGAGGGTGTCGAGGTCGGCGGCGATGTCCTCGGGCAGGGGAGCCGGGGGCGGGCGGTGAGGAGGAAGTCGAGCATGGTGCGCAACTCGTCGGGGGTCGGTGGGGACCGTCGAGTCGATCCAGTCCGTGGCGCCCTCGGGGTCAGAACGCAGGAAGGCGTAGACGAGGTGGCGCACCAACGCGTCGCGGCCCGAGGCACCGACGGGGACCGCCCATCGGGCTCTGACAGCGTGGCTGACGTGGGACTCCAACTTCACGCGGGCCATCATAGGATATCAAAACGTAATGTTCTGCCCTTGGGCTGGGCGAGCCGGGTAACAGACGACGACGTCGCCCGGAAACGGCGGGTTCCCGGGCGACGTCGGACGGCTGCAGGGGACCGGAGGACGGCCCCGCGGTACCCTGACGGATCAGGCCTGAGCGCCGGAGGCGGCCTCCTCCTCAGCGATCTTGGCCTTGAGCTCGTCCATGTCGAGCTCGCGCACCTGCGTGATGAGCGAGTCCAGCGCGGGGGCGGGCAGGGCGCCGGCCTCGCGGTAGACCAGCACGTTGTCGCGGAAGACCATGAGCGTGGGGATCGAGGAGATGCCCAGGGCCCCGGCGAGGTCCCTGCTCGGCCTCGGTGTCGACCTTGGCGAAGGTGATGTCCGGGGTTGGCCTCGAGGCCTTCTCGTAGATGGGGGCGAAGCGCATGCACGGGCCGCACCAGGAGGCCCAGAAGTCGACGATGGTGATGCCCTCGCCGTGGATGGTGTCCTTGAACTCGGGGCCGGTGATGTTCTTGGTGGCCATGAGTGTTCCTTTCAAGACTGGAGACAGATGGGTTCCACTGCGGCCAACACGGCCGGGCCCCAACCTATTCCTGCGGTCGGCAATCCTCGTGACAGGGGCCGCCCGGCCTCCGCACACGCGTCACTCGCCGCCGCCCGTCTCCTGCGGCCGTGACATCTCCCCGCGGCCAGGGGTGCACGCCGTTCCGGCCGGGGACACCCTGCGCGTCCCGGGGACAGGATTCCGGTCCCCGACGGCGCCGAAGGCCCCCGGCCGGACAGAAATGTCCCCGACGGCGTCGAACGCCACCCGGGGAGAACGGTCCCCATGGGCGTGAGGCACCCGCCACCCCCAGACTTGACTCGCCAGCCACTACCGACCTGCCGACAGTTTTCAGGAGGGCACCCCATGGCGATCTACCTCCGCACCTGCCCCACCACCAGCATCAAGGTGCTCGGGTGCCTGGGCGCCCTGGCCGCCTTCGGCATTGCGCTCCTCTACCCGTTGATACTGGTCCTGGCCGCCTTCGCCCTGGGCGCCCTGGACGAAGCCGTCGCCTATCCGGAGGACAACGAATCGGTAGCCAATGCCGCGACTGTGGTAGGGGTGATACCGGCCATCTACAGCTTCGTGTTGACCGCCGTCACCTTTGGGGCGGTCTTCTGCTTCAAGGGCACGAACCGGTGGCTCATCAAGAGCTCAACCGCGACCCATCGCGATATCGCGTCGGCACGGTTCCTCCACGTCTCGAAGGACCCCAACAGCCGCGCCGTGGGCATGCTGTGGGCGATGCTCGCAGGCATGCTGCTGGTGGCCTCCCCGTTCCTCGCGATAGCCATCCCACATGCCCTGATCTACAGCGAATCCACCCAAGAGCTGGTCGAGGAGGCCATCTGGGGCATGTCCCTTCTGATCATCGCGCTCTTCGTGGCACTGGTGTATGCCGCCATACGCCGGCGGGCAATAGCGGTGCGGATGACGCCGCAGGGCATGGCGGTCGCGAGCCTGGCCGCGATCACCCTCCCCCTGCCTTCCAGCCGCGACGAGCTCAGGGTCCAGGAGGCTCCCGCCCGCCGGGGGCGCGTCCAGATACAGGCCGTCTATGCCCCACCCACCGGAGGTGCCGAGCCGGGCAGGCCAGTTCTCATCCCACGGCTCAGTCTGACAGTGAAGTCCTCACGGCTCGACGACGCCCGCTCCCGGGTCGAAGCCCGGCTCGACGAGGTCTGGCGTGCCAGCCAGCTGATACGAACCTCAATCGAGCAGGAGGAGACGGCCGATGCGCCACCCTCGGAGGCCGAGCCGAGTCCACCTCACCAGCCACCGCATCAGAACGAAGACCCTGACCACGACCAGCCCCAGACAGAAGACACCACTCCCACGAGTCGCGGCTCCACCACCTGACCCAGCCCTGCACAGTGCGGCCGGGGACATTCCACGCGGCCGGGTGCGCGTCGCTCCGGAGGGGGACATCCTGCGCGTCCGGGGACAGGATTCCGGTCCCCGACGGCGTCGAACGCCCCCGCCCACAACGGAACCCCACGGCGGCAGTCACCGGCGCACAGCCCTACACATGCCCGTTTCCAGACACACACCCATCCGCGATGTCCAACAATCCAACATTGTATGCAATCCTTCCTCTTTAGATGTCATACAACCACCACTAGGATGACATCATGGACGTGAGCATGTTCGTTGACGACACCATGGGGGAACTGGTCGACATCACCGGCTCCGACCCGGTGACCGGCAACTGGCAGCACAAGGCCTTCATCCCCACCCCACTCGGCTCCGACGAGCCACCCATCAGCGGAGGCACCTACCGGATGGTGGCAGCAGCCGGGCGCGCACTGGCCGCCCTCGACGCCACGGCCCAGCAGCTGCCGAACCCCTACCTGCTGCGAACCCCCTCCCTACGGCGCGAGGCTCAGTCGACGTCGGCCCTGGAGGGCACATACGCCCCCCTGCGCGAGGTGCTCACCGCCGACGACGACGCCCCCGCGACCGCCGAGATGACGGAGATCCTCAACTACGTCCGCATGGCCAACAGCGGTTTCCTGTGGGCGCAGGAGGGGCGTCCCATCACCCTGTCACTCATCGAGGACCTTCAGGGCGAGCTCATGCGGGGCACTCCCCTTGAGTCCGCTTCAGGTCGCCTGCGCGACACTCAGGTCATGATCGGCCGCCGCACCGGTGTGCACAGCACGGCCCCGATCCATGCGTCCCGGTTCGTTCCCGTACCGCCCGGGGATCCTCTTCGCGCCGGCGTGCGTGCCCTCGTCGACTGGCTGCATCGGGACCACGAGGGAGACATCGACCCGATCATCGCCGCGGGCATGGCCCACTACCAGTTCGAGACCCTTCACCCCTTCCGGGACGGCAACGGGCGCCTGGGGCGGTTCCTCATCGTGCTCACTCTCCTGAGCTCGGGTGTTCTCAGCGAACCCACGCTGACGGTCTCGCCGTGGTTCGAGGAGCGTCGCGCCGAGTACTACGACGCGTTGCTGCGAGTCAGCACCCACGGCGACTGGGACACCTTCCTGACCTTCTTCTCCCAGGGACTGGCCGCGGCGGCCACCAGCACGCGCCACCAGATGCTCGCCCTGGCCGCGACGCACCAGACCCTCAAGGAGACGGTGCGCACCTCCAGCCTGCGGTCCGCGCACGCTCTTGACCTCGTCGACTTCGCGGTCGCGAATCCGAGCTTCACGGTGCGCAAGGTCGAGGCGGCCCTCGGCATCTCGTACGGGCGAGCCAACGGCCTGGTTGCCCAGCTGGCTGACATCGGGGTGCTCGACGTCGTCGAGACCGGTTCGCAGCCTCGCCGCTTCGCCGCCCCTGCTGTCCTGAAGGTCCTGCTCGCCTGAGCCCGCCCCACCTCTTGCGGCCGGGGACATTCCACGCAGCCGGGTGCGCGCCGCTGCGGAGGAGACACCCTGCGCGTCCGGGGACAGGATTCCGGTCCCCGAGCGGCGTCGAAGCCCCCCAACCGCACAGAAATGTCCCCGACGGCGTCGAAGGCCCCACCAGGGAGAAGTGGCCCCCGACGGGCAGGGAGATTCCCACCGGCACTGCGACGCCTGCCGCCACACCACAGGACCCTGCCCTCGTGCGCTGACACGGGCAACCGGCCCGGCGCCATCGTTTTCCACTATTCGGCGGACTCCAACCGCCGACACGGACAATTTTCTTCACTACACTTCCCGACGACGCACCACCCAGATCGAGCCACGGTGTCGCCGCACCCCGGCAACACGCCGGGCACCTCCCAACCCTTGAGAAAGGCAGCATCGCCACTGAATGAGATTCCAACCGTTCCGACCACTGCAGGCGCCGGTAGCAGTTGCGCTCAGCGCCTTCGCCATCATCGCACTCACGGAACTGCATAGCCTCGACCCCGACTCCACATCATTTTCAATCGACTCATTCAACGCATTATCCGCCGTTGTTTTCTGGATAGTCTCCGCAGGGGTGGTCACCTACAATTCCCCGCAAGCACAAGGGGCGACAAGCGCAGTATTCACTGTCGCCGCCCTCGTGGGTGAGATCATGCCAGCAGACAGTGAACATAGACGGAGCACCCTCTCGGAGATCTCTCCCATCCTGTGGATCCTGGCTGGAATCATGTGCGGATCGGCCGCGGCAACATGCACCACCATCAGCCGCACGAGCAAGCATCACTCAACTCTCAGCATCACGGACCAGCTCCTCGGGAGAATCGCGGTCGCAGTACTTGCCAGCCTCCTGGCATCCGCACCACTCGTGAGCACCTCACCCTCTCGCTTATGGGCGACACCCGGACAGACCAGCATGTCTATTATCACATTCCTCTGCGGTTTCGCGATGACTGCATTTGCCGGACTATCGCCCTTCATTCCCCCGATCTATCTGGTAGTCACCCTTATCCGCTACTACACCTTCGACAACGCAGAGGCGGCGGGTACCTACCTGGCCGACATTCTCCCCATCCCTCTTCTCGCCATCTCCGCCACAGCAGGACTGCTCACCATGTACCACTACAAGAAGCCACGACCAATCACGTCGAGCCAATCCACAGAATCTCACACCTCACCACACCAAGAGGACACTCATGAATAATGAAATCTCTTTTCAGCAGTTACGTGCACCCATCGCCGTGGCGCTCACAGTGATCCTCAACTCGATGTTCGCCCTACCCTCGGATGCGCGCCTGACAGATCTTTCCAAGGTTGAGAGTCCGCTCATCCTCGCCTCGATCCTGTTTATTTTCCCTCTGGCGATATGGAATCATCCACCCAGCCTGGCGGCTTCAGGAACGACCCTGCTGATCCTGAGCCTCCTGGCGCATTCCCACAGAGGCACGTACGGGGACTTCGAACACGCCGCCAGGCCTCTGTGGTTCACCGCCGGCCTGCTCCTGGGAGCGGCGCTCGCCTTCGTCGCCAGAAAGCACGTACGCTCGACCCTCTCGCAGGTATCCGGATGGAGGTACATCCTCCACCCCGCACGACTCACTGAGGCGATCGTCGGAATCAGCACCATCCTCGTTCTTTTTAGGCCCTCAAACCCACAGTTCATCCACGTCGAGCACGCCGACACTGCCACCAGTGAGGGCTCCCTGCTCTTCTGGTTCGCCGCGGGGGTATTCATCACCCTGTTGGCCGCCGTCTCCCCGACGGCGACGATCATCTGCCTGGCTGCCATCGTCTGGTTCCACGGCGTCAACGATTACAGCGCGTTTCCCACCACCGGCACCGTTTCCATCCTGTTCGTCCTGGTACTGGTGAGCGTCAGCCCTCTGTTCGTCTTGCACGATCTCCCAGCGCAGGAGACCGAGGATTCCGACACCAGCACCGGCGACGTCGGCGTCGACGGTCCAGGCCGCGCAGAAATGCCCCACCGGTGAGGGCAACGCAGTCTTCTCCCCAGCGCCGTCTACTATCGGTCCATGCCGTCTGAAATCAGCCCGGGCACTCGGCTGCGGGCGTGGGAGCGGGCCGCGGAGTGGCCGCTGGCCGGTGCCGCCGTCGTCTTCCTGGGCGCCTATGCCTGGGAGGTACTCACCAACGCGCAAGGCGCAGCCAAGGAGACGGCCGAGCTCATGATCGGCGCCGTGTGGGCACTGTTCGGCCTCGACTATCTTGTCCGCCTGGTCCTGGCGCCGAACCGGGGCCGCTGGTTCCTCCGCCACCTGCCCGACCTGGCGATCATTGTCCTGCCGATACTGCGGCCGCTCAGGCTCCTGCGCCTGGTGACACTCGTGAGCATCATGCAGCGCAGCGCCGGCACCGCGCTGCGCGGGCGCATCACCCTGTACACGGCCGGCAGTGCCGCCCTGCTCATCTTCACCTCGGCACTGGCCGTGCTGGATGCGGAGCGTCATGAGCCGGGCTCCTCGATCCAGTCCTTCGGCCAGGCCCTGTGGTGGGCGCTGACGACGATCACCACCGTCGGCTACGGCGACACCTTCCCGCTCTCCACGCAGGGGCGTTTCATCGCGGCGCTGCTCATGATCGGTGGGGTGGCGCTGGCCGGCGTCGTCACCGCGACCCTGGCCTCGTGGATCGTCTCGCTGGTCGAGGAGGAGACGCCGAGCAGGAGGCTGCCACGCAGGCGCAGGTGGCAGCCCTGCAGCAGCAGGTCGGCGAGGCTGAGCGAGCGTATCGACCGTCTTCTGGAGGAACGCGGCTTGGGACGCTGACGGTGTGCCTCCCCCGGTCCGACGTCGGCCCCACTGACCGCGCAGACACCGAGCCGGGCATCTCTCGCGGAGGACAACAGAATTTCTGTCCGGCTACGCGAAAGATGCCCGGCTCGGCGCGGAAGAACTACGCCGCACACAGATTCACAAAGCTCAGTCATTCATCGTCGGCACGCAGAAGCGGACCATAGTCGCGCCCGCTGTAGTGAGACGCCGATGATCTCAATCATCTCATCGGTGATGGCGAAAGCGATGACAGCACGTCGGCGAAACCCGATGGTGCGCAGGCCGGGGCGGATGTCGTCGCGAGCGCGACCAACCATTGGGAAGTCGGCCAACGCATCGCACCGGTCCATCAGCGCGGTCACGTAGGCCTCGGCGCGATCAGGGGAAGCCCGACTCGTGTGCGATCCAGTCGTAGAGATCGGTCAGATGACGCTGCGCCTGCGGAGAGTATCCCACACGCCGGGTCACAGATCGCCCTCACGCCTCGGAGTCCGGCGGGAGTGATGGGCCGCGATGTGGGCACGCACCTGCGAGGCATTCAGGGGCCAACGAGGGATCAGCCCTCCAGTCTCGTCATACGCCGGCGCCACATCGCCGCGCAGCCAGGCATCAACGGCCTCCTCACGGGCGAACAGCCCCGGGTCCATCAGTGACTGCCTCACTGCGGTCGGTGTAAGCACCCGATGCGACGCGCTGCTCCAACTCGTCCGCCAGATGAGTTGGCAGAGTGACACTCACTTGTCTGCTCACAGGACACCTCCTCTCCTCTGATGGACGGGACTCTACACCGGGCTCCTGGGAAGATCGGCGGCCGCACTGACCGCGCAGACACCGAGCCGGGCGCTTCTCGCGCAGCCCGACCGAAGAACGGTCGCCTCACGCGAAAAGTGCCCGGCTCGGCGCGAGGAGAGGTCAGCCCCGCAGCTCGGCGGCCACCAGCTCAGCCAGCTCGACGGCGTTGAGGGCCGCGCCCTTGCGCAGGTTGTCCCCCGACGGCGAAGAACTGCAGGCCGTGGCCCGGGCGCGAAGGCCCTGGTCGGCGCGCAGGCGCCCCACGAAGGTGCCGTCGCGGCCGGCGCCCTTGAGGGGGCTGGGCACGTCGTCGTAGGTGACGCCGGGCGCCGCCTCCAGCAGCTCGCGGGCGCGCTCGACGCTGATCTCGCGCTCGAACTCGGCGTTGATGCTGAGCCCGTGGCCGGAGAACACCGGGATGCGCACGCAGGTGCCGGAGACCAGCAGGGTCCGGGATCCCCAGGATCTTGCGGGACTCGTTGCGCAGCTTCTGCTCCTCGTCGGTCTCACCGGAGCCGTCACCGGCGTCGTTCCCGGCCCAGGCCACGGCGTTGAAGGCGATGGTGTCGACGTAGACCTCCGGCGCGGGGAACTCGACGGCCCGCCCGTCCAGGGCCAGGCCCTCCATGTCCTCGTTCACGACGGCGCGCACCTGCCCGGCCAGCTCGGCCACCCCGGCCCGCCCCGAGCCGGAGACGGCCTGGTAGGTGGAGACGATGAGGCGGATGAGCCCGGCCTCCTCGTGCAGCACCTTGAGGGCGGGCATGGCCGCCATGGTGGTGCAGTTGGGGTTGGCGATGATGCCCTTGGGGCGCTCGCGCAGTGCGTGCGGGTTGACCTCGCTGACCACGAGCGGCACCTCGGGGTCCTTGCGCCAGGCCGAGGAGTTGTCGACGACGACGGCCCCGGCGGCGGCGAAAGCGGGGGCGTGCTCGCGCGAGGCCGCGCCCCCGGCGGAGAAGATGGCGACGTCGATGCCGCTCAGGTCCGCGGTGGCGACGTCCTCGACCTCGACCTGGGCGCCGCGGAAGTCCACGACCGTCCCGGCGCTGCGGGCCGAGGAGAAGAAGCGCACCGAGCGGGCGGGAAGTCGCGCTCGGCCAGCATGGCGCGCATGACGCGGCCGACCTGGCCGGTGGCCCCCACGACGGCGACGCTGACGCCGTCGGCCACCCGGTGTAGGTGTTCACGGGATTGCTCATCGTCCGGTCCCTCCGTAGACGACCGCCTCGGCGGCCTGGGCGTCGAGGCCGAAGGCGGAGTGGACGGCGCGCACGGCCTCGTCGAGTACGGCGTCGTCGACCACCACCGAGATGCGGATCTCGGAGGTGGAGATCATGTGGATGTTGACCCCGGCCTCGCTCAGCGAGCCGAACAGGCGCGCCGAGACCCCCGGGTTGGAGCGCATACCGGCCCCCACCAGGGACAGGATGCCGATGTCGGGGTTGAAGTGCAGGGCTTCGGAAGCCCAGCTCCTCGCGGGCGGCCTCGAGGGGCCTCGCGGGCGGCGGCGGAGTCGCCGTCGGGGACAGGTGAAGGAGATGTTGGTCAGGCCCGTCCCTCGGCGGAGACGTCCTGGACGATCATGTCGATGTTGGCGTCGGTGCCGGCCACGATCGCGAAGATGCGGGCGGCGGCGCCGGGGACGTCGGGCACGCCCACGAGCGTGATCTTGTCCTGGCTGCGGTCGTGGGCGATTCCGGAGATGACGGGGGCTTCCACGTGGTCCTCCTTGGCGGTCGGGCGGGGGCGGGCCTGGGCCCGTGCGGCGATGGCAGTGCGGTGCGCGGTGTCGACGACGGAGGCCGAGGGCCCCGTCGTCGAGCCCGGCGGGGTCTGAGGGCGAGGCGGGGGCGGCTCCCGCGGACTGCGGCGGCCGGGCTCGCGGCGCTCGGGGCACTGGCGGCGCTGGGCGAGCTGTCGGTGTCGGCGGCGACGACGTCGTCGAGCTGGGCGGCCACGACCGAGGGCACGAAGGCGCCCTCGCGGCGGCCGTCGTAGATCCAGGTCCCGGTCTTGTCGGAGAAGGAGGAGCGCACGTGCAGCGGCACCCCGAAGCGGCGGGCGTACTCCACGGCGCGCAGGTGGAGGATCTTGGCGCCGTGGGCGGCCAGCTCCAGGGTCTCCTCGCTGGAGAGGGACTCGATGCGCTTGGCGGTGGGGACGATGCGGGGGTCGGCGGTGAACAGGCCGTCGACGTCGGTGTAGATCTCGCAGACGTCGGCGTTGAGGGCGGCGGCCAGGGCGACGGCGGTGGTGTCGGAGCCGCCGCGCCCCAGGGTGGTGGTGTCCTCGACCTCGTTGATGCCCTGGAAGCCGGCGACGATGGCGACCGCGCCGGTCTGGATGGAGCGGGCCACGCGCTCGGGCAGCACGCCCGACGATGGAGGCCCTTGCCCGTACTTGGAGTCGGTGAGGACCCCGGCCTGGGCGCCGGTGTAGGCGCGCGCCGGGACGCCGAGCTCGGTGACGGCCATGGCGAGCAGGGGCCATGGAGATGCGCTCCCCGGCGGACAGCAGGATGTCCATCTCGCGGGCGGGGGCGTCGGTGGTCAGGGCGGCGGCCTGGTCGAGGAGCTCGTCGGTCGTGTCCCCCATCGCGGAGACGACGACGACGACCGTGTTGCCGGCCTCGCGGGTGGCGACGATGCGCCGGGCGACGCGCCGCATCGCGTCGACGTCGCTGACGGACGAGCCGCCGTACTTCTGGACGACCAGTGCCATAGGGGCGCTCCTCGGGTCCTGGAATCAGTGCGTGTCTAGCATCAGGTGCTCCGCGCCGGTGCGGGCGTCCTGGCAGGGGCTTCCGGGGTGGAGCCGTCGCCGTGCGGCGCCCACGACGACGTGGCTGGGGTCAAGCATACGGTGCGCCGTGTTGCCTGCACATCACGCGGCCCGGCGCCCCAGTCCGCGGACCAGCGCCGCCCCACACCCTGCGACTCACACCCGCCGGCGGCCCACACTTCGACAGAATCTTCAGAATCGACCCGAGCCGCGTCGTTTCTGAAGATTCTAGTCGAAGTGTCGACGCGGAGGGCCCGAGAGCCACCCCGCTCACACCCACTCTTACGTACTCTAAAAATGTTAGAGTAGACACATGGGCCACGACGACATTGATGCGCTACTCAACCTCCCCATCAACGAACGCGGTGAGCGACTGACTCAGACGCAGGAGAACCAGTGGTTCGAACGCAAATCCATCCGTGTCGACCAGAAGAGCTTCGCCAAGGCCATCATCGGAATGGCGAACGCGGAAGGAGGAACGGTCGTCGTCGGCTTGAGCGAGAAGCGAGTCGAGGGGACCGACTCCACACCCTCTCAAACCAACAGGCTTCGCCAGGTACCGATGACCATGGTGGCTCCACCACTGCGCGTCCACTTCCGGGAGGTCCCGGTGATGAACGACGACGGCACGCAAGACCACCTTCTCGTCGCCCAGGTACCTCCCAGCCGACACGCACACCGGCGCAGTGACGGAACAGCCTTCCTGCGCATGGGCGACTCCACCGTGAAGCTTGACGGCCCGATGTGGGAAGAGCTCGTCTACGACCGGGAGGCCGAGACATATGAGGCCCAGCCCGCCGGTATCACGATGGCTGACCTGAGCGGAAAGGCGATCGATCGACTACGAGCAGAGATCGGCGCACACGGAGACGACAGCCACGTCTTACGCAGCCGCAGCCTCCTGACACAGGACGGCAAGCCCACCATCGCCGCACTCCTGCTCTTCGGCGCTGCACCCGAGCAGCTTCTGCCGCAGGCACTGGTGCGCGTCCTACGCTACCGAGAGGACGAGACAGGCACCGGAGCGCGCCAAACCATGGAGGCCGACGGCGATCGACGCCTCGAGGGCACCATCCCAGACGTCATCGCCAGAGCAGCTGAGCTCATCGATCAGTGGGCCCCCAAGCGCAGGGCCCTGAAGAACGAGGGGACCTTCGGCCCCACGGACATCATCCCCCGGGACGCCTGGCTGGAGGCCGTGGTGAACGCCGTCGTCCACCGCTCTTACTCGATGGCTGGGGACCACATCCGCGTGTCGATCTTCCCCCACCGCATCGAGGTTTCCAGTCCGGGCCGTTTTCCCGGAATGAGCGATCCGAGTCGCCCGCTCGAGATCGCGCGATACGCACGCAACCCGCGCATCGCGAGGGTGTGCGCGGACCTCGGGATCACACAGGAGCTCGGCGAGGGTATTCGACGCATGGTTGACGACATGCGCCGGGCCGGCCTCGCGGACCCTCACTATCGTCAGACCTCAACCAGCGTCATCGTGAGGCTGGATGCGACGTCGGCCATCTCGAGCGACGTCATTGAGAAACTGCCTCACGGCTCGCTCGAGGTCGTCACGCTCCTGCGAAGCACCGGACCATTGGGCACGGGGAGATTGCGTCGGGCGTCAACGCATCCCGCCCTACGGTCCTGCGGTGGCTCAAGACGCTGCGCGAAGAGGGACTGGTGGAGCGCAGAGGACAGTCACCTCGAGACCCGCGAGCCACATGGTACGTCCCCGGCACCTGATCCCCCGCCACTGCCGCCTCACTGCCAGCAGCAGAGTCCTCCGGCCACCCACTGACATCTACTCTAAAATATTGAGAGTAGCGACGTGAACTTGCAGAACGTTGGAATGACAAGGAACAACTCGCCTCGAACGGCGCTACTGCCAACCTACTCGAACGCTACTCGAAGCTCTCTCAACAGCCGCCTGCCCACACTTCGACCGAATCTTCAGAATCGACCCGGAGCCGCGTCGTTTCTGAAGTTTTAGTCGAAGTGTCAACGTGAGACGGGCCCAAGTTCCACCCACCGGCCCCGCGCCGACGACGTAGCCTGGCCGTATGAGCATTGAAGTCTCCCAGCTCACCCGTTTCTTCGGTCAGGCACCGGCGGTGCACCAGCTGGACATGTCGGTGCCCAGCGGCGCCGTCACCGGCCTGGTCGGCCCCAACGGCGCCGGCAAGACCACACTGCTGCTCATACTGGCGGCCCTCCTGGCCCCGGACCACGGAACGATCCGGGTGGCGGGCCTGGACCCGGTGACCCAGCCGCGCGAGGTCCACCGCGCCGTGGGCTGGATGCCCGACGCCTTCGGCACCTGGGACTCCCTGACCTGCACCGAGATCCTCCTGACCTTCGCCGCCGCCCAGGGTATGGACGCCGACGCCGCCCGCCCCCGAGCCGTCGAGATGCTCTCCCTGGTCCACCTCGAGGAGATGGCGCGCACGCCCGCCCGAATCCCTGTCCCGCGGCCAGAAGCAGCGCCTGGGCCTGGCCCGCGCCCTCATCCACGCCCCCAAGGTCCTGCTCTTGGACGAGCCGGCCGCCGGCATGGACCCGCGTTCGCGCGCCGACCTGCGCGTCCTGCTGCGCGACCTGGCCTCGGGCGGCACCACGATCCTGCTCTCCAGCCACATCCTCACGGAGATGGAGGAGATGGTCGACGGCGTCGTCTTCATGTCCCACGGGACCGCCGTCACCTCGCCGGCGGGTGGGGCCCGGCGCCCGGCCAGGCGGGCTCGGGCGCGCCGGCCCCGCTCCCGATGCAGCGGACCTGGCGGATGCGGGCCCTGGACACCGGGCGACTGGGCCAGTGGACACGCTCCGCACAGCTGCCCGTCACGGCGGAGGAGGACGGCGCCGTGCGCCTCCCGGTCGCCGACGACGCAGCCGCGGCCCGCCTGCTGCGAGGGGCCGTTGAGGCCGGGGTGGAGGTCGTCTCCTTCGCCCCGCTGTCCGGAACCCTGGAGGAGACCTACCTGGCTCTGGAAGGAGAACGCCGATGACCTGGACCGGTGTGCGCACCATCATGGTGCTCGAGCTGCGTCAGCGGGTGAGGGCCACGCGCTGGCGCATCATGCTGGGGATCTGGCTGGCGGTCCTCATCGTCCTGTGCGGCGGGCTGGTGATCGCCGTCGAGACCACGAGCCCCGATGGCGCGTCCAACGACTTTCTGCTGACGCTCTACGACATCGTCGTCTGCTTCGTGCTGGGGATCGGGCTCATCGTCGCCCCTACGTTGTCGGCGACCTCCATCAACGGTGACCGGGCCGACGCGACCCTGGCGCTGCTGCAGGCCACGGCGCTGCGCAGTCGGGAGATCGTCGTCGGCAAGCTGCTGGCGGCCTGGGTGGCGGCAATCGCCTTCCTGGGGGTGGCGGTGCCCTTCCTCATCGGCTTGACGATCGCGGGCGGTTCGCACTGGCAGGCCCTCCTGGCCCACCTGGTCATCCTCGTCTTCACCCTGGGGGCGGTATGCGCCATCGGCCTGGGCTTCTCGGCGCTGGCGGCGCGGCCCTCGGCCTCGGCGGTCCTGACCTACCTCGTGGTGGCCGCCCTCGTCGTCGGGACTCCACTGTTCATGGCCATCAGCTCACCCCTGGCGGTCGGCAACCAGACACTGGTGACCTACAGCGTGGACTACGACAAATCCACCGAGGGCAAGCTCGTGTGCAAGACCGACCCCGAGGTCTCGGTCGAGGAGGTCACGCACACCGATCGGATCTGGTGGATGCTGGCCCCCAACCCTTCATCATCCTGGGGGACGCCACCGCCCACGCGCCCCGTCGGCTCGACGGCTGGGGCCACCGCAGCAGCTATTCCCCTCTGGAGGCCACGGGTTCGTGGACCGACGAGCTGCGCGACCCCAAGCCCGATCGGGTCGTCAGCAACTTCTGTGACAACTGGAAGGACTCCTCCGACGCTCCTTCCAGCAGGCGCGACAGCGGGGCTCCCGTGGCCAAGCACCTGGTCTTCTGGCCCGTGAGCCTCGTGGTGCTCATGGCTCTGGGGGCCGGCGGCGTGGTGACGGCCAGCAGACGTCTGCGCGTGCCCGGCCGGCCGGCTGCCGCGCGGCGTGCGCCTGGCTCGACCCTCCCGCCCTGACCCGGCCGGGCATTCTTCGCGCAGCCCTCCCGACACTCTGTTGGCGGCGGCGAAAGATGCCCGGCTCGGCGCGAGCAGCAAACGAGCGGGAGGGGCGGTCAGTCCTCGACGCGGCGTCGGCCCTCGAAAGCCCGCCCGAGGGTGACCTCGTCGGCGTACTCCAGGTCGGCGCCCACGGGCAGGCCGGAGGCGAGCCGGGAGACGGGCACGGCCATGGTGCGCAGCATGCGGGTGAGGTAGGCGGCGGTCGCCCTCGCCGACGACGTCGGGGTCGGTGGCCAGGATGACCTCCTCGACCTCGCCGTCTCCCAGGCGGCTGAAGAGCTCGCGCACGCGCAGGTCGTCGGGGCCGACGCCGTTGATGGGGTCGATGGCGCCGCCGAGCACGTGGTAGAGCCCCGGTCACTCGCGGGTGCGCTCGATGGCGACGACGTCCTTGGGCTCCTCGACGACGCAGATGACGCGCTGGTCGCGGCGGGGTCGCGGCAGATGGCGCACTGGGGGCCTCGGCGATGTTGCCGCAGGTCTCGCAGAAGCGGACCTTGGCCTTGACGGCGCGCAGGGCCTCGATGAGGCGCTCGACGGCGGCCGCGTCGGCGGCGAGCACATGGAAGGCCATGCGCTGGGCGGACTTGGGGCCGATGCCGGGCAGCTCGCCGAACTCGTCGATGAGGTCCTGGACGGCGCCTTCGTAGACGGCGGGCATGTCAGCGTCCTTCCTGGGTCACGGTGACCTCTTCGATGACCTGGGCGCCGAGGATCCGTTTGACGACCTCGAGCCCGACGACGCCGGCGTCCTCGGCGTCGGGTCGTCCTCGCTGGGGTGTCGTCGGCCAGGAGTCGGTGTCGGCCTCCTGGGCGGCGGCGCGGGCGGCGGCCATGGCGGCGGCCAGGCGCGAGCCGGCGATGCCCGACGGCGCCCAGGTGGACTCGTCCTCGGGTGGTGCGCTCGAGGCGCTGGGCTCCTCGGGGGCGGGCCCGGACTGAAGGGGCTCGACGCCGTCCCTCCCAGGTGACGGGGGCCAGGCCGGGGGATCCGGCGGTGGTCTCCGGGGAGCCGGGGGCGCGTGGTGCACTGCCGGCCCCAGGCGCCTGCGGGGACGGGAGGAGGGAGCCTGCTGGAAGGACTGGGGGCCGCTGAGTGGACGCGGCCCCGCCGGGAATCTCCGGCAGGGCGCGCAGACGGTGGACGGTGGCCAGGGGCGCCTCGTCGGGCGCCTGCGCGGCGGGGGCGGAGCGGGACTGCGGGCGAGGTGAGGCCGAGGCCGCCGGGGCCGAGGAGCGGACCGGGGCCGGTGGATGCGGGGGACGCAGGCGCTCCCGAGCCTGCGCCTGAGGGAGGGTGTGGAGGTGGGGACCGACTGAGCGGGCACGGTTCCGCCGCCGGGGACGGCGACCGGGCCCCAGCCGTCGTCCAGGTCGGTGCCACCGGCGGCAGGGCGCGGGTGAGACCGGGGCCGGGGCCGAGCCCCGCCGGGGATAGCGACGGGCCCCCAACCGTCGTCGGGATCGGAGGGGTTCGCGGCAGCGGGGGATGCCTGCGGCGCCATGGGGAGCAGCGGTGGGCGCCGGAGACACGGAGGCGGACGACCGGGGGTGCCGGGGAGACCGCCCGGAACTCGGTGGGGGCGGCGGGATCGACGCCGACCTGGAGCCGCTGCGGCGCCGGCGAAGTCGCGTCTCCTGCGCGGCGGGGGCCGGAGCGGCGGAGTGCCCAGCAGGGACCGCTGGGCTCATCGACACTGAGAGCCCCACTGACGTACCCGGAGTCCTCGGCGTAGGGATCGGCACCCCAGTCGTCCTCGGGCGGGGCTCGGGGATCGGGAGAGCCGTCGTCCCAGGTGGTGGAGACGGGACGGTGCGCGCCGGGGCGGTCGGCCGGCTCGACATCGGTGGCCGTGCCGGCGCAGCGGCGGGCGACTGCGCAGCCGGGCCCCGGGCGGGCGGCCGGCGTCATGGGCAGCACTGGTGGGGTTGTGGGTGGCAAGCGCCCGGGGGTCGGGAGCGGATGCGGCGACCGGCTCACCGGTGGAACCGCGCAGCACCGCACTGTCGACGTCGGGGCCAGAGCCACCGGCGCTACTCACGACGGCCGGGGCCGCTGCTTCGGCCGGGCCTTGGCCGCCGGAATGCGCCCCGATGCCCTTGACATCCTGCTCCCCGCCGCTGGCGGCCGAGCCCGCCGAGTCGAAGGCGCCGGCCTGTGGTCCGGGCCCGCTCGGGCCTGCATCGGGGGCGCCGCCACCGTCGAAGCCCTGCGGCCCGCCGTGACCGGCACCGTGGCTGACGCCGGAGCCGTCGCCGACGGTGTGCGCCGCCTCGGTCCCGGTGGGGGCGGCGCCGGGGCCACCCATGCCTTGCGGTCCACGCGGGCCGCCTGAGCCGCCCGGGCCTCCGGAACCGCCTGCCCGTCGTCGCCGGCGACGATGGCGTGCACCTCGAGGCGCAGGCCGAGGGGCCTGGTGGAGGGCCGCGGAGAAGATGGGGCCGTGTCCGCCGTTCTCGAAGGCGCCCACGAGGCCGGGGGCGGCGAACAGAGCGTGAAGACGCCCCCGGAGACGGTGCCCGGTCGGGAGTTGGGGCCGACCAGCGCCCAGGTGGCGCGCCGCGAGCGCCTGGCCGCCTCGAGGACTTCCTCCCAGCGGGTGCGGATCATCTCCGCGTCAGCCGCCTCGCCCCCGCCCGGAGCCGCCAGCGGCGACGACCTCCCCTGGGCGACGGGTGCTGAGGCCGCAGCAGGGCTGCCCCCAACCGGCGCCCTGCCTGGGCAGCGGGTGCCGAGGGCGCGGCGGGTGCGCTCGGGGCGGCCGGGGCGCTGGCCGGCTCGGCCGCGCGTGACGGCTGCTCGGCCGGTCGTGAGGCCGCGCGCCGAGGTGCGGAGGGCCCCGGCGAGGCGGAGGCGCCGTCAAGCGGGCCGTCCCAGCCCTGACGGCGGCGCCGGCCTGCGAGGCCGGTGCGGTCGACGTCGGGCCCGCGGCGGGCGCCGAGGGCGCGGCAGGGGCCGCTCCCCAACCGGCATCGGAGCGGGGCTCCTGAGGAGCGGTGGGCGCCGGGCTCCCGACTCCCTCCGGTCCTCCGGCATTCTCGGGCCGCTGCCCTCGCGCCGACCAGCGGCATCCGCGGAGGCCTGGCGGGCGATCTGGGCGGCCATCTCGCGTCCCCGACCCGGCGGGCACGGCACCGGCGCTACTCGGGCCGCTCCCGTGCCCGCGCCGACGCCCGCACCACCGGGGGCCGGCGAGGCCATCGGTCCGGCGCTCCCAGCAGGCCCGGCCGCACCCCCGGCCGCAACGCCACCACCTCTGGCGGCGCCGCCGGCCGGGGATGAGCAGGCGGGCCACGAGCAGCTCGAGCTGGAGGCGCGGGGAGGTGGCGCCAACCATGGCGGTCAGGGCCTGGGCGGTGGTGTCGGCGGCCCGCGAGAGAACGGCGGCCCCCATGGTGCGGGCCTGCAGGTCCATGCGCTCGAGCTCGTCGACCGGCAGGGAGCCGAGCGCCGCGCCGGCCTCGGAGCCGGCCAGGGCGATGACGAGTAGGTCGCGCAGCCGAGCCAGCAGGTCCTCGACGAAGCGGCGCGGGTCGTGCCCGGAGGAGACGACCCGGTCCACCACTCGGAAGACGCCGGCGCCGTCGCCCGCCGCGATGGCGTCAACGCACTGGTCGAGCATGGTGGTGTCGGTGTAGCCCAGCAGGGCGACGGCCCGCTGGTAGTCGACGCCGCCGTCGTGCGCCCCGCCGATGAGCTGGTCCATGACGGAGAGGGTGTCGCGCACGGAGCCGCCGCCGGCGCGCACCACGAGGGGGAAGACGCCGGGGCCGATCTCGACGCCCTCGGCCTGGCACAGATGACCGAGGTAGCCCTCGAGGACATCGGGCGGGACGAGGCGGAAGGGGTAGTGGTGGGTGCGCGAGCGGATGGTGCCGATGACCTTCTCCGGCTCGGTGGTGGCGAAGATGAACTTCACGTGCGCCGGCGGCTCCTCGACGAGCTTTTGAGCAGCGCGTTGAAGCCCTGCGCGGTGACCATGCGGGCCTCGTCGAGGATGAAGATCTTGTATCGGTCGCGGGCCGGCGCGAAGGCGGCGCGCTCGCGCAGGTCGCGGGCGTCGTCGACGCCGTTGTGGCTGGCGGCGTCGATCTCGACGACGTCGAGGCTGCCAGCCGCCGGTGGCCAGGTCCCGGCAGGAGGGGCAGGTGCCGCAGGGGGTGTCGGTGGGGGCCTGTGCGCAGTTGAGGCAGCGGGCCAGGATGCGCGCCGAGGTCGTCTTGCCGCAGCCGCGCGGGCCGGAGAAGAGGTAGGCGTGGGTGACGCGGTCGGCCCGCAGCGCCGCCATGAGCGGAGCGGTGACATGGTCCCTGCCCGATGACCTCCTGGAAGGTGTCGGGGCGGTAGCGGCGGTACAGAGCGGTGGTCACGGCCCGAGCCCTAATCGGCCGGGCCGACACCGTGCGAGGACCGGGCGGGTCGGGTTCCGTCTGGCACGATGGACGGGCTGGCGCGTCGCCGCCTGGAGGAAACGGAGGAACCATGACCGTCACCGAGGCTCTTGTCTCCCGCAACGCCGCCTACTCCGCCGAGGTTCTCGCCCGGGGCGGCCTGGCGGCCAAGGGGCAGCAGAAGGTCGCCGTCGTCGCCTGCATGGACTCGCGCGTGGACGTCTTCGCGGCCCTGGGGCTCGCCCCGGGCGAGGCGAACGTCATCCGCAACGCCGGCGGCCTGGTCACCGAGGACACGATCCGCTCCCTGTCGATCAGCCAGCACCTGCTGGGCACCGAGGAGATCCTCCTCATCCACCACACCGGCTGCGGCATGCTCTCCTTCACCGACGACGAACTGTGCACCACCCTGGAGGCTCAGACCGGCGCGCGGCCAACCTGGGCACCGGGGGCCTTCACCGACCTGGCCGACAGCGTGCGCCAGTCGATCGCCCGCATCAAGGCCTCGCCCTTCATCCCCCGCACCGACGCCGTGCGCGGCTTCGTCCTGGACCTGGCCACCGGCCGCCTGGAGGAGGTCGACGCCGCCGAGGCGTGACCCTGGCCTACAACAGCAGTGGGACCGCGGGGCGACGTCGAGCCCGCCGGCCTACCGCCCGAGCAGACCGCCCCGCCGCTGCTGGAAGACGTGAGGACCCCTCGCGCACCCGCCAGAGCCTGCTTACCCTTGCTACCTTCCGGTCCTGGGGGATTCACTGGATGACGCCGCACGAGGGGCCGAGCGAGAGACTACCCGATCCGGCCCCCGGTTGCGAACCGCCCGCGTGCGGCTCCACCGCGCTCGCCCCATCCCTGAGCTCGAGGACGCACAGCAGGGACAGGAGGGTCCGAGGACGGTCCTGAGAGGTACGCCCTGAAGGCCTCCGGTGCGTCCTGGCGGGGTCGGCGCCGCACAACCGGCTTCGCGTGACAGATCCCACCACCCCGGGCTGGCCCCGGGGATGGGCGTTCCGATATATTCCTTTCTCGTTGCACGTGGTTGTCGCCGCGTGGAGCGCCTGGAGGATTCGCCTGGTGGCTCTATGGCGCACGCTTGGAAAGCGTGTTGGGTGCAAGCCCTCGGGGGTTCGAATCCCCATCCTCCGCCACCACCCCGGAATCCGTGTGATTCGGGGTTTTTCATCTCCCTCCGCCGTCCGCAGCAGGCTCCCGATCAGGTCTCCTCCCCATCGACGCCGCCTCCCGCTCCTGCCACGATGTCCCCATGCGCACGAACGTCCCATCCCTCATCGCCCTCCCGATAGCACTCCTCCTCGCCGTGAGCCTCAGCGCCTGCGACGAGGAGGCGGTGGGCACCCCCTCCACTCGGCCCTCCTCCTCGGCCACGGCCGACCCCACGGACTCATCCAAGGACGAGCCCTCTCAAGGCTCCGACACCACCCCCTCGGCCACTCCTCAGGCCGACGCCTCCGCCAGTTCCAGCGCTAAAGCGGAGGGCGGGGCCAAGACCGTGAGCATCCAGGACCTCAAGACCGGCAACTGCATCTCCGAGATGGTCAACGGGACCGAGCAGGGCGGAACGGATGCCACGGGCGCGAAGCTCGTCGACTGCTCCACGCCCCACCAGTACGAGGTGACCGGGACGGGGCAGTCCACAGCCTCCACCTACGCCGAGGCGAGCACCTCGGATGAGGTCACCGCCGTCTGCAACCCGGTGCTGGAGAAGTACGTCGGCTCCTCATCCAAGGCCAAGAAGTACCGGGCGGCGGCCCTGACCCCCTCACAGTCCTCCTGGGACCAGGGGGACCACTCGTTGGTCTGCTTCGCCCAAAACCGGGATAACACACCATTGAATAATTCCATCAAGAACTCCTAGTCTGTCCCCAACGAGCAGGACGGCCGCACACGGGCGAACCACGAATGGAGGGGACCACTTCTCCCTTCCCACGCCTCGTGAACACTGTCCAGCCTCCCACTCCGGCCGGGTGGCGACTCTCCGTCTCTCCGTCTCATGTCGCCACCCGGTCCTTATCCCGGATTATTCAGCCGCCTTTCCGGCCGCAACCAGGAGCCTGCAGAAAACCGGCACAATGCCGCCATTCCGACTGTTACGGTTCGACCCATGCGCACCCGGACCACGCTCCTCACCCTCCCCATCGCCGCCGCCGTCACCATGGGGCTGACCTCCTGCAGCCTGTTCTCCTCACAGACCACCACCGCCACCAAGGACCTTGAGGTCGGGCAGTGCTACAACACCGTGAGCAAGGACTCCGGCGGGGATCAGGCGATCGGCGAGGTCGTCGTGGTCGACTGCTCCAAGGCTCACACCTACGAGGTCATCGCCCAGACCACCTTCAGCGATGACATCAGGACTTCCCCAAGCAACAGGCACGTGACTCCCTGGGTCAGGGCTTCTGCCTGGGCGAGGACTTCACCAAGTACGTCGGGATCGAGTCCGGCAAGACCAGCTACCAGGTCGAGTACCTCACGCCGGGCGAAGGCACCTGGGCCCAGGGCGACCGCAAAATCACCTGTGTCGTCACCCAGGGGGACAAGTCACAGGTCAAGGGCTCGGCCAAGAACTCCAAGAAGTAGCCCCCTGGAGCCGTCTTTCCGAGCGGCTGCGGCCACCCCGAAACCCTGAACAATACTGAATATCGCGTCGATAGCCTTTCATAAAATGAGGCCAGCCGTCACACTTTTCCGGGAACGCCGACCCCGATCAAGCGCCGCGTTCTTCCGGAACTTCTCGAGTTGGAGAGGAGGCCGGCATCACGCGCAGCTGCAGCGCTCGTAATCTCCTGGAGTGACCAGTGACGCCCTCAGTGCACCGCAGCCCGGCGCTCCGCTCGACGACGAGCCCTCCGAGCGCCGCCCTGGCCGCTCGCGCCGTCGAGGCCCCAGACGTCGCCCGGGCGAAGGCGGCAGCCGACCGTCCTCCACCCAGGAAGCGATCCTGACCGCCGCACGCGAGTCCTTCCTGACCCAGGGCTATGAGGGCACCACCATCCGCGCGGTGGCCCGGGCGGCCGGCGTGGACCCGGCACTCGTGTCCTACTACTTCGGCTCCAAGGGGGACCTGTTCGGGGCGGCGGTCAACCTGCATATGCGGGCGAGTCAGGAGATCGCCACCGCCATCAGCGGGGATCTCCTCTCGGCCGGCCCCCGCCTGGTGCGCCTGTCGCTGACGGCCTGGGACGACGACGCCGACGGCGCGACCTTCCGCAGCCTGCTGCAGTGGATGGCCACCGACACCCGCAGCCCGGAAGCGATCCAGAACTACGCCACCGAGCAGATCGCGGCCCCGATGGCCGAGGCCCTCGAGCAGTCGGGTCTGTCAGTCGCCTCGCCGCGCGAACGGGCCACCCTGGCCGGCTCCCAGCTGGTGGGACTGGCCATGATCCGCTACGTGCTGCGCCTGGAGCCCATCGCCAGCGCGAGCATCGACCACCTCGCGGAGGTCGTCGGACCGACGATCCAGCGCTACCTCACCGGCCCGCTGCAGTCCGCGTGAACAGGGTTCGCCCCGGTGACTGGTCACCAGGGCGAACACAGGCGTACCGAGGATGTCTCGGGTTCGGCTCAGAAGGTCTCGTAGCGCCCCGAGCTGAGGAAGACGCCGTGACCGGTCTCGGTGTTGCGGCAGGTCATGCCAGTCTCCTCGGAGCTGCACACCCAGGAGCCGAAGGTGACGGACTGGCCGTACTCCACCACCTGGGGCGAGGGCCGCCACCGCGGAAGGCCTCGTCGAGAGAGAAGGCGCCCTCACTGCGGCCGGCGAGCTGCGGAGTTCCCCCGGAGCTGAGGTCGAACCACCACTTCGGCGAGCCCGCCTCATCCTTGCCGTAGGTGCCGTTGGAGCGGTAGGACAGCACACCGCAGCCCGCGTAGTGGGCGGACAGGTCGCAGCCGATGTTGCCCGACGGCGACACGATCATGGCGGTCTTCTCCGAGACGAGGTTGCCCGGCACGAAGGACGTCGCCTGGCTGGGCTGCTCGTCGGCGGGGGCGGCCGGCGGCCGGGGTTCTCGGCGGGCTTGTCGGCAGGTGCCTCGGCCGGCTTGTCGGCCGGTGCCGGCTGCGCGTCAGCAGGTTTGTCGGCAGGCGCCTCAGCCGGCTTCTCGGCGGGCTTGTCAGCCGGCTTCTCGGCCGGCGCCGGCTGCTCCGCGCGCTTCTGAGTCTCAGGGGCCGGGGAGCTCGGTGCCTGAGTGGATCCGGCATAGGACTTACCGGCGTCGTCGGTCTTCCCCTGAGCCTGAGGGGCTTTGGAGGCGCCGCTGTTCTGCTGCCCGGAGCGTCCGTCTTGCCGGAGGCCAACGCCCTGGTGGCGTCGGTCCCGCTGGCGGCCGGACGGGCTCGTTGGCCCGCGGGCTCGCGAGGACGGGACTGAGAGCCGGAGGGCTGCGACGCGGAGGGAGTCGGCGGGGCCCCTTACCGGTGGGACTGGGAATGCGAGGAGAGGCGTGCCCCGACTTCTGGCCGGAGGTCGCCTTGGCACTGGCCGTCGACTGCGCCTTCGCAGATGACGATGAACCCGTGGTGCCCTGCTGATTGGCGTTGGAGGCACCACCGGACTGACAACCGGCCAGAAGCATGGCGGTCGAGGTGAGAACAACAAAGGGGATAGGGGGATGGGTGAAGCCGCTTGGCGGACCGCGATGGTCATGGCTGCGGCATCCTTTCGGTCGAGGTCGGTGCAGCGAACACGGTACTAGAGCCGCGAAGCAGAGGGGAACAGTCCGAAGGTCAGGCATGCCGCCGATTTCCGGCATCAGACATCCCACCTTCCCAGTAAACCACCAGATATCGCAGCGATAACGCCAATCACAAAGAGATGACGAAATCGCCGTCCTGTCGGCCACATTCCAACTAGTGAGACAGATAACGGAAACGACTCCCCACCTCGGAGGGCGGACAGGTTGAACCCAGCGGACCGGCGCCCGGGACAAAGTCGATCCCGTCGATCTTGTCGATGCAGTCGACGTCGTCGATGTTGGACGACCCACGGCTCCCCCACGCACCTACGGCCGCTTCATTCACTAGGATGTTGCCGTGATCTTCAAGGCAGTACGCGAGAGGCCCCCCTACCCCGACCATGGGGTCACCACTCAGCGCGATTGGGCCGTCATCGCACCTCGACAGATCCGCCTGGCCGATCTCACCACCACCCGCGCAACCCTCGATCTGCGCAGCCTCCTGGATGACGACTCCACCTTCTACGGCGACCTGTTCGCCCATGTCGTCTCCTTCAAGGGGGACCTCTACCTGGAGACCGGGCTGCACCGGGCACTGCGCGCGCCGCCCTGCAGGGGCGGACCGCGATCCACGCCCGCATCCTGGAGGTCACCGAGGAAGGGGTGCCGCGGCTCGCCCCGGCACCGCCGAGCGCCTGATCCTCACCGGCAGCACCCGGCAACCCGCCCAGCACCCTGGTCCACGGCTCGGTCCCATGTCACATCAGGCCACCACCACCCGATGAGCGCCGTCGTCCATTACCCTGGATCGCGTGAGTAGTCCCGCAGATCCGCGCGCCGAGTACCGGCGGCACATGCAGCACCGTCAGACCACCGTCATCGGCGCCATCCTGGCCGTCATGGTGGTCGCGGTCGCCGTGAGCCTCCTGGTATCGCTGGGCATCCTGCCCGCCTACAACCCGGGCTTCTCGCAGCCCAAGAGCACGGCGACCTACGTGCCCCAGACCTGCCCGCCCAGCGGCGCCAAGACCGTCGACGTCACCACGATCGAGAAGATCAACATCTACAACGGCTCGGAGACAGTGGGGCTGGCAGCCACGGTGCAGCAGGAGCTGGAGGAGGCCGGTCTGACCGTCACCTCGGCGAATGACTGGCCGGGAGGCATCTACAACGGCGAGGTCCAGATCATGGCCTCCAAGGGCGGCCTGACCAACGCCTACTCCCTGGCCCAGATCTTCCCCAAGTCCACGGTGCAGCTCGACAAGAGCCTGTCCGACGACGACACCACGGTCTCGGTGGTCCTGGGCAAGGAGTACCTGCAGAACGCGCTGAAGTCGGACGAGATCAAGCTCCTCGGCGCCGACAAGCCGATCACCGCCCCCAGCGACTGCGTCCCGGCGGACAAGGCCGCCACGAAGAAGCCCAGCTGACCCCGGGGCCGCCCGGTCCGGGCGGGAGCATCGCGACGACGACTCCCAGCCTCGATGGCTTCCCGCCTCGATCGAGGACGTACTTCTCCGACGAGGACTGCGCTGTCCCCCAGACGACTGGGAGCTGACCTCAGTCATCTGGAGGAGAAGGACGTTCTGGGCGGGAAACGCAGTTCCCGATTCAGAGCGTCATAGCGCCTGAGAAGCCGGCTCGGGTGAGGTGCCGGGATGGGGCCGGCGCTCGCGCGGGGCCCGGAGGCCGTGATTTGACGCCGGCTCCAACCTGAGCCTCACCTCGGGCCGGCCTAATCCACGAGGGTCGGGATCCACTGGCCAAGGGTTGTGCGTACTGCACGAAGGCCCCACCTACCGCAGTACACCCAACCCTCCTCCAGTAGCACCCCACCCTCGTGCAGTACACGCCCCACACCACCCGAGCGACAGCGAGCCACCGAACTCAGCCCCCACCGAGGGAAGCGAGCAGTACGTATCGCGCACTCAGCTCTCCCCACCGGCGTCTTGCGCTGTCATGGCAAGAAACCCTCAGGAGCATCAGGCAACGCCCCAAGACGGCAGTGGCAGTCGATGTGCTGAACCGAGACATCGACTGCCACATCTCTGCCGCTTTTTCGGCGGCACCTACCGGCAGGGCGGCTCAGCCGCGGCCCTTACCGGCCCCCTCAACGCCATCGGTGCTCGACGACGTCGGAGCCTGCGCCTCCGAGGCGGCCGAGGGCGAGTGGGCGGCGCGGCTGGAGTAGGCCGGGCCCTCCAGCTCAGTGCCGGCGGGGGCCGAGGCCGGGGAGGCCCTGCTCCAGGTTGGTGCCGCGCGCACCGGATCCAGCGCATGGCGTGGTAGACGCCGATGGCCGCGGCCGAGCCCAGGGCGATGCCCTTAAAGGTCATGTCGCCCCAGACCAGGGTGTAGTCGGCGATGGCCACCACCATGGACACGGCCGCCGTGTTGAGGTTGACCGGGTCGGAGAAGTCCACACGGTTCTGCACCCAGATGCGCACCCCCAGCATGCCGATCATGCCGTAGAGGACCGTGGCCGCCCCGCCCAGGACGCCGGCGGGGATCGAGGCGATGATCTGGCCGAACTTCGGCAGGAGGGACAGTCCCAGGGCGCTGAGCGCCGCCACTACGTAGGCGGCGGTGGAGTAGACGCGGGTGGCGGCCATGACGCCGATGTTCTCCGCGTAAGTGGTGGTGCCCGAGCCGCCGCCGCTGCCGGCGAGCACGGTGGACAGGCCGTCGGCGAACAGGGCCCGGCCGGTGACGTCGTCGAGGTCCTCCCCGGTCATGGCCGAGACGGACTTGACGTGGCCGATGTTCTCAGCGATGAGGACGAGCACCACGGGGATAAACAGCCCCAGGTAGCGCACGTCGAAGGCCGGGGCCTGGAAGTCGGGCAGCCCCAGAACGGGGGCCTTGGCGACGGCGTCGAAGTTGACCTCCCCGCGCAGCACTGCGGTGGCGTAGCCGATGAGCACGCCGATGAGGATCGCCAGGCGCCCGATGATGCCCTTGAACAGCACCGTGATGACCAGGATCGAGACGATCGTGACGACCGCGGTCACCGGCCCCTTCGTGACATTGCCCCAGGCCGCGGGGGCCAGGTTGAAGCCGATGAGGGAGACGATCGCTCCGGTGACGATCGGGGGCATGAGACGGTCGATCCAGGCCGAGCCGACCAGGTGGACGATGATGCCCACCACCAGTAGGCACAGTCCCACCGAGATGATCCCGCCCTGCGCCAGGGCGGCCTTGTGAGAGGTCGAGGGGGCACCGCCGTCGCGCGTGTAGCTGGTCACCGCCCCAATGGGGGCGAGGGAGCGCGAAGGAGGGAGCTCAGGTAGGCTGGGCAGGCGCCCGGAGGTGATGCCCAGGAACAGCAGGTGCCCACACCGGTGAAGAACAGCGTCGTCGCCGGGTCGAAGCCGGTCAGCAGCGGCACCAGGAAGGTGGCGCCGAACATGGCGACGACGTGCTGGACACCGATGCCGATGGTTCGCGGCCAGGTGAGGCGCTCACCGGGGGCGACGACCCTCGCCCGAGCGATGGACCGGCCATCGCCGTGCAGGCGCCAGCCACGAGAGGAGAAGAGGACACGAGTGAGCTCCTGCCTAAGCAACGAGGGAATGGCTGTGTCCGTGGGAAATCCTCTCGCAGGAGACCGCGGGACGCTTTGGCAGGACCCGGCAGAGCCTGCCGGAACTTCAGCATAGCCCCTGCTCGGCGGGCACGCGGACCGGGCTTCTCGCGGGCACCTGCCGGCCACTTGGCGGCTCCCACCCGATTCGTCCGCGGGAAGGATGCCGTCTGCGGGCGCCGACGGTGCATGATGTGCTCATGAGCACCGTCGGGACCTCCACGCCAGGACAGAGCGCGCCACGCTTCTCGCCGAGCCTCGGAGCAGTACGTCGACGGACTTCCCCCGGGATTCGTCTTCCCCGGAACCGAGAATCTCAATCCGGCAGAAATCTTCTCCGGCCCCGGCTACACCGCACCCCGCCCCCGCAGCGACTCCGGGGCGACGGCCGCCCTGGTGTGCGGACTGCTCAGCTTCATCCCCCTCGTCGGTGTCGCCGCGATCATCCTGGGCATCGGTGCGCTGCGGCGCCTGCACCACAGCTACAACTCCGGTGAGGGACTGGCCTGGCTGGGCCTCATTCTGGGCACCATCTCCGTCATCCTGTGGCTCTGCCTCCTCATCCTCATCCTGTTCGTGGTCTAGAGGTCACACGGCCACGCCCGGTCAACCGGTCCCCTACAGTGGTCCCGTGAAGCCTTTCATCATGGTGACCACGCGCCCCGAGCACGAGGCGGCGCAGGACGAGTACGAGTCCTTCCTGGCTCAGAGCGGTCTATCGCGCGATGACCTGCAGCACATCGCCCTGGAGGAGGTCGATTTCCTCGGCTCCTTCACCGCGGCCGATGTCTCCGGGGTCCTCATCGGGGCCAGCCCCTACAACGCGGACACGCCGGCGGCCGAGAAGACCCGCAGCCAGCTCAACGTCGAGGAGCAGATCCGCGAGCTGCTCGGGGTGATCCTCAAGGAGGGCATTCCCCTTCTGGCCACGGGCGTCGCGCTCCAGGTGCTGGCCGCCTACCTGGGCACCGGGACGCAGGAGGAGTTCGGTGAGGAGCTGGGCGCCGTCGACCTGTTCCTGACGGCCGAGGGTCGCGAGGACCCGGTCCTGAAGGGGCTCCCCCAGGCGGTCACGGTCTTCGCCGGCCACTACGAGGGCGTCGGGGAGGTGCCCGCGCACGCGACCCTGCTGGCGAGCTCGCCGGACTGCCCGGTCCAGATGCTGCGCGTGGGCAGGAACGTCTACGCCTGCCAGTTCAACCCCGAGCTCGACGCCGTCCAGTTCGAGCGGCGTGTCAGTATCTACGACGAGGCCGGTTACGGGGACCCGGACATGAGCGAGGACATCCTCACCCAGGCCCGGTCCTCCGAGGAGCACGACGCCGGACAGATCATCCGCAACTTCGTCTCGCACTTCACCCGCAGCTGAGCTGCCGCTCCTTGGGGCCGCACGCCCCGAACGACTCGGCGGTCCAGGCGCGGTTCTGGAGCTGAGAGCCACGATCATCAGGACGTTGTCATGACTTACCCGCCCGCCTATCCGCCGCCACAGGGACACAGCGGCCCACCGAGCCCGCAGTACCCGCCGCAGGCAGCCTATGGCTCCGTCCCGGCGGGCGCCCCGCAGAACGGGGCGACCTACGGGCAGGCGCCGACGCCGGCCGGTCACGGCACGTACATGCCTCCCGCGCAGAGCGCAATTCCGACCCAGTCAGTGCTGCGCCCACCCGGGGCGCCCTCCTTCTCGGGCCAGCCCTATCCGCCTGCGCCCGTGCAGGCCTCCGCGCCGCAGTATCAGCCATATCAGCCGTACCAACCGCAACAGCAGCAGTACCAGCAGTTTCAGCAAGGCGCGGGCTCGGGCACCGGGTCGGCATACCTGAGCGGAGCAGTCACCGCACCGGGCTACCCCTCCTCTGCCAGACCATCGCAGGTGGTCAGCCCTCAGCCAGGAACGACCTCATCACAACCCTTGGGTGCGCCACACCAGGTGCCATGGCGCGGGTTGAAAGCGGCGGCACTGGTCATGATGATCGTTGGCTGTGCCCTTGAGGTCGTCATCTATATCACCTTCCTTCTCACTTTCGCGCGGGGCGATACATGGTGGTCAGCCATCATTCCGACACTCTTATTCATCGTCGCCACACCAGCGATCTGGTGGCATTATTTCGGATTGCGTCGCCTATTCCGCAACCAGCCAGTCACTGAGTTGCTAGGGCTCTCACTGTGGTTCGGCTACGGGGTACTCATCATACCCATTGCCGGCACCAACAAGGACCCGTACGCCGGCGTGCAAGACTTCACCATTGTCCTCCTATTCATCGTCACCGCAGTGGGCGCCATCCTCACCACACGCCTCAATCAGCACTTAAGGACTCCGCAGCCATGGCCCACCACCCTGGCCATAGGCGCCTGCCAGTTCTTACTCATCAACAGCGCCGTGCACATTTCATACCTCACCATATCGGCCTACGTGACCATATCGGCAGGAAAGAGCCTCAGCGACCACACAACCAGCGCCTGGTTCATATGGTCGGAATCAGGGGGCGCAGGCCTTTCCGTCACGACAGGGCTACTCATTGTTACCATCGTCACCTCCCTGGCTGCCGCAGGCCTGTTCCTGGGAATGCGGCGCCCTTCCAGCACATCCTTCCGAATCGTGTCCACGAGCGCCGTCTCACTATTTACGCTCGATAACAACGTCGTCGTCCTCGCCTACGGGTTGCCCACCGTTGGCGAGTACGCTTTTCAGCCATCCAGCACAGGAATCGTGATGGCGATCATCATCGGCCAGGGAGCCCTCCTCATCGGTTCGACGCTGATGGCCGGACGCCGATCCGCGGCCGCTCCTCCCAGTGGCCACAGCCGGTACCACGATGGCGCCGTGAGCACAGCCGGCCCCCACGGCATGCAGAACCGCTTCAGCAGGCAGCACCGCTCCCAGTCACAGTGGGGGAGCGGGTACTGATCCCGCCCCACCACCGCAGGGTCGGCACACGACATCACCTCGGTCATCGACACCGACCGACAGGTCAAGCACAATGCCGATATGCGGCAGCCACCTCAACCTCAGAGCAGTTACACACCGACACCGTCGGGCACCGAAGGGCACAGCCCGGCCACGCCATACGGCGTGATGCCACCCGGGCCGCACACCCCCGTATCGCCACCGCATGCGACCTTCTCGGCAGGCCACAGCCCCCAGAGCGGGCAGCAGGCCTACCACTATCTTTTTCCAGGCCCAGGCCGCCCCTCCAACACAGCCGGTGGCGCCGCACCTGTCCAGCATCGGCCAGCCCGCCAGCAGTATCGTCACCAACGGGGCTGATATCGATCCCTACTCGGCAGGGGCCCTGCCGGGCTTCCCCAGGTTCGCCCCCGCCAACCCTGGGCCCCTCCCCGTGATCCCGCAGCCGCAGCCGTTAGCGCCGCCAGCACCGGTCAGCGCGCCACCGCTCGTCGTCACCCGCACAATCTCCTCGCCCTCACCCACCCGCTGGAGGCGAGACCGGATCATCGCCCTCATCACAACTCTGATTGCTTGCGGTGCTCAGATCGTGTGGGTCCTCTACGACCTCCACAGGCAACCCAGATTCACCGCCCCTCCGGGCTTCACGCTGGATTTCATCCTGTACCTGCTCTTCTATGCCCTCAGCACCCCGGGCGTCTGGTGGTTCTTCCTTCACTTTTCGTCTCTGAAAGCCATCTTTGAGAACCACCCGACCTCGGTCATGGTCGCCGCGACTTTTCAGATACTGCTCATCGACGTCTTGATATTCAACGACAGTATCATTGTCACCCCTATGCCGATCCTGTGCCTCCTGACAACCGGGAGCGCCGCGATCGCCGCAACCATCATGAATCAACACACGCCCGCTGCGCGACCATGGTCTGTCACGATCGGATTAGCAGCCAACCTCTTCATTCTCGTCATAGCACTCCATCAGCTGGCGAACTCTGTGAGATACATAGTGGGCGGCACCGACATAAGTGAGCACACAATCAACGTCTGGATGGCGATATCACTCCAGCCGACCCCTTTAGGAGCGCCTCTCGTCGGCGGCATCTTCCTCATGATCATGACGGCCTTGATCGCCTCCGCCAGCCTCTACCTAGGTTCTCAGAGCCGTTACACAGTGGCGTTCTCACGCGTCGTCGGCATCGCACCATTAGTCATGGTACTCACGAACGTGTACATCCTCCTCGCCTATGGCATTTCCGTCACTTCCATCAACTCCATGCTCGGTTTTTCCAGCATGGGCCACGGGTTCCCATACGCCTCCTTCCGAGCATGGGGCTCATCGATCCTGCTGGGAGCCATCGCCGTCGGAATCATCGTGCTGCTACACCGACGCACGTCCGCCATGAAGCACACGACGCATCAGTTCCCACCGGTGGCCACAAGCAGGCAACAACCCCAATACGTGAGCTACCGGCCCTACATGAAGGGGAAACCTCCACCCATCACGACACACAGTGAGCAGAGTCACTCACGTATCCCCATCCACTGACCCATCGGTTCCGAACTCCTGGTGACGGTGCACTACGTCGGTGCGCCACCACTCACCTGGCCACGTCGCCAGCCCATGTCACCAAGGAGTTCTCCCATGCGTACTCGCAAGATCGTGTCAGCCGCCCTGCTCGTTGCCGCCCTCGCCGTCGGCACCGCCGCCTGCGGCTCCACGAATGCCGACAAGGACAAGATGGAGCAGACCTCCACCCCGAACGGCACCATGAGTGACGGCAAGATGTCCGATGGAAAGATGAGCGACGGCAAGACCGGGGACGGGAAGATGTCGGATGACAAGATGTCCGACAGCCCCACCTCCGGCAGCATGTCGGACGGCAAGATGAGCGACGACAAGATGTCGGCCGCCCCTTCGGCCAGCGCCATGAGCGACGGCAAGTAGACCTCACCATGACCCGAACGGGCTCCGGTCCACATTCACTCAATGAGTGCGGACCGGAGCCTTTCTGATGCCTACCCCACGAAGGTGGCGATCATGACAGGTCGGCGTACTCCTGCGGTACGTCAGCAACAGCCTGGGCTATGGGGGTGTCGCCGTCGTAGAAGGGGATGACCTTACCGATACTGGCCGGCTCGGCGAGCACGGCGGTGATAACGCGGGCGACGATCCCACGCGACGTCGGCGCCTTCGAGGTCGGGGTGCCCTTGGGGACGCGCGCCACGGTGATAACACCGGTGGGTTCATCCAGGGTCAGCAGGGCCCAGCCCCCAGATCGTCAGGCCAGGTCGGTGGTCTGCAGGTGTCGGTCTGCCGCGATCTTGGCAATGGCGTAGGCGCGCAGCGGGTGGTCGTCGGGAACCTCGCCGTAGGCGGTGAGGAAGGAGACCATGACGTAGCGCGTGACCCCGGCTGCGGCGGCGGCCTCCATGGAGCGGATGGCGGCGGCACGGTCGACGGCGCGTCGGTACGCCGGGCCTCCCTTGCCGCAGCCCCGGCGTAGACCAGACAGATCGCGTCACACCGGCGAGGCCAGGTGCGGGCCTCAGCGATCGTCGGCTTCCTCGCACGGACAGGACCAGCGGGGTGGCTCCGGATGGCGGCAACGTCGGCGAGATGGTCAGGGTCTGCGGATGGGGAGACGACCTCGTCGGCCGGCATCCACGAGCAGCGGGGGCGGCCAGCAGCGCGACCTTGCCGTGACCTCCGATCATGATGCGGGGACATACGCGAGGCCCTTTCTGCACGTTCCCGGAGCATTCGGGGTGATCGACACATCGCCCGGTGTCACTATCACCCACTTGCCGTACGCATCCCTCTTCCGCGCTGCACGAACTGGGCATCGCGCCGACGACGCAACGACCGTCAGTCGCGGGCGTGGACGGACGAAGTTGGCCAGCAGCTTCCAGGGTCGGAGACGTCGTCGAGGCGCACGCGGGCCTGGAGGTCGGCGAGCTCGTCGTCGGCGAAGTAGCCGTGACCGGCGTAGAAGCCGAGCCGGTGGGCGAGGTAGTCGCCGTCGAGCTCGGGGTGGAACTGGGTGGCGTACAGGTTGGACCCGATCCGGAACATCTGGACCGGGCAGGGCCTCGCCGGTTCCTAGGGACGACGGCGTGGGGCGGCAGCGTCGTGACCGCCTCATAGTGGGCGACGAGGCCTGGAAGACCTTCGGGACGCCCGCGCAGATGGGGTCGGCCAGGCCGGCCTCGGTGAGAGTGACGTCGGGAGCGGTGACGGCCTCGCCGTAGGTGGTGTCGACGACGGCGCCCTGGTGGCAGGCGAGCGTGCCCACGCCGTAGCAGGCGCCGAAGAGGGAAGTCGGCCGCAACGACGCGGTCGAGCAGGCCGGAGAGCTCGGCCTCGACCCGCTGGTGGCGGACTTCTTCTCCGCCGGGGGTGGAGGCGTTGAAGGGAGCCGCCCACGAGGATGCCGGACCAGTCGTCCAGGTCGACCTGGGGCAGGGACTGAGACTCCAGGCGCAGGCGGCGGAGCGTGGACTCGTCCAGGCCGGTGCGCTTGAGGAACGCCTCGTACTCGGCGTCGGCGGGCTCATCGTCGCTGCGGGTGGCCAGGAAGAGGAAGGGTTTCACGAGATGACCTTAACGGGGGCCGGCGGCCTGGGCAGCATCCTTTTCCGCCGTTCCCAGAATCACGTTCAGGAACCGGCCCGCAGACTTCTGAGGATCTCCTCGACGGCGGCCAGGGTGACTCCGGAGGCCTGCCTCAGGGAGAGCTGCGCCGGCCCGAGGTTCCCACCGGCGGCCGGGGCGTCGAGGTAGGTCAGGGCGGAGACCGCCACTCCCCTCGAGGCCAGGACCATGGCTTCGGCCACGGAGTCGGTCACGGCGGCGTCGGCACCCAGGAGACCAGGGCGCGAGACTCGGCCGGGCTCGGGCGCAGGGGCCCGGGCACGAGGGCGACAACGGAGCTGCCGCTCACGCCGCGCAGGCTCCCCAGGCGCTCGGTGAGCGTCGCGTCCCAGCCCGCCGAGACCATGCCGGGGGCCGGGAAGAGGGAACCACCCGAGACATTGGGGTGGTCGGCGACGACGCGCACCTGTCCCGGCGCCGAGCCGCCGGCCACATCACCGGAGCCGCGCAGCGGGGTGGCGCGCGTGACGAGCAGGGCGGCGCGCAGGCGGGCCCCCGCTGGCGATCCGGGCCAGCGCCGTCGCACCGCGCGCGGCCCCACCCTCGTACATGCTGGTGCGACCACGGGCGACGAGGACACCGAGGTCCACCGCGCTCGTAGGACACGAGCGCGTCCTCGTGGCCAGGGGCGCTGGGGCCTCAACGCCGGGCAGGAAGGACAGGCGTACTCGGGCCGAGGGACGCCCCAGGCCTGGTCGAGGTCACGCAGGAAGGCGGGCTCGGCACTGACGAGGGAGGTCGTGGCGAGGCGCGGCCCGTGGCCAGGAGGATGGAGGCGCCGTCGGGGTCCTCGTCCCAGATTCCCTGGCGGGGCGGACTGCTGGACCATGGATTCTCCTCGAGGTGCGCGGGGCGGGCGGTGGGACAGGGGAACGATGGCCGGCGCGGGGGCGCCGGTCGGGGTGAGACGAAGTCTACGCGAAGACGCCGGTGGTCGCCGCCCGGACCCAACCCGCCCACCAGCAAAACTTCAGAATCGACGCGGCTCCGGGTCGATTGCTGAAGACTATCAATCGATCTGTGTGCCGGCGGGCGGTGCACCGAGCGGGCGGCAGGCTCGGGCGCCCCTCCACGATCTACATCGTGCGGTTGAAGTAGATGCTTCCTCCGATGAAAGCTGAGCAGCTGCAGCCACAGGACGATGGCAAGGGCAGGCGTCATCGGCCCTCCGAAGGCCCCCACGGCGCCAACGACAACATTGCCGAAGAACCCGACGACACCGGCGAGGGCCCAGGCCCGTTGCGAGGCGGCCCCTGTCCCGTTCGTCCTCCCGCTTCTCGAGCCCCCGGACGACGAAGGTCTCGTATCCGAACCTCTTGGCAACAAGCAGGGCGACAAGCGCCAGCATTACGGCCGTTCCCCCGCTGGCGGCACCGTAGAGGAAGCCGTTGCGCATCGGGATCGCCAAGGCAGCCACCCATAGGAGGACCACGATGACGGTGCCGGACGTCATGCCTGCGGCGGCGATCCGCCGTGGCCTGGCGTCCTTCAGGCCCGCCCGAGCACTCGGCATCGAGTCGGAGGAGGACGAACCGGCGGCCGCAGCGGAGGAAGGGGTGGGCGTGGGCGGCGTGGGCTCTGACTCAGACATGGAGATCTCCTCAACAGTGGTCTCGAAGTAGCGGGCGATGGCGATAGCCAAGGGAAGGGAGGGGTCGTACTTGCCCTTCTCGATGGAGTTGATGCTCTGTCTGGAGACACCCAGGGCGACTCCGAGCTGGGCCTGGGTGAGACCGCGGGCCTCGCGCAGGCCGCGCACGTCGTTATCCACGGCCCTCACCGCCCGGGGCGCGGCGAGACAACCAGCTCATGCCGCAGCCGCGTTCCGGACGGCGCGCAGTCGCGGGGACAGCCACGCGACACCGATGATGGACACGCTGACCATGGCGGCGCCTATGAGGTGAACGACCAGCAGAAGTGGTCCGGTGGAGAGATGACTGGTCGCCGGGAACACGAAGCCCACCATGATGCCGGTGGGGAGGCAGCAGACGAGACCGGCTTGCTGCCCGCTGAGCTTCTTGAGGAGCTCGGGCGCCTCCTCGGCACGGACCTCGGGCAGATGGCGAGCCGAGTACCGGTAGACGAGCAGGTGAGGGACGATCCCGGCGACGATGCCACAACCACCCCGGCAACGAAGGTGACAGCGGAGGAGGTCGACGACGTGGCGGCCAGGACAGAAGGAGCGGAGACGGCGGAGAGCATGGCGATCATCCCTTGATTAGCCAATCACCCCGAGAGAGGGTGTCATGTTTGCTTGACATGTCCAGTGTGCTTGACAGAGCCGACCATGTCAAGCGTGCTTCACTCGAAGAGTCCGGGCCGCCAGCACTCAGTCAGACGAACTTCGAGAATCGACGCGGCTCCGGGTCGATTCTGAAAGTGTCGATCTGCTGCAGGCGAGCCAGGCGCGCTGCGTTGGCAGCGCGCAGGCCAGCACGGCGCTACCTTCACGCAAACGTTATTGACACAATGTGCAAGAACAAAGGAGTATCGCTTAGCATCCCACCATGGCTGAGCGCACGTACACCATTAATGCACCAATCGATCAAGTTCGATCAATCGTTACCGAGTTCTTCACTCAGGAGGGCTGGACCGTCGCGCCTTCTCCGCCGACACCCTCCAGATCACCCGCGGCAAGAAGGGCATGTCCATCGCCTTCAGCGCCCTCATGGGCAGCAACTTCTATCTTTCGCAGAACCTTCAGTTCGGGACCGGCCCACCTGGCGAGACCCTGGTGCGCTACCTGTCCTCGACAGGGTCGGCCATCATCGGCAGCGCCCTGGGCATGCGCAAAGGCCGTCAAGACGCACGCCGAGTACGCCGGAAGGCTCGCCGACGCCCTGCAGGCCGAGACATCCTCATGCAGCATCCGGTAGCCGCCGGCTCCTGCGCGTCTCCCCTCGTCCCCTATCCACCCACTGCGCCTCCGGTCCTCCACCTGCGGGGGCCACCTGCTGCAGCCCCCTCCCCGATCCGACGTCGGCCCCGTCCACTCCCCACCGGGCACAATCAGGGGCATGGCTCGCACCGGGCCGCAGGGGCCGCACGCAGCCTCAGACCGACCCCATCAGGGCGCTGCTCGCCTCGCCCCCGGACCTGCCGGTCGTCGAGATACTGCCCGAGCTGCGCGAGCGCCTCTCCCCACCCCCTCCGCCTCCGACGACGCAGGCGCCTGCCTGGTCCTCACCGCCCACCCGGCACCGGTAAGACGACGCTCGTCCCACCGCTCCTGGCCGACGTCGCTTACCGACGTCCCTGCCGACGCCCAGGGCGCGCCCAGGAACGCCGGCCGGGCCGCGTCATCGTCACCCAGCCGCGGCGCATCGCCGCCCGCGCGACCGCCCGCCGCCTGGCCGACCTCCTGGGAGAGGAGGTCAGCGGCACCATCGGATACGCGGTGCGCGGGGGCAGCGCGCCAGCCCGGCGACGCGGATCGAGGTCGTCACCGCCGGGCTCCTCCTGCGCCGCCTCCAGCGGGACCCGGAGCTGAGCGGCGTCGACGCCGTCATCCTCGACGGGGTCCACGAGCGCTCCCTGGGACAGCGACCTCCTCCTGGCCCTCCTGGCGGACGCGCGCCGCCTGCGCGAGACCTCACCCTCGTGGCCATGTCCGCCACGCTCGACGCCGACCGCCTGCGCCGCATCCTGGGCGGCTCCTCAGGCGGAGCCTCGGCACGGCTCGTCGGACGGAGCCGCGCCGCTGGTGGAGGTGCCCGGGCGCCTCCACCCCTGAGGGAGGTGTGGGCGCCGCCGGGGCAGCCTGCCGGTCGCCTGGGGGCCGCGCGGGGTGCCGCGGAGTTCCTCAGCCACGTCACCGCCACCGTGGAGCGGGCCCTGGCCGAGCGCTCCCGGTGACGTGCTGGTCTTCCTGCCGGGGCCCGCGAGGTCGACGACGTCGTCTCCCGTCTGCGCGGTGCGGCTCCCGAGGGCGTGGACGTCCTGCCGCTGCACGGTCGCCTGCCCGCGACGCGCTCAGGATGCGGCCCTGGCCCCGAGCCCGGCAGGGGCGGCGGCGCGTCGTGGTGGCCACGAACGTGGCCGAGTCCTCATGACGGTGCCCGGGGTGCGGGTGGTGGTGGACTCCACGCTGGCGCGCGAGCCGCGCCTGGACGTGGCCCGCTCCGCAGGGTGGCCTGGTGACGGTGGGGGTCTCGCGGGCGGCCGGGGTGCAGCGAGCCGGGCGGGCGGGGCGCGAGGGTCCAGCGTCGTCTACCGCTGCTGCTCGCCGACGGACTGGGCACGCTCGCCGCTGGCTCCGACCCGAGATCTCTCGGCCGACCTCATCGGTGCGGCCCTGGGGCTAAGCCGTGTGGGGTGTGCCCGACGGCGCGGGACTGGCCTGGGTCGATGAGCCGCCGGCTGCAGCGCTGGCGGCAGCACAGGAGCGCTGGAGCGCCTGGGCCTGGCTGGCGCCGATGGCGTGACGCCCCTGGGGCGGGCGGTGGCCGGGCTGCCGGCGGGCGTGCGGGAGGCGCGGGCCCCTGCTGGCGACGGCACCGGTGCTGGGGGCGCGGCAGGCGGCGCGGGCGACGGCGCTGCTGACCGCCGACCTGCGCGCACCCGGCGGGGACCTGACAGCCCTGGCCCGACAGGTGCGCAGTGGTGGGGCCGGGTCAGGGGGCGTGGAAGGCGGAGGCACGCCGACTGGAGCAGGCCTGCCGGCGCGCGCCGCCGAGCAGTCGAGGCGCCCCTGAGGCCCCAGGTTCCGCGCGCGGTGGACCACAGGCTCCGGGCATAACAGGGGCGGTCGGTTCGCTGGGCACCGGGCGTGGCCGGGAGGGGCTGGCCGGCCCGGCGACGTCGGCCAGGGACGCTCCGGGGAGCAGCGAGGGCGGCAGGGGCGCAAGACCTGGAGTCGGCGGTGGCACTGGTGGCCGGGACGGCGCAGCCTGCAGTGGATCGCGCGACGTCGGGGGCCCGGCTCCGCAGGCGGGCAGGGAGGCGCACTACGCGAGCGTCGCCGGGACCGGGCTGCGCCTGCCGGCGGGCTCGGCGCTGGCGGGTCCGAGTGGCTGGCGGTGGCGGGCGTGGACCTGACCAGTGGGCGCGGCGACGCACTCATCCGGGCCGCGGCTCCCCTCGATGAGCAGGCGGCCCTGGGGCGGCCGGGGCCTGGCTGGCCGAGGAGGGCGCACCGTCTGGGAGGCGGACGCCTGCGCACGGGCGCCTGCGCCGCCTGGGGCCATCACACTCACCACCACCCAGGGGCCGCCGCCGGGTCCGACAGCGGTGGCGGAGGCCGTCGTCGCGCGGGTGCGCGCCGCTGATGCCGGCCTGGGCGTGCTGCCGTGGGGTGAGGAGGCGCTCGGCCTGCGCGCCCGACGGCCCCTGCTGCACGAGCACCTGGGGGAGCCCTGGCCGGATATGAGCGACGCGGCTCTGGCCGAGCGGGCCGAGGAGTGGCTGGCACCGGCGGTGGCGAGCCTGGTCGGGCAGGCCGGAGGGTCAGGCGGGTCAGGCGGGTCGGGCGGCTCGGCGTCGGGCTCGAGGTCGGCGTTTCAGCCTGGAGCGGCTGGACGTGGCCCAGGCGCTGCGGGCGCTGCTGCCGTGGCCGCAGGCGTCGCGCCTGGAGGAGCTGGTGCCCGAACGCATCGAGGTCCCCTCCGGCTCACAGGTGCGGGTGGACTACACGGCGGCGGTCGGCGGGGCGGCCGGGGCAGCTGGCTCAGTGGGCCCGGCCGAGGCCGAGCAGGCAGGTCGGCCGGTGCTGGCGGTGCGGGTCCAGGAGTGCTTCGGCTGGGCGGCCCGCCGCGGATCGTGGAGGGCCGGGTGGCGGTGCTGCACCTGCTCTCTCCGGCGCGCCGTCCGGTGGCGGTCACCGACGACCTGGCCTCCTTCTGGGAGCAGGGCTGCCCTGCAGGTGCGCGCCGAGATGCGGGGCCGCTACCCCAAGCACGCCTGGCCGGAGGACCCGTGGAACGCACCCGCGACGAGGGGACCGGGCGGCGCCGGTAGGTGGGGCGAAGCTCACCCAGGGCCACCCGGGGGACGGTGGGCGGGCGGTGCGCATCGGGAGACGAGTACCGCGGCGGATGGCGCTACCCGCCCTGTCGGCACCACTGGCACCACCGCCCCCGCCGGACCCCGACGGGCCGCTCACGAACCGCCCGGCCGACTCACCGGCGCGGAGGTAACCGGTCAGTGGCGGGGGCCTCACCAGGTGGAGCGTCCAGGGCGGCTGAAGCGGAAGCCGGTGGGGTTGCGCTCGGTGTCGGGGTCGGCGTCGGGCACGACGTATCCGACGATCTGGAGGTTCAGGTGCCGCGCCGCCCACAGGGTGGCCGTGGTGCGGGTGCGGCCGCGCACCACGGGGAAGCCGGCGATGGTGTCGGGCTGGACGGAGACGACCTCGTGGGAGTGGTAGCGCATGGCGCCGTTGGCGATGTCGCCGAGCCACTCGACCTTGGGCTGGGGGTAGCCGGTCATGTGGGTCGGGACGCGGTAGTCGGTGAGCAGGGCGTCGATCGCCTTGGTGTCAGCGGCGACCATGGCGTCGCACAGGGGCGAGTAGGGGTCAGCGGCCGCACGCGGCGCGATCTCGGAGGCGTGGGGGTGCGGGTGGACCTGAGTGCGGGAACGGGACAGGGTTCGGGATTCGTGGGGACGGCGACTCATAGGCCAGAGTACGGCCCGACATCGAATATGAGAGGGACCAAAGACTCCGGCGGCGGGTCGGGGCGCAGGGCCGCAGCGCGCGGCAACGGGCCGCATGGGGCGGCTACTCCACGAGGGTGGGGACTCTACCGCCCGAAGGTTGTGCGTACTGGACGAGCCCCGACCCCGTGGAGTACACCCGCCCTTCCCCAGTGGCCCCGGCCCTCGTGCGAGTACGGGCGTCTCACGACGTCGAGCAGCCACCGGCCATCAACACGAGGCAGCGCCGCGACCGGCAACGCGAAGGGCCCGCCAGTACAGGGCTCCTGGCTGCTCGGCGGGCCCTCCCGTCAACAGTAGCGCTGGGATTCGAACCCAGGGTGGCTATGAACCACACAGACTTTCGGATCTGCACCTTCGGCCGCTCGGACGCTACCTCGCCCATGAGGTTACACGGACGTTGCCCGCTCCCCAACGCGACGTCCTGCGGTATCGGTCACGACCGACGTCGTGCCCGGCAAGCCAGGGCTCACCGCAGCCCGGCGGGCCCAGCCGGCGGGGCCCGTCAGCGGCGGTCGGCGAAGAGGCGGTCAGGAGATCCTGGGACTCCTGGGCGCGCAGGCCGCGCGCACCTCGACCTGGTGGTTGGCGCGGGTGTCGCGCGACGTCGCGCACCGAGCCGCAGGCCCCGGTCCTCGGCTCCCAGGCCCCCAGGACAAGTCAGGGCCACCGGGCCCAGGACAATGGCGCCGGCGCACATGGTGCACAGCTCGAGCGTGACCACAGGGTGCAGCCGTCCAGGTGGGAGTCGCCCAGGGCGGCGCCGGCGGCGCGCGAGGGCGCGGATCTCGGCGTGCGCCGTCGGGTCGCGCTCGGCCTCGCGGGCGTTGGCGGCCTCGGCGAGGACCGCCCCTCCGGCGAGCACGACGGCGCCCACCGGCACCTCCCCGCCTCACCGGCCGCCCGGGCCGGGCTCCAGGGCGCGCACCATGGCGGCGTCGATGACCGGACTGGTGGCCGGGCTGAGGGTCGGCGATGGCCGTGCCGCCGCCCAGCCCCGGCGACGACCCGCCCGCCCACCGGGCGCGCCGGCGTCGGGCCGGGCTGAGCGGCCTCGGCGGCTGCGCAGAAGAAGGTGAAGACGTCACGAGTTCATTATCTCGTTATGGGCTCCCGACGACATGCCCGGGCTCGGACGGTCAGCCGTCCACCGGTCCCGGCAGCCCGGCGCCGCGCCCGGGCCAGCACCCCAAGCCCCGCCACGATCCGCAAAGACCCCACGAAGAACGGAGCAGGTCGGTGAGCCGGTCCCCGAATCGAGCGATGAGGAGCAGTCCGCGCCAGGCGGTTCCGTTCCGGGAGCCTCCGGCCGGCCCCGTCGTCGGACCGCTTCTCAGTGCTGCGGCTCCCGGCGGGATCCCTCCGGCACCCTGCTCGGCAAGCTGCCCGGCAAGGAGCCCCTCAGCGGTGGTGTTCTTCGTGTCAGCCACCATCATCGCGATCGTCGCCCTGGCCGCGCTCGTGCCCTCCCGACCTTGTCACGAAGCGCCTTCGGGGCGGCCGTGACCTGGACGAGCCGGTGGTTCGGCTCCTTCTACATCCTGCTCATCACGCCGCGCTCGTCTTCATCCTGGGGCTGGCCTTCTCCCGCTTCAGGGCGCATCCGCCTGGGACCCGGACAACTCGACGCCGGACTTCTCCACCTTCGCCTGGACGGCCATGCTCTTCGCCGCCGGCATCGGCACCGGATCCTGTTCTTCGCCGTCGCCGAGCCGGTCGACCAGTTCGTGCACCCGCCCACCGGCGACGCCCGAGACCATCCCCCGGCCGCCCGCGCCCGCGAGGCATCGTCTATCCCTGTTCCACTACGGCATCTCCGGCTGGGGCCTGTACGCCCTCGTGGGCCTGGCCGCAGCCTGCTTCGCCTACCGACGCCGCGACACCTCACGCTGCGCTCCACCCTGCGCCCGCTGCTGGGACGGCACACCGAGGGCGTCATCGGCGACATCGTTGACTGCCGCGGCCCCTGGTCAGCGGGGTCTTCAGCATCTGCAGCCTCGCTGAGGGGTCGGCGTCGTCGGCTGAACGTGGCCCTCAACATCCTGTTCGGGCTGCCGCAGAACTTCCCCACCCAGATCGGGCTGACCGCCTGGCCGTCATCATGGCCACCGTCTCGGCCGTCTCCGGCGTCGACCGGGGCGTGCGCGTCCTGTCCACCATCAACGTGCTGCTGGCCATCGGCCTGGCCCTGTGAGTGCTCATCACCGGTGACGCCGCCTTCCTCATCGACGCGCTCATCGGCTCCATCGGCGACTTCTTCACCCGCTTCCCGCAGGTGACGCTGCGGGGACCTACGCCTACAACCGCCCCGATGACTGGCTCAACGCCTGGACCCTGTTCTTCTGGGCGTGGTGGATCGCCTGGGCGACCTTCGTGGGCATGTTCCTGGCCCGCATCTCACGCGGCCGCACCATCCGCCAGTTCGTGCTCGGCAGCCTCCTGCTGCCCTTCTGCTACATCCTCATGTGGGTGGCGATCTTCGGCAACCACGCCCTGGATCCTGGTCATCCGCGGCAGCGGCGGGTTCCGGGACATCACCCTGGAGCGGCCCGAGCAGGGGCTGTACTGGATCCTGGAGCACCTGCCGGTCAGAAGATCCTCATCGCCCTGGCACTGTTCGTGGGCATCCTCTTCTACGTCACCAGCGCCGACTCCGGCGCCCTGGTGATAGCCAGCCTCTCCAGCCGCATCCGCTCGGCGCGTCAGGGACGCCGCCGCCTGGCTGCCGGATCTTCTGGGCCGCTGACCGGGATTCTCACCATCCGCGATGCTCGTGGCGGCGGCATCCCATTCTCAGCAGGCCACCATCGTCATGGCGCTGCCCTTCTCCGGGGTCCTCATCCTCATCATGTACACCCTGATGGCGCTCCCTGAGCACCGAGGACACCCTACAACCAGGCCTGAGCCGGGCCAGCAGCAACCGGGCCCTGAGCTTCAACGGCTCGGCCGCGGGGCTGGAGCAGACGCCCTGGCGCGAGCGCCTGACGCACACACCCTCAACTCGGTCTCCCCGACGGGGCCGGCAGCGCCATGGGCGGCGCATCGTGCCGGCCCTGGAGGCGGTGGCCACCGAGCTGCCGAGGAGAACGTCTCCGCCGAGGTCTTCGTCGAGGGCCCCGAGGCCCAGGACCCCGACGACGAGCGCACCTTCCTGGGGCGCGCCAGCCTGGTGGTCTCCTCCCACCCGGCCACCGACAGCGGCGAGGAGCAGTCCAGCTCCATCGACTCCTTCCGCTACGTGGTGCGCATGGTGGTCACGCCGGTGCCCGCCTACGGCTTCGCGGTCCACGAGGCCGACGACCTCACAGTGCGCCTCGAGGTGCGCCCGCACAGCGGCGGCCAGGGCTACGACGTCGTCGACTGGAACTCCGACCAGGTGGCCCCGATGTCCTCGACCACTACGAGCGCTGGCTGGAGTACGTGGGCACCTCCGAGGAAGAGCGAGTCCCGGTTCTCCCGCCGGCTCTGAGGCGTACTCCCGCGCCCGCTGTCGGGCCGGCCCCGGGCTCGATTCCTCCCCGCCATCGACCGGTCTACCACGGCCCACCGTCTCCTCACCGCCGTCTCTCAGTGCACCCCCAACACTGACGGGGACATTGCGCGCAGCCGGGGACTCTTTCTTCCGGGCGGGGGCATCCTGCGCGTGCGGGGACGGGATTCCTGTCCCCGACGGCGTCGAACGTCCCCGCCCGGAGTAGACCACACCTGGCCGCGTCGAATGTCCCCGCCGGATGCGGCCGGAGGTGGCCGCCGGTAGCCGGATGCGGCCGCAGGCGGCCGGGGGTCAGTCCGCCTCGACCGTGTAGGGAGGCGAGGCGCTCCCTGGAAGAGCGGGGTCGTAGTGGTTGACGACGCCCTGCCCCTCGTCGAGCGCGGCGATGGTCCGCATGTCGGCGTCGTCGAGCTGGAAGTCGGTGACGTCGAGGTTGGTGACCATGCGCTCGCGGTGGACCGTCTTGGGGATAACGATGATGTCGAGCTGGATGAGATAGCGCAGGGCCACCTGGGCGGCGGTCTTGCCGTGCTTCTCGCCGACGGCGTTGAGCACCGGGTGGGTGAAGATGTTGTTGCGGCCCTGGGCGAGCGGCCCCAGGACTCAGGGCGGTGCCGTACTTGGTGTACCAGGCGCGATTGTCGGCCTGCTGGTTGAAGACGTGGGTCTCCATCTGGTTGACGGCCGGCGGCACCTCGACGTGCTGCGCCAGGGTCCACGAACCGGTCGGGGAAGAAGTTGGAGACGCCGATGGCGCGGACCTTGCCGGCGGCAGGGGCCTTCTCCATGGCGCGGTAGGTGCCGTAGTAGTCGCCGAAGGGCTGGTGGACGAGCAGCGGGTCGATGTAGTCGGTGCCCAGGCGGCGCAGGGAGCCGTCGATGGAGCGCGCGGCGCGCTCCTCCCCGGCGTTGGAGATCCACACCTTGGTGGTCAGGAAAATGTCCTCGCGGGGCAGTCCACTGGCGGCGACGGCCGCGCCCACGCCCTCCTCGTTGCGGTAGGCCTGGGCGGTGTCGACGTGGCGGTAGCCGACCTCGAAGGCCTCGAGCACGGCCCGCTCGGTCTCCTCCGGCGGAGTCAGGAAGACGCCGTAGCCGATCTGCGGGATATCGACGCCATTGTTAAGAGTGATGGTGGGGGCGGAGCCGTTGGCCATGAATTCTCCTTCGATGCGGTCGGTGTCAGCAACCTAGCCCCGCAGGCGGGCGGGATGTCGTCCCTTTCGCGCCGGGCCCAACTGGCGTGCGGGCTGCCCGGCGTGCGCGTGGCGCCCATGCCCAGCCACCGACGGGGACATCCTGCGCGGCCGGGGACTTTTCCTTACGGCCAGGGGCATCTCACGCGTGCGGGGACCGGAATCCTGTCCCCAACGGCGTCGAATGCCCCCGCCGGTGCGGACCGCGCCCGGCCGCGCGGAATGTCCCCGGCCGCACAACGCAGGACGGGGCCTGCGGGCGAACCCGCCACCCGTGAGAGAGACGTTGGGTGCCTGGGAGCAGTTGGGGCGGGGTTGTGCATCGGGAAGCGGCGGCACGCGGTGGCCGAAACGGCCCCTACAGCGGGCCCGGTGTCCAAATCGGACACAAAGAACTTGGCCGGAGTGAAACGGGCGAAACGAAACCGCATGATTCCGCGGTTCTGTTGCAGGCCTGAAGAACACGAAGCGTCCTTTGTATCCGATTTGGACACAACACAGTCAGCACCGCGAGATCTCAGCGGGGACGCCGGCGGCAACTCCGACGCCGGCGACGCATCCAGCCTGTCGGAGCGACGTGACCCCACCGTGGGCGCGCACGAGGCCGGTACGCGTTGCGACGGTGCGAACCGGGCTGCGGCATTAGGCTGTCCCCATGCGCCTCCACGTTGCCGATCACCCCTCATCGACCACAAAGGCTCTCCGTCCTGCGTGACGAGAGGACACCGTCGGCGGTCTTCCGCCAGGTGGTGGACGAGAACCGATCACCCTGCTCGCTACGAGGCCACCCGCGAGGTGCGCACCGAGGAGGTGAGATCCGCACCCCGTGGCGCTGGCCCAGTGCCGCCGCCTGGCCGACCCGCGGCCGATCGTGGTGCCGATCCTGCGCGCGGGCCTGGGGATGCTGGAGGGCATGACCGCCTGCTGCCCACGGCGGAGGTCGGCTTCCTGGGGATGAAGCGCGACGAGGGACACCCTGGAGGTGGAGACCTACGCCAACCGCCTGCCCGATGACCTCTCGGGCCGCCAGTGCTTCGTCGTCGACCCCATGCTCGCCACCGGTCACACCCTCGTGGCCGCCATCGACTACTGCTGGAGCGCGGGGCGCGCGACGTCACCACGCTGTGCCTCATCGCCGCGCCCGAGGGGTCAAGACGCTGGAGGATGCGGTCGGCGAGCGCGCGAACGTCACAGTGGTGACCGCCGGGGTTGACGAGCGCCTCAGCGAGCACGCCTACATCGTGCCCGGTCTCGGGCGACGCCGGGGACCGCCTCTACGGCATCGTCGACTGACCCACCGCCCGACCGGCCGCACTATTTCAACAGCACGGTCAGAGGCTGATGTGCCCATTCTGTGACCTCGAGCCATGGGATTTCGTTGAGGCTCGGGGAGACATGACGACAGGGGCACTCCACCTTCTGCTGGCGACTACGACGCGACAACGGCCCTCAGCAGGTTCGCCTCGCCGCAGGACCTCGAGCGGATTGCCGAAACCCGCCCCGACCTGCACTCGATCCTGGCGACCAACCCGTCGATCCGCCTCGGGTCCGCGAGATACTGGAGCGGTCCGACGACAGCCGTCGTGCGGGAGGTGCTGGACCGCCAGGCCGGTCGTGAGTGCTCAGCCGGCGCGACCAGCACAGTCTCCTGTCCAGGGCGAGATCGGCCCGATGGCTCCGACGATGGCGGTGGGGACAGCTGCTGGGACGATAGGGGTGCCGCCCCAGCAACCGGTTCCCACTAGTTCCGGGTACGCACAGGCCCCTCAGGGATACGGCGGTCACCAGCCGGGGGTGCCCAGTGCGGCACCGCAGGCAGGTTCGCTTCAGGGGCCCTCCCCTCAGGGGTATGGGGCCGTGGAGCCTCAGAGTCCCGCAGGGCCCGCCCCCTGCAGGTCGCTCAGGCGGCGCAGCCTGTCGCGCCGCCGCCAGCCGGCCCAGGGGTATTCAGCGCCCTCGATGCAGGCAGCGGCTCGGCCCTGGACCAGCAGACCGCGATGCCGCCCGGGGTGCCGAGCCGGGTGCCGTCGGAATACGTACTGGGCCGCGGCCAGGCTTATGACTCAGGGCAGGCATCCGGTCCGGGGCAGCCGGTCGCACCGGCCTATGAGACACCAATGTATGCGCCGCCGGCGCAGGCCCCGAAGAAGCGCCGTCTGCTCAAGGTGGTCGCTGTCGTTCTGCCGATCATTCTCGTTCTGGGCGCTGGAGGTGCGGCCGCCTGGTACTTCCTGGGCCGCAGTGAGGGTCTCACCCAGGTTCAGCATACGTGACTCCGTCGAGATACCTGGACCAAAGGTGCGGACAAGGCCTGGAGCATCGACGTCGCATCCTTTGAGGATCCTTTTGTTTTCGGGGATCATCTCCTGACAGTCGACAAGAACACTGGAGAGATCACCGCTTACGGCCCGCTGGGCGATAACATCAAGGAAGCATGGAAGACCACCATTGACGACGATGACTTCACGTCATCATACGATGACTCACTCGCTCTCATGCAATGGGGCAACAACACACTGGTCTACAAGTCCACCCTCATTGACCTGAAAACCGGAAGAGACCTCAAAGGCACCCTGGGGTAGCAGCAACTCCGCATTAATCGTCGGCGATACCGCCATTTTCTGCAAGGAAAGCGACAAGTGTACCGCCTGGGGTGCGGACAGAAACAGAAGTGGTCGCGCACGATCGCCGGGGCGGGAAGACCCTTTGACTCACTGACCACATACGGTACGACCTTTCTGGTCAGAGACAATCAGCGTTATCTGGCACTGTTGAACGCCATCATCGACATCGATAGCGGAGACCCGGTTCCTCGGCGGAGCTCGAGGCCGACTCAGACTTCATAACCTGGTACTTCCAGGACGGTTTGGGGAACTCTGGAGGCGAGAGGACAAATCTGATTCCGATTCGAGGTTCGTCAGCCGACCAGGAGTACAAAGTGACAGTTTATGATTTCAAGGGGAAGAAACAGGGCGGTATCGACAGAACCTGCCTTCAAAGGAGACTGTTGTCGAGGAAGATAAAAAGCTCCTCACAGCCGAGGAGCATCGCACCTACTTCAAGGACCAGGACTTCAGTGACGCCAGCCTGACTGCAAGATCAAACAGCGACGGCTGCGTCACCCGGATCAAGCCCAAGCAAGGCAGTTCCTTCAGTGTTCCGGAGGCGGACACAAACACCATATCCTCCGGGTGCCCGTCTGTGGCGAAGAGCTCTCAAGATGGCAGCATCGTCAAGCTGATGATACTGGGCAAAGGGGACGTCAACCGGATCAGTGCGCTCATGAACGTTAAGACCGGGAAGGAAATTAAGTTCAGCGGAATCGACTTGGAGAATGAGGATACGCTCATCATGGCCAAGCCCGACCTCGTCATCGGCTACAACAAGTTTGACGGCAAGGTCATCGGTTTCAAGCCTGCCTCCCGAACTGCTACGGCAGCAGCTCTGACACGGAGCTCTCGGCGACGTCCTGGGCCGCTTTCTTGGGGCGCCCTCGCCCTCGCAGTTCCACGCCACCCTTGACCAAGAGGCTCCGTACCCGCGTGATGGAGTATCCCGACTGTGTCGAGATCTGCTGAACTGACGCCCCCTTCGCATACTCATCGGCCAGGATCCGGGCGACGCGATTAGAGAGCCAGTCGCTCATCTGCTCATTGGGTTCCAGGTCAGGCAGGGGGTCGATGTCGCCGCCGGCATATCCCCGCTGAGCCTTCCCCTGCGGCGTGATCTCTTCATCCGACTCATTGCCCCACACGGACCAGCCCGGTTGCGCGTAACGGGCGAACATCTCCAGGTACGGACCCGGCGAGCAGGACTCGATGAGGTCGTACTGCTCGTCAGGCTTGCGGCTGTGCTCACGCTTGCGCGTCTCGATCATATTGACCGTTGAGCGCCCCGGCGCCAGCGTTCTCATCGAGCCTTTGACACCGAACAGGATCGGCTCCGTGACATTGCGGAAGTAGAAGCCGACGCCGCGGCCGTCCGGCCCGCCGTCTTTGCGCCGCTTGGCCCAGATGATATTCGAGACGTAGCGGAATCCCCATGCCTGCATGACCTCCAGGCCCTCCGGAAGTAAGGCGTTGGGAACCCACAGGTACAGGTGGGCATTCACTGCGGTCACGTCACCGACCGGGAGCTCCTTGATCTCCTCGAGGGACATCGTCCCGTACCTGCCCAGACGACGGTGCTCGGGAGCGACCTTGCCGGTTCGATTGGTGAACCGCCACGGAGGGTCGGCCAGAACGGTCTGGAATCCTCCTTCCACTGTAGGAAGTGGAGCAATTTCCGCGGAGGATCCCAGAGCCTTGGACACTCCTTAGATGTACCAGAAATAGATCTGGTTTGTCACATGGGTCTTTTGTGTGGATGGGTATCCACGTCATCCAGCCGGACTCCCGGCAGTTCCGCACTGGGGGCCGGCGGGACTGGCGCGGATCGCGCGTTTCCGCGGCGACCTGAGGCGACCGCATCCCAGACGCTGGCGGGGAACATTCCGCGCGGCCGGGTGCGGTCCGCTCCAGCCGGGGACAGCCCGCGCGTTCGGGGACCAGATTCCCGTCCCCGACGGCGTCGAAGGTCCCCGGCCGCGACGACATGTCCCCACCCGCGAGGACACAACACGCCTCAACCGCCGCTCTTGTACCAGGCGACGGCGATTTGGACGCGGTCGCGCAGGTGGAGCTTGGCCAGGATGCGGCTGACGTTGCGGCGCACAGAGGCGGGCTGCAGCACGAGCCGCTCGGCGATCTCCTCGTTCGACATGCCCTCCGCAATGAGTCAGGGCCACCTCGAGACTCCCTGGGCGTGAGCACCCCAAACCTCTCCCGCAGCCCCTCGCGCTGCGCCCCGAGGCAGCACCCGCGGAACCCCACGCGCAATGAGGCTCCTTGGTGACGCGCGGCGTGAGCACGGCGTCGCCCTGCGCCACCGCCCGCACCGCCTGAGCCAGCTGCGCCGCGCGCACATCCTTGAGCAGGAACCCCGATGCCCCCACCTCCAGAGCCCCAAAGGCGTAGTCGTCCTCGTCGTAGGTAGTCAGCACCAGGACCTTTACCGTCGGGAACCGCCGCGCCACCGCTCGGGTCGCACTGATCCCATCCATCCCTGGCATGCGCACATCCATGAGCACGACGTCGGGCAGCCCCGTTGACCGGTTCAGCCGCTCCAGGGCCTCCAGCGCCTCCTGCCCGTCACCGGCCTCCGCCACTACGTGCAGGTCCGGCGCCTTGCGGATCATGAGTGCCAGCCCCAGGCGCGCGTAGCGCTGGTCGTCCACGATCATGACCGATGTCGGCCTCAGCCCCTCCGACTCCACGCCCACGCCTCAGCCCTCACCGCGAGTTCTCGGCACCGTCGCAGCCACCCGCCAGCCGCCGTCGGCCTCCGACCCCCAGTCCAGCGAGCCTCCCGCCGCCTCGATCCGGTCCCGCAGCCGCGGCAGGCCGGTCCCCTCCGCAGCCCCACCACAGCAACCGTTGTCTTCCCCGCCACGGTCACCCGAGGCGCCATCGTTGCGAACCGTCACCGTCACCGCCGACTCACCGTGGTCCCAGGACACCTGCACCTGCGACAGCGCGGGCGCGTGCCGCACTGCGTTGGTGAGCGCCTCCCGGGTGAGCGCGAAGCACAGCTCGGCCTGCCCGGCGTCGTCGGCCCGCTGCCCGGTCTCGGTGAAGACGACCGTGACGCCCAGCGACCGGACCCTGCCGACGACGCTCCTGATCTCATCCAAGACCGGTGCCCGGCATCGTCCCGGTCAGTAAGTCCGCCAGCTCATCCTCGCCCGTCGGCCAGGGCCCTCACCGCCCGGCGCGTCTGCTCCAGGCACTCCCGCGCCACCTCGTTGATGCCGCCGAGCGCCTCATCGATCTCCGGGTCGGCCCCACCAGCCAGCCCCTCGGACAGGGCGATGATCGTGGTCAGGCCGTGCCCCACGAGTCGTGCAGCTCGGCGGCGATACCGGCCCGGCTCACCGCGCGGTCGCGCTCGGCCCGAAGCACCCGGAAGCGCTCCCGCTCGGCTCTGGCCCCGGCTTGCGCCGCCCGCCAGTTCGCAACGCTGCGCGCCAGCATCGCGACGATGACCGTCAGCAGGACGGCGACCACCTGGCTGAGCCACTCCTCCATCAGGACCCGGGCGGGGCCACCAGGACCGCACTGGCCGTCGCCATGAGGCAGGCCGCGCCGATCACCGCGAGGTGCTGCCACAGTGGGAGCCGGCTCACCGCACTCCCCAGCGCGACCAGCACCGGGACGAGGAAGAAGTTGTTGAGCCCCAGCGCCGAAGCCGCCACGTACACGGCACCCTCGACCAGGAAGACCGCCAGCGGGTGCCTGCGTCGTGCAGTGAGGAGTGCCGTCGACCCAACGGCCGCCAGGATGAGAATCGCGAAGCCGATTCTGGTCGGGGCGATCCCGCAACCAGGCCGCCGTCGCCGACGCGGCCGGTCAGCACCGCACTGCCGATCATGTCGCCCTGGTAGGTGGCGCACAGGATGAGGAGCAGCGTGGACAGGATGCCGGGGCCGGCCTGCGCGGGCGCCGGCTGGCGCACCCACTCCCCCAGCGTCCGCCAGTCGACCCGAATCCTCATCACCGACGACGAGCCGCGCTCTGCACCGGACACCAGCGTCCCTCCTCTCCGTCGCGACCGTACCCTACGCCCCGAGATCTGAGCCCCAGAGCGGTTCGCGAGGCCTGGGGACGACCGCGGTTCCCAGGCAACCAGCGGCCTCTGCTCAACCTGCTCGGGCCCATCGTCACTCGGCCGCCAGGATGGCACCGATCGGGGCCCGGGTGGCACCCCGGATCGGAGCGAGTAGCACCGCGACCAGGGCCAGGAAGGACAGGAGGGCCACGAGCAGCACTGGCCCGATGCCGGGGCGCACTACCAGCGGCATCCCCGCTCTGGCGTAGAAGAGGGACTCGCCGGCTGTTGTCACCACTAGCGGTAGGAGCGAGATCAGCAGCGCCGTCCCCACGTACAGCGCCGCCTCGATGACCACCTGCCGGCGCACGCCGCGCACCGTGCTCCCGGCGCAGCGCAGCACCGCGAGCTCACGCTGCCGGGACCGGGAGGACATGCCGACGACGGCCACGGCCCCCAGTAGCGCCTCCACCCCGAGGATCGTCGCCAGCACCAGTGAGTCCACCTGGTTGATGGTTACGTTCAGGTGCGCCGCCTCCACCACTGCCTGCCCCGTGGCGAGACTGGTCGTGAGTGCCGCGGTGAAGGAGATCGCCAGGGCCAGCAGGCCGATGGCACTCGCCGACGACTCGCTGCGCCACAGCGCCGAACGGCGCGCGATGAGCCACGGCCCACCCAGCCGCGCCAGCGGCGCCGACCACAGCCGCAGCAGTCCCGGGATGAGCGCGGGTGCGAGCAGCACCACGAGGACCGCGAGCAGGAGGGACGCCAGGATTGCCTGGCCCCCACCGGTCGGCCATCCGTCGATCTTCTTCCCGGGCGGGGCCAGGAAGGCGACGAGCAGCTGCCCCGCGGATGCGAGCGCCCACAGTCCGGCCAGGATCCGTCGCCCCACACCCATGCGCCGTCGCCCGCCCGGGGCGGCGTCGCGAACCGCCTCCACGGCGGGCGTCCTCACCGCGGCGCGCGCCGGGCCCACGGCCCCCAGGACCGCGACAGCGACCACAACCACCACGGTGAGCAGGAGCGTCGTCGGGGTCTGGGCGACCTCGATGCGCCCCATGCGCGCGGCCGCCAGGCGGGTGAGCACCGAGGCGAAGGGCTGGGCCGCCACCTGCCCCAGCAGAATCCCGGGCACACAGGCCACCAGGCCTAGCACCGCCACGGTGGCGAGGACGGCGGCGAGCACCTGGCGGGGCAGGGCACCGGCCAGTCTCCACAGGGCCCAGCTCGTGCGCAGTGCCTGCACGCAGGACTGCCCGACGACGGCCACCACCGGAACCGTCACCATCGCCGTGTAGAAGGCGACCGAGATACCGGGAACGACGAGCTCGGCCGGGTCCAGGCCCGCCGCCCGCGCCGCGGCGACGACGTCGGGCCGGGTGACGGTCATGCGGTGCACCAGGCAGACATTGATGAGCCCCGCGGCGAGGGCCAGCACCGCCACCGTTCCCGACCAGGCCCGCCACTGGGCGGCCAGGGCGCGCAGCGTGTAGCGGGTCATGCCGCAGCTCCCGTCTGGTTGACGGCGACCAGCAGCTCGTCGGGGGTGGCGCCGCAGCGGTGATCGACGATGCGGCCATCGCGCATGATGAGCACGCTCTCGGCCAGGGCCGCGGCCCCCAGGTCGTGCGTCACGAGGATGACGGCGGCCCCGTCGTCGGCCAGGCGCCGCAGCTCGGCCAGGACGAAGGCGGCCGATCGGGTGTCGAGGGCCCCGGTCGGTTCGTCGGCGAAAACGACCGGTGGGCGGCGGTAGAGGACCCGCCCCAGGGGCGACGCGCTGCTGCTCACCGCCCGAGGCGTGGTCGCGACCGCGTCGGCGCGCGACTCCAGTCCCAGTCCGGCCAGGGACCTCCCGCACCCGTGTCGAGTCAGGGCGCCGGCCAGCCAGGGTGTCGGAGATCGTGATGTTCTCCCGCACCGTCAGGTAGGGCACGGGTTGTAGGCCTGGAAGACGAAGCCCACCCGGTCGCGGTGAGAACTCGGCCACTCGCGCCGCCGAGGGAGCCCGCCGAGGTCGCGCCCCCATGAGCGAGACGCGCCCCGACGTCGCCGGCTCCAGCCCGGCCAGGCACAGCAGCGCCGTCGACTTGCCCGAGCCGCTGGGTCCGACCAGCGCCGTCATCACCCGGCATCATGGCACAGGAGATGCCGTGCAGGGATCTCGATCGGTTCCCCGCCGGGAGTCGGGAAGGACTTGTGCAGATCGCGCGCCTCCACAGCGGCCGGGCCACCTTCTCCCCCGACGCCGACGACGCCTCCCTCCCCATCCGCGCCGCCCAGGCGCCGAGGGCGGTTGTGCGTCCCCGCACTGGTTGAGCCGACCGGTCCGACTGCGTCCGTTCACGTCGAGCTGCCATGGCCCTGCGCCGTCCTCTCCCCTGTGAATCCGCCGGGTATCGCTGGACGCCGTCGGACGTCCGCGGATCAACCTGGGCGGCCGCCTCGGCTCAGGGCCCGCAGACCGCGAACTGTCCACAGATGATGACAACCGGCCCCACGGGCAGCACGGCGGGGGCATTCCGCGCGGCGGGTGCGATCCGCTCAGCCGGGGACAGCCCGCGCGTTCGGGGACGGATTCCCGTCCCCGACGGCGTCGAACGCCCCGCCCGCGACGACATGTCCCCGGCGCACAGGATGTCCCCAGCCGAGCGCATCGCCCACACCCGTGCGCCCCACCCGCCAGCACCAGCACGAAGGGGCCGGTCGCGGTCGGCCTTCGACCAACCACAACCGGCCCCGCGCACGGGACCCTCAACAGGCCCTCAGCCGCAGCCTTCGATGTCAGAACGCCGCGACGACCGCCCCGTCGGGCCAGGTCTTGTTGATGTAGTCACGCAGCTTTCGTCGTCGTTGAGGAGCTTGGCGAGCTTCTTGAGGGTGCTCGTTGTCCTTGTCGTCCTTGCGCACGACGAGGCTGGTTGAGAGTACTCAGGTCCTTGCCGCCCTTCTCCAGGACGAGCGCGTCCTTCTTGGGGTTCAGCCCGGCGTCGATGGCGTAGTTGCCGTTGATGACCGCGGCCTCGGCGTCGGGCATCGACTTGTGAACCTGGGCGCCGTCAGCCGTGGTGAACTTCCAGGCTGCTTGGGGTTGGAGGTCACGTCGGTGTCGCTGGGCAGGCTCGGCGGACTTGTCCAGCTCGATGAGGCCCGGCCTGGGCCAGGAGCGCTGAGGCCACGCGCCGTGTTGGCCGGGTCGTTGTTGAGGACGATCGTGCCGCCCTCCTTGATCTCCTTGACGTCCTTGCTAGCCCTTGGGTGTGAGATGCCCATGGGCTCGATGTGCACGTCGGCGATGGAGACGAAGTCGTAGCCCTTCTCCTTGTTCTGCTGAGCCAGGAAGTTGGGGGTCTGGTAGAGTTGGCGGCCAGCGAGCCCGTCCTCCAGCGAGGAGTTGGGGCGTCTGGTAGTCGTTGATCTCCTTGATGTCCAGCTTGATGCCGGAGCCCTTGGTGAGGGTTGTCCTGGACCCACTTGAGGATCTCGACGTGGGGCTTGGGGGTGGCACCGATGGTGATCGTGGCGGTGTCGCCGTCGACCTTGATGCCCTGGACCTCGCCCTTACCGGACTTGGAGCAGGCGGCCAGGGGTGAGGGGCGGCGGCGGTGGCCAGGCCACCGGCGATGACGGTGCGCCAGGGAGATGACGGAGGACATGGTGGTTTCCTTTCGCGGGGCCGGGCGGCCCCAGTGACGGGAGAGAGGAAAGTCTTGAACAGTGCTAGGGGCCGACGGCGCGGCTGCCGGTTCTGGGGGCTGCGCGCCTACCCGGCTGGTGATCGCCTCAGCGGTGGTTCACCAGCCGGCTGAGCATGTCGCCGACCAGGCGGATGATGCCGACGATGCCGACGATGACGACCACGGTGATGACCATGACGTCCACCTGGTTGCGCTGGTAGCCCGTACTGGATGGCGAGGTCACCCGCCGCCGCCGCCCACGGCGCCGGCCATGGCCGGAGTAGCCCAGGAGGGTGATGATGGTGACGGTGGCCGACTGGATGAGGATCGGCAGGGGCCTCGCGCACGAGGACCCCCAGGTGATCTGCCGCCCGGAGGCCCCCATCATGAGGGCCGCCTCGACCTTGCCGCGGTCGACGTCGTTGATGGCCGTCTCCACCAGGGCGCGCGTAGAAGGGATCGCGCCGATGGTCAGCGGCACGCAGGCCGCCTGCCACCCCAGGGAGGTACCCACGAGCAACCGGGTGAGCGGGATGAGGCCACCATGAGGGATGATGAAGGGCATGGAGCGCCCGATGTTGACGATCTGCGAGCACCAGTACAGGGGCCGGGTTGCGGAACTGGCCCCGCTTGCCGGTGGAGACCAGGGCCAGCCCCAGCAGAAGCCGAGGATGACTGTGATGGCCCCGGAGACGAAGGTCATCGCCAGGGTCTCAACGAGGGCGTAGCCGAACATTTGTTCTGGATGGCCGGGTTGTCGAACCAGGTGCGGCTGCTCGGCACGGCGGCCTGGGTCAGCGGAAGGAGGATCGAGTTCATGAGCGGACCTCCGCAGCAATACCGGCCTTGCGCAGGGTGCTCACGGCCTGTTCGGTGTCGGACGCGGGGACGGTGACGGCCAGGCGCCCGATCTGGGCCTGCCCGATCGTCTCGAAGACGCCGGCGGCGATGTCCCCGCCGAGCTCGGCCACCATGGACGTGAGGGGCGACGGCGGCCGGCTGGCCCGGGTGGGCGGTGATGGAGACGTCGATGACGCTCTCCCCGTGGGCGACGGCGGCCTCGGGCACCTTCGGGAAGGGCACGATCTCGCGCAGAGCCGGGAGTCGACGTCGAGCACGATGTCCTCCAGGCGGCCGCTCTCGACGATCTGCCCGGCCTCGAGCAGGCTGACGGAGTCGCAGACCTGGCGGACCACGCTCATCTCGTGGGTGATGATGATGACGGTCAGGCCCAGGGTGTCGCGGACATTCTTGATGAGGTCGAGGATGGAGCGGGTGGTCTCCGGGTCCAGGGCCGAGGTGGGCTCGTCGCACAGGAGGACGGCCGGGTCGTCGGCCAGCGCCCGGGCGATGCCGACGCGCTGCTTCTGGCCGCCGGAGAGCTGGGAGGGTAGGAGCCGCCGCGGTCGGCCAGGCCCACGAGGTCGAGGCATGCGCCTGACGACCGGGTGGCGCCTCCCGCCGGGGACGCCCGCGAGCGCCAGCGGGTAGGCGATGTTCTGCGCCGTGGTGCGCTGGTCCAGGAGGTTGGCGTGCTGGAAGACCATGCCGATGCGGCGTCGGGCCTCACGCAGCTGACTGGGCGACAGGGCGGTCATGTCCTGGCCGGCGACGCTCACGTGGCCGCTGGTGGGGCGCTCCAGGGAGGTCAGGCAGCGCACGAGCGTGGACTTGCCGGCCCCGGAGGTGCCGACGATGCCGTGGATGGAGCCGGCGGCGACGTCGAGGCTGAGCCCGTCAGGGCGCGCACCTGCTTGCCGCTGCGCGGGCGGTAGACCTTGTGGACGTCGCGCAGGGAGATCGTGGGCTCGCTTGGAGGCCGGGCACGTCACCGATCTTCGGACCGGCGGGACTCGGCGGTCGACTGTTCACTGGTTGTCACGTATTCCTCCATCGTTCCTGGCGGGAGCACCCGCACCATGAAGGGGTTGCTGCAATGTCGTCGAGCCAGGTCTCTCGGTTTGCTCTGGATGGCCACGAGTAACACGCAGCGCCGCCTTGGCGACGCAAGCGAGGCCACCTTCAAGGGACCGAGGTCACGCCCACATCGACAGCGTTCCCGAAGTGCGAGACGAGCCGGGCCGGGCGGGGCGAGCGGTGCGACCAGGTTGCACAGGGGCCCACTGGCCAGCCCGCTTTCGGCCTGAGCCGTTCCGGGCCCCACTGGCCGGCCGGCTCTCGCTCGCACACTGCGCCCCACCCGGCCATCACCCACCGCTCAGCCCGGACCTCAGTCCGCCCGCCACCGGCGCTCCCGCAACATCCTGACTATTCCCAGGTCACGTGTCGGCGCCGCTACTCGCGCCGCACAGGGCAACGTGTTTGGATCTGCTCATGAGTGCGACCTCAGAGCCAACCGCCCCCGACATCCTGGGAGAGCCGTGGGTGGCCCGCCGTATCCCGGTGACCGAGTCACCCACGAAGGCGCCCGGCGCCGACCACGCCGTGCTCGTCTTCCAGCGTGAGGCGGCGGGCCGGGCCAGCCGACCCCGGCACTCGCGCGCGGTCCTCTACCTGCACGGCCGCAGCGACTACTTCTTCCAGACCCACCTGGCCCAGGCCTACCTCGACGCCGGCTTCGAGTTCTACGCGCTGGACCTGCGGGCCTGCGGGCGGGCCGGTGTCGGACACCCCTCCCCGCACGACGTGCGCGACCTGCGCGTCCATGACGAGGAGATCGCCGAGGCCCTGCGCATCATCCGCTCCGAGCACGGGCACGACGTCGTCGTCCTCAACGGGCACTCGACCGGCGGGCTGCAGGCGGTCATCTGGGCGGCCGACCACCCCGGGACCGTGGACGCGCTCGTCCTCAACTCCCCGTGGCTGGACCTGCGCGGGTCGGCACTGGTGCGCTCCTACGGCTCGGCCTTCGTGGACCTCCTCTCGCGACGGGACCCCGAGCGCGTCATCGGTGAGCCGGGCAGCGGCGATGAGGACAACTACGTGGCGGCCCTGCACCGGCGCTGGCGCGGCGAGTGGGACTGGGACCTGGCGCTCAAGCCGGCGCCGTCCTTCCCGGTGCGGGCCGGGTTCCTGGCGGGGATCCGGCGTCTGCAGCGCGAGGTTCACCACGGGCTGGGGATCCGGGTGCCGATCCTCGTGTGCTGCTCAACGGCCAGTGGCGGCGTCAAGGCGAGCCTGGAGGAGGCGCAGCGCTCCGACGTCGTCCTCGACGTGGAGCAGATCATCGACCGCTCCCAGTACCTGGGCGACGACGTGACCGTCCGCCAGATCCCCGAGGGCGTCCACGACCTGGCCCTGTCCGGGCCGCTGGCGCGCGCCGAGTACCTTCAGGCCGTCATGCGCTGGCTGGACAACCGCCTGCACTGAGCCTCAGTCGCGGCGCCTTAGTCGCGGAGCGCGGTGAGCTGCTCGGCGAGCTCGTCGCTGACTCGTTCGACGACCTCGAGGGTGTCGAGGAAGTCGGCCATGGTGCCGTACCAGGGGTCGGGCACGTTGAGGACGCTGCGGGAGGAGCCGCCCGCGGTGACCGCCTCGGCCTGCTGGGCGGAGGCCGGGTCGAGCTCGCGGTACATGCGGATGCGGGCGGGCTCTGCCCCGAGGCCCGCGGCGCGGCGCTGGAGGACGTTCCAGTGGGAGTCGGTCATGGCCAGCAGGAGGTCGGCCTCGGCGATCTCGGCGTCAGTGACGCGGTGGGCGGTGTGGGAGGCGATGGCGATGGCCGTGGCGCGCGAGACGTCGTCGGCGCCGACGCCGTAGCCGGCCTCGGTCAGGACGCGGCGGGCCCGGGAGTCGATGGGGTTGCCGCGCTCCTCGTCGGAGACGCCGGCGGAGGTGACGGTCACGCCGCCCGGCCCGGAGTCGGGGATGCCGGCGGCGGCGAGGCGGTCGCGCAGGACGATCTCGGCCATGGCGGAGCGGCAGATGTTGCCGGTGCACACCATGATGACGCGGTAGGGGCCGGCGCCGCGACGGCCGGGCAGCACGGCGGACGCAGTGGAGGAGGCGGAAGAGGAGGAGGCAGCGGCGGTCGTCTCGGTGCTGGCGTCGGAGGAGCTCACGTCCCGAGCCTTGCGCACGCCGAGGTCGGCTGTCCACTGAGGTCAACTGAGGTGAAGCGTCCGCGCGGTCGTAGGGTAGGTCGCGAGGTCGTGCCCTGAACCCTCGACAGCGCGGCATAAGGCTCGACCGCGACGGCGAGGCCTGCGTGCTAGGGTGTACGGGCGACTGCTCGGCGGGCGGCTCGCGAGCCCCGGCTAGAGCGCGCGGCCGTCGAGGACGTCGGCGACCCAGGAGCGGGCCACGACGAAGTCCTTGTCGCTGGTGCCGGCCAGGACCGCCGTCGGGCGGGCGTCCAGCCGCGGGTAGGAGCCCAGGAACCGCACCACCGGGCGGGTGCGGTGCAGCCCGATGAGGGGCGGCCTGGACCCGCTCCTCACGCACGTGCCCCTCGACGTCGATGGAAGCGGTAGCGCCCCAGGGAGTCGCCCACGGGCCGGGACTCGATGCGCGAGAGATTGACGCCGCGGGCGCTGAACTGCTCGAGCATGTCCAGCAGGGCGCCGGAGCGGTCGTGCGGGAGGTGGACGAGCAGGGTGGTCTTGTCGGCGCCGGTGGGCTCGCCGACGCGGCCGGGCCGGGTCACCTTGACGAAGCGGGTGACGGCGTCGGGGTTGTCCGCCACGCCCCCGGCGATGACCTCAGCCCGTACTGCTGGCGGCCAGCGGGTTGCATGGGACGGCCTGGAAGCCGGTGTCCCCCTCGGTGGTGGCCAGCGCGCGGGCGGGCGCCGAGGTGGAGGTCCCGGCGACGTACACGGCCTCGGGGAGGTTCTGGTGGACCCAGCCGCGGCACTGGGCCCAGGCGTGCGGGTGGGTGGAGATGGCGCGCACGTCCTCCAGGCGGGTGCCGGGGCGGCCCGGCCAGGACGAAGGTGATCGGCACGGCCATCTCGGCGGCGATGACCAGGGGCGTGGAGGCCACGAGGTTGTCCAGCGTGGCGTTGACCCCGCCCTCGACGGAGTTCTCAATGGGCACGACGGCGGCCTCCACCGTGCGCTCGCGCAGGTGGTCCAGGGCGGTGGGCACGTCCGGGCGGGGTCGAGCTCGACGTCGGCGGGGGCGACCTGGCGCAGCGCCATCTCGGTGAAGGTGCCGGCCGGCCCCAGGAAGGACCAGAGCGGAGCAGGAGCAGTCATGGGCACAGGGTAGCCAGTCCGGGCGGTCGGGCCGGGTGCGCTGCTCCGTGCCAGGGGCTCACCGGCGGGTCGGTCCCTCCGCTGGCCTGGTCGGAGGGAACAGCCCAGGCCCTGGCCAGAGCCGGCCTCCCCGACTCCCCCGCGTCGTCGGGACCCCGCACCTCCGCGGAGCGCGGGCCTGGCACTGGGAGCCATGAGTGTCTTCCGCAAGCACGACGACGGCCCGGTCTCCCACCACCCTGGAGGCGCAGGGGCCTGGCCTGGCTCGCCGAGGCGATGGCCGACGGCGGGGCGCACGTGGTGCCAGTGACCAGCGGCCCGGGCTGGCTGGAGGAACCGCGGCTGACGACGACCGGCGTGACGCCGGCCGGGGCGGAGGCCTTCGGTCGGGCGCTGGCCGTCACCCACGCCGCGGGCGCCCCGGCCTTCAGGGGCGGCGCCTCCCGGCTGGGACGGCCGGGCGCAGATGGGCCGCTCGGACATCCGGCTGCGGCCGCACGCCGTCGAGGAGGGCGAGCCGCGCCGCTGGGGCGAGTTCTACGCCGAGGACCGGATCCTGCCCACCTGCAGCCCAGTCGGGACAACGGCTCGATCAGCGCCGGCGGGGCCCGCGTCGTCGAGCGGCTGTGCGAGCGTCTGCGCGACGGCGACTTCGACACCGACCAGCCGGCCCTGGTGCGCGCCAGCGCCCGCGAGCGCGGCGCGCGGGTCGCGGTGGCCCGCACGCACGAGGGACCTGTGGTGCGGCAATGTCCTGTGGACCCCGGCCGATGAGGCCGCCCAGTGGAGCGCCGCCGCGGGCCAGGGCTCGGGCCGCAGGAGCCCGCCCCGGGGCAGACACCCGTGAGGCGGGCCCGAGCCGGCGGGCCGACGGTGGTCGGCGTGCTCATTGACCCGATGGCGCAGGGCGCGCACGCCGAGACCGACCTGGCGGCCCTGGGCGTGTTCGGGCAGCGCTACCTGGATCGCATCTACGCGGCCTACCACGAGGTCTCGCCGCTGGCGGAGGGCTGGCGCGAGCGGGTGGGCCTGCACTCCTGGCACATCCTCATGATTCACGCCTTCCTCTTCGGCGGGGGCTATGGCGGGGAGGCGGTCTCCGTGGCCCGCCAGTACCTGTGAGCGGCCCGGCCCCGTAGGCTGGTCGGGTGAGATCTCGACGACGTCAACAGCGCCTGGTGCGCGGGGTCGTATACGTCCTCGTGCTGCTGGTGGTCATCGGCATGATCCTGGCGGTGGTGGGGCCGGCCCTCGCCACCGCGGCTCCGACGGCGCCGGAATCCGAGCCAGCTCCGGCGTCCCAGGAGGTCTCCCGGGCGGCGTCGGCGCCGGCCTCCGATGCCGCCTCGGCCTCGCACTCGTCTTCGCGGCCGGCGCCGGTGGTCGTCCTGGCGACGAACAATCTCACCTGGGCGGACCTGCAAGAACAGGGCCTCCCGCGAAGGCGCCGGTGAGGGACTCCGGCTCTTCCGGCGTCGGCTCGGCGGCCGACCGCCTGCTGGCCTTCGCCCGGCGGGGCGAGCCGATGAACCTGTCCGTGCGCACTCCCGGCGGACCGCACCTGCCCGGCCGATGCCTGGCTCACCCTGGGCCGGGGCAAGCGCGCGAGCGCCATCGAGGCGGCCGCTTCCTGCGCCGGCCCCACCGCCGCGATCCCTCGCAGCACCCCCTGGTCAGGGGCGCTCGGGCAGGACGTCTCGATCCAGGGCCGTCGGCCCCGGAACGCAGCTGGCCACGGGCGCACCGGGGGGCTCAGCGATCAGGCCCGCCCCTGGCGCCGTCGGTGGCCGACGCCCTGGCCGCCGACGCGGACCTCACCATCATCGACACCGCGAGCGCCGCCTCCACCGACGCCGAGCGGATCTCCGCCCTCGACGAGGGCCCTGCGCACGGTCCAGGAGCAGTCGCGCCCCAGCACCTGACTCATCGTCGCCTCCATGGCCGACGACGAGGGCCCCCGGCCCCCAGATGGCGGTCCTGCCCGCGGGCACGAGCAGCGCGCGCGGCACCTCCGACGGGTCTTGTCGTCGGCGACTCCACGCACCAGCCGGGCCTGGGCCCAGCTGACCGACCTCACCCCGACTCTCGTCTCCGCCCTGGCCGGGCCGCCGAGACCCGGCCTTCGACGGCCAGCGCTCACGCTGCCCGAGACCGGCCGCGCGGGCGTGGCAACGACCGACACTAGCACCGCCACCGGGGACGCCCGCATCTCGCGGCTCGCCGACGACGCCCTGCACGCCCGCGCCTCTCAGGCCACGGTCATGCCGGGCCGGCGCCCCTGCTCATGGGCCTGGCCGTGGCGCTCCTGGTCTGGGCGGCCGTCGCGCTGCGCGCCCCGAAGGCGAGCCGGCGCGAGGCCCTCCGCCGCCGGGTCACCCGTGGGTGGCCGTCTGCCTCAGCGCGCCTGCCGACGGCGTTGCTGCTGGTCAATGCCGCCCCGTGGTGGCGCGTGGGGGCCCGGCCGGTTCTCCCTCGGGGTGGGCCTCACTCGTCGCCGTGGTCGCGACCGCGCTGGTCGCGGCCGGGATCGTGGGACTGGCCGCCGGGATCGTGGCGCTGGCGCGGCGGCACCGGCAGCCCCGCTCCGCCGCCTCACCGAGTCCGTCGCCCTCAGCGGGCTCGGCGCCACGGCCGCCGCTGAGCCGGCCGGATCCCCCGACACCCCTCCGCCCGAGGGAGGCCGCGCCGAGCCGCCACCGGACGAAGGCCGGCAGCTCCCGCACGCCCTGTCGTTGTCTCCGCCCCGCAACGGGGCGAGCCTGACAGCGCTGCTGGTTGCGGCGGCGATCCCGCTGGCCTGGCTGGTCGACGCCGCCGCGGGCGCACCCCTGGCCTTCAACAACCCGCTGGGCATGAACGCGGTGGTGGCGGGCCGTTTCTACGGGGTGTCGAATACGGCTTTCGCGCTGGTGGCCGGCGCGCTCGTCGTCGTCATCGCCGGCGTCTGGGAAGTTCTGGGCGGCGGCCGGCGGAGCGCGCTGCTGGTGACAGCCCTGCTGGGCGGGGCGGCGCTGCTCGTCGATGGGGCCCCGCAGCTGGGCGCGGACGTGGGCGGTGCCCTGACGCTGGTGCCGACGCTGGCCTTCCTCGCCGCGGGCCTGGCGGGTCTGCACCTGAGCTGGCGGCGCTGGCTGGCCATCGGGGCCGCAACGGTCCTGGTGGTGGGCGGCTTCGCCGTCGTCGACCTCCTCCGGCCCGGTGGGCCCACGCACCTGGGGCGCTTCGCCCGTCAGGTGGCCGACGGCTCGGCCGCCGGCGTGCTGGGGCGCAAGGCGTACGCACTGGTCGGCCCCTTCATCACGAGGCCGCTCACGGCGATCGCCCTGGCCTGCGCCGCGGCCCATCGTGGCTGCGGCCCTGTGGTGGGGGCGCCGGCAGGTGCGGGCCTGGCGCTCCGGCACGAGCCCCTACGCCTGGCTCGCCCCCGCCGCCCACGGGGACAATCCACGCATGGAGGGACAGGAATCCGGTCCCCCAACGCGTGGAATGTCCCCCTCCGGGCGATGGGTGACGACGGCGCTGAAGTCCTTGGGGGTGCTGACGCTCGTGGCCGTCCTGGTCAACGACTCCGGCGTCACGATGGCCGGCTTCATCCTGGCGTCCGCCGCCCCCGCCCTGCTGGCGCTGACGCTGGCCGGGAGAGAGTCGGCGCGCTAGCGCTCGGCCGTCTCCGGTGCAGCCGCCTGCGGGTCCTCACCGTGGTGCGGCTTCTCCGCGACCTCGACGCCGTCGTCGGCCTTGGGCGGCTGCGGCACGGCGCGGTAGGCGAAGAAGTGGTCCTGCTCGGCGGCCGCCCTCTCGAAGGAGGCGCGCGGCACACGATGGCGGCGCAGCTTGCGCCGGGTCACGGCCCGCAGGACGTCCTTGTACTGGGAGGCGCGGTGCATCGTTCCGGCCCGGTCGTTACCGGTGACGCGGTGGGTGATGTCGCAGGGGACCTCGATGACGGCGAGCCCGGCCACGAGGACGTCGATGGTCAGGCCGACCTCCACCCCCCAGCCGTCGGCCAGGGGCACCGCCTTCTCATAGGCCTCGCGGCTCAGACATCGCTGACCGGACAGCGGCGCCACGGGAAGCCACCGAGTGGACAGCGAGATGGCCCGCCTGGCGGCGCGCACGACCCGACCACGGCCGCCTGCCCCGGACTGCTTGGGGAGGGCACCGCGATGGACATGTCGGCCACGCCGTCGACGACCGGGAGCACCAGACTCGGCAGGAGGGCGGCCGGGTCCCCCAGGTCGGCGTCGATGAACAGCAGCAGCCGGGCGGGACCGTCGGAGTAGTCGCGCATGGCGACGACGAGGCCCCGGTCTCCATGGCGGAGGCCTTCCCGCGTGAGACGGAGTGGCGGACGGTCACGGCGCCGGCGGCGCGGGCGTGGTCCTGTGTTCCATCAGTCGAGCCGTCGTCGACGACAATGACGAGGTCCACTCGCGGGATGGAGCGGCAGGCCCGGACAGTGGTGGCGATGCGCTCAGCCTCATCCTTGGCAGGGATGACCACGGCAACGCGCTGGTCGGGCCGCTTGGTGGAACTCACTCCCCCAGGGTATCCAGACTCCCGGCCTCCAGCCGATACCTGAGCGCCTCGTTATCGCGCGCCTTTTTGTGAGGCCCGTCAAGTTCTGTGATCTCGTGCCATGCGGCGCGGAATCCTCAGGATCCACGCGCAGCGCAGGCACGCCCGCCGACCCCCGCGCACGTCGCGCCGACCGCTGCGACACGCCGATGCACCACGAGGAGGGCACCCCTCGCCACTTTCAGACTTTCCTGGGCGATCTTGTGTCAAACCTTCAGCATGGGACCACGGTCCCCGGAGAAACTGAGAAATCTTGCAGCAATGAATCAGGTTCCCTCGTTCGGGAGCTGAAGTCACCTGTTTCGGGCATGTCACACCCGGTTTCGTGGCACAGTGGAGACAAGGGCCGTCAACGGGCCGGGTTCCGCCGGCGCATTTCGCGTCCTTCCGTGTGCCGGGGCGACTCCCCTGCCGCCCCGGCACGCCTTGGCCCTCACCGCCCACACACCCTTCATGCAGATCAGTGCAAGGCGCTTGCGAGCAGATCGAGCCCCACGCTGCCCAGGTCGATGCCCCGGTTGTGGAAGGCGCGCAGGTCCAGCTCACCGCCCTCGGTGCGGGCCTGCGCCTGGGCACTGCGCCGACCGGCCTGCCAGACCCGCTCCCCACCGCGTAGGCCAGCGGCTGGGCCAGCCACCCCAGGTGCCGGGAGACCTCGAGCGCAGGCGCCCCTCAGGAGATCACGGTGTGGTGGCGCAGCACGGCGGTGACGGTCGCCCGGTTCCACTCGCGGCAGGCTCCGGGAGGCAGGCGACGTCGTCGGGCACGGGGAGCCGGGAGTGGACGCCCAGGTCCACGAGGACCCGGGCCAGAGCGCCAGCGGCGTGCCGCCAGGCAGCCGAAAACGGTCCTCGGGCGTAGGGCATGAGCCCGAGCTCGTCGGCGAGGGACTCGGCGTACAGGCCCCAGCCCTCATCGCAGCCGGGCACGGAGCCCAGGTAGCGCTGCCAGGCGGTCAGGCGCGTACTGGTGGCGTGCGCGCCGACGTGGACGTGGTGGCCCGGAACCGACTCGTGCAGGACCGTGGTGCGCTCCATCACGGCACACCAGCTGCTCGCCGTCGGCCAGGGGCGCATGACGACGCCGGGCCGGCGCTCCCCGCCGGTACCGCGCGGCTCCTCGTACTGGACTGGCGCCGTCGCCGGGCTCCCCGAGGCGCACCCGGGGCGGCCCAGGCCGTCGGGCGGGTCGAGATCCGGCCGACGACGGCGTCCCAGGCCCCGTCGGCGACTTCCTGCGCCCAGGTCGTGTAGTCCTCCGCGCGCAGGGCGCGGGTCGGGTCGGCGCGCAGGTGCCGGTTGAGGCTGCTGGCATCGGCGCCGGGGCCCAGGACGTCGACGGCGATGGCGTCCTGCTCGGCGATGACCCTCCCCAGTCTCTTCGGTGGCCCAGGCGTAAGTCTCCTCAGGGGTCACTCAGGTGCCCAGGACGCGGCGCATCCACAGGGCGTGGCGCTGCGGGCCGACCCCCTCGGCCTGGGGGCGCCCGCGGCGGACGTCGTGCGCAGGTGCGAGGCGAAGTCCAGCGCGGCGCGGCGGGCGACGATGTCCCGCCTCCTGGAGCTGGACGTGCAGGGGTGGCCGGCAGGGTCCTCGGGCAGTCCCAGGGTCCGGCGTCGGGCGAGGTCGCGCCTGCCCGGCGACGACGTCGACCTGACTGAGCAGGGGCGATCGCACCGGCCTCGGCGAGGCGGCCAGGGAGGCGGCCAGCCCCTCCAGGAGCGGTGGGCAGCGCCTCCGAGGCGGGTGCAGTGCAGGTTCCAGGCGTCCTCCCACTGGCCTCGGCCTCGGCGAGGTCCGCCTCCTCGGAGCCGGCACGGTCAGGGGCCTCAGGGGGCCGGCTGCAGGCTGGCGGGCGATCTGCTGGAACGGGCGAGGAGGAAAACCGAGGGTTTCCGCCCTCCTCCCGGCGGAGATGAACTGGATGGAGGTCTCCAGACGCTCCAGGAGGTGGCGGCGCAGGAGCTCGTCGGAGCCGGTCGAGTGGTCGACGGCGGCCACGCGGTGACGCAGGAGCGCTCGGCACTGAGACGCTCGGACCAGCCCCGCGGGCGAGTGGTCGGGCAGGATGGCCCCGCCGGGCAGGCCGGTGCGGGGCGGCCGCCTCGGGGTCGTGGGCGCACAGAAGCTGAAGGCGTACTCGTCGGCAAGGTCGCGCAGGACGACGCCGGCCGCCGCGGTCTCCGGAAGGCGAGCGGACCGAGGGCGGGTGGCGGACTGGGCGGAGGTGTGAGCGGCGGGCGCCGCGGAGGCGGCTGCCTCGACCTCCACGCACGCTCAAGGGGGACGCCGGCCGTGCGGACGGCCCGCCAGGTTCCTGAGCTCCCGGGTGCTGCGGATGAACCGGCGGCCGCTCGGGCGGCCCGGTGCTCACCGGGCTGGTGGCGGGGCAGGTGCGACGTCCGCCGTGTCGGCGGGGGCGTCCTGCGGATGGGGAGCCGGTCGCAGATGCAGCGGGTCCGGTTGGAGAGTGCTTCGAGGTGATCGGTCATAACAAGCAGGCCTTTCGCTTCACTCGCCGCATGGCGGGCGGGCCCGGCGGCGACATTGCCGTCTCACCAGGGTGCCAGGAAGCGGAACAAAGGTCCATAGGCGTCGCAGATATGACGGCGAAGAAGACTGGATGAATTGGTGGGCGTCTGCCTCGTGCGAGGGCGGTGGGCGCGGACTGGGAACTGGTGCTGGTCCAGCCCGGGGGCGCGTGACTCAGCGACGAGTCCCGGGCGGGACCTCGGTAGCGGACTGCGAGGGGAGTCGGCCCACCTCTGCCGGGCACGGACGCCCGAGGGTGGGGGCCGGCGATCAGCGGGTGGCTACCGGATAGCGGTCGAGGGGCATCGATGGCGGCCGGCCGATGAGCAGGAGCGCAGCAGGCTGACACGCATAGCCGTCGACCGCGGCGCGGAGCCGCAAACAGTACCGGTCATCAGTGCTCCTCTCATCCTGGACAGGGCGGGACGCCCCGGCGCGGGCGCTCGTCGAGCCGTTGTTGTGCTGTGATGGACGTGACACGATTCAAGGACGCTGAGCCGGCGGTGTCAGGATCTGCGGCCACGGTTCACCCATACCGATATTCGCACAGGTCAGAGGCATCTTGACGATCGTCATGCATCGCTGCGCTGCCGCCATTGGGAGCGCTCACAGGGCGAGCGCCGCGCCGTCGTCGATCCGTACCCTCGGCCGGACCGACCGCATGGTGGTCACTCGTCATTGACAGCACGTGCCAGGTGTGCGCAACGCAGCCACGCCCCGTCCTCCCCCAGCGCTTTCAGGCCTGCCGCCAATGCTGGGGGGACATTCCGCGCGGCCAGGTGCGTGTCCTTCCGGGCGGGGGCATTCGACGCCGTCGGGGACAGCAAACCCGTCCCCCAACGCGCAACACGTCCCCAGCCGGAAGAAAGTGTCCCCGCACGCGCAGGACGTCCCCACATGCCAGCGAGCTCTCGGAGACACGGCGTACGTTGGTCGTACCCAATGCCGCGCGCCTTCCGCTGAGTCGGGGGCACCGGTGCCCGCGGATGGCGACCGACAGCACCACCACCGCCGACACCACCTTCGTCCGCGCAGCCTTGCGCACCATCGTCACGATTGGAGACAGCTGATGACCGCTAAGAAGGCCCTCAAGAAGACGGGCGACCGCACTCTCATCATCTACGCCCACCCCTACGACGGCTCCTTCAACCACGCCGTGCTCGAGGCCGCCACCTCCGCCCTGGACAAGGCGGGCCGGCCCTACGACGTCGTCGACCTCTACGCCGACGGCTTCGACCCGCGCATGCCCGCTGAGGAGCTGGCCCTGTTCACGGAGGGCGGCACGCTGGATCCGCTGGTGAGCCACTACCAGAAGCTCATCGAGGGGCCTCGCGCATCATTGTCATCTGCCCGATCTGGTGGAGCGAGGTGCCCTCCATCGTCAAGGGCTTCGTCGACAAGGTCATGAAGCAGAACTGGGCCTACCACCCGACGGCCTCCGGGGTGAAGGGGCACCTCACCCACATCCAGCAGGTGCTGGTGCTCACCACCTCAACCGCCCCGACCTGGTTCCTGCGCCGGTTCTGCGGCAACTACGTCGGCTCGGTGTTCCTGGGAGCCGTCCTCAAGCAGGTGGGCATGGGCGGGCGGGTCTGGGTCAACTTCGGCAAGGTCGGGCAAGACCGGCCGACGCCAGCACAGAAGCACCTCAAGCGCGTGGCCCGCCTCGCGGTGAAGTGACGCATGAGCCCCGCGTGACGACCGCGGCGCGCAAGCCGAGCTGAACTCGGGACGAGACAGGTCCGAACACTGGCGAGATCCTGGCCATCACCCATTCAGCACTTCTGACGCAGGTGGTGCCGGAGGCACCTGAGGGAGCTGGTTGAGGCGGCCAGCGCGCCGACTCGCTCGGCATCCTGGCCCGTATGCAGGCCATGGGCGAAGCGCTGTCACGCACCTGGGTCGCTCCGCCTGCCTGGATCTCGCTGACCACCCGGTCGACACGGTCCGGGGCTGGGCGGTCTTCGCCCTGGTCTCTCCGGAGAAGGACACCGACGTCGACACGCTGTTGGCCCTGGCGCGACCAGCCGCGGACGACCCGCACTTCGGAGTGCGCGAGTGGGCATGGATGGCAGTGCGTCCGCACCTGGTGCCCCGGCTCGACGAGGGCGATCCGCGCGCTGCGGCCATGGACCTGGAACCCTCGGAGCGCATTCGGCGCTTCGCCAGCTGAGTCGCTGCGTCCGCGCGGCGTGTGGGCGCGGCACATTCCCGCGCTCAAGAAGGGCCGAGCGGGGCCTTCCGCTGCTCGAGCCGCTGCGTACCGACTCCTCCCGCTACGTGCAGGACTCCGTGGCGAACTGGATCAACGACGCCGCCAAGACCCAGCCAGCCTGGGCTGTGGGGCTCTGCGAGCGCTGGCAGAGGAGGTCGCCCACCCCGGCCACTGAACGGATCATCAAGCGAGCACTGCGCTCGATCCGGTGATGGTGTCGGCCAGGTGGTTCGAACCCGGACAGGCTGTCCTCTCGGGTAGTCACGTGCCCCTCGACGGGGGACATTCCGCGCGGCCGGGTGCGCGTCCTTCCGGTACGGGGCATTCGACGCCGTCGGGGACAGCAAACCCGTCCCCGAACGCGCGAGACGCCCCGAGCCGGAAGAAAGTCCCCGCACGCCGCAGGATGTCCCCGGCCGTGAGGGGCGCGGGTTCAGCGAGCTCTCACGTCAGCGCGACGTCAAGGCACGGCATACTTCGGTCGTGCCTGATACCGCTCGCCTCCCCATTGAGTCGATGGCGCCTGCTCCCCGCCGCCTGGTCCAGTTCGCCCTCCTGGAGCTGGCCTGCTGCGCCTTCGCCATCGCCATCTTCGTCGGGCTCGCGGTCAGCGCCCTGATCTGGAGCTACACGAATCCGCCGATCGCCCGCTATGACGCCCTCCTGATCTACGTCGTCGTCGTGCAGATCGCCTTCGTCGCCCTGAAGCAGGAGACCTGGCGCGAGCTCGGCGTCATCTGCGCCTTCCACCTCATCGGGCTGGCGCTGGAGGTGTTCAAGGTCCACACCGGTTCCTGGGCCTATCCGGACGCGGGGGTGGTGCGCGTCGGCGGGGTGCCGGTCTTCTCCGGATTCATGTACGCCTCCGTCGGCTCCTACATCTGCCAGGCCTTCCGGCGCCTCGACCTGCACGTGGGCGGCTTTCGGTGGTGGCCGGTGAGTCTGCTGGCCGTGGCCGCCTACCTCAACTTCTTCACCCACCACGTCATCGTCGACCTGCGCTGGGTGATCGCGGCCGGTTTCCTCATCGCCCTGTGGGGAAGCGCCGTCCACTTCACTGTCGGCGGGGACCGCTACTGGATGCCGACGACGGTGGCCTTCATCCCTCATCAGACTCCTCTGGCTGGCGGAGAACCTGGCCACGGCGCTGAGCGCCCTGGCGCTACCCTGACCAGGCCGACGCGCTGGCACCTGGTGCACGCCGGCAAGTTCGGCAGCTGGGCGCTGCTCATCTCGCTCAGCTTCGTGCTCGTCGCCGCCGTCAAGGCCAAGGAGGGCACCCTCTACGGACGCGGCCTGCCGCGCGTGACGCCGGCGCCTGCGCATCGCCGAGACCTGAGCAACGCCGAGCCGGGCGTTCTTCGCGGTGCCCAACAGAAGTTCCGTAGGGCTGCGAGAAGAGTGCCCGGTTCGGCGAGGAAGGGTCAGAGGTTGACCTGGCGGGAGATGATGCCGGCCTTGGCGCGAGCGGACCCTCAGGGGCTCAAGGGGGCTGGTGTCGGCCAGTGCGGCGCTCAGGCGCTCACCCATGGCCTGCAGCGGCTTGGTGAGCTCCTCGGCCTCCCGTGCCGGGGACCAGCCTCACACCGGGACGGCGGGCCGTTGGCCCGGAAGGCGCCGACGAAGCGCGCCCCTCCTCCAGGTCGGACTCGCGCGCGGCGTAGATGCGGGCGAAGGCGTTGAAGAACTCGTCCTCGTCCTCCCCACGCGCCCAGCGCACGAACTCCTTGGCGCCCAGTCGGCACCAGTAGGCGTGCTCGACGCCGGGCACGGGCCGGGTCAGGGGCGATCTCCTCCTTGGCGCGCTCGATGGCCTCCTCAATGACCTGGCGGGCCTGCGCGTCACCGGCACCGGCCTGCGGGTCGATCCAGAAGTCGAAGGTCTCGCGCACGGAGACGAGCCCGGCGGCTCAGCTGGTGTCGAGGATGTCCTGAAGGCGCGGGACCCGGGCTCGGGCAGGCCGTCGGTGCGCAGGGCCTGCCCTCGGGCAGCTCGAGGGTGCCAGGACGGCGGCGGCGACGTCGCGGGAGGCGTCCCCGGAGTGCATGGAGGTCTGCATGGCCACGAGGACCTCGCCGTCGGAGCGCTTTGAGCCCTGGACGAACTCGGGCAGGGAGCGTGACGAGCTGGATCTGATGCCCGCCGTACTCCTTGGTCAGGCGCACGGTGGCCGTGGCGGCCGGGATGATCTGGGCCATCGCCACGAGGGTCCTCCTCGCCCGGAGAGCGGCGAAGGGCGGGCGACGAACTCGATGCTCTGCTTGCGGGGCTTGGCCGACGTGGCGGCCGGACGGCGCCCGTGGCGCTTCTTCTTCGACATGTCCGTCAGCCTACCGGCCGCATCGGCACCTCCCAGGCCGAGGGACGGCCCGTCGGCGCCCCATGGCGCGCCTCACGACCGCCGGTGGCTGCTCATCCCGTCGAGAGCCGACGACGGGCCATCAGACAACTGAGGCACTCCCCGGCTCAGAAGCTCGAGGAGGGCCCGCCCGAGAAGCCGCCGCCACTGTAGCCGCCGGAGAGCCGCCTCCCGAGAATCCGCCACTCGTGAAGGTTGACGCCGAGCTCGCTAGCCCGTCACCAGGGACGAGACCAGGGGCGAAGGAACGGAAAAGCCACATTGCCGAAGTTTACCGAGGTGGCGATCGCCGGCGACGCCGAGTTGACGCGGATCGTGGCATGGGGTCGACTTGCCCTGCAGCTACCGCCCAGGGACCAGGAGCCGCGCTAGGCCGCGTACTGACCGGAGCCGCGGTAGCTGTCGAAACGGCGACGGCGCTCATCGGCGTACCGCGAGGTGTCGACGTCGATGGCGATAGTGGGCAGCGCGGGCCATCGGCCTCCCCATGGGTGGCGTCGGCGATCCGGTCGAGCTCGTCGAGAGCCTGAGACGGCTGGAGCCTACCCGCCGAGAGGTCCATGGTCATGTGGTAGAGGCGCTCATGAAACCAGCGAACCTTCTCCCGCGTGCCCGTCGTGTTGACCGGCAGCCTCCCGGAGGTCGATCTGCTGGCATGGCGGTGAGCGCCTGGAGATCCTCAAGGACCGGGCCCTGCTCGTTGTACCAGGCCTGCTCCCAGCCGCGGTCCTGATTGAGGAAGGTCGCGGTGTTGGCGACGACGTCGTCGAGCGTGTCCAGCGCGGCCGAACGTCTTCGCAGGTCGGTCGCCTCTGGAGCATGGAGAGCCGACCACTGGCCCTGGGGCTGCCGAAGTTCTGCCAGTGACCGGGCCCAGGCTCTCGTACTCGCCGCGGAACGCAGCGGTGAGGCGGCCCTGACCTGCGCCCGTGGGACTCCTCGGCCCGGGATCCGCTGGGCGTGCCGTTCAGTGGCCCCTGTAGTCATGGGGCGACCTGCGAGTGAGTGGCGCTGCGCCTCGCTGGCCGACGGCGGGCCGCGAGCCCTCGCCGGGTAGACACCGACACCGGCGGCGACTGATCCCGGCGACCGGGAAGGACAGCTGCAGGAAGAGGGCTCTCAAGTCGCTGCGAGGCCTACCGACGTACTCCGTGGACTTACTCCCCCATGGAGAACAGGTTTCCCGGCCCAGTCCTCCTGCTGGAACTGGGACTTGGCGGCGTCCTGGATGCCGGTCTCCTGGCTGCTCATCGCCTTGACGTCCCTCACCAGTAGCAGCCCATGCCGCGAGGTCAGGGGGCGACCGCCAGGATCACCAGGGCCGTCACTCCAGTACTTGGGGTTCGACGCCGAGATCCACGGTACGTCAGTGTCACCCTCATGCGAACGGGCGTACTCCAGCACCGAGTCATTGAGGTTGGAGACGTCCTCACCCGGCACCGTCAGGACGGCCACGTGGACCTGCTTGCGGAACTCCAGGTTCTTGAGCTTGTCGCTCAGCGCTGTGCTGTCGAGCACCCCCGCCTCGTCCTGGACCTCGACCGTGGGCCGGTAGGTGGCCACCGCCTCCTTCTTCGACGGCCAGAGCAACACGATCAACGGTGAGAGGACCAGTGTCAGGCCCAGAACCATGACGGCGGTGAAGGCCACCACCGAACGGGTTCCGCCCGAGCTTGTGGCGGGGTCCTGCTCCAGCTGCTCCATCGAGCCTCACCTCCCTACTGACTGGCGAGTTTCCAGTACCGATAGTAGCGAGGTCCCGGCGACCCCGGAGCCGGGCAGAGACAGCGCAGACAGGAGCCCGGCCGCCCCGGCTCAGAAGCTCGAGGAGGAACCGGACCCGGAGAAGCCGCCGCCGCTGTAGCCGCCGGAGAAGCTGCTTCCCGGAGCCGGAGCTGCTCGATGGCGTGTAGGAGGAGGCCGAGCTGTAGCCCACCACCAGGTCGGAGACCGGGGTGAAGGAGCTGAAGGACCCACCGGCCCCGGAGCCCGAGCCGGACGAGTCGATGGCGGAGATCGCCGGGGAGGAGGGGTTGAGGCGAATCGTCGAGTGCGGGTTATAGCTGCCGTGTCCCCCGCCCAGGTACCAGTAGCCGGCGTAAGCGGCTTCCTTGGTCGAGTCCGAGTCGTCGTAACGCCGACGGCGCTCGGTGGCGTACCTGGAGGTGTCCGCGTCAATGGCCTCACGCGCGAGTCGGTTGGCCTTCGTCCTCGTCTGACTGGCGAGCTCATCGAGCTCATCGAGCGCGGCCGAGGGCCGGAGCGATCCGTCCTCCAGCTCGGAGGTCATGTCGTCCAGGCGCTGCTTGCGGGAGCGGACCCACTCCCGCTCCTCCTTGGTGCGCTCGGCGATCGAACCGCTCTCGGCGGCGTCGGGCTGTCGATCTCGTGGCACAGCCGCCGCAGCGACACCGGGTCCTCCAGGACCGGCCCTGCTCATTGCTCCAGACGCGGTCCCAGCCGCGCGACAGGCTCAGGAAGGTCGCGGTGTTGGCGATGACGTCGTCGAGGAGTCCGAGACCCTCGGAGCGCTTCTCCAGCTCGGTGGCCCGTTTGAACGACGACGTGCCGAACCACTGGGTGCCATGGGGGTTGCCGAACTCCGCCCAGGAGCGGGTGACCTCCTCATACTCATCGAGGAACCACCGGTATCGGGCCATGACCTGGGCGCCGTGCGGCTCATCCTCAGGGATCGTGCCGGCCATGAGCTCGGTGGTCTCGTAGTCGTGGGTGACCTGCGAGTAGTGGCGCAGCGCCTCACGCACTCGACGTCGCGCCGTGACGCCACGCCACAGGTAGTCACGAGCCAGGTGACGCCTGCAAGCGCTGAGATTCCGGGCAGGATGTAGGTCATGACGATGCAACCGCCACCGACCCGGCCGACGACGTCCGCGGTCTTGGCCGCCATGGAGACGGTGCCCCCGTACCAGTCGGCCCGGCGGTACTGGTCCTTGGCGGCGTCCTGGATGGCTGCCTGCTGATCCAGGGTGACCGCGACATCCTCACCGAAGTAGCAGCCCACCTTGCGTGAGTCGGGGGCGACCGCCAGGATCACCAGGCCGTCGCTCCAGTAGTTGGGGTTCGACGTCGAGATCCACGGTACGTCAGTGTCGCTCGCGTGCGAACGGGCGTACTCCAGCACCGAGTCATTGAGGTTGGTAACGTCCCAGCCCGGAACCGTGAGCACGGCGACGTGGAGGTCCTGACGGAATCGCATCTCCTGGATCTTCTTGGCCAGCGGCTCGGTCCGGAGTATTCCGGCCTCGTCGTGGACCGCCACGGTGGGGCGAAGGCTCCCGCCGAAGGGCCAGATCACCATGATCGGCAGTACGGCGATGAGGGCAAGGCTCACCGCGATATTGGCGATGAAGGCCGTCACTGACCGGATTCCGCCTAAACCGCCTCTACAAGACTGTTTCATGTGATTCATCCACACTTTCCTTTCTTTCTGCGGAAGTAGGGTGTTGAAGGCCGCGATATCCTGGCGGAGCCACCGAGGTAGAAGACTGATCCTATCGAGCCGATTCAGAAGCTGGACGACGATCCAGTTCCGGAGAAGCCGCCTCCCGTCATAGCCACCGCTGCTGGACGAGCCCGCTTGATCCGGAGCCGGCACTGATATCCGAAGGATGCGGCCGAGTAACCGACGATGAGGACTGGATACCGGCGTATGACATATAGGTCCTCCTGAGCTCGAGAACTGATGCCGTACGACACCGTCGGTCACATCACCAGCACCGCCATCAACTCCCATTAATACGGCCGTCAGGGTTCCGGGATTAACGCGAATCGTTGTCCTGGGATCGTACTCTCCCTTGCTATCAGCGATCTCCACTTACCTTCATAACGAGACCTAGTATTTGCTGTGGCTCTGACTTCATCTTCTCGTATCGACGCCGGCGCCTGAAGACCCTCTCGACCCATCACTCTCAACTATCCTATCAAGCTGTCCACTCGGACGCACATCGAAATTTTGTCTAACTCGCTGAGCGCCTGCGACGGAGTAACGCTCCCATCCCTGAGACACGCAGGTAGTCTTCTCAAATGCTGCAGGCAGAGAACCGCCCACTCTCGCTCCTCATCTCCGTCCACAGCCACCTTCGACCTCTGAACCTCCCGGCACAGATGCACGAGGGCTTGAATGTCCTCCATGACCGGACCGCACTCGTTATCCCACACAGCAGGCCAGTCCGATGCCCTTGAGAACAAGATCGCGGCGTGTGAGACGATGGTCTCAAACAACTGCAATGCATCCGACCGTTCCTTCAGGTCATTGACACTGCGTCGAGTCGCTCCGACGTACCACTGGAAACCATAAGGTTCGGGCAGCTCATTCCACATCCGGCTGACCTCTGTGTACTCACTGTCGAACCATCGACACCAGAGACAGAATCAGAGCGCCGTGAATATTTGTCATCGGGAACGAGTGCAGCGCGTGAGATCGTTTCATCGTAACCATACACCACCTGGGAGAAGGTCCGACGGGCACTGCATGCTTCACTAGTATTGGGCCACTCACACGCTCAAATAGGCCAAACAGTGCACGGCCTCCGACACCAAGCAACGTCAGCAAGAAGATAATCCTTTGTGGGGGTATTGCCGTTCGCCAGATCAGCACTTCGCTCCGCCATCGACTTGACCGTCATTCCAATCCTTAGCACGGAAGTGATCTTTTGCTGAATCCTGAATGTCAGCCTGCGACTCTTGCGAAATTTTTGAGGGTTCTCACCAACATAGCACCCACTTTACGGCCATCCGGAGCAACAGCAGGATCAGCAAACCGTCGCGCGCCAGTAGTTCGGATTGTCGCTGGGATATCCACGGACTGCCAACCATCTGAGTCTTCGCGTACTTGAGGACCTCCGCATTGAGGTTCGCCACATTCTGTCCAGGAACTGTGAGAACGGCAAGGTGAGTCTTCTTTCTGAAGCGTACTTCCTTCAGATCCGCATCAAGATCATCGACGTCAAGGGCATTCGCTTCATCATGAATCTCAACAACTGGCTCGTAACGTGGCGCGTGTTTTTGAGAGTACCAGTTGTCCACAACGAGAGGAGGCCACGAGAATCGACGCCACACCGACGTGAATAAAAAATGACAGAACTGCCCAGAAATCCACCGGACCAACTCCACCGCATTCCGCATCGCTATCCTACTTTCGTCAAGTCGCACTATCAACGGACGGCACAACGAAGACCGTCACTATCGAGTGAAAATAGATGAATAACCCTCCCCCTTCACTCAGAAACTCGACGAAGAACCTGCTCCGGAAAAGCCGCTACCAGAACCGTAACCGGTAACGCTCGAACCACTTCCACCGGAGAAGTCGCTCGCTCCTCCCGCACCGCCACTCAGAACCTGGACGTACCTCGATGAGGCGACATAATCCGACAACAGATGAGCCACGGATACCACAGCATCGAAGGGAGTTTCATCGTCTGAGCTGACGGCGCACGCTCCCGGCGAGTCCGCGTTCACACAGATCGTGGACGCAGCATCGTAGCGTCGAAAAGCGTTGTCAACGGCCCATGAGCCACCGTAAGCGCTTTCCCGACCTCGAACGCTGCCGCTTATTGAAATACTGGTCCGAGAGAAGCACGCCGAGACGCCTTCGCCTTCAAGGCCTCTCTGGCCAGGCTGCGAGCCTCCGCCTTGGAAGCATTCGACATGATCGTCAGCTCATCAAGCGCAGCCGACGGCGAGCATGATCCGCTTTCCATTTCAGACGTCACCTGGGCAACACGCAGGCGCCACCAGCGGATCCAGTCACGAGTCTGAGAGGTATCCACCTTCACCCGTGAGGAGTCGATTTTCGCGCACATCCGCTCAAGCGACTGCAGATCCTCCATCAGTGGCCCGATCTCATTGTCTCCCTGAGACGTCCTCCCACCCTGAGAACATCGTTGAAAAGCATGCTCCGTTGGATACCGCGTTCTCGAGGGATTCAAGATCACGGGACCGAGTCCTCAGGGAAAGCGCCTGCTTTACCGTACCCGCCTGGAACCACTGTGCTCCCGCAGGAGAGCCGAAGTCGTTCCAGGCACGAGTGTCATCCTCATACTCGTCGCAGAACCAGCGATACCTGGTCAAATCCCGAGCCCCATGATCCTCCCGTCAGGGATCGTTGACGCACGCAGTTCAGTCACATCATAATCGTGGGTCGTGTTCGAGTAGCTGCGCAGCGCCTCCTTCGCAAAACGGCGGAGCCACGAGCCCTCGTCGCATGTAGTAGACGAACCACACCGCTCCACACTGACAACGCACCCGGGATCACGATCTTCGTCAATAGGCCGCCAGGAGGCCTCCCAATCAGGTCGGAGGACGTCTCCGCCATGGAGATCATCCCTCCATACCAGTCGGATTCGGAGAATCTATCCCCGCCAGCAGCGCGAATCGTCCTGCTGAGCCAGTGACGCTTTAACGTCCTCTCGAAGTAGCAGCCCACTTGTCTTGGGCCGGGAGCGACTGCGAGAATCATGATTCCATCAGCCCAATGATTCGGATTTGATTTTGATATCCACTCCGACGCGCCCCCACCGTGCTGTCGAGCGTATGTCAGAACTGCCTCATTAAGAGACGCCTCGTTCATTTTGGGAATGGTGACCACAACGATATGCACTTCTTTTCGAAACTCCATCTTCTGGATCTCCGTCACCAGTGGAGCAACCTGGAAGAGATGAGCATCATCGCGAACATCTACTGTCGGATGATAACTTCCCCCGAACGGCCAGAACCACATGATCGGAAGCAATGAGACAAGCACCAGGCACAGGACGATATTGGTCACGAATACCACAGTCGCTCTTAGCCCTCCAATCTTGCTCAGCATCGATGATCGCACCGCCAGTGCATCCTTTCACTGATAGAAGCTGGTTCCGAATCGACTCAGAAGCTGGATGACGAGCCGGCTCCTGAGAACCCACCTCCGTCATACCCTCCGGAGAAGCTGCTTCCTGAGTATCCTGATGACCCGTCTCCGCCCGAGAACGACGAGGACTCCGAGGACGCAGGTGCATAGGACACTGCGGATGTGTACCCCACGACCAGATCAGACACTGGGGTGAAGACACTGAAGGATCCCGCACCGCCCCAGTCCGACGAGGATGCACTGTCATCGACAGCAGATGCGGCCGGAGAGTCGGAGAAGAGGCGAATTGTTGAGTGAGGGTTGTAGCTACCGCTGTCACCAGATAACAACCACTGCCCTGCATAGGCAGAATCATGTCGTGAAGACAATGATGAGAGGTAACGCCGCCTACGTTTTTTAGCATACTTGGATGTATCGGCATTCACTGCACGGCGCGTCAGATCCAGAGCCTTGTCCTGAATTGATTTCGCTATGCTCTCCAGCTCGTCGAGCGCAGCAGAAGGAGTCATCCTGCCAGTTGCCAACTCTATCCCCATATCATCCAGGCGCGCGCGCTGATCCCTGACCCACTCACGTTCCTTCCTCACAATCAAAGGCACGTCCCGAGACGCGGAGATCGTGTCGCAGAGTTTTCTCAGCGCCTGCAGGTCCTCCAGCACCGGCCCCTGCTCATTCTCCCAAGCCTTCTCCCAGGTGGATGACATGTTCAGGAGAGACGCAGTGTTGGAGATTGTCTCACTAAGAGACTCCAGCGCGGCAGAGCGCTTTTTCAACTCCGATACGCGCCTCAGCATTCTCCAGGAAAACCACTGATGACCGCGAGGATTTCCGAAGGCATGCAGATCCTTGGTGATGCTCACGTACTCCTGACAGTACCATCGGTATCGCATCCTCACCTGCGCACCATACGGTTCGGTTTCAGGAATGGTGCGCGCGTTCAGCTCGGTCTCATCATAACCAAAAGCAACCCGAGAGTAGCTCTCCGTCACTTCCTTCCAACAGCTCTTGCACGCAGTCCGCGGCGCAGATACTTCTGGAGCAACCGGCTCCTATCATGGCGACCGGGCCGGGACGATCAAGGTGGTCAACCAGCTCCCTTCAGCAGGGGCGCCCACGAGGTCAGACCGCCTTCTCCGTCATCGCCCGACCCCATCGCCCCAATCACGGTTGTTGAATTGCTTTTTCGCGGCGCTCTGGATCGACGCCTGATTACTCAAGGACAGGCGTACATCCTGCCCGAAATAGCACCCCACCTTCCTGGAATCGGGCGCAACTGCGAGAATGACAGTGCCGTCACTCCAGTAGTTGGAGTTGGATGAGGAGATCCACGGTCTCGGAGCATCCTGATGGGTGCGCGCATACCTGAGCACCTCGGCATTGAGGTTCTCAATCATGTACCCGGGCACTGAGACAACAACGACGTGAACGTCTTGACGAAAACCCTATGATCCTGTATCTTCTCCGCAACCGTGTCAGACGAAAGGATGTGAGCCTTATCGACACCTCCACCGTCGGGTTGTGTGTTCTACCGAACGGCCAGAACCACATCACTGGAAGGGACAGGATGAGGGCAAGAAACACCGTCACATTGAGAATAAAATGGCTCTTCGCGTTTGAGGGTGTGGTAGCTGGAGCCTATTGAGGTGCATAGGTGGGGTGGGTGCGTCGTTGCTTGGGTAGGGGTCGAGGTCCCCCGATGATGGGAGCTGCTACACACGCCACCTGAGAGACCTCGACGTGCCTGAGACTACCTTCGCCTGCCCTGATTTGACGACCTTCCTGGGCCTGGACGCCCTGGGACTGACCGCGGTGGGCCAGCACCTCACAGCCAAGTGCGCGGTGATCGAGTGCCGCATGCCGATCGGGTTCGAGGACCCCTTCTGCAAGGCCTGCGGCGCTCAGGGAGTATCCCGTGGGACGGTGGCCCGGCGCCTGGCCCACGTGCCGGTGGGGTGGAGACCCACGCAGCTGGTGGTACGCCTGCGGCGCCTCGCCTGCACCCACTGCCGCCGGGTGTGGAGACAGGACACCTCCACCTTGGCTGAGCCCAGGGCGCGGCTGACACGCTCGGCGGTGGAGTGGGGGCTGCGTGCCCTTGCCCTGGAGTGCATGTCGGTCTCCCGGGTGGCAGCCGCCCTGGGGATCTCCTGGCGCACCGCCAACAACGCAATCCTGGCAAGCGCTCAGGCCACGCATTGGACGATCCCCACCGCTTCGATGGTGTGGAGGTCCTCGGAGTTGATGAGCACGTGTGCGCCACACGCAGGCGGGGCGACCGCTATGTCACCGTCATCATCGACCTGACCCCCGTACGCCACCGCAGTGGTCCGGCGCGTCTGCTGGACGTGGTCCCAGGACGGTCCAAGAAGGTCCTCAAGACCTGGCTCTCCCAGCGCGACCAGGAATGGCGTGGGCGGGTCGAGGTGGTGGCGATGGACGGTTTCACCGGGTTCAAGAGCGCCGCCGGCGAGGAGCTCCCACAGGCCCGGGCGGTGATGGACCCCTTTCACGTCGTGTCCCTGGCTGCCAGCAAAGCTCGACCAGTGCCGCCGCCGGATCCAGCGGGCGATCGCGGGCCGGCGGGGCCGGGCAGGTGACCGGCTCTACCGGGCCCGCGCACCCTGACACCGGGGCCGGCCTGCTCACTCGATGCACCCAGGCCGAGGCGTCTCGAGGCTCTGTTCGCTGATGAGCGCCATGCTGCGGTTCAGGCCGCCTGGGTGTCTACCAGCGTCTGATCCAGGCCTACCGCGCCGACGAGGCGGGCTGGGGCGGTTCCTGATGCAACGGCTCATCAGCTCCCTGGGGCAGGCCGTCCCCGACGAGCCTGGAGGAGATCCAGACACTGGCAAGGGACCCTGGTCAGCCGCAGCCAGGACGTCTAGCCTACTTCGACCACCCTCGCCTCCAACGGCCCTGCCGAAGCAGTCAACGGGCGCCTGGAGCACCTACGCGGTATCGCCCTGGGCTGCGGGAACCTCGCGCAGCTACACCATCCGCAGCCTCATCCACGCCGGACGCCTCAAAGACCACCTGACAGAAACTACCTAAACCACGCGATAAGCCCCGCCCATACTACCCTCAAACGCGAAGAGCCAATAAAATTCAAAAGAAGAGGTAAACGCCCTAGAGACCCGGACAATCGATCTCAACACATTCATCTCTTTTCAAGCGGATGACGATGCCACCGCGAGCCAACATGTTGGGACCCCGCCGATTATTCAGTTCTGTATTCACTTCTGCAATATTCATCGGTTGTATTCGTTTCTACTCGGGATTCGTGGGGTTGGACTCTGACGTGCAGTCGCACCGAGTATCAGGAGCCTGGAGACGTCCGTCCCCGAGGAGCTCACGCGGGCCGTCGCACGAACGGGGATCGGTGCGAACGCCAGCCAGGTGCCAGTAGCCGGCGTTCCTCCGGGTCCGATGACGCCCGGCAAGCTGCGGGCACTCGCCGGCGGGCGCTCCGACGTCGAGGCGTTGAAGGCGGCCCCGCACCGGCCGCGCGGGCGACAAGCCGCTCACCGACCGGTGGACGTCGGCCGCGATCCAGCTGAGCTCATCAAGTGCCGCCGAGGGCTGCAACCGGCCGGAGGACAACTCGGCGGTCATCTCGGTGAGACGCTGGTGGTGGGCCCGGACCTGTTCGCGCGCCTCGACCGTGCCACCGGGCGCGAAGGCGTGGAAGTCGATCTGCTGACACGGTCCCAGTAGCAGGTCGAGATCGCGAAGGACCGGCCGCTGCTCGGCGTGCCAGAGCCGCTCCCATCTGGAGGACAGGGTGAGGAAGGCGGCGTTGCCGGCAATGACGTCATCAGTCGAGTCCAGCGCGACCGAGCGCCGCTCGAGCTCGGAGACTCGCCCAGCATCCCGGATCGAACCGCTGACACGCGAGGGCTGCAAGATCCTGCGCAGGGGCGGGTCAGGCTCTCGTACTCGTCACGGAACCAGTGGTAGTGGGCCATGACCCGAGCACCATGGGACTCGTCCTCCGGGATGAGGCGGGCCTGGAGCTCGGTGGCCTCAGTAGTCGTGGGTGACCTGCGAGTAGTGGTGCCGAGCTCGCTCGAACAGGCGGCGCGCGGAGAAGCCACGCCACAGGTAGTAGGCGATCCCGCCGGCACCCGAGAAGGCCAGCAGCATCGAGACAGGCAGAAGAACGGGGCCCAGAGCACCACGGCCACCGGTGAGAGTATCGCTGCCGCGCGGCGGTCATGATGACGAAGGTCGGCAGCGAGCGGATCCCGCCCAGGCGAACGCTGAGGGGGCAGGTGCGTGCGTGGCATCCGTCTTCCTCTCACTGCGCCTCGAAACGGGGTTATGGGGACTGGCGATCCTGCGGCCGCCATCCATGCTTCATCCTTCCCCGCGACCAGGCCGCTTGCCATGGGGAGAGCAACACGGGGCGTCGTCACCAGATAGAAAGCACACCCGGTTGGCACTGCGATTCTAGCTCCCCCCGGCCTTCCCTAGATGTACTGATCGGGAGGATCTCTACACTTCGAGGTGATCCCTGACGTAGGCCGAGATTGCATCGGCCAGCCACGCAGGGAGCTGGTGGCGGCCGCTTCCCCGAGCCGCGTTGTGTCGGATCGGCGAGATATGGCTTGCCAAGTGCTGCATAATCCCGTGGGGTTGGCTGCCAGAAGCGGCTCATCGCGTGGTGGTGGTCGGCAACAGTGTCGAGTACTTCAGGATCGGTGGCGCCACGCCACTGTTCATGGTTTCGGCCAGTCACCGGAATAGGTCTGCAGACTAGGCGACTTCGTGTTCGTGGCCGACCGGGGTGAGGTCGGTGTTCGTATGGATGCGTAGCGCGGTGATGAGCTCTCGGTACAGGGTGTCGCGGGTTAGGAGGTCGCGGTGGGTTCCAGCATTTCGCACAACACCGTCTTCGAGGACGATGATCTGGTCCGCGTCGAGCACCGTGGACAGACGGTGCGCGATAGTGACGACCGCGCCCTCTCGCGAAGCGGTGGCGATGACGTTCTGGATAGCCGCTTCTGTAGTTGCGTCGAGCTGGGCGGTGGCCTCGTCCAGCAGGAGCACATTCGGGCGGCGCACCAGCGCTCGCGCGACAGCAAGGCGTTGACGCTCCCCGCCCGAGAGATTGGTATCGGCAACGTTCGCGTCCAGCCCGCCGTTCAGAGAGCGAATCTTCTGATCGAGGCACACTGACGCCAGCGCCTCCCATGCTTCGTCGTCGGTGGCTCCAGGCCCACGGAAGAGCACGTTATCGCGAACGGTCCCAGGGATCACAGGGGCTTCCTGTTCGACGTAGGCGATACCGGACCTGACATCGTCAATGCGCAACCGGTCGTAGGGAACGCCGTTCAGTTCAAGCCGCCCGGAGGTGGGCTCGATGAAGCGCAGCAGTAGCGAGAAGACGGTGGTCTTTCCTGCACCAGACGGGCCTACGAGCGCGATATGCCCCTTGTGCGGGATGGCCAGTGTCACGTCGCGTAGCGCAGGGGGCGTCTGCATCTGCGTAGCCTGCTGTCACAGCACGGAGCGCGAGCACCGGGGCATCAGGGTTGCTCGGTGAGCAGCGGCGCCGCTAGGGCGAGCGCGCGTGTTTTCGAGTTCGAGGTGTTCGGTTTCGCGAATGCGCGCAGCGGCAGCGAGGCCGCTCTGGAGGGTAGCGAACGCTCCGGCCAGCGAGGTGATCGGGGCGATGATATTAAAAGCATACAGCAAGAATGCAACCAGGGTAGACACGGCAAGCTCGCCAAGCGCGATGCGTCCTGCGCCGAGGCCGAGGATGACGATAATCGCCAGTTGCATTCCCCCGCCTGCGACCGCTGCCGCCAGCGCCGAGAACCACACAGAGCAGATGGCATGCCGGGCGAGACTCTTCGGCTTTCGTGTTCACGCGTGCGATCTCGCGGGACTCAGCACGGCTGGACTTCACCGTTCGCAGTGCGCGCACGTCGCCCTCCAATGCCGCACCAAGCTCTCCGATGGCATCCTGAGCACGCTTGTCGGCTTTGCCGATCTGCGGGACGAGCACTCCGAACAGGCCCACGACGACCACCAGTGCGAGTAGCGTAATCAACAGGAGAGGCCAATCGAGAAGCGCCATCAACACGATGGTCCCAACCAATGACACCAGGCCGTTGATGAGCTGCACGAGACTGTTCGTCGCCGCCTCCCGCAACAGCAACGTGTCGCTGGTCACGCGGGTGACGAGTTCGCCGGTGCGGAAGCGCTGAATCTGTTCCAACTTCGCCAGGAAAAACCGACTGACCAGGCCACGGCGAGCATCCAGCACAATACGTTCCGAGAGCCTGCCCAGCAGCACGCTCTGCGCGAGGTTCGCAATGATCCCAACGATCAAGATCAGCACCAACACTGCGACCGGACCGGCAAGTTCGAGATCGGCGCCGAGCGAATCGAGCACCCACTTGGTAACTATCGGCGTCGCAAGCGTGATCGCCGTCGCAAACAACCCCAACAGGACACCGATGATGAGGGTTCGCAGATGCGGTCGCGAGTACGACCATAACAGCGCGATACCTTCGCGGAACGGAACCGCAGAGCTGCCCGGCGTCGTGTCATCGATGTCGTCAATCGGAGACTCAGAGGCATTCATCATATACTTCTTGATCGTCTTTGGTGAGTGTCATCGGGAAAGCTCGACTGACGACGTCTGGAACAGGCGAAGCCACGCCATGAGCTTCTGCGGACCTGTCGACAAGCCCCATCACCAACAATACAAAGAGGGTAACGGACAGTCCATCGTTCTTGTGCCAAGCCTGCATTGTGGTGGTCTGGATGCACTATCGAGCGGCTCGAGTCCATTCGGGTGGCTTGGGAATGGCGGCTCTTCAGAGCTGAGTATGGGGTGAGGCGTCGAGCCGCCGCCGGGTGATCAGGAGCATGCGGAGTCGGTAGTGCTCGAAGTTGCGGAACCCACGGGCGATGTGGCGGCCGAGCTCGATGATCCCGTTGATCGTTTCGGTGCCGCCGTTGCTTGCGCCGTTGGTGTCGAAGTGCGCCAACAATGCCGTGCTCCAGCGGCGCAGTGCCTTGCCGAGCCTGGCGGTCTCGGGAACCGAGCAGGATCGCAGCGTGTCGATGAGGTGATGGGCGAGCCGGCGTCCCTACGCGGGGGTGCCCTATGTGGTGTGTCAAGCGGCGGTGGGTGGTTTTCGTGGTTGGTTGGGTTAGTAGTCTGATGGCTCGTTTGGGTTGTCGTGACAGGGATCTGATGGTTGAGGGCGATGGAGGTTCTGGTGCCGTGGACCAGTCGGATGAGGCTGATGGCCAGGGTTACGTAGGGCGGCCATGACCTGTGGGCTGTTGCCGGGTGCGCAGCTGGTGGCGGTCCTCATCGAAGACCATGTCACGGACCCAGTGGAGCCGGTTCTCGATTCCCCAGTGCCCTTGGATCCAGGCCGCGACGACCTCGGGCTGGGCATCGGTCATGCGCAGGGAGCAGACCCGGGTAGACCACCTCGACGCGCTTCCTACCTTTGAGGGTGCGGGTGCGTCGGACCTGGAGCACCTGGGCAGCGGCGGGGAAGCCCACCCAGGCGGGGGCCTCAATCGCCTTGACGGTACGCCGCACCCGCCGACCGTGGCCGGTGTCGACGCTCGAGACGGATGGGACGCTCTTCCAGGGCAGCGCCTTGAGCGTCTTGCGAAGGGTCTTCTGGTTGCCCAGAGGCGTGAGAAGGTAGTGACCACCACGCCGGGTGATCCACTGGGCTGTGCCTGTCTGGGTGTGCATCGCATCGGCGGTCACCACCACCCCGTCCAGGTCGAGGGGCTCAAGCAAGTCCCTGAGGGCCGGGATCTCGTTGGACTTGCCGGCCACTCGCTGCTGGGTCAGCACGGCGCCGGTGGCCTGGTCCAAAGCGGCCAGGAGATGAGGCGCAGGCACCTGCCCCTGACGAGCCCCGCGCATGGTCTTGCCGACGCGCCGCAATGACTGTTCTTCCTTCGATGGTGCCGGTGCGTGTGCACAACCATGACCTCAGCAGTGCATCAAGACCTGCGGGGTCCAGGTCCTGCAGGACCCGGCGGATGGTCGACTCCGACGGAAGAGCCTGCCCCGCCTCCAGTCCCAGGGCCTCCAGGTCGGCGGCGGTCAGGTCGGTGGCGTACTCCCATATCGCAGTCAGGCTGCGACAGCCGGCCAGCACTCCGGTCACGGCCAGAGACAGCACCGTAAGCAGGTCATGACGCACACCCCGCCTGTCCCGGGGGTCGGTGACGCTCCTGAGAACCTGGACCAGAGGCTGGCGCGACAAGGCGTTCGTGGTGGAAGATGACATCAGCGCGGGCTCCCAGGACGAAGGGATTGACTAAGCACCACTCATCGTCCCTACGGGGCCCGCGCCCCCGTCTCAACGACACACCACCCTGTCAAAGCCCCGTCAAACCTGAGTTGCACAGTTTTTAGTGGACTGCTAGGTGTTTTTCGGACACTGCTTGTTTTGTGCTTCAGGCTGCCTTCTTCAGGTCAGGAACTCGCTTTTCGACCTCGTCGGGAGTGCGATACCCTAGGGCTGAGTGAAGGCGGATATGATTGTATCTCAACTCGATCCACGAGGCAATATCGTTCATCGCTTTGTCCTTCAGTTGGGTATACCATCGGTACACTCTCTCATTCTTGAGGTGGCATTGAACGACTCTGCCCACGCATTGTCCCAGCACACCCCGTGCCCCACCGAGGACGAATCCGCAACCCTTGAGATGATCCAAGAACCTCTGAGACTGTGCTGGCTCCCCTGTCGGGTGAAAGACCGTCACACCCTCCTCGACCGAGGCATCTCCCTGACCGCCATGTCAATGGCCTGGCACACCAGGGACGTGTGCATGTGGTCGGCCATCGCATAACCCGACCTTCTTAGTACAGCGGTCCAGAACGGTCGCAAGATAGATAAAGCCCGGTCCACGTCCTGACGTAGGTGATGTCCCCGCACCACTTACGTCCAGGCTCGTCGGCGGTGAAGTCCCGCCCGAGCAGGTCAGGCGCGCATCAGGTCCTGGGCCGGCACCGTGGTTCGGACCTTTGCCCGAGGCCCGGCGGCCTGCAGCCCCAGGTCGCGCATGATGGAGCGGATCGTGGACCCGTCCGCCCAGACCCCGCGCCTTTCAGACTCACCTGAATTCGTCGGGTACCCGTAGGTGCCGTCGGAGTCCCTCGAAGGCGTCGTTAACCATGACTCAAGCTCTTTTCTCCTCACGGTTGTTGCTGATTCGGGTCGGTCACGCCAGGAGTAGTACCCTGATTTTGATACCCTGGACCACCGGCACATTGAGGAGATGGGATAGTGGCCTTCTTCGCGGTTGATCACTCGTAGCGGTCGGTCACGGCCGTTCCTGGCGAAGAAGGCAGCTGCTTTTCAGGAACTCAGCAATACGTAACCCC
>BNJS01002126.1_pt1 | contig 112350 bp, 184 predicted proteins | sample 8540461 | NCBI WGS metagenome assembly BNJS01 (sample SAMD00202454, study PRJDB9452) | human saliva metagenome | isolation source: human saliva | place: Japan | reverse complement strand
CACAGCGCGCGCATAAGGCATACGCGCGCGCGCGCGCGCGCGCAAGCGCGTTATGCGGTAAGGGGGTGGGTGCAGAAGCGGCAGGCAGCAGTCACCATGCAGAAGAAATCACCGCCTGCTGCCATACACCCCGCACAGAGGGCGCAGTCCTGGCGAATATCAGATGCCTCCCATTGAGATTTCCGATGACCAGATGCGAAGGAACCCGGCAAAGGTAATATTCCAGTACAATAAAGAACTTGAGTGCCCCACATTGGACCAGCACATACAGCGCTGAACGTCAGGATTATTTCCCTGATCCGGTCAGCGGTCACATATGAAATGCTCATTACATCGAGCTGCATTTGGATATATCGATGATATTTTACAAGATGGCCACCGATATGCGAAATATCACGACACAGGTTCTTGATGTAAAGAGATTTGAGATATGGCAGTACTCAATGAATATCGGTAAATATGAAACAGATTTTGATGGTTACTTTAACGAGGTTCGAAAACATCATGTGTCCAGCGGGAGTTAAAAGGATATCAATGAATAATAGTGCTACCGGTTGCCGGAATGGCGCACAACGCTACTTTAAAGTGCTACCGATTCTGAGGCGCCACGATTATACGCTGTACAATTTAAACTTTACCGCGCTGGAGTTTATGAAGAGTGTACGACATGCAAGCGCGTATGACACCACGGAGTACCAGCCTTTAGTATTGAAAGAAGCCAATGGTATCAATCTTCTAAAATAGGAGATGATGGATTGCATCAAGAGGACGATTCACCTTTGATCGGCGCGGTGGGAGCGATTCAAAAGGGAATGCTTCTTCCCTCTATGCAGTACATCAAAATTATGACGTATCTTTGACCATTTCGCAAAGAAGGTGGGCGATGAACAGGCACAAGGGAAAACAGAAGATGGTGAAACTTGTGGGAGCAATTGCCTGCGGAAGGTCCTTCTGACAGAAATCGTTTGCGAAGAGCGCATAAGCGGAGACATGTAACTTGCAAAAACAGTTACCTTGGCGGAATGGCGATGAAGGCGGTATTATAAAGATCACAGCGTGGCGAGTATTGCAGATACGATGAATGCAGTCATACATCCATCGATGTCGGTGGAAGAAAGGCTTTACCTGTTTGAAGTCGATGTTGGAAACAGCCAAAGAAACCGGATAAGTTAACATTCCTGACATATAGATAGGGTTTTGTTTATTACTATATTATTATATACAACAGTGATGCGGCTGACATGACTCAATTATCTATGCTACCAGAGAAAGATACCTGGCTGAGTATCTAGTATAGACTTAGATGTTACCACCTCCAACTGGTTCAGTGAAGGCGAGGCTTGTAATTGGAATCCAGGACCCGTTATCGTCCGTAAGAGTGGAAGTCCTATAAGGACTAACCAGGGTGGAACCGCGAAGATCTTCGTCCCTGTGGGAGAGAGGGTCTTTATTGGTGAGAAAGATGCCATACCCGATGGCACATTGTTAGTAAACCTAGGAGTAAACTAAGAGTGAAGTAAATATCATTTTGCCTGATGGAAGTTCTAAATCCGGCAGCAGGAACTACTTTTAGTGAAGCAGTAAAACAATTATCAAAACAGTTTAGCAAAAAAAAGTATTAGTCAGGCTGATGTAAACAGAATTAACAGATTGATGCAAGTATTAGTAGAAGGTTCAAAGTCAGCTTTTTAACATTTGCAGACGATGGTGGTAACACGCATTCCATCATACCGCATCCCATGGATGGTGGCGCAAGCTGTGAAACGCTTTATACCAGATGCACACCAGCGATTGTACTAAGTTATCGTGAAAAATGGGTTCTACTATGACATTTATATGGAAATATAAATTGGTGCCAGAAGATTTACCAAAAATTGAAGCGGAAATGAGCCGCATTGTAAAAAGAAAACTCACCAATCGAAAAAGTATTGATAACGTCACAGTTAATAGATTAAAAGAAACATGAAAAAATTACAAAGTGAATTATTCACCATTCACCAGCGGATGCGGTTTTCCACACAAACAAGGGACTTCACTGACCTTTAGTATACCCCCACACTAGCAAAGGGCTTAAGAAAGTGAAGCTTAAATTGCTAAAGCATTGCAGGCGCGTACTGGCGTGGCGATGAAAAAAATGTAACGTATCTATTTATACTGCTTTTGAAAAGAAAGAAGAATTAAAGAATGGCCTTGCTACCTATTAGAAGAAGCAAAATGTCGCACCATCGTAAATTGCAAAGAGCTTGGTTTGTTTGTCATCAAAGAAGATAGCCGCCCAGGATTCCCATTCTCCTTCTTGCCAAAAGGTATGGTAGCAATGTCTTAGAAGATTTCTGGCGTGAAGTACATCAAGATTATGATTTCATGTAAAGAAGTTTCGTACTCAATTTCATCTGAGTCAACATTAGGAAACATCTGTCACTGGTTCCATTACCGTGAAAAATATAAAATACAACACAAATTGATGAAGCAGAATATGTAATCAAACCACAATGAACTGCCTGAGGCCTTTTGGTGGTTACGCCAACGAAATGCAATTTCACCGTGATTTGCCAATTCGTAATGGTGCGAACTGGTTTAGTACATCGTCATGAATTGAGCGGTGCTTTGCTATGATGGTCTGCAAAGGTAGCTTTACACAAGATGATGCCCATGGTTCATGACCCATCCACCAAAGAAGAGTTAATGAGTTATCGACCGCCTTGGCCCACTACCTCACCTGGCTTGTCCTACCGGAATGAAAAGCAAAACCAGCAAAAGCACGGCGATTTGATGTCATCTGGGGAAATTTGGCAACAGAAGCGTTAGTAAAGCTAACAGGTCTTACACCGTATCAACGAAGGGGATGGCGCGTTCTATGGTCCTAAACGACTTCCATATTTCTCGTGATTCCATTTTATCAACATGGTAATGGTACTATCCATTTGGATATGAACTTGCCAGAACGTTTCAATTTGGAATACATTGCAGGGTGATGTCAAAACACTGTCCAATCAAAGTGATTCACCGTAATGTTTCCTGGTTCCACGGAATATCATCATTCTGATTGAACACTTTGCGAGCGTTCTAACTTGACGGCGCTGGTATATGAAAATCCTTCCAATCAGCGAAAAACATGTAGAATAGCGAAAATGTAGCATTAAAGATGCTCATGGTGTGGAATTAGATGAGTCGGGCAGAAAAAATCGGATAGCAAAACTGTCAAGCGTTAATGGAAAGCATCCGCGATGTTTGTGGTGGGTGATAAAGAAGTGGAAGGAAAAGTGGCTGTTCGTAAACGTAAGTAAAAGAATGGCACCCTTGGAAATTCTAGCAAAACATCCAAACAAGAACAAAGACGCATAATTCAGAACAATAGATAGTATAGATGCCAGAACTTTATACCAACTTGGTAGACTGTTGACGACAGTGGCTCAGATAGGCGCGAAAAGACCGCAGCAAGGTGTTGTCATATGAGTTAGAAAGAAGTTGGTTTTCCTAGTTTCGGCTAATCTGGCGGAAAGTATAGATTCAGATTACATTCGACGATGCAGAAAACAAAAAATTAAGTCCAGAGGGATTTAAAAAGCGAAATACACCATATCAATGAATTACCTGTCCACGGTCACCAGATGATATGAAAAGCAAATGCACGAGTTTTAAAGTAGTGCCGAAAAGAAGAAGAGCCGTAACGACGATGGGATTCGTTACGGTTTTGTATATAAAAGAACATCTTTGCGGGACGATGGTTCTTTATGTGTTTCTCATTTAATTAGAGTAGGATTGACAACATCTATCACTGGAGCGTTATTGTTCTGGATGCTAATGCACATGTTTAGCACGATATATCAAAACAGATATGCATCAATACTATTGTAAGTAGAACAACATTTGCTGTTTTGTTAGCAGACATATCTCCTTTCTACAGGTAGAGCCAGATAAATCAGAGATTTTACCGCCAAGACAGCATTATCTAGGGTTTACCCATAACTGTGTACGTGTAGTCTTCTAAGCTTGGTGGATTTACCGTACCAAGAATACGACCAAGAGACTTTGCAATTACTTCTGCTTGGTGAGACGAGCATCGTGTTGATAAAAGAGGATAGTTGATCTTCCATCTCGGGAGAGATTCGGTTCGGTGCTAAGGAATTTGCACCGTGTGCCCTGCCAGCAATGGTCGCATCAATAGTTTCTTTCCGATGGAAGATGTATCATAGATTCTAACAACAACAGTGTTGTTGACATTATAGCTATTTAATTTAGGGAAGTCTCAATATAATCGTAATTAGGGTTATAGTAATGTTAGAGGTTTGGATATTATTTTAGACACTCCCAATGTTGCAAGGAGAAATGAGCTATAGACATAATCGCATCATTTTGAGATTTGGCATTATACAGATGTGTGTTTACACACCCGCGTTGGGCAATGCAGGATGGTGCCACTTGGCGAACGGTTTACCAGATTTGAAATTCCTCCTGCGCAATGTCCAGCAACGATGATCCTTCCACGGCAACAGATGTCGAAAGCTGATAAAGAAAGCTTTCAAAGAAATGAATGTTCATAAAGATCTTCCTTTCTGTAATAATAGGTATATATTGACAAATAAAAATTAAGTGCTCCACAATGGTGGGGTATGTAGGTTAGTACATACTAGAATTGTTATTATACCACGAAGACAGAATGTATGATGAAAGTTAGGAGAACCATGAACCCTATTGATATTATATGGATCACAAAGTATTCGCTAATATAAAACTCAATGCGCGTGTCACTGTAATGGTTTTGTTATTTCACATATAAACGAACTGCTATGAGCATGGGAATGCAAACGTTCAGCATCGTTCGCATTAAAGCCGGAAATTAGCGGTCATTGCTGAGGGAACAAGACTATGTGAAAGATATGCCAGAGTTGTTTTATATTTGTGGTCGATCCAATGCAATGCACAAATTATCTCCACGAACTGAATATCCACCACCAATATTTCGCTTAAAATGCCATTCCTGTTTGCTGCCCTTGTGAGTTAGATGAGAACGAGGCAACATATCTTCCTCGCTTGGCGCGGGTGGTTATGCTTGTTCAGGAACATGTTGCTCGTTTCGCATTTCTGAGCATTAGTGTAAGAACGGCGCAAACGTCTCACGTATGATGGCGCTACAAAAGCGTGTCTGATATGCTCGTTTCGCATTTCACGGTGAAAATCGCGCAAAACGCCCATGCCACAAAAGGGTGTCTGACATGTTGTTCGTTTCGTACTTCGGCATTTAGCAGTGGGTGTAGCCGGCGCAAAATATTCTACGCAAGATGGTACAGATTATAGTAGAACGTGTTATATTGTGCAAGGAAAGGAGCAATATATTCCGAGCCGAACTGATCCTATGGTTTTATGAAACCCTGAAAGCGTGTTGTTTGCTTCGCATATCGACATTTAGTAGTAAGAACGACGAAAACGTTCTACACAAGATGGCGCTTGAAAATTAATTTTAAATCTATAAAGTGTATAAAAGAAAGCTAATGTAAGTTTAAAAAAAGATATAATTATAGGAAATTTTAAATATTTTAAATTACCTCGAGAAAGATATAAATAGATAGTGGATTGACACTGTGTAAGCTTAAGGGTTCTGACCGAGAAAGGAGGTATTTTATGGAAGTAAAAGTGGTGACAGCAGGGACCTCCTGGATGCAAGTATGTTGGGAGGTGTACATTGAAAAGAAGAGCTATGGCTACAGCAGGCGCTAGAACGTGGGCTATTTCTATTCGGGGATTAGAATATATTGCAAAAGAAGATCTAAATGTCTGTTGGATTAGATGGTAATTGTGTTTGTATATGCACAAAGATCATTCCGGGAAAGCATATGATGTTGAGCTGCGTATGATGAGCAAAAGAAACTCAATAATCGATTAGGCGCTCATCAAAGTAGGTATTGATGTGGTATACACTTTAAAGGAAATACCATGGTGATGCTGAAGGACGGAATGATTCCTATATTATTTTCATCTGCAGGTTCCCTGTGTTAACGAAAACAGACATAAGTATACAGTTTAAATATATTTGGTAATGAAAATACGACATGGAACTTAACGATGGTGTAGAAAAAGTTTCTAGGCTAGCACTAGCACCATGGATGACATTCCAAAAGAGTTGGCAAACCGTATTAGAGTACCTTGATGGTAAAGAAACCAAACGATATCTGTAGTAAAAGAAATGGATGCACTATAGTGCATTGAAAGAGAAAGAGAGGGAAGACGAAAGACAGTAAATGCCAGTGCATAGTTAAGTAAACAGGTTAGTGATTGGACGTAGATGGCAACGGTGGTCTGCAGCAACATATTCCTTCTCAAGCGTAGACAGTTGTTATGCATAGTTCAGGAACATGCTGCTCGTTTCTAGCATCCGCATTTAGGTAGAATAACGGCGCATACGTTCTGCGCATGAAGCGCTACAGCGATTTATAGAACGTAGTTAATATAGATGTAAGGGATCATCCAGCAGATACCATTCCGACCCGATACTGCTCGTGCGAAAGTAAATGGTTTGTTTCTGGGACATGTTGCGAAGCATCATAGACTAATACATTTAGTTCCATTGCACTCATCATTGTGATAAAGTTGCACTTTATTAGGAAATGGCATATAATCACATCTCAGTGCTTGACACATAGCGACTTTTAATTTTTCTTTCTCACCCCTACAGACGAAGAAAAAGTTAGATTAAAACTACGCTGACACAAACCTGCGAATCTGTTATTATAATCAGTCGCCACAACACAGTCGTTTGTAGGAATGACGGAAGTTGATCTTTGAAAAACTGAACAATGTAAGGTAATTACTGTCGAAAGACGTAAACATAGCTACAGAGTGCGGGTTTCACATAGCTGAAACCAACCAAATAAATTTCGTAGCCAAGCAATTGGCGACAACGGAACATGAATGAGCTATCAAATAGCTTCAAGATATTCTGGAGTTTTGATCCCGGCTCAGGACGCAGCATCGCCGGCATGTGCTTAACACATGCAAGTCGAACGGACAGGACAGAGAGCTTGTTTCAGTTAGTGGCGAACGGGTAGCAACGTAATCAACCTGCCCTTCAGAGGGGATACAACAACGGAAACCGTTGCTAATACCGGGGCGTACGATTCACAGGTGGCATCAAGCCAGAATGAAAGGCATTGCGTATAAGCTATCATCGCTGGAAGGAGGGGATTGGCGTTCGATTAGTTAGTTGAGGGTACCACCACCAAGTAAATGATCAGTAGCCGTCCGAGAGGATGAACTACCAATATTGGGACTGGAGACACGCACCAAACCCCACGGAGGCAAAGAGTGGGGAATCTTCCGCAATGGACGAAAGTCTGACGGAGCAACGCCGGTGAGTGATGAAGCGGTCTTGATTGTAAAGCCTGTTAATCGGGACGAAAGAACTGTGTAAATAATGCAGAAAGGACGGTACCGAATAGAAAGCCACGGCTAACCACGCACAGCAAACATGGTAATACGTAGGCAGTGGCGTTGTCCGGAATTGCCGGGCGAAAGGCGCAGGCACTCTGATCCAGTCTGTTCTAAAAGTTCGGGGCCCAAAAAAAACCCCGTGATGGATGGAACGGTAGGCTAGGAGTATCGAGAGGAAAGCGGAATTCCTAGTGTAGCGGTGGAAATGCAGATATTAGAAGAACACCAGTGGCGAAGGCGGCTTTCGGACGAAAACTGACGCTGAGGCGCGAAAGCCAGGGGAGGAACGGATTAGATAACTCGTAGTCCCAGTACTGCAAACGATGGGTACTAGGTGTAGGGAGGTATCGACCTTCTGTGCCGGAGTTAACCCAATAAGTACCGCCTGGGGAGTACGGTCGCAAGGCTGAAAACTCAAAGGAATTGATTTAAAATTTCCGCATGTTGGTGGAGTATGTGTTTAATTCGACGCAACGCGAAGAACCTTACCAGGTCTTGACATTGGATGGACGAACAAGAGATCGTTTTCTCCTCGAGCCAGGAACAGGTGGCGCACCGGTTGTCGTCAGCTCGCGTCGAGATGTTAAGTCCCGCAACGAGCGGCAACCCTATCTTTATGTTGCCAGCACGTACGGTGGAACTCATGAGACTGCCGCAGACAATGCGGAGGGGAAGGCGGGGATGACGTCGTCATCATGCCCCCAGGACCCTGGGCTACACACCGTACCAATGGGCTTTAATAGAGGGAAGCGAAGTCGCTGGAGGTGGAGCAAACCCAGAAACAAGTTTCAGCCCGGATCGGTAACGCGAACTCGCCTATACGCGAAGTCGGAATCGCCAGTAATCGCAGGTCAGCATATTGCGGTGAATACGTTCCCACTTTGTACACACCGCCCGTCACAATCACGAAAGTTTGAAGTACCCGTGCCGGTGGGTAACCTTCGGGAGCCAGCCGTCTGCTGTAAAGTCGATGATCAGTGGTTGCAATAAGGTAGCCGTATCGGAAGGTGCGCCGATCACCTTCTAGAGACATACACTAGCACAAGATGCTAGATGTCACACCAGGGTCGACACTTTGGTCACCTACATTGTTCAGTTTTTGAGAGGTCAACCTCGTGTTAGTATTGACAAGCTTTCAAAGTTTACATACTAACAAAGTTGTTCTTTGAAAACTGCATAGAAGATAATAAATTTATGATTTGGTCTCTTAGAAAGCGACCTGTAAGGAGACCAAGCATAGATTCTAAATCAATCTCTATACAGAGAGTATCTGAAAAGGATGACTTGAAGCAAAGACATAACCATATGTCACTATCAGTAAAGATAGTAAGGGCATACGGTGGATGCTCGGCTATAATGGATTGAAGAAGGACGCGGTGGGAAATGGTGTTACGGAGAGGTAAAGCACCACTGACCCGTAGATCTGTCGGGGAACTCCGGCAGAGAAAGCTTGCCACCATACCAGAGAGAGTGCTATAGGCAACGGGGTAATGAACATCTGGCAACGAGGAAAGTAATCAAACGAGACTTTCTCTTAGTAGCCATGAGCGAACGGGAAGAGCCCAAACCGGACTTTGTTCGTCAGGACCGCTGAGGACTGCTAACAAGCATAACGATAGACGAACCGACTTGGAACGGCTTACCGGGCAAAGTAAAAGCCCCTGTAGTCGAAATCTGCATATGGAGCAAAGATCCGAGTACCACGAGACACGGAACTCAGTGCCAGGGGGACCACCCTCCAAAGGCAAACATCAGTATAACTGATACAAAATGAGGGAAAAGCACCGAGGGGAGGAAAGAGAACCTGAAATCGCGTCGGCTGAAACAGCTCAGCACCGTATACCGGTGGTCGACGGCGCGCCTATTGAAGAATGAACCATGAAAGTTACTGGTTGCTGAGGTTAAGCGGAAAACGTGGAGCCGGAAGCGAAAGCGGAGTTCTGAATAGGGCGAAGTAGTGGTATCTGTTCGTAGTGATTCATCCGCTACTGTGTTGAAGGCTGAAATTGTGGAGGACCGAACTCGTGAGCGGAAAAGCTTTGGGATGAGTTGTGATAGTGAAATGCCAATCAACACGGAGATAGCTGGTTCTCCTGAAATAGTTTTTAGGGCTAGCCTCATGGTAAAGAGTATAGGCGGTAGAGCTCTGATCGGGCTAGTACCACACCGGGTACCGAACCCAGTCAAACTACGAATGGCTGGTACTATGGATATGGAGTCAGACTATGAGTGATAAATTATAGCCGGGCACCCAGACACTGACCATACCCCTACCGTCATAACATTATGGCAAAGGATGTGGAGTTTCCAACAACCAGGATGTTGGCTTAGAAGTGTCACCATTTAAAGAGTGCGTAATAGTCACTGGTCGGCACCTGCGCCGAAAATGTCTGGGGCTGCCGCAGAGCCGAAGTCGTGGCAATGGTGGCACACCATTGCAGGGGAGCGTTCTGGCTGATTGAAGCAGTACAAGGAGCGGACTGCAAGAAGTGAGAATGCCGGTGCGAGTAGCGAAAAGAAAGGTGAGAACCTTCCACCGAAAGCTCTGGCGTTCTGAACGGATCGTCGTCTCAGGGTGTGTCGGGAACTGCTTGAGTGTGAAAACATAGGCGATGGACAACAGGGTTGAAATTCCTGTACTAGTATGAATGTCGACCATGGAGGACGCAAACAGGTAGGTTAGCGTGCGATTGAAGTGCATGTTTAAGCGTGTATGAGTGATGAAACGTTAAGAAAGCCGAGGCATGACGAGCTCATAAGAGCAGTTAATTGATCCGGTTGCCGAGAAAAGCTTTAGTAGAGACATATCACCGTACCAAAAACCGACACAGGTAGGCGGGAGAGAACTTGGGCAGGCAGAAACCCCTCGTTAAGGAATCCAAACCGGCAAAAATGTACCCAACTTCGAAAAGGATGACCCATGTAGTGAAAGTTTGTAACAGCTTCTGTAGCATGAATGGTAAAGAGAGTAAGCGATTGTTTACCACACAAACAGGTGCTCAAGCAAAGCGAAAAAGCTGATGTATAGGTGCTTAATAACGCCCGGTGCCGGAAGGTTAAGAGGAGGTTAGCAGCAATCCGAAGCCTGAATCGAAGCCCCCAGTAAACCATACCGTAACTAACCATCCCAATGTAGCGAAATTCCTTGTCGGCAAGTTCCGACCCGCACGAAAGGTAACGAATTCTGCGCAATTGTCTCAACGAGAGACCCGGTGAAATTGAAGTACCCGGTGAAGATGCAGGTTACTCATGACCGATTGCAGAAAGATCCCATGGAGCTGTACTCAATCAGAATGATCTTTAGTTAATGAAACGGGCTTATGACAGTGGATGTAGTTAGACAGTCTTTAGTGGAGCCGCTGTTGATACCACCCTTGATTAATTGGAAATCTAACGGAAGAGTAACGACCTTCCGACAGTCCGGTGACAGTTTGATCAGCGGTCGCCTCCTAAAGAGTAACGGAGGCGCTCAAAGGTTCCCCAGAGCGGACGGAAATCGCCTCGAAGAGTAAAGAAGGGTTTGACCGGTGAGACCAACAAGTCGAGCAAGGACGAAAGTCGGGCTTATAGATCCGTGGTGCCGAGTGGAAGTGGCCCATCGCTCAACGGATGTGCCACCCTTGGGATACAGCTAATCTCTCAAGAGTCCATATCGACGGGGAGGCTTTGGCAACTCGATGTCGGCTCATCACATCCTGGGCTGAAGTAGGTCCCAAGGTTCGCTGTCCGCCGATTAAAGCGGTACGAGCTGTCTGAACGTCGAGACAGTCATTCCATCCATCGCGGGTGAAAGAAACTGAAGGGGTCGCCCAGTACGAGAGGATCGAGTGACGAACCGCTGGTGTACCAATTATCCTGCCATGGCACAGTTGGGTAAAGCTACGTTCGACGACAAACGCTGAAAGCATCTATGTGAAACCGTTTTGAGATGAGGCTTCACAGCATAAGTTAGTAAGTGATCCCAGGTACAGACGACATGGTTGATAAGTACCAGGTGGAAGTGCGCAAGGCAAGCGGAGCTGACTGGTACTAAATAGATCGAGGGCTTTACTTAAAAAATAAACTTGTGAGTTAACATATCTTCTATGTAGTTTAGAACAATTCTTGACAAATTCAGTGATGATACATGAGGAACCACCTGTTCCCATACCGAACACAGTAGTTAAGCTTCGTAAACGCCGAGTACTTGGCTGGAAATCTACCCAGGAGTTAGAAGTCGCTGATAAAATAAAAAGAGACACCGAAAAGGTGTCTTTGTTTCAATGCATGAGTACACTTTTCATTTTACCGTTTCAGCCAGATTGGATTGCTAACATCTATGGAAGAATGCCATACCGATCCTCAGTGCGACCACTTTAAAGGAGCGAAGGACGCATGAAAGTGTGGTGAATTGGGAGGTTTTGCATCAAAGATTTTCTACGACCGAAGGAGTAAAGAAAACCATTATGCTATGAACAGAAGTCGCAGATGATAAAGTTTATAGAGGCAAGCCGTCAAGCCAACATGCCCTGGGCACAATTCAGGAAGAATGCCATAGGCCTGGGATCTCCAGGAACCACTATAGGAGCGAAGCGGACGGCGAAAGTGTGTGTGAATCGGGGAGTTCTATAAGGTTTTAAAGCTCCAAAGGGCGCACAAAAATTACAGTCAGGAACAGGAAGGTAAAATGACAAGGTTATATCTGCACCTCATCACCCAGCATGAAGTAAAATTTTAAATTAATTAAGATAATTTCTGACATAATGACAAATCAATCAGCCATGCTTTGCATACTATACCTATTATAGGTATATAAAGGTGATAGTATGATGACACATAATAAACGAGACAGTATTTTCAAAAGGCCTAAAAATTTGAATTTTTCCAACACCTTTGATCGGAGGAGCCACTTTTAATCCCTAAAGGAATTCTCATGGGAATTGTAGCAGGTACTATCGGATGCTAAGCTTTCCAGATATATTATTCACTCGGGCAATGAGTAGACGTCACGAATTTATGCTAATACGCAACGATGGAACAAATCGATCTGGACACCGATTATGATGGTCCTCGGATGGGGATGTCAATCTAATAGCAAATCAAATGCCTGCTTATCAGGTGGTCTCTGGGATTCCTCAAATCGAAGGAAATGAAAGGTATCTTTTAACATGGATCCCTTTCCAACCTTGGTGTCTAAGTTTCTTTAGGAGGTGCTTTCACGGAATCGTGGGATTTTCAAGCAGGTACGAGCAGGTCCTTCTGTCCAATTGAGCGTGTTGGCAACAGGTATTATCCATTTGGTTTGGTAGTTCTCTTCGTGAGAACGCATTTCTGACTTTCGCGCGGAGTGCAGCGGGCCAACCAACGCCTTCCGGTGCTCCAGTATCTGCTATCTTTGTCTTTTGAAGTAGGCATAAGTTCTGTCCAAAACTTGTGATTCCTACTTTTTCCGCCACTATCTCCAAAGCGAATGCAATCGCTCTTGGTGCCTGGGGCTACACCTTCATTGGGATTTTTCAGTGACGAAAGTGCATCCCGCAGGAACACTTTTCAGCACTCTGCTTAGATTAGTGTGGGCGTAGGCTCTCTTCTGGAATCATATTTCAATCGTACGATCGTGGGCGTGAAAGTCCCTATATGATAGACTGCATCTCTAGGGGATGGAAAATTTTCACATTCTTGGTGGCGTAACGCCAGGTTAGGACTCGACCTGCCAATTGCTCCTAGGTGGTGGCAATGATGTAGTGACTATGATGAAGTGGAGCATCAACAAACGATACAGCAAGTTGGCGCTATATCGAGGTAGGCAAGATTGTAGCTTGACATCCATTTGCCATGGGCAATGGTGCACGCGTGGTATCTTTCCCTACGCATGGTTGCGGTAGGACCCGCAGCAGGTGCTTTATTACATAGCTATCTTAGGTGGAATTACATATGCCACCGAATGCTTTGCAGTAGTTTTACCATATGCGGTATGTAGCAGGTATGCCAGCGGCAGTCTAAGCGAACACCGTTGTTGGCTGGTTTTGTTGGTACCAGAAATGACAAATAGCCACAGCATATGGTATCAAGTGAACGGTGGCACCACTGCAATGACGGGCAGAATTCCTCATGAAAGAATTCGCCAATTTTACGACAATTTATTACTGTCAAGGAGCCAAGGGTATTGCGCTGAGGAGTGAACAGACCTTTTTCCAAACTCGGTTGTCCGTGGTCGCTGCTCATGTGGAGGGTATGTTGAAAGACGTTGAAAATGCCACTGAGGGTCTATGATTGCAGCATTGACCGTGGTGGCACAACCGATTGTGCCCAGTGGCGACAACGTCTTGCAGTGCGGAGACGAATTGTACATTTCGGTGCACAAAAGGACAGCTGAAAGAGGTCAAAAGAACTGCCCAGCAATGTTTAAGGTGGTAGAGTTAGATTGATGACATGCTACTACATGTGTGTACAACGCCGAGATTTTTACACAGGTATATAGTAAAGCTATAGGTATGGCGATAGACGCTGAAAGTTTTGTGCACCTTTGTGATGAGTGGACATGTATAAAATTATGTTTTATTGGGATCTCACTAGGAAATGTATATAGTAATATATAAGCAAGGTGACAGACATATGGGCACGATGGACTTTACAGACCGCACTTTAACGGTACGATGACTGTATCTGATACAAGAACGGAAGGAACAGACAAAGGAGCTCAGAGCTGAAAGAGCTAGCCTGTGAGAGCTGGGTTTCACCGTGGTATCTCGGCAGTATCGTGACGGATACCATCGAGGAGAGATTCAAGGGCAAGATCTCAGAAGGCTACAGGCTGTCGCGGAGATGACGTGACCGTATTGATGCGACGAAACACAGATGACAGTACAAGCTGGACATGAAACGCAAAGACAACGGAGCACATATACATAATTGCGAAACAGTACGAAGGAATGTAAACGTATGTACTCATCGAGCGCTACATCCTCTGCTAGATAAAGAAATTCCAGGACTTTGGGGAATTCATTTCCGCTTTCTGAGCTAATCGTGATGATATTGGAACAAAAAGCTTTGCATCTCAGAGCTACAGTGGGGGTTAAGGGACCATACCATCTTATTCGCTATCCCAGGGTCGTAAGCCGTTACCTTAGCGATGAAAGAGTTAATTTTACCAGAGGTAAAACATCTCAAACGAGAGTTGATTAAATAGCACCTAATACTGCTATCTCGATACTAAGTGATATAGTATGGAGATAGCTATTTTTACTATAAAAAGTGAAGCTCTTTTTAATTGATGCAATTGATGATAAGGAAAAGAGAGTAAAACAGAAAAATAAACATAGTCTTTAGCTCGTGCACAACTACTTGGGAACGTGCTATAATGGAGGATATAAATTACATAGTAAAGTTGTTGAGGATGTAATACTTTTCAATTTAAAAGGAAAAGAAGAAAAATTTTTCAGCATGCTGAACGATCATGCTGAACTTTGTCATGAGGCACTCAATTGATGCATACCGTGTTTGAAGGGAAGTGGAAAAGTCAAGAGCACTTCGTCAAATCGAACAAAAAGAACACGAGGCGATGAGTCAGCATATGCCATGATGGGACCGTTTGTGCACATTTTATTACTCCAATGGACCGCGAAGATATCTCCAACTTTTGATTGACCAGTTGATAACACCATTGACAACATCAAAGAAATTGTGGATAAAATGGTGATGTACCAAGTAACGAAAGCGAACCAATGCAGCGGGTGATACGCGTTACGGCGGAAATCGTGGCTAAATGTTGTAAGTATACTAAAAATCTATTTCCTATATGGGTAGTTTTCAAAGAGAAAAATTATCTAAAGTAGAAGGTACCGCCCTGAGCAGTATATGCGTCTGAGGCAGAGGCGGATGATGTGTATCATGGAAATGGCGAAGCTTTCCTTCACAGAGCGTAGCGAATCCAATTGAAATCATTATGGAAGGAAAATTTAGCTCCATGGAAGAAGTGCCATCGACGGTTTCTGAGACTTTGGTGGCGTTATCTCGCTGGGCAGTGTTGAAGTATGCTTTGATGGTTGCGTGATCCGTACTGCCGCCCTATTTAGTAGCTGGCAATTTTGACCATATTACATCGGGATTCCATGATACGAGCGAATGCCAGCTGCTACGTCTGTATCGACGAGAGCCATTGGCACCAAAGAAAAACAGCCATATTATGATGTATACGACCTGAAACTTTTTAGGTGCTATGGTCAGTAATAGGTGAAGCAAAACCATAGGTGGCGAGCAGTGTCACAGCGCCAGACATGATCACCGAGAAATTATCATTGTGGCTGCCTTTGGTGGGGCGATTTTCTGGAATCTTTCGACGTGGTATGGGATCCTGAAGTTCCTCTTCCCACGCTCTATCGGTATTATCGGAAAGCCGTATTATCTCTGTAGGCCAGAGCTAATTGCAGTAAGCGGGATTGAAAACTATTTTAGTAGCATCTCCATTTTGGCACTAGCATTAGGATATTGTAATGAAAGTCCTCCATTATTTAGATCCACCGATCGCCTTGAACGAGATTAGAAGAATGACCAACCACACCCACCCCAGATAGTTCAATATACATAGCGGTTGCGGGGAGATAATGGCTGAATTTTAATTAGGCAACATTATGTATTGAATGAGATATAGGCGTTCACTTTGCCTATTTAAAGCAAGTAGGGGCAGAATTGGCACGGACTAGCAAGATTCCAGAACGGTTTTGTTAAAGATTATGCGCACTTAGTCGAATGCAAAATTACCGCATTCTTATCGTGGTGTAGATGGTGGATTTTCACTGGCAAAGAAACCGAAGGATATCAGCTTGTACTGACGTGGTGACAGCGGTGGAAGGAGATACGCATTTACAACATTGTCTACTGATTCTGAAAGCTGCACCTGTGGTGCTTTCACTACCAATGTGCTGTGCAAGAAGCCATCGGTAAAAATTCAAGCAGGACTTGCAGAAGAATTACAAAAAGGTTGATTTCGAAACGTTAGCAAAACGTGAACGTTCGATTCATATATCAATCGCACCATGTGGTCTAAATTTATATTCAAGTGAGGAGGAATTCATGATGGATGCAGTCTTGTTAGCTTCTCGTTTTCAATTTGCGCTGACTCACGATTCATCACTGGCTCTTTCGTACCGTTCACGCCAGGTATGACAGTATTAGTAGCAATACTTGAAATTACTTTCACGCGCACAAAAACGAAGTGTACATGGCGTAAGTTTTGGGGTAAATTATTCCTAATTAACTTTGCAATGGGTGTTGTAACAGGTATCGTTCAAGAGTTCCATTTTGGAATGAACTGGGCAGAATATTCTCGTTTCATGGGGGATATCTTCGGTGCGCCATTAGCATTGGAAGCCTTAACAGCATTCTTCTTAGAGTCCACCTTTATGGGGGCTTGATTTTGTCGATAAATTATCTCGCTAAGGCACACTGCATTTGTGGCAGTGCTAGTAGGATCGGCAGTAACTCTATCCGCATTCTGGATTTTTAGTAGCGAACTCATTTATGCAACATCCAGTAGGATATGCACTTCGTAACCGTCGGCAGAAATGGACTTTCTCATAATCCTACAAAATGGGTGGATTTACCAGGTCAATATCGCACATCTTTTACAGATGGCATCTAACAGCAGGTGATTATCGCCTCTGTCAGTGCATGGCATTTATTGAAAATATCATGTAGAGTCTCACTTAACCATTAAATTTGGTTTGAGCGCGCCTGTCATTGGCGGTTTGTTAGCAGGTGGTGCAGGTCACTTCCAAGGTCAAACAGTAGCCAAATTCACAACCAATGAAAGTAGCCGCTGAAGCTACCAGGGACACACATGATCCAGCTCCATTCGCTCTTGCGCAGGTATTGACCACAGGGGAAAAAGAATACCTTGAAATATTCGTAGCGCTTTATCCTTCGTAGTTCATGACTCTTCACAAAGTGTAAAAAGGTATCAATCGACCTTCAAAAAGCAGCAGAACTAAACACATGGGGCAGGCGATTATGTACCACATGTAACATCTATGTCTGGTCCTTCCGTGTGATGATTTTAGCAGGCATTATCATGCTTGTCACATCTATCGGTAGGGCTACTACTTACATGAAAGGCAAGTTACTATCATAGAGTAGCTTTTAAAAAGTATCTCACCATTTACTAGCCCTTCCATTCATTGCGAAACCCATAGGTCTGGTAGTGTAGCAGAAGCGGCCGTCAACCTGGCTTGTATATGGCTTAGCAAAAACAGCGGATGGTGCATCTGAAAGTGGTAACAGCCCCAGAAATCTGGACAACAATCATCGGTTTTACCGCTGTGTACGTAGCGTAATAATTGCGCAATCTACTTGGCAGTCAAACATATTCAAGGGTCCCAGCAGGTCAAACCCAGCTCATGATGTGGTTGAACAAGAGGAGACTACATTATGGAAATAATTACAAATAACTTAGAATTGAATGGTCTCATCTTAGTAGGTGTTCTATTTACGGGACTCTTCATTTTTAGATGTCTTGACTATGGTGTAGTAGCATGTGCTCCCATTCTTGGGTAAAACAGACCGTGAACGCCGTCAATTAATCAATACTACTCGGTCTCTGTATGGGACGGTAACCAAGTTTCGGATGTCTTACCGCTGGTGGTGCTATGTTTGCATCCTTCCCACAAGTATATGCTACCTTATTCAGTGCGTTTCTACTGGCATTGTTCTTGATGTTAGCAGCAATTAATCGCTCGTGGCGTATCCTTTAATTTCCGCAGTAAGATAAAAGCCCAACATGGCGTGCCGCCGACTGGTGCATTTTCTTCGGATTCGGCGATTCCGGCACTTCTTTGGGTGTAGTACAGTAGGTAATCTCGATCCAAGGTACACCTATCGATAGGCTTAGACGAACCATGAGGTGGTTTCAGATTTACTTGAGTGATATAGCATCGATTCTCGGGTGTGGCCTTCATGTGCGTATTTCTTGTACCATGGTGCTCATATGCATCTCCGAAAACAACAGGAAATCTCTGAACGCGCGTGCACTGCGCTAGTAGAAGGTGCGATTACGCAGAGTAGGTGCGATTGGTAGGAGTGCAACCTATGTGTACACGCAGACCTATTTAACAGCACATTAGCTACTGTAGCATTTGCATTTAGCGATTCTTAGCTTCTAGTATCTTGGGGCTTTACACGTGATCGTCGAAGCAGGTAAAGGGTTCTGTGTTCAGCGCATTGACAATTTCTATTTGCTAACCCTCGTACTTGCAGGATTGTTCCCTCGTATCATGAGCATTCAGTATCGATCCAGCGTACAGCTTAACAATCATAATGTCTACATCCTCTGCGTATATTAACATTGATGACAATCGTATGCTGCATCTGTACCAATCGTATTGCGTACCACATGGGCATACGTTTACTATTTCCGTCATCGTGTATCACAAGATGACTTACACTATTAATCCGTAGTGATTTTGAAAGGGGCGTGGTTTCATCCCTTTCTGTTCATACGGAAAGGCGATGGGGTAACGATTCTGAAAGGAGATTTTATGTTTTCATTCCTTTGCGTGGCAATTAGTCAAATTGCACCCCGTTCCCATAGCAGCTCTGATATTGCACCTGCTGCTGGGCACCCATTTGGCCACCTGAGGTGTTTGCGTCCTTTGCTCGCATCAGTTTGATGACTTTAGTCGCATGGTGAAAAGCTATCCCATGGCGTGGACTATGCGTCGATTGGGGGCGATGATCCCTGTTGCGTGATCGTTAGCGTCCCATGGTGAGCAGTGGTACAGATCGCTGCTGCTAGCGCTGTGCATGAAGACTCGCGGAATCGAGTCTTGCATCATATGATCAGCCACGCGCGGTTCGCCAATCCAAGAGCGCTGCAGCGGTGACACATCTATTGACAGATGGATTAGACCATGTGGATGCCTATATGAGCTCGCATCCGCAAGCCTTTGTATGCGGTGTTGATTCCTCTGTTATATCGGTGGCGATCGTCGATTCTGTCTTGGATTGATGGATCTTAGTATTGACCTATCCATTGATACCTTTCTTTATGATTCTCATCGGTAAAAGCAGATAAATTAAATAAACAACATGTGGGACCGCATGCAGTTCTTAGGGGGCATTTCCTCGATGTCTTACAAGGATTGACGACGTTGAAAGTATTTAGTACGTGCCAAAGAACAAGTGCATGTCATTGGTCGTTTATCTCGCGAGTTTCGAGATGCTACGTTAAAGTACTACGAGTGGCATTCTTATCCGCCTTAGTATTGGAATTAATCGGTACCATCAGTACTGCCATGATTGCCGTGTATCTAGGCGTTTCCTTGGTCTATGGAAGTAGAGTTCTTACCATCCTTTTTTATTCTTTTATTAGCGCCAGACTTTTATGCCCCATTGCGACAACTGGGGCTGCCTTTCATACTGGCTTGTCTGGTAAAGTTAGTCCTCACTGCCGTGCAGGAGTATTTGGCATCTGGTGTCAGAAGTCGCTCCTACAGGGCAGGTACAATTGCAGGCACCCTATTGGGCGCATTGAGTTTCAACAGGGTGGCCTATCAATATGAAGTGGATCATGTGGGATTAGAAGCTTTCACAGGCACCATGGAACGGGGACATTCCTACATGCTAGTCGGTGAAAGTGGAGCCGGCAAAACGACAGTATCCAACGTGCTCATGCAATTGTTGACGCCGACAGAAGGGCAAGTGACGGTGGATGGACATGACCTACAAACATTGCAGCGTGAATGGTATCATAAGCAAATTGCCTACCTCAGCCAAACACCGTATATCATGAGTGGCACCTTGCGTGCAAATTTGCAGTTTGGAATAGAGGTGGCAGACGATGCCTTCTGGGATGTATTGACACAAGTACAGCTAGCAGAGTTCGTCAGAACCTTGCCAGAGGGATTAGATACAATCATTGGTGAGCAAGGCTACGGATTGTCCGGGGGTCAGCGCCAACGATTGGCATTAGGTAGGACACTATTGAGACCGGCGCAAATTGTCATTCTAGACGAAGTAACCGCCCATTTAGATGTGGAAACGGAACACCTCATTATGGAAGTGTTGCGTGAGTATAGCCGAGATAAAATCGTTCTCTATGTGGGACATCGTGTACAGACAATGAAGTATGTAGACACCCTCTTTGTCATGCGTGAAGGGCGTTTAGTGGAAACAGGGCAGTTACAGTGACTTAATGGATCAGAATGGATATTTTACGTCCTTGGTACATACATGATAGTAATCCGGTGATGCGGAAGTTGGAAGAGGTAGACGTAGAGTTAGAGACACCGGTGAGAATAGATGGGACAAATGAGTCAGAGGTAGAAGAAGATCTAAGGATACCAGTGAGAACAGATAAGTTAAATGGGTCTGAGGATGTCGATCAAGAAATGGAGCAGGGGCATAGTACTAGGACTGCATCCCTATGATGCGGTTAGTTCCTTGCAAACAAAAGTCTATCTAATATAGAACTAGTAGATACTATGATTCAACCGAATAATACAAAGAAATCTGTGGAACAAAGTGAATCGATAGGAAGTACAGGAGACCCTAGATATTCGAAGAGGTTTACTGGCACTGTGGAATTTGCTATCTCGTCATCGAGTGTTGCTCGTAGGTAGCGTGTTCTTTGCTATGAGCACGGTGCTCATGAATATTGGCCTACTGACGACCTCCACGTGGTTGATTACAAAGGCGTCAGAGCATCCTGTGATGGTAGCTCTTAGCTTGTCTATCGTAGGTGCGATTCTTTGGGATTAGTCGTGCTATTTGTCGACTATGGAGAGCGCTATGTATCGCACTCTATGGCATTCCAAGGGTTATATGAACTGCGGGTAGCCTTTTTTAAACGATTAGAACCCTTAGTGCCACGTATCTTTCAGTCTCTAAAAATGGGGGATTTACTTGGGCGTATTATGGCAGACATTGAGACATTGCAGTTCTTTTATTTGCGCACAGTAGTGCCTAGCTTGTCTTTCCTAGGTGTCACTGTCCTAGGATGTATCTTGGCATACCAAGTGCATCCGATAGTAACAGTGGTGATTCTTGTGTACAGCCTCCTCGTAGGAATTGTGTTACCGGGGGTCATTACCTATGTTACGGCGGTACCCACCGATGCGACTAGAAACAAGAGGACGTATGAAAGAAACCTCATCGAATCCATCCACGGTGTGGTCGATATTATTATGAGCCATCAGGAACTGCGGTTTTGTGCAGTCTATGAAAGCATCCTTTACCACCTTTGATCGCTGGCATGGATTGGGAAAACGTGGGTTCAGCTGGAACCAGACTATCGTCTTAGGATTAGCTCAATCGGCATTACTTGTAGGCGTTGTAGTGGGCTTATGGACCCTTGAGGGCAGTTCCTATGGACCCCTGTGGATAGCGGTCACTGCCATCGGATTACAGTCTTATTTTGATAGCCTTTACAGCCTATGACGGAAGCATCCTTGCATGGGTATGAAAGTGCCTTAGCTATGGAACGATTGGAGCAGTTAGATGGTGAGGAACATAGCGTTTCTAATAAGAACAAGGAGAGAGAGGGGGTGTCATAGATACACATACTTCGATGGACACCAATGCTGAAGAGTTACGGTCTAATCTTGGCAAGATAGGAACTGATGAACAGTATGAACAGGAAAGTCCACTGCCATCGGTGCCTAGTGATTCATGGAATCCCTATCCTTTGCCTATGACGTAGTGCCTGTGTATGATGACCTTAAGTTGTCCATTCAAAAGGAGAGCAGGTTGCTATTGTAGGTCCTAGCGGATCAGGGTAAAAGCACTTTGTTTGCATTGTTACAGCGTTGGTATGACTATAGTGGCACCATTTCTATTGAGGGCGTCGATGCGGACACTTTCAGAGGACACATTGCAATCCCTACATGGCCTACGCCACACAGGATATCTATGTATTCCACGCAACCATAGGTGACAACATTCGATTAGCTAAGCCGAGCGCAACGGATGATGAAATTTGGCAGGCTTTGGAAGCGGTGCAATTAGCAGACTGGGTACGGACCTTGCCGAAAGGGTTGCGCACCATGGTGGGGCAAGGTGGCATGGGCCTCAGTGGAGGGCAACAACAGCGCCTAGGCATGGCACGGTTGTACCTGCGTGATGCGGAAATCTTGCTCTTGGATGAGCCTTTGGAAGGGTTAGACCAAGTGACACGTCACCTAGTGCAAGACCAACTGCGCACCTTGTTCCAAGGAAAGACAGTGCTGTATATTACCCATCATATCGAGCAACTGCATGAGATGGATCGCATCTTGTTCTTAGAACAGGGGCGTATTGTAGAAAGTGGAACGTATGAAAGTTTATTAGCCTTGCAAGGACGATTCTATGAATACCATCGATTGAGTATGGAACGGATCTAGAGATAGCTTAATCTTAGACAGCAGTGGTGTGTATCCTGTATTGGATGTGGTTATACATGTATGGATATATATGGACAACAATGTGTAGGATAGATACAGAGCCCTACCTATAGTCGTGTGCTATGGTGGGCTTTTCTCATTTGCCTAGGGACTATGATATAATTATGATAACTATGAAAGTGTATTGATTAGAATTAGATCAACCTACTAGATAGGAGATATATATGGGACCATTAGTTACAAAGCTGTTGAAATTAGCCAATGCTGTAACTCACACAAACACATATAGAACGACCACGATTGCCAGAGTCACTAGAAGATGGGAATGCCTTGTATGATCATCGCATGTTATCCATTGAAGAAGAATCGGTAAATCGTAGATGCGATCGGTGGTGCGGAACCATTGGTTCTTTCATTCCATCATATTTGAGTTTGAACCAAATAATAAGGTGTTTATGAATGTCATCACGAAATTGGGGAATGTCATCAATGTAGAAGTTTTGATATTGATGATATTTGGTTTGATGATTATACATCTACGATTCAGATTAAATTAGATGTAGCCAATGTGGATATGGGATGCCTTTTCAAATGTCATTACCCATATTTTTAGGAATTGGAGTTTGCATGTATTAGGCATGTTTTTAATCCTTTTAACATTGGTAATGATACGTCATCTATGCGGTTGGAAAGAAGGGGATTATTCGCTTTGATTTATCTCCTAATAGTCCTGTGTACGGAGTTTATCCCTAGGGCACATCGACCGAAGAAAGTGTGGGGTCTGTCTATTGACGGCGATTAAGTCTGGGCAATCGTGTTGCAAGTGGAATATTATGCATTCCATCAGAGTTAGAAACCTATTCTGCGCCAGAGATGCCGGTAAGACAAATTGGGTCTCGTTCCATCGATATGGTTGCGGCCTTGTTAATGCCTATAGGGGTATGGGTAAGCTTTATCATTTTGAATCACTATTTACCGCATGAAGAATTACAAGATTTTTCCTTCTCTACGTAGTTTTCTTTATTTCCTTAAGTATTTTTGCTATTCAGTTTTATCGTTATGAATATTCCTCGAGTACATTTATATGTATTTTGAGACGAGGAAAAAGTGGCAGTCTGTGTTTATGAGCAATAATATTAAGATACAGATGCGACGATTGCAGCGACGAGATTGCGATGCAGAAACAGTAGCCCTGGAGAATGATAGAAATGTGGTAAAACGGCAAGAACATATCGTAGAAATGTTAATGCAAATACAGGATAAACGATTCTTGGCACATCGGCTGAAAGTGGCGGATGAAGATCGGGATCGGAAACAGAAAGTGAAGTTTATCATAGCGTAGTGCTGTGTACATTTCTCGAATGGATGCTCCTTATACACTAAGCACTGATGTAGTTTTGGGTGGGAGGGATATATAGATATCTCCGTATGAGGGTAAGAGGCTAGGTCTTGTAAAAACATGCTGTCGCAAATCGTTTTGACAGGGACCTAGCCCTCTCTTTCTTGCTTTTGCAGGATCTATATATCCCCCTCTTTGTATATAGTCAGTGCTTAGGTTGGCGTCGCAAGGGGAGAAAGAGATATGTCCTGTAAAAACATGCTGTCGCAAATTGTTTTTACAGGACACATCTCTTTCTGTGCGGGGGTGTTGAGTAAAAAGCGGAAGTGTTGAGTAAAAGCGAAGTATTGAGTAAAAAGAGGAAGTGTTGAGTAAAAAGCGGGGTGTTGAGTAGAAAATGAGGAGTGTTGAGTAAAACTTTTCGTGATATAATTGTATATATAGTTTAATGTAATTATGAAGTTTAGGCAGGGAATAGTATGAAGAATATCGAGAATTTTAAAAGCCCAAAGTATGATGATCAAGATATGAGATGGTGTTGCCTGATATTTATAAGGTGACTAGGAAGGTAAATGGTGATAGATTATCGACAAAGTTTACTCAATCAGCGGATGAAGAGGCAGAGGTTGTGCGAGATATAGAGGGGTGGGAATATTCAGAAAAATGCAGTGGCTAGTCTACTTAGTTATAATGATAAGTTATATTTTAGAAAGAAGAATCATGTAGATGATGTGATTATGGAATATGATACTTCGGAAGAGACATACTATCTAACTTCTTTTGTCATTTGTGCAAGAGCCTGCGAACTAGGAGAAGGTGAAGATGCTTCTAATATATCGCAGTATCCGTTAGAAGATATTATGGATGAATGGTTCTGTTGGGTGTCTGACTTCTATGATGATTTAAAATATTAAAGGCTCTGAAAAGTGTTATCAGGAGTTTGCTTCTTACGATTTAGAAACGTTTGGTAGGTTTACGTGCACTAATTGCTAAACAGAGTGTATAGTGATGATGATGGATTTTATATTACAGAGAATGAATAGGTATAAACAGTAAACAAATGACTGTAACTTGTGCTAGGCATAGGTTACAGTCATTTATGTTTTATTAAGTATAGCACTAGCCATTTACGTAGCTAGTGCTAGAATTTTTCTATATAGTATATCCACCATATTTGGACACTCTATTTTTCACGTCTGGGACGTTGGTTGGGTTTACTTTGAATAGTGTTTCTACTGGTGTTGCTTTAGCAGTTCGGGGGCTTCTATGTTGGGGTGTTCCCACTCTGGTTGCATGATGCGGAACTGGTGTTGGTTGGCGAAGCGTTTGAGACGCCAGCTGTCACGTTCTAGTTCTTTCAGTCGATCTCCGTGGGAGTTGCTGATGTTTTTCTAGGTTGGTTAAGCGATAGTGAAAGGTATCGCTGTGTTCCGTGTGTGTTCTGTGTCGATGCGTTCTTTCAGGGCGTCTAGTTCTAGTTGTTGGGATATCATCCAATAGGTGCTGCTCAGCACGTAAAGGGCGATCCAAAACCAAGGTTTGCGCAGGACGGTGCCTACTTTCAGAAGTAGATTATTCAGCGGATTCATCACTGGGTGTCGCCAGGAATTAATGGCAGGCGCGCATCACGCAAATCAAGCCACAAGCAGGACGCATGAGATAGGTAATGTCCTCCAAATTACATGCAAGGGTGCATGATTTCAGGATTTACTAGAGGTCGAACCACCACGTTAGATCCTACTTTTGTATTTTCATCTTCTGTAGGGCAGAGGCGGCTAGGCAATAGTGCGATAGCTAGATGAGCCGCTACGGTTTGCAACATGAGATCTCGTTGGCTGGTTTCAAATACGATATGTGGTTGGAAACCTACAGATTTACAAGATTTCACGATTTCGTCATGCAAGTTAAAGTCATCTTTGTGCAACACGAAGGATTGATCCGACAGTTGGTCAAGGGAGATAGCTTCTTCCTGTGCCAATGGATTGTCTTTTCTGCAAAGATGACCCTCAATGGATGCTAGCTGGGGTGAGAAAGAGTCAAACTCTTTCGCATTTGGTTGGTACAGATGATACCCGTCGATAAGACCTTCGAACGGAGATTTCAATTTTTAGAACCATGTTCGTAAAGTTCTAATTGAATTTGCGGGTAAGCTTGTTTAAACTCACCTAACAGTTGTGCGAAAATTGGCGCATCTGTAACAGGTGGTAAACCGATGAGAACGGAACCTTGTTCGAGACGGAACTCGTTTTCGAAATCGATTTTTAAATGTTCAAACATGAATACACGCGTTTGGCATGGGTTAAAAGATGAGTGCCACCGTCGGTCATTTCAACGGGATTTTGCATTACGAATGAATAACACAACACTAGCTCGTCTTCAGAGCTTTTATAGTACAGCTGATAGCAGATTGTGAAATGTGAAAGATTTCTTGCGTGTTGCTGAGCTGGTCCGCTACTTCTACGAAAGTATTTTAAGTGATGAAAGTCCATAATGCACTCTTCACATGGTAATAACGAAAGCCTCTTTTTAGTATGCTATTTAAGCAATAATGCGTATATATAAATGTCAATTGATAATCGCATAATTAGCAATAGATATAGTCTATAATGGTATTGCTAAGTTCTCGTTCTCAATGTATAATGAAACCATAAGGCTATATCAATTTGTTCATGAAGTAGATTTGCTACTTCACAAATTTACAAAGAGGTACTATATAACTATATATTATTACATTTTTGCAACATATGCAATCTTTTTAGAAATAAATGATTCATATTTCAAAAACATTTTGATACTCATGAGGGAAGACTCGTCCTGCGAGTGCACGGATAAGAGTCTATACATCCCCTATTTTTGTATGTAACTACAAGTGTTAATTTTTATTTTGCTTTAAGGAGGCTATTTTAACATGCGTAAAATGAAAACTATGGACAGCGCAAAATGTATGCACACACATGCGTATGGTTTTTCTGAAGTAGCGACAATTTATCCTATCCTCCATCTTCTCCAATGCCAGAACATGTGGATGAATAGGGCAGGACAAAGGTCGTAAAAACTTGTTCGGTCACACTGCTACAGGTTGTTGAAATGCAATCCGAGGCCGACGCAGCTACAGCACGACAGTTCACAGTTCTTTACAAGCGGGCGCATTGACAACTACTTTTCACATCTTCTCCAAAGGTCTGTTATTAATGTTACCTAACTTGTACAAAGTGTCTGGTGAGTTACTTCCAGGTGTATTCCACGTGGCGGCTCGTGCGATTGCGGCACAAGCATTGTCTATCTTCGGTGACCATCAAGACGTTATGCGCTCGTCTTTGCTGGTTGTATTCTATGTTAGCAGAATCCTCTGTACAAGAAGTTATGGATCTTGCTCCAGTTGCGCATTTAACAGCGTTAAAAAACTCAGCGTTCCTTTCATCAACTTCTTCGACGGTTTCCGTACTTCTCACGAAATCCAAAAAATCGAAGTATTAGAGTATGATGAATTAAAACCTTTAGTAGACCAAGACGCGTTAGAAGCATTCCGTCAACGTGCGTTGAACCCAGATGCTCCTGTGACTCGTGGTACTGCTGAAAACCCTGATATCTACTTCCAACATCGTGAAGCTTCTAACCCATTCTACTTAGAAGTTCCAAATGTAGTAAGAACATTACATGCATGAAATCAACAAAATTACTGGTCGTAACTACCAATTGTTTAACTACTATGGTGCTGAAGATGCAACTGACGTAATCGTAACAATGGGTTCCTCTGCACAAGTAGCTACTGAAACTGTAGATTACTTAAATGCACAAGGCCGTAAAAGTTGGTTTCGTACAAATTCACTTATTCCGTCCATTCGCGACAGATCGTTTTGTAACGGCTCTTCCTAAAACTGTAGAACGTGTTGCAGTATTAGACCGTACAAAAAGAACCAGGTGCATTAGCTGAACCTTTATTCTTAGACGTTCACAGACAGACTTGTTCAACACGACACATCAATGCTAAAGTATTCGGCGGTCGTTATGCTTTCTTCTGAAAGACGTAATCCCAGCTGACCTTGTAGCAGTATTCGATAACATGTTAGCAGAAACTGGTAAACGTTCTTCACATTGGGTATCAATGACGACGTAACTAACTTGTCCTTTGAACCGTGCTGAAGGCGTATCCGTAAAAACTGAAGGTTTAACTGGATGTAAATTCTGGGGCTTCGGTTCTGATGGAACTGTAGGTGCTAACAAATCTAGCCATCAAAATCATCGGTGACCATACAGATATGTATGCACAAGCATACTTCGACTATGACTCAAAAATCTGGTGGTGCGACAATGTCTCACTTGCGTTTTGGTAAAAATCCAATCAACAAAACCATACTTGGTAACTGAACCAGAATTCATTGCTGTCATCGTCAATCTTATGTTCACGAATACGACCTTCTTCGTGGTATTAAACACGGCGGTACATTCTTATTGAACTGTACTTGGTGTCCAGAAGAATTGACAGAAAAATTACCTGCAAAACTTCGCCGTACAATTGCTGAAAAAGAATTGAACTTCTACATCATCAATGCAGCGAAAATTGCAACTGAAATTGGTTTGGGTAGTCGTATTAACATGGTTACACAAGCTGCGTTCTTCAAATTGACTGAAGATACAATCATTCCTATTGACAAAGCAGTGGAATACTTAAAAGACTCCATCGAAAAAACTTATGGTAAAAAAGGTGCAGACGTTGTTGCAAAATAGTAACGAAGCCGTTGACCAGGTGTAGGAGCTCTTGTAAAGTAGACGTTCCAGTAGCATGGAAAGATGCAAAAGATTCCGAAGATACTTTCGAAAAATCTTCTTGCACAACTTGCCCAAGCTATGTAGCTAACATTGCTAAACCTGTTAACGCACAAGCTGGTTATGACTTACCAGTATCTGTTTCACAGGTTGCGAAGATGAAGTCATTACCTTCTGGTACTGCGAGCATTCGAAAAACGTGGCGCCGCATTATTCGTTCCTCACTGGATCAAAGAAAACTGTATCCAATATAACCAATGTTCCTTCGTATGTCCACATGCGACTATCCGTCCTGTATTAGCGACAGCAGAAGAAGCAGCAGCGGGTCCAGAAACTTTATGAAACAATTCCAGAAATGATGACAAAAGGTGAATTGCAATTCCGTATTGCAGTATCTCCATTAGACTGCTTTGGTTATGCAGGTAACTGCGTAAACATCTGTCCACTCCAAAAAAAAACAACAACCCACACAAAAACCCACAATGGTGTAGCATCACCACCAAATCTCACCCAATGAGCACAAGAAACTGTAAAAGGTTCACTCAAGACACTCCATTGCTTGAGTTCTCTGGTGCTTTGCGCAGGTGTGGTGAAAACTCACAGGCGTTAAATTGATTACCCAATTGTTCGGGTGACCGTATGATGATTGCCAATGCAACAGGTTGTTCCTCTATCTGGGGTGCATCTCATGCCAGCATCTCCACACACTAAAACCAACAAGGCACAAAGGTCCTGCATGGGCTAACTCCTTATTCGAGGACAACGCTGAGTTCGGTTATGGTATGTTCATCAGGCTACGAAAAATCCGCACACAGTGCTGACACTGCAGCTTTCCATCGCTGAAACTGCTGGATGAAGCAACAAAACAAGTTCATATGACTTATGGTTAGAAAAACGACTTCAAGGGCGAAGGTACCTCGCGACCGCCCATAAAGCAGTTATCGATGCTCTGTCCAAAAGCAGAACAAACAGAAGTCAGGAAAGAAGTATTGGCTACAATACCTTGTAAAACGTTCCCACGTGGATTCTTCGGTGGTGACGGTTGGGCATACGATATCGGTTTCGGTGGTCTTGACCATGTGTTGGCTTCCGGCGAGGAACGTTAACGTATCTCGTATTCAGTACAGGCGATACCCAAACACTCGGCGGTCAAGCATCTAAATCTACTCTGCGTAGAGTGCGGTTGCTCAACTACCGCACAAGATGACGTGCACAAACAAAAGAAGACCTTGGCATGATCGCTTTATGACATATGGCAGCATCTATGTGGCTCAAGTTGGTATGGGGGTGCTGATATGAACGATTGATGAAAGCAGCTGGCAGAAGCTGAAGCATATCCAGGTCCATCCCTAATCATCGCTACGCTCCATGTATCAACCATGGTATCAAAAGGTGGTATGGGCGACGCACAAGCTGAAAACTAAACAAGCTGTTGCATCCGGTTACCGGGATTCATACCGTTACAACTCAGCTTTTAAAGCACAAGGCAAAACCCATTCAGCCTTGACCCAAAGCCCTGATTACGAATTATCTCGACTCCTTCTTAGGAAAAGGAAAGCTGGTTATACATCTTGCAAAGCGGTTCCTGCAATGAGCAAAGAATTGTTAGAAATCAACAAACATTAGCCAAAGAACGTCGTCAATCCCATGTTCGTTTACAAAAGGGATTTGGAAGACGAATTACAACAAGGCTAATCAGTAGATTAATAGCGAATGTAATATGAAAAGGCTCTCCTTCGAGGCCTTTTTGTGGTATAACGAAAAAGTCCCGATAGTAATAAACTATCGGGGCTTTTTGTAATTCCGTCTATATCGTACTCTTGGTATATCGTCTAGTTGTTGTTAGATGTGTGATTTGGAAAAGGAGAACAATGGAAATATTAGCAGTAGTAGTGTGTGTATGGCGGCGGTGGGCGTGGTGTACTATGACGATGAGGAGCATAGTGAAATGGTATTCACATAAGTCTATAGACTTGATATACTAGGTATAAAAGAAATAGAAGGTAGAGGAACCTTTTCGTAGAAATGTTGAGAGAGGAAGATGCAGAGAAACCAAAATTAGCACGGTGTTTTGTCATATGTTGTAAGTAAAGGGAGTCTGTATATGATCGTATATAGCACAAAATTAAAAGTTACAGAGAAATTAATGCCACGTAGTTTTATTCGTATGTTATTGGAGTGGCGTCAGAACGTAGACTATCAAAAATTTTCCGAACATGTTACATGGGATGAGGTAGATATAGAATCCTATGTGGGAAGAAGATACTAGTATCTTAGATGTTAACTATTATGAAGAAGAAGGAATTATAGCGACTTTTATTTGAACAAGCACCGGATGAGTCTGGATTGTGGAAAACGGAAGTTGTTTCTAATGAAAAAGAACGTACAGTGTGCGTAAGTTACATAAAAAACTTTGATGAAGGTATGTCTGTTACGAACCGGTATTTTTGGACGCCGTCCATCACTAAATATTTAATGAAAGGTGGATATATTGCAGATGAGCATGGTATACCTATCGGTCCAGATGTGATGAAATGGACTCCATCGATAGAAACAGGATTATTACAAGAACCATTGCACAGTGTATGCAATGTTGTCATTACAGGACACCTACTTTCATAGAAACGATTAAGATGAAACAATTGGCACTTAATTTAGAAGGTGTTACACGGATATTCCTAAAAGAGGGGGAAGGTGAAACAAACTCAGTTATGTTATCATCATAACAATGAATTTGCAGAGTCCTGACGTAAAAGTATATCATAGTGATACAGATGTGAAAGCAAAAAAGTTCGTCAGCATTGCAGATGATAGTGTGCGGTGAAATGAATCTAATTGACCGTGAAATGCATAGCTGGCATGTGTACAACAGAAGTTATTAGAAAAAGAAAATGAAAACAGTCCCTTCAAGAACGTACTGAATCCAACGAACTAGCGAAATTGCCGTGAATGAAAACAGAACACTAGAGAAGAGACTGAGATGAAAGAGGCTGAAAAATATTTGATAGACACTATGAACTTTGACAAAATGAGTTAGCTATCTGACAGTCTAGAATGAATCATGCAGAATCGCACCAGCTTTATTGTGGTTACATGCAAAGTTATCGATATCTATAAATGACCGAAATACGAACAATAGGTTTTGCAAAATACTAGAAGATGTCTCGTCAAGAAAATAAACCAGATGTAGTTTATGCCAGCTAACGATCTAAGGGATATTTGTGAAGATATTATTACAACAACGCTCCACGAGATGCCTCAGATGCGTATGATCTTTTAGACAATTTATTTGGTAACTCATCGACGTTTTACAGATCGAAAGGGCGATGCACCCGACACTCATAGGTGCAGAACACTAAAGAGGGCCCGTTTTAAAGCGAAAATTAGTCAAGATCGATATACGATCACTTATCGAACACCTCCAAGTGATAGTAATGCCACGTGGACAAAGAGCGGTCGCAGATATCAAGCAACGGTGGTCTATAACTCACATTACATAGTATCTCCGTGCTTGTCAAATCGATAGGCAATCATTCCTGGAAGAGGTTTTAATGCCGATGCCAGCAAAACCTCCATAGGCTACACGCAGCACGGCGATAGGGAAAAGAGGGTAGCTTCGTATTAGGGTCGTAATGTATAATGCCCTTTGAGCAGGACTTGTACCGTTCTTATCCGGATAAGGGCTTCATAAAAGAGCTGACAATCATGTGGTTTAAATAGGCGAGCCAATGCTTCTGCTAAGAATCACCCATTATGCGTCAGTTCACAGTTGCATTCCAGCGGCAGTAATAAAGCCTGCAGGTAAAAGCGTGTCACATCAGGGGAAGGAATGAATTCCTTGCGATTTACTGCAGCGCGCTAGTAATAAACTCAAATTTGCAGTGTGAACTGTAGGATACCAGCTTCTAACATTGTTTTACACACCACCGGCGCAGGATGCTTTCGTCACAAATGATGCGTTCAGTGACGATAAATATTTTTGTTGCTGACGCACAACAGCATGGGTTCTGGGCAACGAAAGAGGGGTTCCGACAGCAGCGCGACAGCCTCTTTGCACAGGCCTCGATGTAATCCTCAACACCGTACCATATCACTTTCAGCGTCGTAGAATACATATTGACGATAGGGATGAACTGTACTTTCACGCACACCAAGTTGCACAATTTGTGTCAATGTGTTCCATCATAATACCACGTAATACATTGATAGAAATGGATGAACTGAGTGCCGTCGGTAAAGTTACTATGAAGACGAGGAATCATGAGTGAAGATGACATGGGCCCTCTAATCGAAAATGTATGATTCGTTAAATGCAATGTAACAATGATTTGCGCTAATAATAAAAATTGATGTATATTTATTATAATAGTATATGGCATATCTATCAAGAAAGGAATTCATTATGAATCGTAAAAGCGATTTTATTGATACAGCAGTCCATACAGAAATATATTCTTTTCTGGGACGTAGTTACAAATGTGGTGCTCGCATATCGTGGACCGAGTATTTTGAAGACGAGCTAGTGGGGGACATCTTAAAAGAGGGAAAGTATATTGGGAATTCAAAATGTCAATAGCACAGGATGGAATCAGAAAATACCCAGATTCTGTGAAGCTGTTGTGAAGGCCAGCGCTACCGGACGATGGCTATGCGGCATATATCGGTGGCAATACATTAATTCTGTTTGAAGCAGCAGAAGTGTGAGAATAATAGCAACTCAAACGCATTGTTCAAGAATTTACTCCACGTTATTATGCGCAAATATCCAGGATTAAAAATCGGGCAAATGATTGGAGATATTCAACTGATGAGGAAAATACAGCTAGCATTTTACTGCTATATCAACAGCTGCAACAAACAAACATTCATCCCGTAGTAATGTACCAATGACAGGGCACACTCACCATGTCCGGTTAATGGTGAAAGCGCCAATGCATATATGCAGAAGGACTGACAGCAGGTACTGATCGATCTCCTCGCGAAGTATTAGCTAAAACTGCGAAGGCGGTGCCAATCAAGAGTTATGCGAGATGATTATGGAAGTCAATCAAGAGGTGTTGTATCAATTTCCCCAAGAGTTTAACAATCTAGGAGGCCAAGAAGGAGATAACTATTTAAAGCGTAACATATTGATGGTAACAGCATGGGGGAACGTTTTAACCAATGTAACACATTAGCAGAGCGACGAGAAAACTATCTAAAACAGTTGCAACTGTTGACAAAAACAAGCTTTTATAAAATAGTAGAGCTCTGGCAAGCATCCCACCAAATAAATATTTAGAAGAAGGAATCGATGTGATCCAGTCAGCATCCGTATTTGCCAATGCGACCTATTATTATCGGTGGTGATGATGAAGATGAAAAGGCAGCGCCAGATTGGCCGCGTAGCACAAGCGTTCATGAAAGAATTGAAAAGCTGAGTCGTACAGAGTTGGCACGACTTACAAAAGATAAGACGGATGCAAATTTATTTACTCAGTGCTGGTATTAGCCATTTAAATACATCCTTATCCATTCTTTAGAGGCTGCGAAATTAGTTGAGCAAATGTGCGCTAAAGCAAAAGAAAAAGCTAGAAAAACAAGGTAGTTGGTTAGACTTTCATCATCTCTTCAAGGAGAACAAGTTCGACAGCAGATCAAATCCGACAACAAGAATATACATCGCAAAAGGTGGACAATTGCACTTTGGACCATATATTGCATCGGATAAGCATATGTGACAAAAGGAAAAACTGTGCAAGTTGGAGATTCTGAAGAACAGAGATATCTGTAATATGTTTGAATTGATGACAATTTAATCAGTTAATCGATTCTCGTATGGGGAAGATAAGCTAAAAGGCTTGGTGGTATGCTACTGCAAGGTAGTGACCATATGATCCATGATTATATAGCAAAATTAGATGATAAAGAATGAAAGCTTTAGGAATCATGATAAAAGAAACAAATGTAAAATTGCTCAGCGGTTAAACACATCGAGTTAGGACTATGCTGAATATGGTTGGAAAGCGAGATATACATGTCAAACTAAATACGCTAGACCATGATGATTTTAAAACCCATACACTGATGCTATGAAATGATGGAATATTTACCCTACGAAACATCCACGAAAGAAATTTAATCAGTAATCACGATACTATTGGTGAGGAACTTATGGACATAGCAAAAATTCAACTTAAATCACCATTGCAACTAAGCTTCAGGTGCCGGGATAGTCAATGTAGATACGGATGTTATTTTAGATGAATGGGGACTACCTTCATTCCAGCTAAAACGATTCCGTGGGTCTTATATGAAAAGCGCCCTAGAAATCGTTGAACTTAAAGAATGTTTGAATGAAACGGAGCTGGGGCGTTGAACGCACGCATTAGAAGAAGTATTTAATCGAGGCAAACGAAGAATCAGTGAAGTACGTACAAGCTTTGAAGATTTTCGCATTAAAGGATACCAACAGATCAGTCAAAGAGTTAGAAGCCCTTTTCGCATATGTATGGGGATGGGATGTGGGCACAATCAACCTGCAATGCTTTTTACATCGGTACGCTATCAAAACTGCGATTGATGAAAATGAAGGGATTACGAAAGATGGTAGCCTTCTGCATATGCAGAGTTGTAGACAATAAAACCTTTGAATTTGAAGGAAGCTATTCATATAGAACAAGGTGCTGAAAAAGCATAAGCAGTTATTGGCAGTAGCATTGAAAAACTTTGACAGCCATTGGCTTCAAAACAAATCGTGATGTTTGGACATGATTATTTGCTCTATGGCAGATCAAGAAGCTTAGTTAAAGATGCACTAAAAGATTAGAGAGATAGGAGATAATGATGAAACAATTACAAGTATCGATAACAACAAAATCTCCTCTAGTCATTACAGCAGAGAGCAGTTCAGCATTGACTGAAAGTAAAAATTATATTTCTGCACTAATCGTACGAGGAATTTTTGGCAGATGCCCATATAAAAATCACGATAGAAAGATCGAAAAATTGAGAAAAAGCACATGAAGATGCAGCGTTTAAGCGATTATTTTGAGGAGATTACAATTCCAAAGCAGCTATCCAGTAGTGGCGGGACATCGCGCCTATCCACTACCACAATCCTTAATGAAACCTAAAGGTAAAGGGGGATATTATAGATATATTAGAAGCCCCAGACACTAGGCTATAAGGTGTTAAAAGGGTTAGGATATGTAGACAGTGAACCGAGTAAAAAGGACCAAACTATTTACATGGCTGAAGTAGATAAGAAAATTCACTTTCACATGAGTCGTAGTAGTGAGTCAGAACGATTTGCTGGCAGAAGCAATGGTGGCGGTATTTATAACTACGAAGCTATCGGAGAAGGACAAACTTTTGAAGCGGTGATTTCTGGGAAGAAGATAGACTTGATTCACTTGATTCGAGGTTTGAAATTAGAGGATCATACTCTAAAAAACTAGAGTCGGCAAGGCAAAACGAACTAGCTATGGACAATGTGAGATACAGTTCGGAGACCTAACTGAGTGTGAAACAGGTATTAGCGATGAATGGATGAAAAACATTAAGAGAAGGTAAGTTAGCGATCTCGTTTAGATAGTCCATTTATTTCTCAAATATTCCAACAACTGGGTGGCGACGTAATGAGGAAGATTCCTTAGTACAGGATTTTGTAAATGCATTGCAAGTCGCGATTCCTAATCAAAAGATATCCTTGAAAAACTATTTACAGGGGCCGAAGTAGTGCGTAATTATGTGGTGTGTGTAGCACTGTATCGCCCAGAAGAGTTGGCATTAGTCCCCAGGATCTGTATTTATATTTGACTGTTCTAAAGATTGGTCTGATGCAGATGTGAAAGCGCTAAAACGTATTGATGACAGGTGTGGGTAGACCGTAAAGAAGAAGGGTTTGGACAAATTCGACCTTGGTATTATCCCCATCTTTCGATATGCACAGTGGATAATAAAGATTCAAGGGCAGGTGGCTGACGTTACAAAGTTATCTAATACTGCAAAAGCGTTAGTGCGTACGATTCTAAAACACAGGATATTGAATCGATTCGTTCACAAGCATATCAAGATGCAAAAATCATGAAAATCAATTAATCTATAACTGATAATCATACATTTGCGCGATTAGAAAACTATATTTCTATTTTTATTTAATCAAACAAATGGTATTAGTAAAGATGATGAAACTGCAGTAAAAATATATTTGATGCTAACTGGAAAGCGAATGGACTTTTCCTTCTTCATCAACAGACAGGAAAATCTTGTGATGTAAAAGATGCTCTAATAGCTCTCAAAGTTCCTCAATGGGTTAGTGCATTAGGTGAAAAGCATCAGGAATTAAGAGATCTAGTATATAGTCTAGATGATAAGGAACAAGAGAAGAAAGAAAAGGAAAAACAAAGGGAAACACAAAGAAAATTGTTCTTTGAAGAGTACTGGACGTGGTTTTTAAATACGCACGTAAACTGTAATATAAGGAGTATCTCATGAATGATGCAAGAATGAAAGAGACTCATTCGTATAGAAGGGACATTGAAATTGCTTTCACCATTATTAGTGGGAGATGGGGAGAAGCAAAGTGAACTCATTGATATGCTGGCTTTGCAAGATAGAAATGGTAAAGCCTATATCCCAGGTACGAGTATTGCAGGTGTACTACGTCATACAATGGGAAGCTATTTAGATTGTTATGAAGCGCTGGAGAAAATATTAACACCTACTGAAGAAGAACTAGCAAAAACAGATGAAAACAAAAAGAGAAAAATGACCTTGATAGATAAATTGAAAAACTTGTTAGAAATTGAAAAACTTGTTAGTATAGCAAAAGGGAATTACCCAGAAGCAAATACTGAATTAAAAGGAGTATTAAAAATATTTTATTCGGGTCCATTCAGGGTTCAGACTCAATCAAAAGTGTGCGTTGCGCTTTTTGATGTGGTGCTAGAAAATACCACGATCACACAACGTGATGGGGTATCACTTGCTTATGGATCGCGAGTTGCTAAAAGAGACAGCACTGTATAATTATGAAGCTCATTGATCGCGGGGCAACAGGTCCTTTTCCTACTGAGTGTATACTCGTGAAGGGCATGTTAGAGTTGGTACTGAATACTTAAAAAGAATATGAATTTTAAAAGAGTGTAATAAAAATGACAATATGTCTATAGAGGAGGAGAGTCATGCCCTAGCCTTGTTAGAATTTGCAGGTGCAACAATCGGGTGGACATCTTATTCTCTGGGCTTGCAGTAGGTAAATTTACAACCAAAGGGTTTGCAGTTCAAGTACCAGATTGTAAATCTACTTGGTATCGATTGAAAAACAAATGCCTCAATTCGAGATTGGTTATCTGAAAACCAAGCACATGTATATATGATAAAGTAGACTACAGCATCGACTATAACACCGAAAGATGAAACATTAGTGATGAAACTATCGGCTAATATTGCAAGCTCATTACTAGTTCGTACGCAAGGAGATGATCCAAGTATGGATAGCACAGATGTTGACTAGCCAAAGATGATTATGTTATTCTGGATCTAGTGTAAAAGGTGTTATCCGTCATCATGCCCGATACATATTGGAGCAAATGGGATTATGGAATGCTTGGTACCCGTCGGATGCAGCAGAACAAGGTTTAGAAACAAGATTTGAAGAACTTTTTGGCTCCACTAATAAAGAAGCAGATTTAATTAAGAGCCGAGTGACTGTAAATGAGGTGATATTAAAAAGGATCCTAAGCATATCGTTACAAAGCACAAACTCGAATCGTATTGACTCGCTTTTTACAGGTGGTACTATAGATTCTGCTTTATTTACAGAGGAACCAATATGGCAAATTGCGATAGTGAAGATGGAACAGTATCTATAGAAATATGTGTTAAGGACTGTAAACCTGAAGAAGTGGGACTATTTGTTGTTCTATTCCGTGATATGTGGATGGGCAAACTCACATTTGGTGGAGAGGCAAGTGTAGGACGTGGACGTATTTTTGGTGTGAAAGGAAGTATTACCTATAAGGATCAGACATATACTTTCATCAATAAGAAACAAGATGCGACTACGGCCTATGCAGTACTTGCTGATGGTGATGAGAAACAGTTAAAACAGTTGAATCAGTATATTAGGGATATTAAACAGAGGGATTCTATAATGAACAATACAGCAGATACGAAGGAAACTACACCTTTAAAAACAGTTGACCCTAGTAGAGGGAACGATCAAAAGTGACCGATATACAAGAATCCTGTACGGGATCTAACGACGTTATGTAACAAGCATATGAAAGATGCTGGGAAACATTGTAGTATGGATGCACCATGCAGTATTGTGGGGACGATGGGATGAAGTCAAATCTCATTGGAGCGATGATTCAAAATTTGATGGAAACAGTATCATTGAAATACGCATCTTTAATACAAAGAAAGAAGTGTATGTAAAATGCATACATGATGAATTTGTTGGATATTGCGTAGAAGATGGTGAATCTCATGAAACGGCTTTGAACATTCAATATGTGGATAGTATTCAACCACTATTTGGTGAGCCTATTAGTTTGCATAGAATGGCTTTTGTAACATTAGCCGATGCAGGATCGTAAGATGAAACAGATAGTCCCTACCATACATACACAGGTCAACGATTAGGTTTACAAACTAGAAATTACGTAACACCTTCTCATACCACAGGACAAGCTGGATATAGCCGATACCGGTATGTAGATATTGTAAATGTTATGGATATGGTAGAGGAGTGAGAGTATGGCACCACGAGTAAAAAGATAAATTTATAGATGTCAGTGATGACGGTTGTGGTTTAATCTGCAACGGCACTGTATAACTTTGTACCTTTTACCAAAGATATTTGGTTCCCAAAAGAGTTGGAACGATGTAGATAGAGATTTATCTAGATTTGATGATGAGAGTGATAAACAATCAAAAGGGCGAAAAAGGAATTATATAATACATATGTACAGTATGTTCAAGGATCATGGAAAACATTCTGGTTATATTAGTTGATATTACAACAAGAACCTCTACATTAGTTGGTGGATATGGTGAAGATAGTGCGAAGTAAGTCTGCCTTTTCTGCTATTCAAAACGATCAACCGATAATTCCTGGTAGCTCTTTGCTGGTATGGTTCGGAATCTATTTAAAACCGTAACAGCTAGCTCATTTAGAGACGGTGAAGACTTTCACTGATAAAACATTGTATTATCGCAGTTTTGTCAGCAGACTAAGGATACACCGGCTGTGAGAGCAAAAGAGGCATATGTTACATCGATGCAAATAGGAGAAAATGAAAAGTAGAAGACGAGGTTTTTTAGTTCGTAGTCTGTGAAGCTAAAGGGTTCAATGGCGTATGTGTGAGTGTGCACCAGTAAGTAACGACACGTATGTTACACTGGCACCCAACTCAAAAAGTAGATTGGAGTAAATTTAAATCTAAACTAAAAACTGTTGAAGTTATTATTTCATGTATTAAGCAACCAAAAGAGAAAAATAAAATAAAAACGATTAGACAAACGAGAACGTCAACTTGATAATACAAGAGAGTCAATAATAAATATAGTTTCAAATGGTGTAAAGACAAAAGAATATATAGTTCCTGGAATCTGTAGTAGAAGCGTAGAGAAGATGACTAAAAGAAAAGGACTTAATGTATTGTTGTAAGGAAGACTCAAAAGAGTGTGAGGTAGCTTAAAAGGGCATAAGGTAGCTGGAATTAACAAAGATTCCTAATGCAGACTTGATTACACTCATGCTTTTTACTGTCGACCCTATTACTAATTATGTAGATCATTTTTGAGCTCAATTATACTATCGGATTCCTTATAAGAAATCTATTAAAGAACATGTACCGAATACGTTAAATACCAATAGAGTGGATTATACAGATTTAGTGTTTGGGTTGAAAGAATATTGGGAGGGCGTGTATCATTTGAAGATGCTAAAACTGAGTGCAGAGTTTTTTGAAGAAGATGAGTTTTTAGGATACGACATTACAGTCTGTTGCATTATTAGGTCCGGAACCCTACATCATTTCAATTATATTTAAATCAAGATAAGGATGATCAATGTTTACATTGGAATGATGATGTTGATATTCGAGGAGTTAAGCATTATTGGCATAGAGAAGAAGGACATAATGCGGAACAGATAAAAGTAACTACAAAGTGTAGGAATCGTGTAAGACCAGGTGTAAATATTTAAAGGTAAAGTGTACTTTAAATCACTAACTAATGAAGAATTAGGTGCACTTTGTAAGGTGCTCTTTATGGGGACCGGTAACCATGGTGGAGAGTTTGGTACTGAATGAAAAAGCGACAATATAAAATTGGAAAAGGAAAATCTATTGGATGGGGAAGTGTATCGATGATATCTCAAACTTTTCTTAGAACGAGGAAAGACTTTATGCTAAAGAGGAGATGTGGTCTGCAGGTGGAATCAGCTGTTGCAGGGAAGAGATGCCATTAGATGAGGCAGATAGATCAGTAGATACGTGGATTGAAATGTTTGACTGTTATGCAAGAGATGCTATGGACGAACAATATGAATCTTTAGAAAAGGGCATGAATTCATTGTATTACATGATGAACCCAGAGGCATTGGGTGAAAATAGTACTGAGAAAACAACAATAATGACAATTCCAAAACCAAAGAAAAAGATATATGTAAACGGCAAACTGAAAGAACCAGAGGTGAAAGAGGATGAAGACAGAAGACTACTGGACTCGAATTCTCTGTTATCAGTTGAGGAGTTTGTAAATGCTTTCCTTTAGAGGGACAGCTCCCTGAGAAAACAGAATAAATCGTATATTTAGAAGCGTCAGCTCGAAAGGGCTGGCGCTTTTGCTATCGGGACTTTTATAATCCCCACTCCACCCAAGTCGTACAATAGTCATGATGGGAAAGGAGTGGTTCATGATGACACAGTATTTAACTCTAGCGATGTATGATGTAGCGGATGATAAGAGGCGGAATAAGCTAGTTAAGGTAATGGAGTATTATGGGTTACGTGTGCAGGAGTCTGCTTTTGAGGCGATGTTAACGATTAACCAGTGCAGTCGTATGATTGATCGGGCGCTAGATTGCCTAGACTTAGAAGTGGATTCCTTTCGGGTCTATGCGATTCGTAATGAAAAGGATGGAAAACCTACGGTATAGGCGATATAGAGCGGATGATGCTATGTTACATAACTTTTCCGTATTATTTTGGAATGTATCAATCACATGAGCTAACTAAAATATAGTGAGATTGTCAAAATAGAAGAGCATGGTCTCTTCCTATGTAAACAGTATTTAATATTGTTTCACACAGGAGCAGACTGTGCTCTTTTTTACTTGTTGTTACCTAGAATTATATTCGTGATTGCACTACTAGCCTCTGTACATGCTTGTGATAGGATTAATGAATTTGATGTTACTGTAATAGTAGGACATAAACAGTACGGTGTACCATTTACGCACCGATATATGGATATTAGCTAAAGGGGAGCGCCATTCTGTTGTCCCCAATAGTGGACGTAAATAGTGGTGCACTATTTACGCATAGATATCTGACCCGTGCAAATAATACTAATTTGATGTCCCCACGCAATGGAAGTAATTCTAAAGGATAGACAAGAGTCGCCAGAACAGAAAGTTTCAGCTCCGCAATGGGGAAGTAATTTAAAGGATATAGTTAGAATCCATGGCGTATTGCTTAATGCTGTTTCAGTCCCCGCACGGGAAGTAATTCAAAGAGGAAACAGCTCAATTCATGTACGAGTTTAATGAGTTTCAGTCCCCGCAATGGGGAAGTAATTCTAAAGTTTAGATACTTGACAAACATCAATGATAAAGAAATGTTTCAGTCCCCGCAATGGGGAAGTAATTCTAAAGAAGGTTTGGATAAATAGAACTTTCAGCATCTCACGTTTCCAGTCCCCGCAATGGGGAAGTAAACTTAAGGCACTATGTAAAGAACTCTGCGTATCGTGTTTCAGTCCCACCAATAGAGTAATTTAAAGGTCATTGTTAATTTTATATCATGAATACTTTTGGTTTCAGTCCCGCAATGGGGGAAGTAATTCTAGAGTGGAGGAAATTATCATGAGAATTGAAAGTTTTCAGTCCCCGCAATGAAGTAATTCTAAATCATTATCTTATGTATAGTAGGGGAACTGCATAGTTTCCAGTCCCCGCAATGGGAAGTAATTCTAAACAATGGATATAAAATCTATAGAAACTAATGTAAGGTTTTCAGTCCCCGCAATGGGGAAGTAATTCTAAAACAATCGAATACATTCAAAAAGACCTAGTAAGCATAAAGTTTCAGTCCCGCAATGGGGAAGTAATTCAAAATAAAAACTCGTGATGATATGTCCAAGAGAGCGAGTTTCAGTCCCCGCAATGGGGAAGTAATTCAAACTACTCAAGTTAATCGAGACGGACAACGACATAAGTTTCAGTCTGCAATGGGGAAGTAATTCTAAATTCTTAAATGCCATCTTAGAGGCTATGGGCTACGGTGTTTCAGTCCCCGCAATGGGGAAGTAACGTTCAAAGCTCGTGACTTATGCTATGAGCAAGGTCATACATGTTTCAGTCCCCGCAATGGGGAAGTAATTCTAAATTCATATGGATATAATTCATTTGCTTCTTGATGATGTTTCAGTCCCGCAATGGGAAGTAATTCTAAATTCATCAGTTTGCGGTGTTAACCCTGATGTATCGTCAAGTTTCAGTCCCCGCAATGGGGAAGTAATTCTAAAGCTATAGCCAATTTTAATTATATTTTGTTCGTTTCAGTCCCGCAATGGGGAAGTAATTCTAAACAGTGTAATGATATAGCGGTTAGTTAAATCGAGGCATCGTTTCAGTCCCCGCAATGGGGAAGTAATTCTAAAAAGTTTGACTAATTTCTTAGACAAAGCAAGAGAACGTTTCAGTCCCCGCAATGGGGAAGTAATTCTAAAGATTATTCGTAGTTTATTTAAACGATAGGTTTATGTTTCAGTCCCCGCAATGGGGAAGTAATTCTAAAGGGCACCCCTTAGAAACCGCATAACCAAGCCTCTCAAAAAATACACTTTCCGGCTGATCTCCGTCCATCTTGAATTTTGACGTAACACTGCATTTCAAAAAGTGCTACGAAACCGCACAGCCATCGAGCCGACTGATCTTTTTGATTTTCTTTAGAATTTTTCATAAAAATAGCTCACTTTATAAAAGTTTATATAAAAATAGTTCGCAAATTTTATCTATGTAGTACTATATCATACTTTTGAGAAATCTTTCAAGAGATTTTTACAAGAATATCGAGCAATTTAACTATCGGGACTTTTATAATTCCAAACATATAAAAAAGCGTATACTGATGATAGATACTTCAGAAGAAGTCATTTCTGAAGGAGAGTATATAGCAAATAGAAAGGAGGCTATTCATGGCATCGCTATATATTACAGAACCAGCTGCTAAGATTCGTAAGAGTGGGGGATATTTCGTTGTGGAGTTGGGGGAGGAAATAGTGCAAAAGTTGCCTATCGAGACCGTAGAGGATGTTACCGTCTTGCACTCTGTAACAGTTTCTTCACAAGTGTTGACGGAATGCATGTTACAGTCCATACCGATTACGTGGATATCCAATTATGGTCATTACTATGGATCGTTGTGGGGACCAGATTCGATCGACATTGAAAAACATATGTTACAGTTTCAACGAGCGCAAGATTTCGAATTTTCTTTGCAACTCTCTAAGGTGATGATTTAGCCAAGCTAGGAATCAGATGACTCTGTTAAAGAGGCATCATCGTAAGGAGATGGATGATATTGTAAACGCTAAGATTGCGGAGATCAACATGTTGTTACCTAAAGATTAGCACCGCCCATTCCGTGAATCAGTTGCGTGGCTTTGAAGGCAGTGTGAGTCGTAGTTATTTTGAGGCGTTAGGGACGCATTGTGACCTGAATCCTTTTGCTTTCACGAAGCGTAGCAAACGACCGCCAGAAGATCCTTTTCAATGCCATGCTGAGGGTTAGGCTATAGTATGTTGTTCAACGAAGTGCTGGGGGCTGTCATGCATGTGGGACTACACCCTTATATAGGGCATATGCATGCCATTCGAAGGGGACATGCTGCGTTGGTATCAGATTTGATGGAAGAGTGGCGGGCGCCAATTGTAGATTCACTATGCCTCATGTTAATTGGCAAAGGGATGATTACCCCAGATCATTTCAATCGAATAGACCGTGGTTGTTACTTAACGAAGGAAGGGCGCAAAATCTTGCTGTACCAGTACAACAAAAAGCCGCGTTCCACCCACCAATATTGGGGTGAACCTTATTCGTATCGAGATTCTATCCAACGTCAATGTCGATCCTATGCGTCGGCCATGACGAATAACACGGTTCCCATGTATTTATCATTTGAGATGTATTAAGTTAGAAACAGGAGAGATTCTATGAATTTTACGTTGTTACAAGAGAAATATCCTTTGTTACAGGCATTAGGTACAAGAGGCAGAGAATGCAATGCATCAAGATGCAACGGTGTATTATGGTAAATTATTGTGTTTCGGGGAGCCTTTGTCAATTATTTGTATGATGAATTAAATCTGCCGAAACAAGAGGGTGAGACTTAGAAGTGCGTATATCACAATCGGATTTTATGGACAGTGTGCCCAAGGAGATTGTGAATAAACTGCGCTTTTGCTACAGCTATATGGGGACATGACGATGCAAGGTGCGGTGCAACATCTATTGGGGTGGCATACGAAACGAGGGATGAAAGATGCCTACTTGCTAGGTCGCTGGCTCTTTAAACTGTTTGTGGATAGTGAAAGAGAGTATCCACCGTATGTATTTCCTATGCTTTCAGAGTCAGCAGAACCAGTGGCACCTATGGATGTGCAGAAAAGAATTAGAGCGGATTCAGGCTGTGATGGAGGGGTGCCTAGCAGCATACCGTATACGATGACACCAGAAGAGCGGAAGGAGTGTAATCGAGAACATCGTTCGGAAGGGATTGAGGTGTTACGACAAGATACCATGCTCTACGAGGGAGAGTCGACAGAGCAATGTATTCGAGAGGTACAGGCGATGATACGAACAGCTAGCCGTGAATCAGAGGCGACAGCTTCTGCCACAAGTGGCGCAGGTGGTAGGAAAAAGCGTTGCACCACAAGTTTCCCCTGCAATTGCACAAACCTTACAGGCAGTGGATGCCTCCAAGGAGATACCGGTGGACGACTTTCTTGATGACAGCTTTGTGCAACGTCGTGTGCTCACACCGTGGCACTGTATGCGTGAAACAGGGGCAAGCATTCTGTCGCTTGTTGGTGCGTATGCTAGGAGAGCGATATTACACGATTTCCCACATTGTAGAGCACGATTACCAGATTGTTTTTCACCGTCCAAGGCGATGCTGGCTACGGGATCGTATAGTGGTGTATTATAAGAAAAATGGCAAGGTCTCGTGTGCTACCGCAGGAATCGACCCTCGACGAGGAACTGGATGTGATTATTATGGGCTTAGAGGGTGTTCTATCTTTGTTGCCACTGAAAGTACAGCGCACAGCTATGCCAGTGGATCGATGTGCGGAGAATTGGCGGGGACTACGCACAAGCATTCGCACATGGCATTGGCGATGGGTGCGGGACCTCACGGGGGATTTGGGATAGATTCTATGGGGAGTGTAGATGCGTGTTATCACTCTAGACGCATGCCAATTCTAGCGCCACAGGTAGAAGGTGGAGCCAGCCCGGTGGATACTTTCACCCACCCAAAAGGTCCAGTGGAAGAGATGAAAGTGTACATGAAATGGATTGAGGAAGAGCTGAGTCCACAGGAAATTCGAATTGTGCATCATGGAGCAAAGGTCAATTCCACATTCGAACCACCTTTGCCAAAGGACGCGAAGTGGCGGTGTTTAACCTCTACTATAATCGGTTGGGGCAGATGACACGGGCCATTCCATTGGAGTCTAAATCTAGTAGTTTAGAATTTGTAGATCAGGTGATGGATATCATTAGCCCTAATCAGGTGAGCTATTGGGTAAGCACCTAAATAGGGGCAATATGGTTAGCAAATTGCATAAAAAGTATATGACAGTTAATTCACAGCCGTTACAATACAAGTATATGGCTATGGCTGTGAGAAAAAGAAGGAGATAGATATGAACGATTGCAATGAAATGAATGGGGTTGTCCCTTATCAATCAATGTCAATACAGGGAGAGAAACCGACAAAAACAGTATATGATTTACTCATGGAAGGAAGTCTAGATGAAGCCTCATGCCATGGCATTACAGACAGGACAAAAAGTAACGCAACTGATAGAGATAAGAAGTCTTATGGCTATGTGTTGATGAAATTAATTAAGAGGGAAGCGCAAGCAGGAATAGAGATAAGGTATATCAATCACTGGAGTGAACTAGCACCTATCTCTCTGCGCATTTCGGATGAAAAAGTTTGAAAGTGGCAAACGAGGCGCTTGTATACGGTATACCCAGAATATAGTAAGACATGGTCTTTACATAAAGAAGGGAAGCACAGAGAAACAGCAAGATTAGCATATGAGATGTACAAAAATAAACCCTACGATACAAGAAATTGAAAAATTATTGGTAAAAGCGTTATACTATGCTATTAAAGAGACTGCTACTAAACCTAATCCACAAGTGAGAGAGGTAAAACCTTTACTAGATGTTTATTTTTCTATTTCAGGTATAAACCGTCGATTTTTATGACAAATATGATGGAACTATATTGTAAAGTTTGAAAAAGAGGCGACCGTTCTAGACTTGAGAGAATACTATCTAGCGACTATGAAGTTTGTGCTTGATCCTGAGTGTTACCAAAGGGTGAAAAAAGAGACAATGCCAAGTGGAGCTACAAAGGGGTCAGAGTATTGGGAGTCTATGTATTACAAGATGACAAATCATGTGCTAAAGCATATAGAGGGGTCTAATAATGTGCCACTCTTGAAAGCAGTTTGCGACTCTGTAGCGCAACATGAAGGTTCTATTACTCGAGATGAGGCATATTGGATCAATTGAGCGTAGGGGGAAAATTCTCTTGGCTTGTAAAGAGTATGAGAAAGCTAGAGAATGTTTCATGAATAAGGTAGAGAGTAAAGGTAATGAATATTGGGTGTGGATGACATTAGGCGATACCTATGTAGAGGGCACTATCTAATATAGGGCTCCTGAGTTCTTCTTTGATTGCTATGTCTGCTCATGTGCAATGGATTGCAGCGTAATCCAGACATTAAATATGTGGCGTACTATAAGTTAAAAACTAGCGCATCTTATGTGTACAAACGAGGAGTATGAGGCATCGAGTATTGAGGTGTCTGGAAGTGTTAGCACGACCAGATGTGGTAGGGAAAAAGAATATAGAGGCAGACGAAGAAATTACAAAGTGCTTCGTGGTATGTAGTGCATCCCTAAAGAAAAGAATAATCGTACATTTTATCAAACATATAAAAACAATAATATTAGATGAATTGTATCCTGATGAACCGTGGGTTTTTAGGGGTGATGGTCAATGCGAAAACCTATAAAGAGAAACAGGTATATCGCTGCTTATTTATCACAGAAGAAGGGGAACTACCAATAGAGTTAACCTTGAGAAAAGTAGACTTAGATGGAATTTCCTTTGCACCAGGCAAATCGGTAAAAGCAAAAATAAAAGTCTCAAAAGGACGGCTCTGGACGGAAACGGGAGCCTATAGCGTTTTAGGTTGGTAGAAGTACCTTTCAGTTGAGGGGATATTCAAGGAAGAGTGCGGTGTCGTAAGCTACATGAATTACCAAAAAGATGTGGCACATATAGTGACGAATGGACATCAGGTGCTTTTTTTACCGAATGCATCGAAGCATAAGTTGCGTGTATTGTCTCCAGTACATGTAGTATATAGTGCCTATCAAGATCGTAAGGGATCTGTACGACAATGTATTACACGGATTCACAAGGCGAAAGACGAAGACATTGTACATTTAAAAGCCCATGTGAAGGGAGTGCTCACTAAAAATGCATCGAATTATGCGTTTCTGAAAGAGAAGGATTATATTCGTCTCAGATTGGAACGAAGCACCAAAAGTGGACAGTATATATGTAGATGCCTATACTATCGAAGAGCACCGGCTTGAAACAGGTGTGATTATAGAAGGTGTGGCTATCAGTACGTATAATAAGTTCCGTGACAGTTGGGGATGGAAAATGGCTAAAATTTTGGATGTTAGCTATGATACCCATGAGTGGCAGAAACAGAAAGAAGCGCTTGTTGATGAGAAGCAAGAATGATGGGAATCCCCTTGACATTCCTCGTGTAATAGCGTATACTTATTGAGTATTAACAAGTAGAAGCCATCCGCTTCTCACCTAATGTCATGAAAATGTTGGGTACAGATAGTTATTAAACTATGCTCGGATGACTTTGTGCCATCCGATTTTTATCCCTTTTGAGGTGACTAGTATTAGCAAAGATACACCGCGTATTAATGAAGAAATCCGTGCTCGCGAAGTTCGTGTCGTAAGTGCAGATAATGATCAGTTAGGTATTATGTCTGTTCGTGATGCCTTAGCTATGGCTGAAGAACAACATTTAGATTCAGTAGAAGTAGCCCCAATGGTAAACCACCGGTTTGTCGTATTATGAACTATGGTAAGTACCGTTATGAGCAACAAAAAACGCGAAAAAGAAGCAAAGAAGAAGCAAAAACTTTCACATTGAAAGAAGTTAAAGCTTCGTCCTCACATCGAAGATCATGATTTTTATGTAAAACTTAAAAATGCGCCTAAATTCTTAGGTGATGGTAATAAAGTTAAGGTAACGATCATGTTCCGCGGTCGTGAATTGAGCCACCCAGAATTGGGGCTTAATGTGCTGACTCGTTTTGCTGGTGAATTAACTGACCAAGCGGTTGTTGAAAAAGAAGCGAAACTAGAAGGCCGAAACATGACAATGATTTTAGCTAAAAAGGTAATTAGGAGGAAGAATAATGCCAAAGATTAAAACTCGTCGCGCGGCATTAAACGTTTCCAAGTAACAGGTAGTGGTGAATTCAAACGTGCAAAAGCTTTCAAAAGCCATATCTTAGAGAAAAAATCTCCAGCACGTAAACGTAATCTTCGCAAAGCAACATTGGTTAGCAAATCTGACTACAAACGCGTAGTGAAATGCTTACCATACGCATAAGATGCAAACATTTTAGTAACATATAACGATATTGGAGGAATACAATAATGGCAAGAGTAAAAACAGGCGTAACAGCGCATGCACGTCATAAAAATCTTAAAATTAGCTAAAGGTTACCGCGGTACACGTTCTCGCTTATTCAAAAAGCGAACGAATCCGTAATGAAAGTATTATACTATGCTCGTCGTGACCGTCAGTGCTAAAAAAACGTGAGTTCCGTAAATTATGGATCGCTCGTATCAATGCGACGAAGCCGTATCAATGGTTTATCCTACAGCCGTTTTATCGCTGGTTTAACAAAAGCTGGTGTGGAAATCAACCGTAAAATGTTGGCTGACTTGGCAGTACATGATGCAGCTGCATTCGCAAAATTAGTTGAAATCGCTAAAAACGCGTAAGACACACATATAACGACCTATGTGATAGGTTGTGTAGAAGAGGCTGCAACAAAAATGTAGCATTTTACGTTTTTCGTTACAGCCCTTTTTACATGCAGAAACTACCTAGGTTCTTGAGATATTAGTATCACAAGATATCTAGGTAGTTTTTCCGTTTTTAAGCGCACTTAAATAAGCCTATGTAACTGTCTTTTTTTCTAGGCTCAGGCTATTTCTTTTGGCAGAATAACGAGGTATGTATTCTGTTATCTTGGATTCTATGGTGTAGTTTAGAGATATTAAATCCCATCGCTAATAGGTATAACATCTTTCGCACATGAGCATTGCCACGGTGTAGTAGTCGCCTAAACTGAAAGTCTTGTTTTAGCACGCCAAAGGCGCCTTCTACTTGTATAGAGCGGTTGGTGCGCAATCGAATCCCTTCTGTGCTTAAAATTCTTTCTTGGTTATGTTGCAATACCGAGTCATATCCTGGAGCGATACAAATTTGTTTAGTAGGATTCTTTTGTGCTTTTTCTTTGCATATCGTTGGCATTCAGATTTGTATCCACAGCGATTACAAGATTCACATACGTATACCTTACTTTTCCCAAGTAAATCCAGTTTTTACTTTTACCTTGCGACGGTGAGAATAGTAACTTTCGACCTTTAGCACAAATAAAAGCATCTTCTTCGGACAGGTATTCCATATTACGAGCTTTACTAATATCTGTTTTCCACTTGCGTTGTTTAGATCGTTCGTAGTCCTTCGGTTTAATACAAGACAGGTATCCTCTTTCCTCTAACCATAATAGATTTTCGTAGCTATCATATCCCTGCATCCGCTACTATATATTTAAATTTAGAAGTATGCAAACTTTCAAATGATTCAAAAATGGAATTAATGTATTAGTATCGTTAGGATTAGAATATACCCACACCCATAATATATTCGGAATGAACAGCTATTTGAACGTTGTAGCCTGGTTTTAGTTGACCATTTCGCATATGGTCTCTTTCATACGCATGAAAGTAGCACTGGGATCTGTTTTAGAGTAACTATTTCGCTCGCCCATAATGGCTAAATGTGCTTCGTATTCCTTACGTTTGTCTACTAAAGCTTCTGCTCTTTCATATAACCGTTGTAGTACAGTCTTATGTTTGCCCTTACCAAATACAAAAATTAATTTGTTGTAATTCAAATTCTTTCTGCTACATATGGCACAATAATTCATCATTCATCTGGGATGCATCAACCTCTAACTCAGTAGTTACATCTGCTGTAGGGCACCAGCTTAGACGGTAATGTAGCTAATCTTTTGAATCGCTTTCTTCATACAAATGTGTATTTATTAGCATTCGCCTCTATCTTGGTTCCATCAATAAATACTTCGTTAAAAGTAAGGGTATCTCTTCTGCAATGGCTTCCATTAGTTGTGTAAACAAATTCGTAATCACCTCTAAGGAACAACGAGCAAAAAGCGCTGAAATGTCATGTGACTTGGGTGCAGGATATCCTTAGTAAAGCCACATGTAATGTATATTTTCTCACATTGTTTTTGATAGCACGTGAGAATATACGCCCTCGGACATAGTATAGATACTTTAAAACAGAATATGCGGTGGAACTTTAGATTTTCTCCTTTGGAAGAATACAAATGCTGTAACTCTGTATAGTTCAACCTCTAATACAGCATCGAGTAACCGCACTGGCGCCGCTTCTTTGATCAAAAATGCCATAATCCAATGGTAAACTAGCTAGGCGAGGTCTCGCCAATTTGGTATAATTATATGCATTGGTATTAGGTTTGTTCATAATTACATTATACTAATGAAAAGGGTCCTTTGACCCTTTGCTTATTAAAATATACAAAAATAGAGGAAAGTTGATAGTTTTTGATCAACTTTCCTCTATTTTATTTGGGGCTATTTTGTTACAGCCCTTTTTGCTATGGTGTAAGTTGTATCATTAGCAGTAAGATTATAGGACAAAATGAGTCAGTTTTAATAGTGAAATCGGTATCGAAAACTTTATGCAATAAAACTTCTAGAAATACGGAATACGCCATAGGTGACATTTGCAGATAGTAAAGTCTTATATAAAAATACCCCTTGAACGTTAGTATTCAAGGGTATTTTTACAATATTCATATGGAAGTACCTAGAAACCGCTTTTGCCAACAGTCATACTTCATTATCTAAAGAACCGTCCCACCACAGGCAATCGAGCGCCGTCGTTTTATTAAGTCCTTTTCAGTACGATCGCGATAGCTACATAGATGAAAGCACCGATACTAGCGGTGATTATGATGTTAAAGAAAGTTGGGATACTACCTTGTAAGAGTGGATAGAAATAATACATAGCCACGCCCATGATGGAAGCGGAGATGATATTTTTACCCAACAAGATAATATCGATAAAGTATCCTGTGTGACGGTGAATCCAGATGAGATTCAAAAGCGCCGCAAAGCCGATATCAGCTACTGTTGCGTAGGCGCGACCGCCGATGCCTAAGGCTGAATAGCGGTTAGCTCCCAGTTTAAAAATGACTTTCACAATGGTCGCAATCCCCATGTTGATCACGGGAATGCGCGGTTTGCCGAGCCCTTGTAGGATGCCCGTTGTCACTTGGTGAAGGCCTAAGAAGAAGATAGCCCACGCTAAGATTTGCGTCGCTTCCGCTGCACGTGGTGCGTTATAGATGGTGGATACCACTGGTTCAGCCAAGATGTATAGCATCACAGTGAAAGGAACGGTAGCCACGAAGGTCAAGCGCATGGATCCTGCTGTGCGGTAGTAGACTTGTTTTACATCCTTGATAGATACAGCGTTAGAAACGGCTGGCACAATACTTGTGGCAATGGGTCGCGGTAATGATGGTGGCACAAAGTTGATGAGCGGTACCGCCATACCCGGAAAGATAGCCGTAGAGTTCTGGTACTGTGCAGTGGATAGCCGATGTCGATCAATCGTCTTGAATAATCGCTACGTCTCAGCATGGCTATCGATTGGTAGCATCATGCTACCAGGCGATAGGGATGGACAAGTTGATTAACCGTCGAATGATGGACTTGGAACTTTCAGGTGGTTCACTCGTGTCCATAGGCTCGTCCAATCGTTTTGGCAAGCGATAGTAGTATACATGAGGACCACTAAGGCGCCGACTGCGCCGATACTCTACCTTAGGCTAGTCCCCGCCGGCGCACCACATCGAGTCCGTAAGGAAGTAAGATGGCTGCAGCTAGCATGACCACAACGCGCAACAATTGTTCCACGATTTGGCTGATGGCGGTAGGTGTCATCATTTGCCATCCCTTGCAAGTATCCTCGATAGCAAGATATGAGCGTGACGAAGAATACCGCCGGTGAAAGGGGCGATTAAGGAATACAGGTACCCAGGATCTGTGATGAAATTGATGTCGATGAGCCATTGGGCAGAGCCACAGACGGCGATACTGAACAATAGTGCTGAGGACAACAGCATTTTGAAAGAAATGGAAAATACTTTTTGCCCCTGCAAATCGTATTTTGCTAATCTTTTTCCGTTGTCATAATGGAAATGGCAATAGGAATTCCTGCGCTGGATAGTTGCAAGGCCAATAAGTACGCTGGAAATGCCATTTGGTAGATACCGATACCCTCACCACTGAGGACGCGAGATAAGAAAATCCAGTCTAAGCTACCAATAGCTTTCACCACAAACCCCGCAATCGTCAAGAGATCAGTGTACCTTGTAAAAATCGATTAACCATGATATCTCCTATGTTGAAAAGATTCTGACTGAATCCGATAAAGACTTATTTTTAATTGTACCATAGAATAGGCTTGCTCTCAATAACATTGACCACATTTGAGAAAATAGATTTTTGTTGAATCGCTGTAATAGATACGGTATAATAACGGTATGAAAGTCATTAATACTATGTGTTAGAGATATAACAAGGAGGCCAATTATGCCATTAGTATCTACGAAAGAGATGTTTGAAAAAGCCTATGCTGGCGGCTATGCCATTGGTGCGTTCAATGTGAACGACATGGAAATTATCCAAGGGATTGTGGATGCGTCGAAAGTGGAGCAATCTCCATTGATTTTGCAAGTCCTGCAGGGAGCTCGTAAATATGCAAAACCCGTGTATTTAACGAAATTAGTAGAAGCGTTGCTTGATACAGATCTTCCAATTGTATTGCACTAGACCATGGTGATGATTTTGAAATCTGTAAAGATTGCATCGACAGCGGGTTTACTTCCGTTATGATTGATGGTTCTAAACATCCATTTGAAAAGAATGTAGAGTTAACGGCTCGTGTGGTTGAATATGCTCATAAACATGGCGTTGTGGTAGAAGGTGAATTAGGCCGTTTAGCAGGTGTGGAAGACGACGTAAACGTAAGTGAAAAAGATGCGCTCTTCACAGATCCAGAAGAAGCGGCTGAGTTTGTTCGCTTAACAGGTGTAGACTCCTTTGGCGATTGCTATCGGCACGAGTCATGGGGCGTATAAATTTAAAGGCACTCCATACTTAGACTTCGACCGTTTACAACGAGTAGGCGAATTGTTGCCTAACTTCCCAATCGTATTGCATGGAGCGTCCTCTGTACCACAAGCATTTGTGGAAAAATGTAACTCTTTCGGTGGGGCTATCCCAGGTGCACAAGGGGTACCAGAAGATATGCTTCGCAAAGCAGCGACAATGGCAGTATGTAAAATTAATATCGACACAGACTTGCGCTTAGCTATGACAGCCAGCATCCGTGAAGTGTTGACAACAACCCTGCTGAATTTGACCCTCGTAAATACTTCTGGGACCAGCTTCGTGAAGTGATCTCAAGCGATGGTACAACATAAAAATTAAAAATGTATTAGGTTGTAATAACAAAATTTAATCGGTTTGAGAAAAACTGGCATGTCTTTGATGGTATGTCAGCTATAAGGCGAATAGATGTTAGCAGTATCATTGTGACTATAGATTGCGCATTTGTTATAAAAAGAGTGATATCACTCATCTCGTTGTAAAAGCGTGGTAGATCATCATAGTTGTTGTAAAATGAGTGGTATATCATCATGCTCGTTATAAAAGAGAATTTATATAATTGTATTGAAAGCTACGAAAGGAGGATTAGATGGAACTTTCACAACTGTATATAGAGAACATGTTAATACGAATGGCTCACCATAGTACAGCTATTGAAGGGAACTCTAACAGAAGCGGAAGTTCGCCAAGTGGTAACGTGCGATGGTATTCATGAGGGCACATCTGAGGGCATACCTGATGGTATACCTAATCGCATACCCGATAGTATGGATAGTCGCGAGTGACGAGGTAAAAATTATACTGACTATGTTCCGTATCTCATGACCGTCCATGAACAACCGATATCGTTGCAGATTATAAAAGAGACACACCGCTATTTTGATGGAGGGCATTGCCCATGATGAGACCCTTCAAAACGATTCGTAATGTAATTTTAGGGGCAAACTTTTATCCCTCACAGAGCCATACCTCGTGTTATCTGAGCTAAAAAACTGGTGCGATACATTAGCTTATCGATTAGAGATTGCTAGACCTTAGAAGAAAATCAATAGAGCCTATTATGGAACAACATCTTCGTTTTGAAAGAATACATCCATTTTTCGGACGGCAATGGAAGGACGGGACGAGCTCTAATCGTGCATTCCTGTTTACAACAGAGTATACCGCCGATTATCATCCCTAAAGAAATGGGGGAGTCGGTATATACAAATGATGGGAGATAGGGATGTAAGGGCGTTAACGGAATTAGGTATCGAGCTATCTAAGGAAGAAATGAAAATATTTATAATATATGAAAAAGGACTGTCCAACATGCCTAGGCATGTCATACAGTCCTTTGTTTACGTTAGTATGTATATCGTCGGTGGAAATCACCGCTCTAGTATAGCTTCTCGCTTTTCGATGTACCATACTTACATCGTCGGTGGGAATCACCGCCTAGTATAGCTTTCCGCTCTCGATGTACCATACATACACCGTCGGTGGGAATCACCGCTCATATAGCTTCGCTTCTCGATATACCGTAGCATAAGATACATGCGCAAACAGTACTATGTCAACAGAGAAAAGAGCATTATGATTTTCCTAAAATATTCCGGCAATGGCGCTCTGCAATGCCAGCCACTTTTGTGTCATAGGATGGACGAAGACAGTTCTGAGGCATGCAAGCATTGCTTACTTTGCCACGCTAAGGAGCCTCCGTATAAATCATCTCCCGCTAATGGATACCCTAGCGCACTAAGGTGGACTCGAATTTGATGGGTCCGCCCAGTGTGCAGATAACAGCGCACATGGGTATGATGAGGATGACGTTAGACTACGGTGACATCCGTATGGGCAGGTTGCCCTGTTGGATGTGCACAACGTTGGATAATACTACCTTCCAAACGAGCAATGGGGAAAATGAATCGCGTCAGAGGTGGGATGACACCATCCGTGATGGCATCGTATACTTGATGCGCGTATGTTGTTTTGTGAAAGCGTGTTGAACCAAGGTATTTTTGGCGATGATAACAAGACCCAGATGTGTCTTTATCAAGCCGGTGAATTGGGTGAAAACTAGCATTTATGGCATGCTGTTGAAAGTAAGCTAACACACCATTGGCGAGTGTGTGGAATCTTTCAGAGGAAGTAGGATGCATGAGCATGCCCGCAGGTTTATTGATAACCAACAGATGGTCGTCCTCGAAGACGATGTCAGGTCCATGGGCGTGGGTTCGATGTGGGATGTTTTAGTCAAGTGGACCACCACAGAGTCTCCAGGATGTAGCAACGTATCCCAAAGTGGCAGGGGCTTTCATTCACAAGGAACGAACCCTCACGACGAAGACGACAGCGCATAGCCTGCGACACCTTTTGCTCGCGAATCGCCTGATTCATGGAGCAGGGAGAATGATCTGTGGATAAAGTAAAAAGATAAAATAGGATGCATAAAATTCCTTACTTTTGTGCTGTAAATGGTTAGTAAAAATGAAATATCTATACTGTATCATAACATAGGAAGGCGAAGAATTAAACTGCATGATATTTACATATAAAATAATATGCAAAAACAGAAATTTGCACTAGAAAAATAAAAAGTAAATAAATTAAGATATAGATAAGAATATTTTTATTTACAAAGGGGAATAAACGTGTTTATTAATCACAGCAACCATCCGAGCGAACAATGGGATGAAGCACAACGAAAAGAAGCGGAGAGTTATACCCTATCGTGGATATAGCCGTTTCAGCGGTGAATCCGAACCACACATCAGACGAAGTGCAAGAGATGGTGAACCTAAACGGTGAAAGGATTTTTGAAAGAAAACCCGTCGGTTGTTATGGTGCAAGGAGAAGTTCACCCATACATATAAAATGGTAGATTTTTGAAAAACATCAGATTAAGGTAGTAGCAAGCAACTAGCGAACGACTTGTGAAAACCTTAGATGATGGTAAAAACAAAACAAGTTGAATTTAATTTCGTACAGTTTAGAGAGTTTTAAGGAGAAGAGAGATGGAAGATGTAGAAATTAGAAATATATTATTGACACTATCATAGTACTTTACTTACGTTTGGTGATGATAATACTCATAAATTTAGGGATGTGTATTCAGTGGATCAAGAAATTTCAGTTAAAGATATTAGCGATTCTGTAGAATATACTGAATATTCGTTTATGAATAAAGTATTGGTAACTAGTGAGTCAGTATTAAAAATATTTAGTTTTGCCGAAACAGAACAAATTGCTAGAATACCCTATTAAGCTAGATAAAGTATTTGCATTTACCACAGACGAAGTATCTAAATCAACAGATGGGTTAAAGAGATATGCTGTAGATGTAGATGGAGATAAGGTAATAATACATAAGTATCTAGATTGTAGCAGTGTAGAGGGATTTAAGAGTGATGAAGACTTTATATCTTCTCGAATGCAGGCTATCTATGATTACGCACAAGGGAATCCTTTTAGGAACCAGAGAGTTAAATATTGAGCCAGTTCAAATAGAAAATGAGAAAGATGGAATTGAGCAAAAATTTAAATAATATATTCACTATGGTTGATAATATTATTGAATATATAGAAAACAGTAAAGAAAAATAATGTAAAAAGTTCGAGTTTATGTTGATATGACAGGCGGCTTTAGAACGATTCCTATGTATTTACTTTTTATATTAAATATCTTAGAAAAACGTGGGATTATTATAGAAAAAGTGTATTATGCACAGATGAGTTCTGCTAAAGATAATAAACAGAAAGTGCAGATTGATGATTTAACCCAAATTTTTAAAAACTCAAGATTTTACAAATGGTATACATGAATTTATAAAAATTTGGTAGTGCTCAATAATTAAGTGTGTTTCTAAATGAAAATTTAGAAATAGACACGAAAGAAGAGCATAGAGGAGTAATTAAAAAGTTTTTGTTAATTCTGTTGAAAGTTTTGCAGAGGCTATTACTATTTCCAATAGAGCTAACTTTGAAGAATCTATAGATAAAATAAAGGATGCTTGGTTAGAGTTAGAGAAAAATTGATACATCCACTTATTCCCAAGAAGGCAATGAAGAGAATATATCAGAAAAATGATATAAAGTCAACAGAAAAATAATGAAAAATAAATTTGCTGAAAATATTTTGAGCTAAGGATTTATAATGAATATAAATTAGTTTGGGATAATCCCTAACCATTTATCGTATATTAAGTGGTGTCTGGATCATAATTTTATTCAACAAGCATTGACGCTATACATTGAGTTAATTCCAGAGATTTTATTTGAGAAAAAACAAATATGGCGCTATTTTTGGAATGTATTGATGAAAAGTCATTGAGAAAGTCCTATGATGGAGGAGTATATAAATTTGAATATACTTTACTAAATCAAGCAGATTTTTAGTGTGGAATCAAGGAAGCATGACTTAATTAATCATAAGGGCATGACTTTTATGCCCATGATTTAAAAATCTGTGAAACTATATTAAAAAGACTTATTAATTGTAGGGATAGTAAGTGGATAGAAGCAGAACACAAAAAGGATTAATGAAAATACTGTAGAAGAATTTTTGTAAAGGCACAAGAAAAATTTAAAAAGTGATAAAGAGAGTTATCAAAGGATGATATATTTAGTATTGATAATATAGCTTTGGAAACGAGCATCATTAGATGAGTCTATGTTTAAGAAAAAATTGGTCTTGGATTATTTTTCCTTGACAAATCTTGAGTCATTAGCGAGCTTTTATGAAGAAGCATTAGATGAGTTGTTAGGGTTTTGTAAAAAGAATTCAGAATTAAAAAGATATTCAAGGCGAAAAAAATTATAGAAAAGTTGAGTTTTATTTGTTACAGGAATGTAGAAAAAGTAAGGACTAAAAACAAGAATTAATAAAAGAACTAGAAAATATAAAAGATGAAGAACTTATCAGTGAAGAGGTTAAGAATAGAAAAGAGTTAATTGCAAAAGAATTAGAGCAATTAGAAAAAAGAAAATAAGTTTAATATTGCTTTAACTGGGTATGTTTTTCTTAAAAATGAATGTGCTAATAAAGTAAAAAGAATTATTGAGAGCGAAATATTTAGATAACGCAAAAAAATCAGGATGTTAATCATTTAAATACTGTAAAAAAGTGGAATGAACGAATTGAAAAATTATATTCAGAAATTAAAGCAAAATGAAGAAGGGAAAAATAAAGAAGAAAAAGAGCAAAGAAGAAAAATTAAAAAGAAAAAGTGAAGGAGAAATACATGAGCTGAAAAAGCAAATTTATTAAGGTAGACCATGTTCCATTTGAGTTACTAGCTCCAATTTTATTACCATACACGGTTAATCGATATCGTTAAGCGGTCATTCTAAGTTTGACAGCAAAATAGAAGAGTTAGATAAACGTTTTTAAAATTGATGATGTTCAAGTAATGATTGATGGAGATATTGATGGAAAGAAGAAAAACTTAAAATTAATGAGAACCTGAGAAAAGCTTTTACAAAGCGGAAAAAAATGCAGTTGCAACCTAGCTCGAAAAGCAATTTCTATAATTAAAGACTCTATAGAAATAAATAAATTTAAAAGAAATTGAAGAACGGTATTTATCTTTGTTTCCAACATATATGGGCGGGACCGCACCTGAATTGGACATGTGGAATAGAGATAACTTAAAGCTTATTGATTCTAAGAATTCTTTTATATCCATATCATACACTGAAACTCATTCGAAAACGATTCTGTACATGCTAGGGAAGAACGCCAATTTAATGTGTCTAGAGATGATATTAAAAAATTGATTACTAGCAGTATAGATACAATTGAAAAATTATCTTGAAATCTGTAAACTGACTGAGATAAGTGAAGATAGTGAATAATCTAACTATTGCTTAACTTGAATTATATTATCTTGTGTAAATTATTTTTCAAAGAGGCTACAAGTCCCAAGCTTATAGCCTCTTTCACCAACTCTATCCCCCAGAAAAGACCCAACATGAAACATTCTATCGTGCTATTTTTAAGTACCTTTGCGACAACACAAACTTCAAATGGCGATGATAACCTTAGACATACGAAGTATAAGAATATTGAAGAAGTATCTGTGATCCGAAAAATCCTGAGGTGGATTGTGTCTCAGACCAATGAATCAGCGGTGCGCTTTTTACAGGCAAAGTTAGCTAAACAGGGCGAATGCATTGATAAGATTTACAGTATTACCAGCAAAGGTGTCAAAGAAGAAAAAAACTTTGTGTACCAAGGGAAGCAAATGTGTATCCCATGTGAACTGTTTAAAAAGCGGTTTGGAGATACAATCGGGATGCAAGAGGAACAATTCGAGTATATTGATTATGATGAAGATGAACCAGTTGATACAAATATGAAGGCGCTGTTAGGCTTGGCTGACAAAACTTCGTGAGAAGGCTGGGTATCAAGATAATGCAAAGGTACACTTTGATATGACAGGAGGTATGCGTACGGTAACGCAGATGATGACCTCTTTACTATATTTGTTAAAACATTCCAAGGTAAATGTAGGGCATGTATTATACTCGGATTTCACTAAAAACACTGTAGATGATATGAGTGAACTGTTCGACATCAATACTTTGGTGGCAGTATCGAAGAATTTACTAACTATGGAAGTACTCGGTCCTTACAGGACTATTTCAAAGGTCATGGAGCAGATGGCGATGCAATGAGTGACTCTTGCCGAGAGTTGCTAGACGCAATGAATGAGTTCTCTATGGCGGTGGGGCTATGTATTCCGTACAAAATGGTTAAGGCGGTTAAAGTTTTACAAGAAAAAATTGCTTTATTCCAACAAAGCACAATTACTTCTGTGAAAGAATCCACGTTCAAGTACATGATCACACCATTGAAACAGAATATAAAGCATTGCTACAGCATGTTGATAATGATGGGAAATTAAAACTAGCTATTATACATTGGTGCATAGAAAAAGATTTATTACAACAAGCATTAACATTGAGTACGGAGTGGTTACCTGAAATTCTATTTGATGAAAAATATATTATCACAATAATTTGAAAAAAATTGAGCAATGAATTAGGGTGATGCAGCGCAGAAAATGAAATGCAGCTTGCAAGAAACTTTTTATTATGATTTATAAAGGGAATAACAGCGATGTAACAGATTGCTATGATGTGAAAAAAATAAAGCGTATATAAACTTTGATGATCCAATGGTGATCATTAAATTTATTCGAAAAATATTGGGGATGTACGGACTCAAAAAGATGTAGACGTATTGTTAGAAGGATTGGGAATTACAGAAACAAAAACTATATACATTTATTTACACATGTGTAAAGGCTTATAAAACTGTTAGTGGAACTAAACAGCTAAACGAGAAGAATGCGATGGGAAAAAGAGTTATAAAATTTAATTATATTACAAATATTCATTCTTTTAAGACTAAATGTCCAAACATTAATCAATATGTAGAAGATATCTATAACAAACAACAAAAAGTTCAAATATTCTTGAATATGAAACCTTTTTAGCTCAACAAAGTGAAACATTAGGTAAATTAATGAAACTTATCTTATTATCATTCTCGGAAAAAGAATTAGTAAAGAAGTTTCCTTTGCCGACAAAAATCAATATAAAAAGTAAATAGTGGAATCACGGAGTTTCGTAAGAATAAAATTTCTACAATTTTATGGAATGCTAGAAAGGTGAAGCTAAAAACAGATTTACTCACGGGAACAGGCGTTACAGTTTATCGTCGAATATCACTACATTAAACAGTTGCGAAATACCATCAATCATGCGAGTGAAGAAGATTGATGATTTTTCTAGTCAAGAAATCATATCAAGAATTAAAGACCTAATACATGCTGTAGAGGACAAACGTTGGGATAATCTCACAGTAATAGACGAATTAAAAGAAATGATAGACTTTTCAACAGAAAAACTAGAGAGAATACAAATATGAACGTAGAAATAGATGTTTTACGAGAACGTGAGTATACAAAGTCTATAAAGCAATACGACGGGTTTGAACTGAATGAAGACCAAAAAGATTTGTGTGCTATGGCTAATTTTTCTTAATGATGACTCAAAGAGGGATTTTCTATCTTACAAGGTTGCACTGGTTCTGGTAAAACATTTTTGATGCAAAGGGGTGGCTAGGTATTTATTCAGCAGGAAAAACAGGTTGAGTTTAATAGCTCCAACTGGTAAGTCTAAAAAGTATTGACTGAGAAAAGTGGTTTTATCTGCATCTACTATTCATGCTGAAAATTTATAACTTTCATGAGGTAGTAGAAGTAGAAAATAAAGAGCGCAATGTAGAGGATGATTTCTTACAGGCTCAAGTGGCGGGTGAGTCCGACTGGGTACTTCATTTCAGTTAAAATTTAATGTAGACGATATTTCTACCGTGTATATTGTGGATGAAAGTTCTTTAATAGGAAATACGGAAGTGGACAATGAAAACATTGAAGTTTGGAACTGGTAAATTGTTGAATGATCATTGACATATATTAACCCTAACTTCAAAGAAAATGCTCGAAAAGTCATTTTTGTTGGAGATATGTACCAATTGCCACCAGTGGGGATGAACCATTCTCCAGCGCTTACTGTGGAAGACATTTATAAAGAATGCCCCTATTTAGCAAGTTTAGATGCAATTCAGATGTATATGTTACAGTCTGTGGTTCGCCAAAAAGAAGGTAGTGGAGTTCTAAAGGTAGCTACGTATATACGAGAAAAGTTAAAGCAACAACGCTTTAATGAATTTCTCATAGAGGAACACCCTCACGATGTTACAAAGATAGCACATGCGCAATTTATTTCTACCTATATGGACGCTGTGAAGAAAAAAAGGACTGGGTCGTGTTATAGCAATTGCCTACTCCAATGCAAATGTAGATATATAATCGTTTGATACGGGAGCAATTATTTCCCGCAACATGAAGAGATTACAGAAGGAGATCTTTTACAGATTGTAATGAATACTGTATAGGTGATGAGTATTTACTGAAATGGTGACTTTGTGCGGGTAGCACAAGTGGGAACTCGTATTGTTCGTAAAGTTAAAGGATGGGAGAAGAAGAGGTTCAGTTACTCTTTAGAGATGTGGTAATTGAATTTGAGTGGAAATACACATAGAGGTTCTGTCTGGAAAACAGTATTGCTTTCCAAAAGAAAGGTCGTTAACGATAATTGAACTGAAAGCTCTTCATACAAAGACTTTTTATGATACGTCACAATAAAAGAGATTACAGAGGCGATTAAAGAGAGCAAGAAAAAAGACACGAAAAATAACAGAGTTACGGTTAAACAGATAAATACATCAATGCCTTGCAGGTAAAATATGGTTATGCTATCACCTGTCATAAATCCCAAAGGAGTGAATGGGATACGGTATTTTTTAGACTGCAATTTAAAGCGTGGGTTTAAAAATCGGGAGACCTTCCAGTGGTTTTACACCGGGTGTTACACGGAGTTCGAATCTGTTGTATTTAGTAGATATGCCTAGAAATCTCGCTATGGATAGTGGTATACGAGGCTGCAGAGTGGCATAACAGGAAACACAAGTGCTGATACAAATAGAACTATGCATGTGAGCACAATGACAGCGCCGAACACAAATGCTAGTGCCAATATAGTTATGCCGGTTGGTACAGGGGCATCACAAAATTTAACACCGTTGACGCACGCAAACAACAGTACTTACAGAAACAGACCTACGAAAACAAGTGACCTGCACTGGGATAGTATGAGCATCGCGAGCGCAGACGATTGTTCTTCATATGTTGCGTGCCTGAGCGAGATTTCTTGCACTGTAATTGATGTGGCAGACCACGCGTACCATGCCATTGTGACGTTACAAGTAGGTGATGTGGAAGGTCGAGTGACGGTGTTTTACAATGGAAAAGATAGTATTACTAGGGTTCAAAAATTGATGCCTGTATTCCAGAGGAAGTATTCCAGCGGATTACAACACTGCAGGCAAATCCACAGCACCTCAGGCGCAACCAACGGTACAGAATCCATTTACAACGGATGGCTCTATGGGGGAAAGCGGGCTAGATTCTATTGCACCTAATGCAGTGGCGCATACTGTGGTAGATACCTTTACGTATCCTCCAGAATACGAATATTTTCTTGAAAGAATATATGCAACGATTACAGAAGAGATTAGAGTCAGCCCACATAAGGATTACGGGGATAAAGACTTGCAGTTTAATTTGCGGACTACTTTCACTAGAGGTCATCAAAAGTGCTGTATTGAACTATACATTACAAAGGCGAAAAGGGACGATTTCTCAGTGGGAGAGCATGCTCGTGGATGCAAAGATAAAGGTTTCACGCAAGAAGTAATGTCCTATCTCTTAGGGTGATGTCCATAACGAAGTATTGTATTTTGTATAACTTGTGTTTATGGCTAGATAAATTCAACAAATCGGAGTATAATGGGTATACAAATGTCTATTCCTAGTGGTAGTTATCTTGTAGATAGGCAAAAAGTAGAGGAGGGTTTAGTATGAAACAAATACGCTCGTATTAGTAGCCAATCGTGGTGAAATCGCTATTCGCGTACTTCGTGCGTGTAATGAAATGGGAATTCGTACGGTTGCTATTTATTCAAACGAAGATGCACTTTCATTACATCGAAATCAAGCGGATGAATCCCTATTTAGTAGGGGAAGGTAAAAAACCGGTTGATGCATACTTAGATATTGAAGATATTATTCGCATTGCCAAGGAACATGATGTGGATGCCATCCATCCAGGCTATGGTTTCTGTCCGAAAATGCCCACTTTTGCTAAGCGCTGTGAAGAGGAAGGGATTACTTTCATCGGTCCGAGTAGAACATTTAGTGATGTTCGGGGACAAAGTCAAATGCTCGTATTCAAGCGAAAAAAGCAGATATTCCAATGATTCCTGGTAGTGATGGGCCATTGAAAGATTTTTGCGGAATTAGAAGAGTTTGCTGCAAAATATGGCTATCCGTTGATGATCAAAGCCGTGAATGGCGGTGGCGGTCGTGGTATGCGTGAAGTGACAAAATATGAGGAACTTCGCGATGCCTATGATCGTGCAAAATCCGAGGCGAAAAATGGCTTTCGGTGATGACGATGTGTATGTGGAAAAAGTTGATTGTAGAACCAAAACATATCGAAGTCCAAATCATTGGTGACGAACATGGTAATATCGTCCATTTACATGAACGGGATTGCTCCATTCAACGTCGCCATCAAAAGGTAGTAGAAGTGGCGCCAGCCTTCGCTTTATCTTCGTGATTTGCGTGACCGTATTTGTGCAGACTGCAGTTAAAATCATGCGAAACACGTGAACTATGTCAGCGCTGGTACGGTAGAATTTTTGGTAACCGCAGATGGAAACTTCTATTTCATTGAAGTAAACCCTCGTATCCAAGTAGAACATACGGTGACAGAAATGATCACTGGTATCGACATTGTGCATACGCAAATTCGCATTGCCGAAGGTCACGATGCACAGTGAAGCGGTGGCCATTCCGCACAAGAAAAAATATCCGTTGTGAAGGGGTGGCAATCCAATGTCGTATTACTGCAAAAGATCCAAAATAACAACTTTATGCCAGATACTGGTAAATTGATTACTTACCGTAGTTCTGGTGGTTCGGTATTCGTTTGGACGGCGGTACGTATTCACAGGCGCTGTTATTACACCATACTATGATTCCTTGCTGGTGAAAGCCACATCTTGGGCGCTCACTACGGAAGAAACGATCCGCAAAATGTTGCGTTGCTTACGTGAGTTCCGGATTCGTGGCGTAAAAACGAACGTTCATTTCTTGGTGAATGTGTTAGAACATGAAGTGTTCCAAATCTAGCGATTACAATGTACATTTCATCGATGAACATCCAGAATTGTTCAACTGAAAAAAAGCGAAGGACAGAGGTACTAAATTACTTCGTTATATCGCGGATGTCACAGTGAATGGCTATAACGGTCATAAAGAAGAAGTGCCTACTTTCGAGCCAATGTATATGCCTCCAAACTTAGAAGGAGATCCAGCACAGGTACAAAACAAATATTAGATGAATTGGGTCCAGAAAAATTCTCGAAAATGGATTCAAGAGCAGCCAAAGGTATTGTTCACAGATACCACATGGCGTGATGCGCATCAATCCTTATTTGCCACACGTTTGCGTACAGCCGACATGACTCGTGTGGCAGGTCGCGTAGCGAAAGGCTTGCCGAACTTATTCTCCTTAGAATGTTGGGGTGGTGCTACTTTTGATGTGGCCTCATCGTTTCTGTGCATGAAGATCCTGGGAACGGTTGCGCATGTTCCGTGAACAAGTGCCAAATATCTTGTTGCAAATGTTACTTCGCGGTTCCAATGCGGTGGGATACACAAGTTATGCGGACAATGTAGTGCGTGAGTTTATTCGCTTAGCCGGCAAAAATGGTATCGATGTATTCCGTATTTTCGATAGCTTGAACAGCTTAGACAATATGAAAGTAGCCATCGACGAAGTGCGCAACGAAGGCAAAGTGGCGGAAGTGGCATTGTGCTACACTGGGGATATTTTAGACCCTCGCCGTGATAAATATAACTTGCAGCATATTATGTCAATATGGGTAAAGAGTTAAACGTAGCTGGGATAATGTGTTAGCCATCAAAGATATGGCGGGCTTGTTAAAACCGCATAGTGACGTATAACTTAGTGAGCGCTTTAAAAGATGCCGTAGATTTACCAATTCACTTACATACTCACGAAGGATCTGGTAATGCCATTTACTCCTATGGCCGCATGCTGTCGATGCAGGGGTGAGATATCATTGACTTGGCATACTCTGCCTTTGCGAATGGTACTAGCCAACCACGCATGAGCTCCATGTACTATGGTTTGACTGGACGATGATCGTCAACCAGAGATGAATGTACACTATATGGAAGAAGCGTCCAACTACTTTGGCTCCATTCGTCCGTATTACAAAGGGGTAGAATCATACATCTTCCTATCCAAATACAACTGTATACCAACATGAAATGCCTGAGTGGACAATACTCCAACTTGCAACAACAAGCAAAAAGCGTTGCTTAGGAGAACGTTGGGAAGATATTAAACGTGTGTACCACGAAGTAAAGCATGTTATTTGGGGATATCATCAAAGTAACGCCATCTTCTAAAGTCATGAGGATATGACTATTTTGTTCATGGTGCAAAATAATTTGACAGAACAAGATATCTATGACAAAGGCGACACATTAGACTTCCCACAATCTGTGGTGGAATTCTTTAAAGGTTACATCGGTACACCATACTTGGGATTCCCTGAACGATTACAACAAATCATCTTGAAAGGTGAAAACCATTGGCTGGTCGTCCAGGCGCGACACTAGAAGTTGATTTTGAACTTGTTCGCAAAGAATTAGCGAAAAAAGGTGCTGGCACAACGATGAAGATGTGATTGCGCACTGCTTATATGCGAAAGTAGTTTGACGATTACAGTACTTTCAAACGCGATTATCTCCGATGTAAGTGTATTGGATACGCCAACATTCTTCTTCGGTATGAAACGTGGTGAAAGTGTAGAAGTAACCATCGAACAAGGTAAAAACATTAGTCGATAAATACATTCAAATGAGTGAAGCTGATGAAGATGGTACTCGTCATGTATTGTCTCGAATTAAACGGTCAACCTAGAACGATCAAAGTTCATGATAAACATATTAAAACAACAGGCGTGGTTCGTCATAAAGTGGACCCAACAAAAACCAGGTGAAGTAGGGGCACGTTATCCGGTTCTGTTGTAAAAATTGTGGCACAAGTGGGTCAAGCTGTGAAAAAGGCGATGCCCTTTGTGGTAACAGAAGCGATGAAAATGGAAACAACCATTACAGCGCCAGTAGCTGGTGTAGTAGGCGTTATCCATGTTCGTGAAGGTAGCCGTATTGAAAGTGGCGACCGCTTGTTAACCATCGAAGAACAAGCGCATGTAGCTAACATAGATGATACGATTTATGCTGGTCTTAGTATGTCAGATATAGGTCAAGTTGTGGGTGTAAATTATAGTGTAGGCTATGGTATATAACGATGCAAAAACAGGAGCAACTCTGTTGCTCCTGTTTTATCATATCGTGGGGAGAAATAGTGTGGTGGCTATATCTACTAGCAACCCATATACATGGTACATAGTTATTTTACTGTATAGTTATCAGTTATACGATCGTATAAAATATATGACAGAAAATGAACAGAAATATAGTAAATAAATATAAGAAAAATAAAAAGAATATAAAAAGGAGTGATTCTTATGGTATTCTGCATTGCCAGAACGGTCTATTAGTAAAGGACCCTAATTTTATTAGAGATGTATTTGACGCGGTGCAGGGATTCCTCGGGTTCATTAGCTTTTGCATAGGTAATCCAGCAGGAGAATTGGTTCCTGTAGAGGAGATTCAAGCCGCTTTCGATCATATTGTACATACGAATCCTCTTGAAATTTTACAATATGGTCCTATGCAAGGGGATGCGAAGTTAGCAGAACAAACCTTTGCAACTGGCTTATGGAGGTCCATCATATGCCGGCAGAACATCAACAGTTGTTGCTGTCCATCGGCGCCGGACAAGATTTAGGGCTAGTGCCTCGTACAGTATGCGATGCTGGTGATGAGGTCTATATGGATGCCTATACTTTCACCAGTGCTATCAATGCAGTGCAGTGTAGGAGCCAAAGCTGTGGGGATTCTACAGATGGGGATGGCATGATTCCAGAAGCTCTGGAAGAGGCAGCAAAAATCTGGGAAAAGGGCAAATATATTTATTTGATTCCAAACTTTCAAAATCCTACGGGCATTACTATGCCATTAGAGCGACGGAAAGCAATTTATGAAAATTGCGAAAGCCCTACGATTTATTCATTTATGAAGATGATCCCTATGGTGAAATTCGTTTCGCCGGTGAACGTGTGCCGACTTTCAAAGAAATGGATACAGACAACCGTGTCCTCTATGCAGGGTCTTACTCTAAAACGATTTCTGCAGGATTGCGGTGGGATTCTTGTATGGTCCAAGCGAAGTGATCCAAGCCATTCAAGTCATGAAGAATAATTGCGATGGACAAATGCCGTTGGTTACGCAACGTGTCGTGAGTCATTTGCTAGAACACATCGACTATGATGAGCAGATTCAAAACAGTATGTAAAGGTATACCAAGAAAAATGTCGCGTCATGCTGGATACGTTCCGTGAATATGGTAGCTCCAAAGTGCATTTGACAGAACCTACAGGGTGGCATGTTTGTATGGATGACATTGCCGGACCATGTGGACTGCGATGCCTTCTTTGAAGAGGCCATTACTCGTAAAGTAGGCATCGTAAAAAGTGGCGCTTTTGTCGCAGATGGCATTCCCTTATGGACAACATTTCCGCTTGAGTTATACCGTGCCATCCATAGATGATATTCTGAAAAGGTATGCAAATCATTGGAGAATTGACACGAGAATATTGTGGGGACTAAATATTTCCATTGCACATGTAGTCTATAAAGATGGATTAGAAGCAACATATGTAGGGCAACTGTTTCAGTTATTCATGAATATGTTGCTTTTATCTTATGTGAGAGTGTTACATTCTTATATCCTATGTTATAATACAAATATACCTATAAACATATAGGATATACCATGCGTTCATAAGTGTGAATGGCATTGATTGTATTGGTAGAGAAAGTTCTGAGAACTTTCAGTCATATATAGAAAGAAGGTTTATTATGGCACGTGGAGATAACGGCGGTTGCGCGGTTGCGCATCTTCTAGCGGATGCGGTACGCAACAAACCAGTAGATTTGACAGTAAAACAAAATGATAGAAGTCATGTGAAAAAGGTCATCGGCATTGTATCCGGCAAGGCTGGTGTTGGTAAATCCTTGGTCACAAGTTTAATGGCGGTACCCAATCCCGTAAGGGCAAATCTGTAGGGATTCTCGATGGGGATATTACGGGTCCATCCATCCCCAAAAGTGTTCGGCTTGAAAGATAAAGTTCGCAGTGATGACGGTAAATTGATGTATCCCTATCGTGTCTAACAACGGCGTGAAAGTGATGTCTGTGAATTTGCTATTGGATGATGAATCGATCCAGTTCTCTGGAGAGGACCTGTAGTTGGCAATGTGGTAAAACAATCTTCTCCCGATACGGTTTGGGCGATGTAGATTATTTATTCGTAGATATGCCTCCTGGAACCGGTGATGTGGCGATGACGGTATTCCAATCTTTGCCACTAGATGGTATTATTGTGGTTACATCTCCACAAGATTTAGTGTCCATGATTGTGGAAAAAGCTGTAAAAATGGCGGATATGATGCAAGTACCTATCATTGAGTGGTAGAGAACTTTGCTTACTTCCATTGCCCAGATAATGGAAAAGATTATAAAATTTTCGGTGAAAAGTCACATCGATGAAGTGTTGAAAAATACAATTTATTGTTACTAGGTCGATTGCCAATTAATCCAAAAGGTAGCGGAATTGTGCGACGCTGGTGAGATTGAAACGATTACAACAACAAATTTAGAATCAGTTGGCTTACCAGAGTAAGTGTGGACAATACCATAGTGTACAATGTACCTATGGTATTTTTCATAGGAGGAACTATGTGTGAACAAAATGATGTAACAGCGATGTATGCTGATGACTATATTGAAAGCTCCACGTCACCGTATCATACGGTGGAGGAGTCCTATCGCCGATTGGAAGATCAGGGCTTTACACCATTGTCCATGGACGAAGAATGGAATTTGACAGAAGGGATTATGTCATTGATGTGTATGGTACGACCTTTAGTAGCATTTCATATTGGCAAAAGATCCAAGAGCGACTCTTACGCATCGCCTCTGCCCATACGGGACTTTTCCAGGATTCCGCAGGAAACCGAATCGATGATTACTGACAAAGGCTATGGCAAAGCTCAATGTGGAGAAGTTATGGTGGACTCATTCAATATACTTGGTTTGACCGCCCACTTTCATTAGCAGGCGTGGTGGTAACAAAAGGGGAAGGGCTAGACGTAGAGACACATTACGTTGATGTAGCAAAGCCAGTGGCTACGATCCCAAGTTTAGCAATCCACATGAACCGCACAGTGAATGAAAAGGCTGTGTTCAACAAGCAGAAAGAAATGTTGCCACTCATTTTGATGCGTGGTGTTGGTACGGAGTATGAAGATGACAACACATTGCTGAAAGCGTTATTGGCGGAAGAGATTGGTTTGCGAATCGAAGGATATACTGTCTTATGAGTTAACCGTATATAATACGGACTCTGTAGAACAGTGGGCTTTGATGCGGAGTTTATCAGCGCCCCACGACTAGATAATCTCACTCTTGCTATGCCTGTTTACAGAGCATATTGAGTGCTAAAGAGCAACATGCTACGGGGATTCGGATGGCCTTTTTATTTGACCATGAAGAAGTAGGCAGTCGTACGAAACAAGGGGGTGCTTCCTTGTTGTTACCGAACGTCGTACGTCGAGTGTATCGGGCATTGGGGACTTTCAGAGGAAGCTTGCGATGCAGATGTTGCCAAAGGATTCATGATTTCTTCGGATGTGGCCCATGGGTATCACCCAAATTATGGAGAGAAAAACGACATCACAAATTATCCTACATTAAATGGTGGTGTTGTTTTGAAGATAGCCAGCTCTCAATCCTATGCAGGCGATGCAGTGGCGCAAGCGATTGTAACAGATCTTTGTGAAACGCATGGGATTAAGCATCAAATCTATGTGAATCGGTCTGACATACCAGGCGGTTCTACAGTGATCTATTTCGTCGGCACAGCTTGTGATGCGGACTATGGATGTGGGCTTACCATTGTTGGCGATGCATTCAGCACGGGAATTGATGGGCACCTATGACCAAATCGAGTTGAATCGTTTATTAACAGTATTTTTAGGGGAGGAATAATATGGTTTCCATGATGGCAATTTTTGTAGCATTAGTGTTGAATCGAATTTCTACACCCTTTCAACGTATTTTCTACGTACAATCTACCGTGAAAGAACAACAAAAAGAAGAAGTGACAAAGGCATTACAATTATTGGGTATGATTGTGGTGGCCGTGTATGGCGTGACAGGAAATATTAACATCCTTGGTATTGATGGTGTGACCATCGTACAAACGGTTCTTGCTATCGCCATAGGTGTGGGCTTTGCACAAGTCCTAGAGCTTGTATCCGTATCTCACTTTGCGTCCTATTTTAGAAGGTCAAGAGAAACCTAAGAATGTCTATGATCGTTGGATTTGGGATACTATATTTATCTCTGAACTACTGTATCTTAGTGCACAGTATGAGTTTAGAGTTTTGCGTACATGGTGTTGGCATGGCTCTTGTACACGGTGATTCCTTATGTAGTGACACGCTATAATATCAGTCATAATATTGATTTCGGTGTTGGTGAAAGCTTATAAATGGGGCACTATTATCTGGATGTTAGCAAGCCTTGTATATTTATTTGTATTATGATTCTCATTGAGAACGTGATATAATACAAGTAGAATTATGACAAATTGTTATACATAGGTATATGACAACGGTCAGAACTAGTCAGTAGGGATGACCGTTCTATGTTTACTAGATAGAAAAGAGGTATTATGAAGTTACATACAGTATATGCAGGCTTTCGCGTAGAACGTGTAGAACCTGTACAAGAGGTGAATGGTACTGCGTACATGTTGAAACATGAGCAGTCAGGGGCACGCTTTACTATATATTCAAGCAGATGATTCCAATAAAGTATTCCATGTGGCATTCCGCACACCTCCACATGACAGCACAGGGGTGGCACACATTTTAGAACATTCCGTGTTGTGCGGATCCCGTAAATTTCCTTTGAAAAAGAACCTTTTGTGGAACTTGTGAAAAGGCTCTTTAAATACATTCCTAAATGCTATGACCTATCCGGATAAAAACTGTATATCCAGTGGCTAGTAAGAATGATGCAGACTTTCACAATTTGATGGATGTCTATTTAGATGCCGTATTCTATCCACGTGTAGCTAAGGATCCTATGATCGTGATGCAAGAGGGATGGCATTATGAGTTGGAATCTCCAGAAGATCCATTGACCTATAAAGAGTGTTGTGTATAACGAGATGAAAGGGGTATACTCATCTCCAGATGCACAATTGCAACGTCATAAAATGGCATTATTATACCCAGATACAACCTATGGTCATGACTCTGGTGGTGATCCTGACAATATTACAGATTTATCCTATGAAGATTTTAAGGCCTTTCTATGAATCCTACTACCATCCGTCCAATAGCTATATGTACCTCTATGGGGATATGAATATTATAGACACATTGGTGTTTCATCAATGATGAATATTTGTCAAAATTCCATGCCATTGACCTAGATTCTACGATTGCTATGCAAGCTCCTTTGCAAGAGGAAGTGGTGGCATCTTTCCCATATGGAATTGGTACCGATGAAAGTGAAGAAGGCAAGGTAATGCATTCTTGACCTATGTATTCCCCAGAAATGTCATTTACCCAAAGTTTAGCCTTTGAGGTTCTTAATCATGCCTTGTTTACATCTGGGTCTGCACCGTTAAAAGAAGCCTTGGTGAAAGCCAATATTGGTAGCGATGTCAGTGGCTATTATATGGATAGCATGCGCCAACCTTTATTTGAAGTGACTGTTACCGGCTCTGAAATGGATAAACAACAGCAGTTGCAAGATGTGGTAGAAGGCAAATTGCGGGAATTAGTGGATGCAGGCTTAGATAAAGAATTGCTTGAGGCATCCTTAAATCGCATTGAATTTACCTTGCGCGAGGCTGACTTTGGAGGCCGTCCAATTGGACTTGCCTACGGGTTACGAGTGATGGATAATTGGCTCTATGACAATGATCCTATCGAGTTATTGCAATATGAGCCTGTATTGAAAGCACTTCGTGAGGGACTTTCCACAGATTTCTATGAAAGTTTATTGCGTACCTATATCTTGGAGAATGCTCATAAAGGGTTTAATTTCCTTGTACCCAGAAAAAGGCTTGCAAGAGAAAAAAGAACAAGAAGATAAAGAAAAAATTAGCGTCTATAAAGGCGACAATGACACAAGAGCAGATAACTCACATTATCGACCAAACAGCAAAATTAAAAGAAATGCAACAAGCCGTAGATTCCGAAGAGGCTTTGGCGACAATACCTTTATTGGAGTTATCCGATATTTCTCCAGTAGTAGAAGTAACGCCACGCCGTGAAATTAACCATAATGGTATTCGTATCCATCATATCGATGTGCCAGCACGAGGCATTAACTATGTAGGCTTGTATTTCAATATGGAATCCTTGCGTGAAGATGAATTGTTCTATGCGGAATTACTTTCAGATGTGTTGGGACGACTCGATACAGAACAATATTCCTATGCAGACGTAGCCAAAGAAATTAACCTTCATTTAGGCGGATACACGATGGATGTCCTACCAGTGTCTATCCATAATGAGCGCGATACATTTGTTCCGTTGGCGGTGGTTCGTAGTAAAGCCTTAGCATCCAATATTGGTCATTTAACATCTCTTCTTGGAGAAATTATAGGACGTACGAAATTTGATAGCCAAGAACGATTAGTAGAATTGCTAAAAGAAGGCAAAGCTATCTGGGATACAGAGGCGTTCCGTCGAGGTAATACAATTGTCACAAACTTACTATTGGCAAAAGTATCTTCCATTGGAAAATTTAGAGATCAAGATACATTGGGGTATTTCCGTCGCTTAGTAGAAGTGTTGGACAATGAAACATTGTTAGCAGGTGTGCCGGAGCAATTGTTGAAAAGTACAACAACGGTTATTCCGAAAAGATAATTTGGAAATCTCTTCGTAGGCACCACAGAAGAGTTGGAACGATTCTTAGAACATGTAGAAGATATCACTAGTGTGTTGAGCAATGACACATGGGAGTCTCAACTGGAAAATGACGAAAAGCCTATGTGAATGAAGGACTTGCTACGTCAGCTAAGGTGCAATATGTAGCCAAAGGCGGTAACTTCCGCGATCACGGTGGCACACATACAGGCACAATGAGCGTCTTAGAAACCATGTTGCGCTATGATTATTTATGGAATTTAATCGCGTGCAAGGCGGTGCCTATGGTGCTTTGTGAACTTCCATAATAATGGCAATATGGTATTCTGTTCCTATCGCGATCCAAAACTTAGAAAATACATTGAAAAGTCTATGATGGATTGCCTACGCATTTACGTGAATTAGATTTTATCTCCACGGGAAATGCGTAAATATATCATTGGCACCATGAGTGGATTGGATGTGTCGAATACACCATTCTTACAAGGGCTCGTGCAATGAGCTTATACTATGGCAAAACCAATGAAGCCAATATGACAGCCTTCCGTCAACAAGTATTAGATACCACAGTAGAAGACTTGCGAGGATTAGCAGATGTCATTGAAAAAGTACTAGAAGATAAACTCACATCGTCGTAATGGGCGGAGAACAACGCATCTGAGAGGCAGAAACACTCTTTGATACAGTGAGCAATTTAGTACAATAAGTTCATAGAAACAGCGTATGTTAAAAAGCCATACCTTGTCTGGAGTACCAGATGGGGTATGGCTTTTTTATCATAATCTATTATGGATATCGTACAGTTGATATGCATAATAAATTATAATGGAAATGATAGATTCTCTTGACAGTATGACTTTTGAAAGGTATACAGTAAATATGATAATCATTATTGTTTTTATGAAAGGATGTGTTGTAAATGTATAGAAGTAGAAAGCATGGATATCAGAGCAATTGCTTCTTGGTGTTTACTTTCACTAGGTAGTGTGCAAGTGCCACATCAGACTCTGTATATGTAAGTGCAAATCCAATTATAGAAAGTTTAAAAGATGAAAGTTTATCAACAACGGTGATTACTAAAGCTGATATTATGAATAGGCAGGCTAAATCTGTAGAGGATATTATTTTTACAGAAACGGGCGTTAGTCGTACAGTAGACGCGATGGGACGTGTAGCTCTGTCAATTCGTGGGCTGAACCGAGACATACATTACTTTTTAATTAATGGTCAACCTGTAATGGAGAAATGGAGGCATATTTAGGGCAAGGTGATGAATTACAACGGTTGGGGGCGGAATCCATTGAACGTATTGAAGTGATCCGAGGCGCTGCATCCGCTAAATATGGGGCTAACGCTATAGGCGGAGTTATCAATATTGTGACTACAAAGCCAACCGATAGTAGTCAATTAGAAGTGAACGTAGAGGGACGTAGAATTAGGGGAAACTCTAGTGTATTTCCGCATAACAATGTATTTCTTCGAGCTAACTCTGGTACGGATAGGAAAAAGGGAAAAATCTCTGTGTATAGCAGTAAACGAGATATCATACCAGTGTATAGTGAGCAAGAATTTAGAGGTGCCATGAATCAAGTGGGAGCTGTACATAATGCTTTGCGATATTATGGTGATATTAAGGAAGTAGGAGCTCATGCTGAATATGAGGCTAATAAGAATCATCATGTAAGCCTTCAAACTACGTTTTGGAAAGAAGATACTAAACGAGATATTAAACATTCTGATGATGCTCCAGACCCAGTAGTTCATTATGGAAGAAATATTGAACGATGGAGACATCAATTGATCTATACGGGAAATAACAGAAAGAATTTGGATTGGAAAGTAGATGTTTCTCTATCTAATCAAAAAGAATTTGACAAAAACAATTTCATCAATAGAAGCATTTTCACCATATGAAGGCAAGAACACATTACGGTATATTGATGATGTGAAACACCGAGAATGGAAAGTGAATGCCAACCTTAATCATCAATTAAAATGATCAGCACCTTGTGTCCTATCAAATTGGTTATAGTGAAGAACATGGTGAAGGTAGCCGACCAAAAAGTGCCAAATCTATCTATACAAAATATATTAACCCATGGGATTTTTGATAAAAATCTCCACAGTGATAAAGGGCGTGGCGAACCAAACTCTAAGGTGTATGATTATGCTCTATATCGTGATGATGCAGATATACCACAATATGATCAAGCCTATGAATTGTATGGATATAAAGACTCGCATGGAAAAAGCTGTTATTCCTGAAGCTATACCTATCAAGATTATACAAATGATATAGAAGATGAAGATAGGGTTCATACATTTGCAGAAGAATTGCGATCTGAAAAATGAAAGCCTTCGAACACCTAATGAAGATGGAGATTTACCGGATGATGATATTATTATGCGTCGATATTATGATGCAAAAATATTAAAATGGCATGGAAAAACTTTCACAGAAGAAGGAACAAATCGAAGAAATCGTCAAACAATAGGAACAGCGACCATAAAAAGCCAATTTTGCAGTTTCAGATTTTTGGCGATTTAATAAAAATACCTATGTTATGCCTGTTGTTCGTTGGGATCATAGCAATCTATTTGGCAATACTATGACATTTAACTTAGGATTAACTCATTATGTACATGGTAATAGAAATTATCGATTGAAAAACAAATGTAGGGACAGCTTATACCGAGCCTGGTATGGGAGAGTTGTATTACAATTGGGAAATGTATGCGGGCATACCATATGATTTTGGCGTTGGTAAATTAGGATATTATTGGATTGGTAATCCTAACTTGAAACCTGAAAACATCAGTGAATGTCGATGTAGGTAGTTGAGTATGATACAAAACGACTTCATAGTCGATTGATGCTGTTCCATAATGATATTAAAAATTATATGACAACATATTTTACTGGGAAACTAATGAATTTCAATCCTGATGCAGGAAAGAACACATGGATAGGCGCCCCTCAGATATGATATATAGTTTTAAAAATATAGGAAAAGCTGAGATTACTGGAGTAGAAGGTGAAATTAAATATGCATTCAACTCTAATCTATCTACACGTCTTGGATATACATATTTACATGCACGAAACAAAAGTGACCCTACAATGCCAGAACAGCTATTAAATAAACCAGTTCACAAAATCGATATAGGGATTACAGTATGAAAATAAGAGTCCGGTTGGCAAGCATCCATATGGGGAGATTACTACATTCATATGTTTGAGATAGCAATACGATAGCTAACAATGGTAATTATGTACATAATGATTTAGATAGTAAAGGGGATCCACAATATGCTTTTTGCAGAAGAGGCAAAACAAAACCTATGAAAAATAAAAAGCTTTTGGTATCTGAATGGATTGTCTCCAAAAAGAAACTAGGAAAGGACTCCCTAGTTTATATTGAGTGTTGATAATATATTTAATCACCGTGATGACGCACAAGCTCATCAAGAGAGAATGTACAAAAAGTAGGCTTACATATGAAGTTTGGTGGAGATAGTGGTGACAGTAGTACCAACGAATTACGAAATTATCCCATACAAATTTTGAGACACCATTGAATTGGTTTTAGTCAAGGTGAGGGCAGTACAAGAACCACTTGCATTCTATGGATCCTATCATGGAGAGTGGAGTAGCTTTACTGGTAAAGAGAAACCAGCAGAGGCTAGGGTTACAGCAACTGAGCGCAATAGGGGATGCTTATAAAAACTATATTGAAAAGGCTAATCATGGGTATAGTTCTTCTGTGCAACTAGGGGGTAAAAAGGTAATGTACCAAAAGATACTGCTGTAGATATTGCCTTAGAAGGAAATTCCTATAGTGGAAAGGTACAATCCTTTGATGCAGGGGCTCATGAGGTATAAAAACAGTGTCGTTACAACGGTTGGAATTAAACCATGCTGTACAAGATTGGAAATGGGCTATAGGCCGTTTGTATGAAGCATTTGGTACGACTGGATATTGGTTTTACTGATTCTTATGATGGAGTGAAAGCTATATGGTCTAATCCGTCAACAGAAGTACAGGCTTGGATATGGAGATTTCCACCGTAGCACAGGTATCACACGATTCTGCCTATACACATGCTGTTAAAACATCATTTACTAGACCACCAACGAAAGATGAATGGTTGGGTCAAGGATCATTTGATACAGTGGGGTTAACAGGCGAATATACAGATGGTAGTGTAGTGGTAAAAAGACTTTAAAACTATGCGAGATAAGTTAGAAAGTGCTCAAAAATCCAGAGAGGAAAAAGCAATTATCGATGGCATATGAAAATCATCGAAAAGGATGACCCTCAATTGTATAAAAAACTTCACGATAGAAGCGGTCAATATTACATGAATAGCTTTATATGGAGAAAACAGTTACAGTTACTAATGCAGGTGGACAAGTTGTGGAGAGTATATGACTACAGATTTGCCACAAGTATATACAGAAGAGTGCCTCTGAACGATACAGCATTGTTAGAAAAAGATGCTACAAAAAGCATGGGATGTAACAATGCAAGTTGGGGAAAAACAATGAGGATTGGAATCGATATGTTTCTAACTCTGGCTTATTGAAAGATGGGTCTTATAAAATTGCACTCTGAGTTCTATGGATATGGAACTTATGGTAGGGAAAAGGAAGTACTGAAGACCTTGGGACCACTAATCGAGGTAAACGCTATGGTGGTATAGCAATATCCAAGTTTGATGCCCTCTAAACTTGTTCGTATGACACAAGAGGAAGCGAAAGCTAAAGGCAATTACATCGCTTTTGGAACAAAGATACTGCTTGGATGACCTTGACGAAAAAGTTGCCGAATGGATCTCAGAGCTACTGGATTTGTAAAAGAGTAATATTTCGCCGTTAGCTAAACGTGTATTGGTATTATTAGCTGGTGAGTTATGGAAACCAGAAAATAATAGTTCCTTGCCATTGCATCTATTAGAAAAAGAAGGATATAGTGTTCCTGTGGTTGGTAATGTATTAGTACAAGATACAAATTCCATCCATAAATAGAGCCCTCTTTGCGCAAGTTAAACATCAACTAGGAAGACATTGGGAATACAGGCTTGGTATATGCGTTCGATAAATGATGCATTAGGTGTATTACAATATGCCAATGATTCTGGAAATGAGGTATATCCATACAATCAAATTGCTAATGTATTTGGGGTAGGAGCGGTATGGAGACCATCCAATACGTTAAAAGTATCGATGGATATGGGTCAAAATAGAACATCACTAGGTAAATATCTAAATGGAGATACCATGTATACACTATGCTGGTAGTACAAATTACTACGAAAGGTAGACGTATTGGTTCATATCCGAAATTCTGGACACTTCGCCCTAGATGTGGATACCCCTGAACAGACAAAAGCTGGTTCATGGAATGCCTATGCAGATTATAAGTATTTTGAACATGGATCATTTATCGGTGGTAATGGAACCCATTCGTTACCAGATCGATATTTAGATGGTGTACAAAAGCTTTACAGTCGGTGGTAGATATACACCAGTACAGGATATTAACCTATATGCATCTTATACATTTAATGCCAAAGGAATCCATAGTAGAGATACGCTATATGGTGGAGAACACTTTGACTTAGGTGACTATACTAAGATTGCTGTTGAGTATAAATTTTAATATATAAATAATAAAGCTATACTCCATCTGGAGTACCAGATGGGGTATGGCTTTTCTGGAGCTTAGTTCTTATAATGTAATTTACAAGATATAATTTCAATATGGTCGGACTGAACTCGATACACTATTCTAGTGTTCATCTGTGATTCTTCGGCTCCAACACCCAGACAATCTCGAACTTAAGGGGTTCTGGTTTGCCGATTCCAGTATAGGTACGTTGAATATCACGTATTAATTGATTAATTTTTCTTTAGTATTTTTATCTGTATCTTGCCAATATAAATAATCTTTCCATGCTGAATCGAACCATATTAGCTTCATAGATTTACCCTCAATTAGGGCGTGTTCAACACCCAATCCCGCATCTAATGCAACAATTCCATCTCGAATGTGTTGAAGGTTTTTCTTTAGAGTAAAAAGGGTCAATACTTACTTCAAAAAGGATGCGTCGTTCACGGCTAAGTTTACGTAAATAGATATGAATAGCTGACGAAATAGTTAACCCAAGTTCACTACATACAAAAATCAACATCTTTTTAGTTCATCGTCAATCCTTAAGTTTAATTGTGCCATAATATACCTCCTTATGTCTCTATTATACATCTATATGTAGATTATGTATATGCAATGTATAGAAACTGCGGATATAAAAGCATGTATATTTTTGTAGTAAATACTGTCTTTATTCTAAACACAAAATAGTAACAGATATGAATAGTATATCACACGTACATCAGTGATAACACTGGCATACGTGTTTTTGTCGTTTTTAAAGAGATTCCTTGCCTATTAATTAGGAAAAATATACCCATCGATTGCATCGGCTTGTGTAATTTTTGCTGTTCACAATGTATGGTTGTTCTACGCCGTGGAAGTTACGTGTTCCGATGGTTCCTTCCATAGTATACCAAGAGTGTTCTAACAATGGTGTGGTGGAGGAATATTCTGTAGGTAATCCGAATGGGGACATATCTGCTACGCAACAGATCATCAAGTCGCGAGCTAATACAAAGTCATTTCCCTTGCAAGGCTTTGTCGTGATAGGAAATGTAGCCAGTAGCAGTGACTGTATAGCCTTTGTATTTGTCGATGTGATTGGATACTTTCAAAATCGTATCATAATAGTTTTTGGACGTTAATGTAATGTGTCGATGTGCGTCGTCGATACCATCGCCGATGTTTTTATAATCGTTCGTTGGAACTGGTCCTTTGGTGATGGAAATGACTTGGTCCACAGGTTCTTCTGCTGGAAGCGCAAAGGCTTGGGCATGGAAGATGGATGGACTCAAGAGCAATGTGCATAATCCGTACAAGATAGCATTTCTATAGGATGAACCATAGGAACGACGGAATATGTGTTTGCTGGCTTTGATAGTGCTCCATAATAACAAGATAGTCAAGGCACCATAGTAAGGCGATGATATAGGGAATTAGGGGCAATCAAACGATAAATAGAGCCTGTTGTTAATAAATATAACAGGGATAGGTCGCAACTAGTAGAGAGCCACAATTTCTACAGCTGACATGGATGTTGATGGTAGGGATATACTCATAGTGCATAACCTCCCTAACAGTGAAAAATACGATACATATCATAGCTGTCCCTAGGATAATGGAAATACTATAGACTTTCACAAACGAACTAGGGAACAAATTACGTAACAAGACGTAGTTTTTAATATCTAATAAGTGTACCAAAGATTAGAAATGCCAAAATTCCAGGCAATGGAATGACGCTTACAAAGGACCGATGCGATAATGGCATCTGCGGTGGAGCAGATGGATACGCAAAAAGTCCAGTGCCATCATAGCAAGGATGACTAAGACAGATCCAGATAAGGATACGTCATGAAGCCATTGTTTTGGTAAAAATAATTGTAACCCACTACTTAGTATAGACCCAATTATGATAAAGGGCAATAGGCGCAGAGTTTCTTCTTGTAATCTTCCGAAAAATCCTGTGTCTTTCGATAGAGATTTGATCATTGTCAACTGTTTCCATGGTGGGAACGCATCGGTGCGCCCGTAGATGCGAGGGCCACAATATTGACTGACTAGGAAAGCAAGGAGTATCCCCTGCAAGGGTCTTCCCAGAGTATCATTGGTTCTTTTGGGAACGCATAATAGGTGGAGAGTAAGACGATGGGGTTTAATAAGGGACTAATCATGGTAAAGAATAGGCTTATTTTAGGTACCATGCCTTGCCGAGTTAAACTTCGCAGGATGGGAATGACCGCACAATCACAGAGTGGCATGGTACAAGCCATGATGATGGCAAGTACATAGGCAAACAGAGGTGATGTATGCAAATATTTTTCGATGCGATACGGCGAGGCGTATTGCTCGACTATAACAGAAAATGCCCGTTCCAATAGTAAGAATGGAATCATCTGCAAGACGATGGCCGTCGTCATAGTGACCCAATTAGGTTGGGCATAGAACATATAGGCTAAGGTACCAGTATCGTTAGGGATAACCGCATAGGGTTTCCATCGTTTTTTAGGCTCTTGTATAGGCTTTGTCACAGTCCATTGTTTGACGTCTGGGCAGGAAATCCAAGCGCTGTTAGAGCGCCAATTCGATGTGGTCTCGCCTTCTTCTTTGCGTAGTGTTGCCAATAATGACTGTGTCGCCATAGCGTATCTGTGAAAGTGGAATCTCCCAGATAGGGCAACTGTGTTTCAATCCATTGTGGCTTTGTTACATAATAGATATGTCAATATCTATCATATCTCCTAGAGGAGACCGAAGAAAGAGGTCTCAAAGGTGTCTAGGATCCCATGCCATTCCACTCAATCCACAGTTCACGATAGGTGTGCTCTTAGGGCTTGTCGACAAGACTCTATGGTTGCCTGTGAATCGTCGTCGATGGAAAAAGGTACGCACTCTGTGAGTCGGAAAGAGCAGGACTTTGTAAGCCCTGCTCAAATTGAAACAGAAGAACATTTGAAATTTTTATGACTTTCAATACCAGCAGTGATGGCACTGGTCTTGCCAGAACCGAGAAAAGCTCCATCACTACATAGGTGGGGATAGTTTGCATAGTGTTACATTGTTCCATTAATAAAAGACTGTAAAGCATCATCGTTCAAAGATGGGCCGATGATGGTTAAATAGGAATCATGCAAAGTAGTGGGAGTAATCTCTAAACTACTTCCATTATATTGTACCAAAGCTTGACCTCCTGTGGAAAGGGGAATACAACCTTTTAAGCGCAAAATATGCCCCGTTGTATTCGTTTCGATGAGGGCTTTTAAATGCTCTTGCCACTCATCAATGGTGCGTGGTAACGTGCACTCTACAGTGCAAGTTGAGAATGAGTCTTTTGCCTGTGCATGATGCGCGATGTGGTCATGGTGGGGAATCTCAGGGTGATTCCGCGCCGTATGATGACCTTTAGTGATTTTCAATTGTCTCATTAGGTGCTAAAGATGACACAGCTTGTTCTCTAGGGTACATAGAAATGTATTTTGAAAGTGTAATCTCCTTCCATGGCACGATATAGACCGGCGCTGCTGGATTTAAGACACGGATAATCTCCAAGGTCTTTTGCAATAGCTCTTCCTCTTCTTGATGGCTAATAAAGACCTGACTAGAATAGGCGATTTGATCTCAAAAAGATGCCAAAGTTTTTGTAATACATAGGGGCACGCATAGCGTCCACAATGGATACACAACTCGGTGAGTTCGATGCGTTTTGCAATGGATGAATCTTTGCAAATAGCGAGGATGTCCGACAATTGGCTAACACCAGATGGTTCGATGATGATATAGTCCACATCTTGAGTATCCAAAAATGTCCACCAAAAGCACGCCGGAAATCTCAGCTAGGCTACAGCAAATACAGCTGGATGTAAGTTCGCGAACTGTATATCCTTGTTCACGAAGAAGGGCGCCGTCCAAATTGATTTGACTCGAAATCGTTTTCTAACACTAGGATTCGTCGTGGATCGGGTAATTCTTTTGATCAACTGCTGGATAAAATGTCGTTTTACCAGCCCCTAAGAATCCAGAGATGATATAGACTTTTACTTTGTGAGCTAGCACGTTGTTTGGCTCTAGTAAAAGCACGAGTGATTAGATTCATCATATATCTCACCTCCTACATTGTCATACTATATATAATGAAAGTTCTTGCATAGATAGTATACTCTTTCTGTAGTTTATGCATGAATGAGTGAGCATTTCAGTCTGTGTAATATATGCTTATTATCAAGATTAAAAATAAATGATAAAAATCGAAAAATTAGAAAAGAAGATTGATTTATTTTCGATTTATCTGTTATAATGAAATCACGATGTGGGAACACATCAATATATTATTAAATTTAGTATAGTTATATATGAGGTATAAAAACATGAATCAAAAAGTAGCACAAGCTCTTAACGAACAAGTAATTTTCGAATTTAATGCGACATCCACTTACCTAGCTCTTTCCTTAGCTATGGCTGATGCTAACTTCAGGTTTCTCCGCATGGTTACGTGCACAATACCAAGAAGAAGTAATCACGCTTTCAAATTTATCGATTACTTACAAAAGCAACAATGAAAAAGTAACATTAGGTGATGTAAAAAATACTGCATCTAATTTGACTAATCCTTTAGAAGTAGCAAAAGCTGTATTAGCTCACGAGCAAATGATCACTGGTAAAATTCACAGCTTATATGCATTAGCATTAGAAGAAAAAGATTATGCAACAGTATCTTTCTTGAACTGGTTCAGAAGAACAAGTGAAGAAGAAGCAAATGCAACTGACTTAGTAGATCAATTCACATTTGCACAAGATAGCCGTTCTGCACAATTATTCTTGGATTCCCAAAATTAGGAAGCCGTCAATAATTGATACACTCACTCTTACAATGAAGTGAGAACTTCCTATCACACCTAACACACACAATACATAAAAACACAAAAACACAAAACACACAAAAATACAAAAACCTAACACACAACATATAAATCACACAATGATAGTGGTAAGAGTGATGTTGTTTGCTAGAATACATGGGGCTGTAATCAAATGTAAACCCTGCATTTGGGTTTATAGCCCTGTTTCTGTTAGTATCCAGCGTGGTTGTCGAGGTTGTGGTACATGAAGTTATTTTGTAAGAGTCTTAGATTGCCAGAAACTGATGCCGTATATGATACGTTGCGTGATATATTACATGATATATTACATGATATATTACAAGATGCATTACAAGATGCATTATATGATTCGTAATAATGAGATGATTAAAAATTTTACGAAATAAAGTCAAAAAGTCAAAAAGTATTTGACAAAGGTCAAAAAGTCAGATATACTGTAACCATAAAAGGACAAAAGGTCAAATAAAAATGAAAGAAAGAAGGTATACGATGAGTATTTTAGCAGATAAAATTGAACAATTTATACTGACGAAGTATTAGAAGAGCAGGAAGGGATTACGCTACGAAGAAAATGAATTAGCAGAAACCTGGACCGTGCTCCCTCTCAAATTAGTTATGTATTGAGCACACGCTTTTTCTAATGATCGTGGATTTATCGTTCAGTCTAGGGCGAGGGCTAGGGGATCGATTACGATTACTAGAGTGGTAGAACCGATGACTGAGGCAAGTGCGGATTCCTTTACCACAAGCGCAACCACAGCATGAAGAGGAACCGCCGATCACAATCGGTCATATTGACAAAGTATTATTTCAATATATGAAAGAATCTCGTATTACAAAACGAGAAGCAGCTATGTTACATGAAGCTTTTGTCAGAATTTTACAGGATGTTCCAACAGAGTGTCGAAAAGAAGCGAGAGCGTTTTTACCAGGCGATTATGAAAAATCGTCAATGAGGAGGTGTAGACTATGAAATGTGAATCTTGTGGAAATGAGAATGCGAGCATTCATATGACATCCATTGTGAATGGTGTGAAGGAGGAACATCATTGATTTTACCCACTGTGCTAATCAACATGACACAGGAACGGGATCCGCGTTTTCTCTATGTTTGATGATACACTTCTTTAACAATCAATTCTTTGCCAATGCATTTATCCACAAAGTGCATTGGGCACGAGTAAACACCATTACTTGCCCACAATGTGGTATGACTATGGCGGGATTTAATAAGCAAGGGCGATTGGGTTGTGACGTTTGTTATGAAACCTTTCAGCAACAATTGGTGCCACTCATCAAACGTATTCAAGGGTCCACATCCTATGAGGGACGTATACCAGCGCGTGGGGCAGCAGATTTGAAAGTAGAACAAACGATTAAGCGCTTACGAAGTGAATTGGTGCAAGCTGTCAAACAGGAATTATTTGAAAAAGCAGACAAATTCGAGATGAAATCAAGTCCTTAGAACAGTCTAGGACGTCGAAATAAGGAGGGTCTATGTTACATACTATTTTAGATGAGACTTTGTCGCCTTGGATGAAAGAAACGTACTCTAGAACATCGTATTGTCCTATCTAGTCGAATCCGATTAGCAAGGAACTTTTACAGGCATCCTTTTACCAATCGGGTGATGCTAATCAGCTTGCCACCGTTGATGGATATATGCGAGCTATGATTAGTCCCCTACAAAAGGCGTATGGTAAAATTTTTCAAAATTAATTTAGAGTCACTCAGTTCGGTGGAACGAGACGTGCTGGTGGAGAAACATTTGATTTCCTAATTTAGCTGATACTCAGCCAGGGTCGTAGCGTGATTATTTCCGAAGACGCTCGTATATCCATTATGGTCAATGAAGAAGATCATTTGCGGATTCAGTCTATGGAATTGGGATTGCAATTAGAAACAGCCTATGAACGGGCGGTAGCCATCGATGATGCCATTGAAAGTAAGTATGACTATGCATTCTCCAAGGAATTTGGGTACTTGACAGCGTGCCCTACCAATGTGGGGACAGGAATGCGAGCATCCGTGATGGTTCATGTGCCAGCCTTTGGCAATGACGGGAAAATTACAACGTATTATCCGCAGTATTATCCGCATGGGATACTCTGTACGAGGCCTGTACGGAGAAGGATCCGAGGGATTGGGACATGTATACCAAATTTCAATCAGCAAACTATGGGCATTAGCGAAGAAAAATACGATTGAACAACTTTCACAAATCGATACGAGGTGTAGGTGAGAAGAAGAAAAGCCTGCTCGGAATTATGGACTACTGATCGAGAGGGCATAGAAGATAAGGTGTGGAGGTCTTATGGCATCTTGACCCATGCACGCCGTATGTCTGAGGAAGAAGCGCTAGCTTTATTGAGCGATGTGCAACTAGGCATAGATATGAAATTGATGGATGTGACCATGAACTTTCAAGAAATGCTCGTTATTACACGACCAAATTTCCTGCCAAATTAGTAGGAAAAGAGTCGATGGGTACACAGGAACGAGATAGTCAGAGAGCACAAGTCATCTCGAGATACACTATTACGAGGAACCAAAGGAGGAACACGATGATAGAAAGATTTACAGAAGGAGCAAAACGCATTAGCCATTGCTCAAGAAAAGCCACTGAGTTTAAAACATAATTATGTAGGCACAGAACATTTGTTATTGGCCTGTGTAGAAGAAGAAAAAATCCGTATCTCGCCCGCGCTTTGTCAGAGTTGGGTGTGAAAGGAAAAGAATTAGAACAAGATGTGATTCGTGCCAGGTGAAAGGACACATAGTGGTGGTCAATTACAAATGACACCACGTACAAAAACATGTGCTAGACTTAGCCCAACAAGCTGCCAATAGTCGCGGTCATAATTACATCGGTACAGAGCACATTTTATTGGGCCTATTGTCCGATGGTGGTGGCGTAGCTATGCAATTGTTGGCATCCAAAGGGATTCGTCCAGAAGATGTGGTGGAAAAAGTGAATGCCATTGTTGGCGGTGAAGAGGATGGCTCATCAAGGTCAAGGTACATCTGGCGATTTAGGTGAAATTTCTGATTATGCCATCGATTTGAAATGAAAGTGCGAAACAAGGAAAATTGACCCGGTTATCGGACGTGACACAGAGATTCAACGAGTGATTCAGATTTTAAGTCGCCGCACAAAAAATAATCCTGTCCTTATCGGCGAACCAGGTGTGGGTAAAACAGCTATTGCCGAAGGCTTGGCACAACGCATAGTAAGCGGTGACGTACCGGATGCATTGTGGATAAACGCATTATTTCTGTAAACTTAGGATCTCATGCGGGCAGGTGCTAAATATCGTGGGTGAATTTGAGGAACGACTCAAAAAGTGATGGATGAAGTGCAAGCTCATGATGACATGATTGTGTTCATCGATGAAATTCACATTGATTGGTGCTGGTGCCTCTGAAGGCGCAATGGATGCGACGAACATTTTGAAACCAGCTCTGGCACGTGGTAATTTCCAAGTCATTGGTGCCACTACATTAGATGAATATAAAAAGCATATTGAAAAGGATGCGCTTTTAGAGCGAAGATTCCAACCAGTACAAGTAGGGTGAGCTCTAGCGAAGAAGATGCACTTAGCATTTTAAAAGCGCCTACGAGATCGGTATGAAGCTTTCACAAAGCACAAATTACAGACGAAGCTTTTGTACAGCGGGTGCATTTATCGAGTCGTTAGTATTGCGGATCGTTTCGCCAGATAAAGCTATCGATGTGATGGATGAAGTACTCGAAGGTGCGCATGGCTGTGTTTACTGCCACACCGGATGTGAAAGCCTTTAGAAGATGAGTTAGTACAAGTGCGAAAAAGAAAAAGAAGTACTGTAACGGCTCAAGATTTTGAGCAAGCAGAACCCTTCGAGATAGAGAAAAAGAATTAGAATCTGACATTGCATCGAAACAAGAAGATAGCAAAAAGACAGCGAATCCAAGTTAGTAGTGACAGAGTCTGAAATTGCCGCCGTTGTCTCTGGAATGGAGTGGTATCCCCGTATCACGAGTGGCAGAAGAAGAATCGCAACGCCTATTGCGCTTGGAAGAAGAATTGCACCAACGTGTAATCGGACAAGACGAAGCTGTCGTCGCTGTCATCGAAAGCGGTGCGCCGTGCAAGAGCTGGGTTAAGATCCAAAAACGTCCCATCGGATCCTTCTTATTCTAGGACCTACTGGAGTGGTAAAACAGAATTGGCTAGATCCTTGGCATCTAACTTGTTTGGCGATGAAAATGCTATGATTCGTATCGACATGTCAGAGTACATGGAAAAACATGCGGTGAGCCGCTTAGTGGGAGCGCCTCCAGGCATGTGGGATATGATGAAGGCGGTCAATTGACAGAGGCTGTTCGTCGCGTCGTCCATACAGTGTGGTTCTCTTTGATGAAGTGGAAAAGCCACATCCAGATTTCTTTAATATCTTATTGCAAGTTCTGGATGATGGCTCGCTTTGACAGATAACCAAGGCCGTACTGTAGACTTCAGAAATACAGTCATTATTATGACAAGTAACTTAGGGGCGAAGTATTGAAAAAGAAGATACAGTCGCCATGGGATTTTTAGTCGCGAAAGGGGAGCAAGAAGCAGGCAAGGATAAAGAGTCGATGAAAAAGACGTTCTTCGCTGTGAAAGCTCACTTCCGTCCTGAGTTCTTGAAATCGTATTGACGAGATGATTGTATCTCCATGCGTTAGAAAGCAGAACAATTGGAACGCATTGTGACGCATTTTTGTTACAATCTGTGACAACACGATTGCATCGAACAAGGGAATGGAATTAGAAGTGTCTGAAGAAGCGATGATCGTCGCAGAAGGAACCGACTTTGCTAGTGCACGACCACTGAAACGTGCTATCCAAAGATTTGTAGAAGATCCACTTCGATGCCATCCTAGAGGGCGTGCCGAGAAGGTAAAACACTTCACGTGGTAGTTGAAGGAGATGACATCTCCATTACCGTAAAATAATAGTACAGTTAAAAGGAGCTGTCTCCTTGTTATATAGTTATAACGGGGAGCAGCCTCTTTTTGATGTTTTGTAGTATCGATGTGGAATATCCCGAAAGGGATGATATATGATTTGTATCGATAATGACTTATATCTATTTTTACAGAACGCAATTTTAATTTACACTATAGGTAGGTATGTTCTCTAATTTACGTAAGGAGGCACAACATGAAAGAGGGATTATTTTAGTCACATCCTTTTGGTTCCACTGTAGACAGTGCGAGAGAGAAACCAAATTTTTCCAGTAGTTGATGCGATTCGCAAGGCACATCCGAATCGCGAAGTGTGGTGGCTTTTCAGCATCTCGAATTGTCATTAAACGATTAAAGGATAGAGGCATTGTATTCCAAAAATGAAATGGAAGCGATGGAGTCTATTGTAGCAGAAGGGTATGAACGCATTTATGTACAACCCACATTTAGTAGTGCCGAGTTCGACAAACTGCGCATATTATGGCTTTCAAAGGAGAAGGTTCTGTTAAAGAAATTCTGTTTGGTCGTCCCCTGTTATATTTCATGGCACAAGAGGAGGAAGTGCTAGATGATTATCAAATCTTGCTGGATCGATTTATCCGCACCCTGATGTTCCTAGCACAGAAGATTCATTACTAGTAGGTCATGGTGATTCAATGTGGGAAATGCGTCCTATGCAGTGCTACAATTGAAGCTGCAACAAGAAGGGCTTACACAATCGTATCGATTGGTTACATTGGAAAAACTTCCCAACTCCAGAAGATGTGATTACAACGTTGGGAACAGAGAAAAGAAACTCATAAAAAGTACATCTGCATCCATTGTTGTTGGGTTTGCGGTGACCATGCATTAATGATTTGTTTGGCGATGAAGAAGAGTAGCTACTGTCTGAGTCAATAGAAACAGGTTATGAAGTAGTAAAAGTCACATGTAAAGGGCTGGGAGAATATCCAGAAATTCAAGCCATTTATGCAGAGCATCTGGCAGATGCTATGAAGGGTTGTATCAAAAACGATTATAATGCTAACAATCATGGATGACGATGATTGTAGTGATTTATGGCTCTTTCGTGGGGCTGAAATATATACATACATAGCAATCATGATATACTAAATTAGTTAACGCAGTTTGGGGACTGGTGACTTTCACAAGTCCTAGGTAAATAGATAGAAGAGGTGTCCTGATGAAAGGTAAACTATATGGTATTGGTGTAGGTCCCAGATTTGAATTGATGACGGTGAAAGCCGCTGTATCGTAGGAGCAGATGTTATTATTAAACCTAAAAACAGAAAAGAAAGATGGTCTCGTAGATTGCATATTGCAGAACCATATATTCAAGAAGCATACAGAAATCGTTCCTGTCAGTGTTCCCTATGGTATTAGATGATAATGAACAATCCAAAGGCTGGGAAGAAGCGCGCCAAATTATTACGGGCTTATTGGAACAAGGAAAGCAAGTGGTATTCTTAACATTGGGAGACCCTATGTTTTACAGCACATATATGTATGTATATCGCTTGGTAGAGTCCGCTGGATTTGAGATTGAAACGATCCCAGGGGTCACAGCATTCTGTGCTATCGGTTCTCACTTGGGCTATCCAATCGTGGAAAAGAAGACAGCGTTCTATCATCCGGCTACAGCACCAAAAGAAAAATTGATGCTACTTGGCAGTGGCAGATGATGCAGTTATCACGAACAGACGGTAAACTTTGTTGAAGTGCAAGACACACTCTGTAAACATGACATGCAGAAGACGCGGTGATGATTTCCCGTGTAGGCTTGCCAGAAGAAGAAGTATACCGCAATGTGGATGCATTGCCATCAAATGCAAAATTAAACTATTTATCTACAACTTTGGGCGAAACGTAAAGATCGTTAAGAGGTATTCTATGAACACCGTACAACGACCAGCAATTGTCATTGCAGGCACCCACTCGAGTGTCGGAAAACAACAATAGTAGCTAGGGCATAGCAGCTTTTGACAGAACAGGGCAAGGCAGTGTAAGATTGAAAGTGGCCTGGATTATATCGATCCGGGCTTTCATAAAATTGCTAGCCAACGAGAGTGCTGGCAATTTAGATACATGGCTTTGCACCTCCCATAAATTTACCTTTCTTTGCATACCGCCAGAAACGGCAGATATCGCATTATCGAAGGCGTTACGGGTCCCTACGATGGGGGACGGAGGCGTTAGCCCATAGCGGCAAGTGGCTAAAGATTTGAATGCACCAGTGGTGCTAGTCATCGATTGTAAGGCTATGGGTGAAAGCGCACCGCTATTGCAAAAGGGATTCCGTGATTATGGATCCAGCGGTGCAATTTGTGCGACTTTTGAATCGGTTAGGTCTGACAATCATGAACATATGATTCGACGGCTATGAAAAAGCTAGGGGTTCCTGTGTTGGGCGCTATCCGTCGCGATGAACGGATGCAATCCCCGGAACGCCACTTAGATTGACACCGGTCACGGAAATTGATCCCCATACAGAAGCGATTGCTACCATTCGATGCTGTGAAAGTGATGGTACAACTTACAGGCGCTCGCAGAATTGGCACAAAGTGCACCAGATTTATCTATAGAAACAGTAGAGCCGTGGAGTCCGTAGAAAAACGTGCACCGTATTGGTATCGCTATGGATGAAGCCTTTTCTTTCTACTATCCAGCGAGTCATACTTTTAGAAGCAGAGGGGCAGAGGTACAGCTATTTTAGCCCATTGCAAGATAAAGAATTACCAGATGTGGATGGGGTGTTCTTCGGCGGTGGATCTCCCAGAAAATGTTCTTATCGAAATTGGGGAGATAATGTGTCTATGCGCGATAGCATTTCGCAAGGCAAGCAAGAGGGTATGCCTCATCTATGCAGAATGGGTACTTGGCATATGACAGTAGAAGCCGTGACAGACTTTTGAAGGCAATATCATCCTATGGTTGGCATTGTGCCGGCTACTTGTGAAATGCAACAAACACTACAACGGTGGGCTAGTGTGTGAGTGCTACATGTTAGAGCCGAATATTTTTAGATCTCTGAAAGATTCTTTGCGTGACATGAGTTCCATTTTTCAACTATGACCCCAACCCGAAGTCCATTTCCATGTACTTTGAATTAGTAGGCGGTCAAACCAAAAGCCTACACAAGGTGGTTACTGCGCATAAAAATATTCTAGCCTCCTATTTGCATATCAACTTCTCTGGTAGTGAGGTGGTCAAGAAACGCTTTGTAGACTCCTCGTGAAGCTTATAGTCAACGTAAAGTATAAGTTAGCATGCAGATGACGGAAAATGCAAGCATGTTCTGCGTTTTAGCATACTATAAACAGAAAAATGCTGACATTTTTCTGGCTCTGTCATACCAGTATCGCTGACGAGCCGGAGTGGCGGAATGGCAGACGCACTTGACCCAAAATCAAGCTGGTAACACCGTGTGGGTTCAAGTCCCACCTCCGGCACTAATGACAGCAGATACTGTGCACAGTATCTCGCTATTTTCCTAGTTAGGATACTTGATGAAGGATATTTTGAAGCGATAAACTGGACCAAGATAGTCCATGAGTAAAACGATATAGACTTCACCAATAAAAGAATTGACCCTGTGAAAAAAATCATATATGATAAACGCAAATCATGATGATAGAGAAGTATAGACAATCATGAATGATCAGAACTGTAGACCATAAGACCTGATAAGAATGTGTATAGAGCAGATAGTAGGAGAAAGGAGGTCCCCTAGGTCGGGAAGTTGTCAAAAAGAGTTGAGAAAAGATATATACATAGGGTATGTATATAAATTCCCAGTGAGGTATGACGATGGAAGAACATCAATATACAATTAATAAGGGAAGTTTTTGACAAGGTTCTTTTTCCACATCATTAATAGTTTGCTAGTGAACAGGTGTTGCATCCCCTTTACCTTAGATATGGTGACAGGGGCCATTGACGATATGAGTGTTCTTAGTACATCGATGAATGTGGCTATTCTTCGGAAATCAATTGAAAGATACTCAGCATTGATTATGTGACGGTGAAAGAATATGTACGTCTTTATAGATTTACCATCTCGCAACGGAAAACAGCATCAATTATGTGAAAGCCGTGAAGATTGATGAACTATATTTGAGTCCGTCGAGTTAGTTCGATGCTTATTGCAAGGTGAAGCGAGGATCGAACAACTGAGAGCGCTACAAAGGTCCTATCAATATTGGTCTATGCATCATAGAATGGCGATGACACACAGACATTATCTCTTCATTGATAGTGCACAATACGTGCATGCTGGTGCAGGATGACCACCAGCATGTATATGAAATTACCAGAAAGATGGCAGTTCTAATGTAGTTCTTTTTGACTATTGATGTCTAGTAGGCTATAATCAATCTAGACATAGTCTTTAATTGAAACATCTCCATATATGAGTTGAGATAGTTGTTAGGTTTTATACAAAACTATTAGGCACAAAAATGCAAAAGAAATTAAACGGATTCGATCCATTGTTGAGAGATTAAATGATTAGAGTCATCATTACTATTCTTGAGCGATACATCTTTGCGTGCAAAGACACAAGAGTTCAAAGATAGATTGGCAAAGGGTGAAACATTAGATGACATTTTACCAGAAGCATTTGCTGTGGTTCGTGAAGCATCCAAAACGTGATTGGGTATGCGCCACTGATGTGCAAATGATCGGTGGTATTGTGTTACATCGTGGTAATATCGCAGAAATGAACTGTGAAGGTAAAACGATTAGTGGCTACTCTTGCTGGTATATTTGAACGCCCTATCTGCTAAAGGTGTGCACGTAGTAACAGTCAACGATTACTTGGCGAAACGTGACAGCGAATGGATGGGTCGTTTATATAATTTTCTAGGTTTATCTACTGGCTTAATCGTAGCGGGCTTGGATTATGACCAACGAAAACAATCCTACGTGGGATAGAGGCATACGGTACAAATACGAATTTGATTTGATTATTTGCGCGACAACATGCTGTTCATGCGATCAAATGGGTACAACGTCCATTGAACTATGCTGATCGTCACGAAGTGGACTCATTTTAATCGGATGAAGCACGTACGCCATTGATTACTCTGGTTCAGGTGAAATGTTCTCACAGAACGCTATTATGAATTGGCAAAAGTGGTACCACACTTGGTGAAAGACGAAGATTATACAATCGATGACGACGTTCTGCAGAAGAGGGATTGCAAAAGTTGAAAAATGTTGCACATCGAAAACTTGTATGACCTCTAACTTAGAGTTAAATCACTTGTTGAGTGCCTCCTTCGTGCCGGCGCTATGATGGAACGGGATAAAGATTATGTCGTAAAAGACGGCGAAGTTGTTATCGTTGATGAATTTACAGTACTGTTTGATGTTTGGTCGTCGTTATTCCGATGGCTTTGCACCAAGCTATTGAGGCAAAAAGAAGGCGTTTACGTGAACGAGCCAAACTTTGCATCCATCATATCTCCAGAACTATTTCCCGTATGTGTGGAAAACTGTCTGGCATGACAGGTACTGCAAAAACGAAGAGCAAGAGTTTGAATAATATCGGTGGCTTAGAAGCATACGAAATTCCGCCAAATAAAGTGTTGGCACGTGCTGATATGCCAGACTTGATTCTTTAAAACAAAAAGACGCTAAATATCGTGCCGTTGTTCGCGAGTGTACTGAACGTCACAAAAACAGGACAACCAATTCTAGTGGGTACTACCCATTACGCAATCGGAAATGCTCAGTGATATGCTGACGAAAGCTGGTGCACCGCACAAAGTGTATTGAATGCGAAACATCATGAACAAGAGGCGGAAATTGTTACAATGCAGGTCAGCATGGCATGGTAACAATTGCCGAATATGGCGGGTCGTGGTACAGATATCTCCTTAGAGAAGGTGCGGTCGAATTAGGCGGTTTACATATCTTAGGGTACAGAGCGACATGAAAGCCGTCGATGACAATCAGTTGCGCGGTCGTTCTACCGCCGGGCGGCACAATGGATCCTCCCAATTTTCCCATCTCTGAAGATGATTTGATGCGTATTTTCGGCAGATAATATTGCTGGCACGATGGATAAATTAGGTATGGAAGAAGACGAGCCAATTGAGCATCTCTTAATCACTAACCATCGAACGAGCGCAGCGAAAATCGAGAAATCATATAATATTCGTACCATATCTCGAATAGTGATGATGTTATGAATCAACAACGGAAGTATTATACGGACAACGTCGTTTGATCTCAAATAACCAATCCGCGTGAAACGATTTTACACATGGCAATTGATTATCAACGGCTATGAATCAATATGGCCGCGAATTATATCCAGAAGAATGGGAATGGCAGAAGGCTATGCTAAAAACATTTAGAGATTTACTTCAGAACCAGGCATGTTGACAGTAGAGCAAATGGAAGAATTTTACCGTAGTAGAATTGCAAGACCACTTGATCAACATTGCACGAAAGAGTGACGAAAAACGTGAACCCTCATTTGCGAAGCCAATATGCGTGAACCGAGGCAATCATGCGTGGTAGATAGCAAATGGATGGAAACATTTAGACTGATGGATATGTTGAAAGAAGGTCATCTACGCAGCGATATGGACACCATTAGTGAATACAAATTTGATACTGCAAGTGACATGTTCGAAAAATACAGAAGCTATTATGGATGAAATAATAGTGACTATTTATACCGCATCCAAATTAATGTGATACAGCAGAAGAAGAACCTGGTTGATCATCTAGTTGATGCTAAGACCCACCATGAAGACGTGTTGGAACCACAAAACGTAGATTAGATTTCTGCCACGCAAACTGAGGTGATAGCATCTCCAAAGTACTATTTGTTTTATAGACGAAAGAAAGAGGTAACAAATTGTTAGAAGACTTGGGAAAGGTCCCATCGAGTAATAGAGGAGCGTATTTTTGGAATGAGGATTCACTTTAACATTGCTCAAAAAGAAGAACGCATACCACATTAGATATAAAAATGAGCGATCCTGACTTGGAATGATCCAGATTCGGCACGCGATATTTCCAAGAGGCGACACAACTGAAAGATGCTGTAGAGGGATATAAAACAACTTGTCACAGATGTTGAAGAAGCGAAGCTGATGCTAGAAATGGCAATAGATGAAGACGATGTCGATGGAAAAAGAATTGACAGCTATGGTCGATGCATTGACTCAGGAAGTAGAGCATCGAAGTGTTGTCTCTATTGGAGGAGAATATGATAAGAACAATGCTCATTTTGACCTTTTCATGTTGGTGGCTGGCAACAGAGGCGCAGTGACTGGTGCTCTATGCCGATCCGTATGTACTTGCGGTGGGCGGAAAAACAAGGTATAGTGTATCACCTATGGATGAAACAAGTGGGGTGATGAGGCGGGTATTAAAAGTGCCACTTTCCTTGTGAAAGGGGAAATGCTCATATATGAAGTCTGAAAAGGGTTCACCGATTAGTTCGTATTTCGCCTTTGATTCCCGCCGCACGTCGTCATACCCTCATTCTGCAGTTGTCGAGTAATGCCTGAAATTGATGAAACAGTAGAAATCAATCTAGATATGAAAGATGCAAGTCGATACTTCAAAAGCAGCGGTGCTGGTGACAGCATATCAACAAGACCGACTCGGCTGTGCGCATGCTGACGCAACACCAACAGGATTACACGTACAGTGTCAAAGTGAGCGTTCACAGATTCAAATAGAGAGCAATGTTTAAAATTATTGCGCGCTAAGTTATTTGAATTAGAATTAGGAAAAACAAGTGAACTAAAAAGAACAATTAAGTGGTACCCAAGTTATTGAGTGGGGCAGTCAAATTCGTTCCATGTATCTCCATCCATACAACATGGTAAAAAGACCATCGCACTAGTGTGGAAACAGGCAATGCAGGCTGTCATGGACGGTAGCTTGGATCAATTTATGGAAGGTTTCTTGAAGAAAGAAGCGAATTTATCAATATAATGGAGTAACAGTGAGAAATTTTCTTGTAAAAACAGTAGTATCTGTATTAGTAGTGGCAGGTATCGTAGTGGGTGGCTCCTCCTATTACCTACATTAGCAGCAGCCAAGCAGAAGAACGATTGCAAGAAAGAGCGTTACCCAGAATCGCAATCTATGCGCATCGAGTCACCAGGGTTCAAATTAGCCATGGGAGACATCGACTCCTTTCGAGGATATGTAGATGGTGTTGCCTTAGGGAAATTAAAAGTACAACGATTGGCTTTTGACTTGCGAGATATTCAAATCTCTCCTATGGAATTATTCGTGGATCAACGATTTGACATCGCCAGCTTTTGGACAAGGTCATATTGAAGGCATTATCCATCAAGATGATTTTAAAACGATACATTTGCAAACACTATTTATCCAATTTCAGAGCGAAAGGGTTAACTACATTGAAACTGTGCAATTCGACCGTGGTGTGTCCCTCATGCGTATCGATGTAGATTCGCTCATAGCAAGGTGATTAATCCAGTAGGTTGGAAACAGAGATGGCAGCACTTTGTATGTTTCGCTACTGAAAAGCTGTCCATTGCGTAGCGCAACGTTGAACCAACGTATTCTAGTGGCGCTGTGAAATCCGATTCCTCTCTATATGACTTTGGAAGTTCCCGATTCCCACGTTCAGCATGAATCGTGTGTAGGTGAAACCGCCGGTCGTGAAGAAATTCATGTTGTACGTCCAGTAGCACAATAGGAGGTACCCTTACAGAAAGCGAAAAGCGAAATCTCTATCTACACATGGATTTTATTAGCCTTTCTAGGTGCTTAGGACTGTGAGCGGTTTGCTGCTTGCAAAAGAGCGCCATCATATTGAGGCCTTGACGAGAGCAAATCGAAAATATCATCGACTATGATGGACTATTGCAGTGCCAATGCGTCTGAAAAGACGTCCTATAACTAGATGCTGCAGACCAGGAAGGACTCGGGATTACAGCGTTTGACTGTCTATGATAGAACATTGCAAAGGAAAAAGATGCAGGACATATTCATGTCGTATACCTCAATGATTTGCAACAATTGCAAATAGAAGGTACTCAACCAGGTATGACCTACATCGGAACCATTCCGGGCAAAGAAGCCTACTTTCAAGAGGTACAAGAAGATTTAGTGCGCCGTTTAGGCAAGGATAAAGTAACTGTGTTGCAAACATCCTTAGGTCCTATTTTAGGGTTGGCATTGCCAAGTGAGTTCTTTGAAAGATAAGTGAATTTGGGTAGTTCAAATTACAAGCCCAGAAGTGGTGAACCTCGGATTCCACGTCATTGTGCGCCCTACTATTATAAAGGGGTGACCGTGGAAGATGTAGATCACGTGTTTACACGCATAGATGGCATCTCTGGTGTGACGGGAATGGTCTTTGTAGGGAAAGAAGCATTAGGCTATCCATTGCATGTGGATAGCACATTAGAACAGTTGGAAGCGCGTCATATCCCAGTAGTAGGAATTGAGGCAGTGAATCAATTGCAATACTTCCCACAAGCAGGATTCTTGGAAATGGCCAATGCCAATCATTATAAAGTAGGTAGATTGTACACTGTATCGAGAGAAGAAGTGCGCAAATTAACACCTGCTGAGTTAGTGCAATGGTTCTACATTAGCGACATTGAACGAAATATCCGATACAACTTGTTTCCTTTATATGAACAAGGCGTAGATAATAGAACGGCCTTAGAAACTACATTATTTGTAGCGAAACAAGTGACAGATAAATTAGAAGCCCGTGGATTTACTACCGGGGAAGCTTCTATTTACCCAGTGTACTCTCCGAATACTGTGTTGCGTGATTGCTAACGATGATCAGGCGTCATTAGCTGGCTACGTTGACATTGGGACAATTTGTACGTGTACGCAAACCGTACCTATTAGGCCTATTCTGCAGGCAGCATTCTTTCTGTAGCTATCTATATGATGACATTAGGCACAAAGATTATGTCTGCTTTGAGGCATTGGTAGCGCAATTTCTGCACCAGTATTGGCTATGACGATGATCTTTGATTGTTGGTCAAAACGCAACCATGCAGGGTTATCCCCATGGAGAAGCACTGCTGGAGTCTGTCGTGTATTTAGTGGTAGCTGCTTTGATTGCAGCTGTAGGCGGCATCAGTATCGCAGCCATGTTAGGTAGTACACAGTTCTTTATGGAATTTGCTTTATTCCATGGCGTGAAATTAACCTTTGTGGCGCCAGTCGTATTAACAGTATAGCCTCACTTTACAACGCTTTCCAATTTGGAAAGGCAGAACTATTTCCTCTGTGAAAGATGTGAAATCATTCATTACAGAATTTGTGCAAATTGATATCAAAGTATATAGCCTATTAATCGTAGGTGCTTTAGCGGTGGTAGCTTATGTCTTTGTAGGACGTAGTGGTCATACAGCAGGCGTACCAGTTCCATCTTGGGGAGCTAGCGTTACGTAGATTTTTGGAAAATGACTATGCTCGACCTCGTGAAAAAGAATTTTTAATCGGGGCATCCAGCATTTGTGCTAGTAGCTATCATACCGTAGGACGTCGGATTCCGATGGTATGTGCACTTTGCCTTATCCGTGGTGCTGTCATCGGTATCGCATCCATGGTAGAAACGATTCTGCCACTTGCGCTACTCAGTGTACATGTCCATCGCCCGTGTGGTATGATGGATTACTCTTAGGTATCGTCGTCGGCTTAGTAGCGATTATAGGAGTAAGATTTATCGGCTATGGCATCTCGTTGGTTCCAGGACGAGGTGAAAGCCATGTGCAAGATTCCTCATTTCAGCTATTATGGATTCGGTAATGCCCGGAGATGAAGCTTTATTGAGCTCTATCTTGCAGGCATTGCTGGAATTAGAATCTCAGGCGGAGATTACGGTCATCTCTAGGAACTCCCCAGGGAAACGATGGAGACACACAAGGTGAAAGCCACTGGTCGCTTTGCTATGTGGAACATATATCAAGCGGTCCTAGACTGCGACTATGCTTATCAGTGGCGGTGGCAGTTTGTTACAAGATGTAACAAGTGCTCGTAGCTTATATTATTATTTGAGTATTATCGCTTTAGCCGAATACATTGGGAAAAACGAGTGATGATTTATGCCCAAGGCATTGGACCGTTGCGTAAACCTTTGCTCGTACACTATCGTCGTGTTGAATCGAGTGTCCCAGATTACCATGCAGGATCATGCCTCAAAAGAAGAGTTACTTTCACTAGGCATTCATGATGCTACCAATTACAGTGACTGCTGATGCAGTGCTAGGCATGCACCCAGTGGATACCACAATGGGGCGTACGATGTTAGAGTCCTATGGGGTGACTATGGACCGACCAATTGTGGGAGTATCTGTACGGTCTTGGAAAGATTGCATAGACTATCAACGAACATTGGCAGAGGCTCTCGACCAAATCCAGACCACTAAGGATGCACAGATCGTATTCATTCCTATGCAACATCAGGGAAGATACGGCAGCAGAAGTATCACTAAAACTTAGGAGAACGAAGTCCACAGTCTTAGCTGATTCGTATAGTACTACAGAGTTACTAGCGCTCAGCGGTTCTGTAGATGTCATGATAGGTGTGCGACTCCATGCATTGGTATTTAGTGCCTTAATGGAAACACCTTGCTTGGGGATCTCCTATGATCCTAAAATTTTAAACTTTCTTCATATGATTGGTGAACAACCGGTAGAGTTTACATACGAGTGAAGCCTATAGTCGATCGAACAGTGGATGCCCTAGAGACGCAAGACTTTCACTAGAGGCGACACTCGAAAGATTCACGAACTCAGAAGAAACGCCTTAGAGAATGCCCGGCATTGCCATCGGCATGCTGCATGATAAATAATTTACCTTAGAATTGTGTATAACACGGGAGGGTATAGTATGTTAACACTTGAACAAAAACAATTGATACAAGAAAAAGCAAAAGCGATTCGCATACACATCGTGAAATCTGTAACAGCGGCAAAATCTGGTCATCCAGGGGGATCCTTATCCATTGCTGATGTGATGAGCTTGTTGTACTTTCAAGAAATGAATGTAAATCCCAATGAGCCAAAAGATCCAAATCGCGATCGTTTTGTCTTATCCAAAGGACATGCTGCACCGGCGTTGTATGCTACATTGGCAGAAAAAGGATTTTTCCCAACAGAAGAGTTGTTGAATTTGCGTAAAATTGACCATCTCTTGCAAGGTCATCCAGATATGAAATACATTCCAGGCGTAGATATGTCTACTGGTTCTTTGGGACAAGGTATTTCGCATGACTTGTGGTATGGCATTAGCTGGTAAAATTGACGGCGCTTCTTACCGTGTATACTCTGTGCTAGGTGATGGCGAATTAGAAGAAGGACAAGTGTGGAGAGCAGCGATGTTTGCGGCGCATTACAAATTGTCCAACTTAACAGCCTTTGTAGATTTTAATGGATTACAAATCGACGGTGACATCACAAAAGTTATGAGTCCATTGCCAATTGATGAAAAATTCAAAGCTTTCGGTTGGCATGTAATCGTGGTGGATGGTCATGCATTTAGATGCCTTACACGCAGACAGTTACAGAAGCGAAAGCAACCACAGATAAACCGACTATGGTCATTATGAATACGGTCAAAGGGAAAGGCGTACAAGCTATGGAAGGCCAAGCAGGCTGGCATGGTAAGGCGCCATCTCAAGAAGAATGTGATCAATTTGTAGCGGAATTGTTGGAGGTGTAATCATGGGAAAAGCGACTCGTGAAGCATATGGTGCAGGCTTAGTAAAAGTGGGTGCCACTCATAAAGATGTTGTTGTATTAGATGCAGATTTATCAAAAATCTACAAAAACTGATGAATTTAGTCTATCCTGAACGTTTCTTTAATGTAGGGATTGCAGAACAAAACTTAATTTCCGTAGGTGCTGGTTTGGCGGCTGGGAAAATACCATTTGTGTCTTCTTTGCTATGTTTGCCACAAGTCATGCTTTTTGAACAAAGTGCGCAATGCTGTATGTTATCCAAAGTTAAATGTAAAAGTTTGCGCTACTCATGCAGGGATTACTGTTGGCGAAGACGGTGCGACACACCAAAGTTTAGAGGATATTTCCTGCATGCGTACATTGCCTAATATGACAGTCGTGGTACCCAGCAGATGCGGCAGAAACAGAAGCTGTCATTACTTGGGCTGTAGAGTATAATGGACCAGTGTATGTGCGTTTGGCTAGTACTGGCAGTCAGAAGATGTGACACCAGAAGGTTACACATTTGTGCCAGGAAAATCACCAACAATTACGTGATGGCAAAGATGCAACAATTAGTGCCTTTTGCGGTGCCTTTAGTGGGACTAGCTGTCAGAAGCAGTACTACGTTAGAAGCAGAAGGCATCTCTGTACGTGTTATCAACATGGCGTCCATCAAGCCAATTGACGCTGAAGCAATTGTAACAGCAGCGAAAGAAACAGGACTATTGATCACAGCAGAAGAGCATAATATCATCGGTGGTTTAGGCAGTGCAGTGGCAGAAGTAGTAGTCAAAGAATGCCCAGTACCAATGGAATTTGTTGGTGTTAATGATACCTTTAGAGTCGGTACTCCAAAAAGATTGATGGCAAAATATGGATTAACAAGACTGATATTGTGACTACCAAACAGAGGTATAGCACGAAAATAGGAAGGGAATGATAGAATGATAGAATTTAGAAATGTCCATAAAGTATACGACAACGGGTCTGTTGCACAGAGGATAGTATCGATTCATATTGAAAAAGGAGAATTCGTATTAGTCTGTGGACATTCTGGAGCAGGTAAATCAACATTTATTAAATTACTTTCACATGAAGTAAAACCAGATTCCGGAACGGTTATGGTAAATGATGTTGATGTGACGCTATCAAATCTAGTAAAGTACCGATACTTGCGTAGAAAGTTAGGTATTGTATTCCAAGATTTCGATTATTACCATCAAAAACTGTATTTGAAAAACATTGCTTTCGCCTTGGAAGTTATCGAGGAAAAACCGAAAGTGATTCAAGAAAAAGTATTCAACGTGTTGGAATTGGTTGGATTGAGTGATAAAGCCAATGATTTACCGCAGGATTTGAGCGGTGGGGAACAACAACGGGTAGCGATTGCTAGAGCCATTGTGAATAAACCGTTGGTATTAATTGCGGATGAACCGACAGGTAACTTGGATCCACAAACAGCCGTGATATTTCTGACCTTTTCAAAGCCATCAATAATCTCGGTACCACTGTGGTGATGGTGACACATGATATGGATATGGTGTCCTATCTGAACAAACGAGTGATTGCCTTAGAAGGTGGTCGAGTAGTGAGTGATCAAATGAGAGGGGCCGCATTCCATGAAAATTAGAACGTTTAAGTATTATATAAAAGAAGCCGTCAAATCTTATGCGTCGCAATGGTTTGATGTCCTTAGCATCCATTTCCACGGTGACGTTGTCCCTGTTTATCTTGGGCGTGTTTGCTTGTGGCGTTGTGAATCTTAACAATTTGGCGTCTCATTTAGAGAGTCAAGTCAGATTAGTATCTATTTGAAAGATAATTTAACAACACCGCAAGAGTGATGGAATTGAGGCAAAAATTAAAAGCTTTGCCAGAGTTAAAGGATATTGAATTTGTCACAAAAGATGAAGCCATGAAACGCTTTAAAGAGCGCTTAGGGGAGCAACAACAATTAGTCGATTCCTTGGATGGACATAATCCATTGCCAACGTCGTATGTGTTGACTTTCAATACACCTGACCAAGTAAAAACGACAGCAGAAGTGGTGTCTAAATACCCAGAAGTAGAAAGTGCCCATTATGGACAAGATGATTGAGCAAATTTTTGAAGTCACAGAAAATTATCCCATCGGCGGTATTGTCTCATCGGTTTCTTGGCAAGTACACTCTTCATTATTTCTAATACAATCCGTCTGACAGTGTTTGCTCGTCGTAAAGAGAGATTGGTATTATGAGAATATGTAGGGGCTACGAACTGGTTTATCCGTTGGTACTTTTGTATTGGAAGGTATGTTCTTGGGCGCTATCGGTGGTGCTATAGCAGGGTTGCCACATGGCAATTCTGCAGCTATATCACGATGGAAAGTCATTGCCAACTTTGCCTTTTATGCCATTAGTACCAATGATGCCATTTATCTATGAATTATCCCTTGGATTAGTGGGCGTAGGTATTGTGGTAGGAGCTATTGGTAGTACCATTTCGTTAAAACAGTATGTGAAAGTGTAGGAGATGATGAAGAAGAAAACAGTAACACTGAGTAGCTAGTTTACTATGCGGATCTATCATGATGGCTACACTGCATTGAGTATCAAGCCTGCAAGACGAAGACTTGACGAATCAATTGTCAAATATCCAACAACAAATGACAAATGAAGGAATAAAAAGTCGGAAGCCGAAAAACGATTGGTACAGTATATGAACAGTTACATGCTATACAAATTGAATTAGATACTGCTACTGCAGAATTAAAACAAGTGCAAGCAGATCGGATTCAGTTGGATCAAGATATTACAAAAACAGAGGCGGAACTGAAAGCAGCACAAACTCGATTGCAGTCTCGTGAAAAGTATTCTACAAACAAAGGTTTTGAGATATTTATATCAATGGTAATCTAAGTTACTGGATGTCGTGGTTGGTTCGAAAGACTTTAGCGATTTTGCAAACCGTATGGAAATGTTGAAACGCATTTTGCAATCCGATATGGATTTGATCAATACCATCAAAACAGAGCGTGAAGAAATTGCTAGCAAAAAAGCTAAGTTAGAAGAAGACCGTGCCAAAGTCTTGAGAGCTTGAAAAAGTAGCACAAGAAAAACAAAACTGATTAACCAGAAAGCAGACATGAAGCTGTATTAGAATGGAGCTATGAATGACCGTGATACAGCAGAGCGGGGCATATAATGAGTTAATGGCATCCTCTGCAAGTAGTACTGCTATGTTGCAACAACGAGTACGCAGAACGTGCGATGTGAGTAGCCATCTGCTAGTGTGACAGTGGCTGACGGAGGTGCTACATGGGTACAAGGTACAGGTCAGTTGGTGCACCTGTTAACGCACCGATTACATCAGATTTTTGGCTGGCGTATTCATCCAATCTATGGTACACCGTCGTGCTTCCGTGCGGGCTGACTTTGGTGTCGATGAAGACACCGGTGCATCTGACAGATGGTGGTGTTGTGGTGGAAGCCGGCTGGATTAGCGCTCGGTTGATACGGTTATCATTGACCATGGTAATGGTATGTCTACCTGTGTGCCCATAATAGTGATGTAGCCGTTAGCCCTGGCCAAACGGTATCCAAAGGTCAAGTTGTGTCTTACTCTGGTAATACAGGTGGTTCCACAGGTCCACATCTTCACTTTGAAGTGCGTATTAATGGGGAACCAACAGATCCAATGGGATACTTATAGGGGAGACTATGGAAGAAAAGAAAAACAATCTGTCTGAAAATGGTTTAAAGACATTTTCGTGGGCACCGCTGAGGAACAGGATGGTTTCGGCGAAGACTTTGATTGGAAATCAATACTCAAAACTGCATTAATGGGAATACTGGGGATTCTTCTTACCGTTCTCGTTGTTTTGACCGGTGTATTTTTGGTATATCTCAGGGTCTCCTTTAGGATTTGCCAAATTTGGATATACCTATTACATCACTACGTAATGGGCTATGGATCAACCGCTAAAGAAGAACTCTTTGTGAATATGCTGAAAGGCTTAACAAAAGGGACTCATGATAAACATACTACCTATTTGAATAAAGATGATATGAAAGAATTAGAGATGCATACATCTTCCTCCTATAGTGGAATCGGTTTATTGTTGGATTTCTCTGACGGTAAAATCTTAAAAGTAGGGGCTACCATGGAAGGACAGCCAGCGGAGGCGAGCAGGTCTGCAAAAAGGGGACCAAATCCTTGCTATTGATGGGACACCTGTGTCTGCATATAGAAAAAGACGAGGGTAGCCAATCATATTCGAGAGGGAAGAAGGTGCATTTGTTGTTCTCACCATCCTTCGCAATGGAGAAGAACAAGAGGTTTCTATCGAACGGAAGAAACTATTGTGATGCCTACCGTAAAAAGTCAAATGCTCATCGATGATGTGGGCTATATTCGGGTCACACAATTTGCTGACAGTAGAAGAATTTGCGAAAGCCTACGAAGAGCTAGAGGCTCGAATGGAGCAGCGATTAGTCCTAGACTTGCGTGATAATCAGGTGGTTTAATTACCACAGCTCATGGTATCGGACAATACATCGTGCCGAAAGGACCGATTGTTACAGTACAAACGAGACGAGGGCAAAACGACGGCGTATATGTCATGAGGAGACATACACTTCTCCCACTAGTAGTATTGATTAATGGTAATTCTCAAACAGCCTCTATAAAGGTATTGCTGGTGCCGTGCAAGGATACAAAATCAGTAGCTTATTGTAGGGTACAAAGTTATGGTGAAAAGGTGCTGTTCAAAGTGTATTGCCAGGGTGACGGTGGAAGGCATGAAATTACTATCGCCCGCTATCATACGCAAATGATCGGGTCATCGATGGAATTGGTATTGAACCAGATGAAGTGTAGAGCCATCCAAAATGGATCCTGATGAGGATGCTAAATGGAACATACTGCAAATTAGGTAAGAACTCTATGATACAAGCGGCTGGTAGCTCTATCTATAGAGATAGAGGTTAAAAACTATGTTTATAGATCAGTGCCCGTATATTAGTAAAAGCGGGGAGATGGCGGTAATGGAATGAGTGGTTTCCATAAGTGAAAAATATGATTGCTTACAGGGGGACCGAGATGGTGGCGATGGCGGTAAAGGTGAGAGCATTATTTTAAAGCAGACAAAATATCAATACACTTGTTGATTTTAGATAAACGTCAATTTAAAGGTGATACTGGTGGTGCTGGACAAAGTGCTAGCAAGCATGGTCGTGGCGCTGAAAATTTAATCGTATCGGTTCCTTTGGGGAACAACGATAACTGATGAAGAATCTGGCAAATTAATGGCGGACTTGGTGGAAGATGGACAAACCTACATGGTTGCCAAAGGTGGTCGAGGGGTAGTGGTAATGCGCGCTTTCAAACGCAGGTGCTAACCGTGTTCCAACTTTCGCTGAAAAAGGGGAACCAGGTGAGGAGCGTTGGTTGAACCTAGAGCTAAAAGTGTTAGCTGAGATGTAGGATTGTTGGGCTATCCAAGTGTGGGGTAAACTCTATCATCCGCAAAGTATCTTCGGCGAAACCAGAAGTAGCATGTACCACTTTACTACACTAACTCCAGTATTAGGGTAGTGTCTGTAGCACCAGGTAAAAGTTTTGTTATGGCAGATGTTCCAGGCTTAATTGGAAGGAGCTGAGTGGAGGGGTAGGGCTTGAGTGACCATTCCTGCTTGCGCCATGTTGAGGCTGCAATATTCTGTTACACGTTCTCGATGTATCTGGACTCGAAGGTCATGACCCTGATTGAAGACTTTTCACAAAATCAATGAAGAATTGGCAAAATACAGTGAAAAGCTAAAGGAGCAACTCATTGTGTTGAATAAAAGACAGATTTGTTACAAGACGAACACATTGCCAAGAGTGACGAAATATTTTGCAGACCAGAGACTATGAAGTATTTGCGGTGAGATGCATTGACAGGCGAGGCACCAGCATTGAGTGGAACGAGCATGGTACTATGTAGAAAACTATGTGCCAGAACCAGAAGTAGTGGATGATACTGTATACTATGAGCAAAACCAGATACAGATTTCGTCATTACTCGTGGAGATGATGCATCCTATATTATCAGTGGTTCCCATGTTGAAAAATTGGTAGCTATGACGAACCTTGATGATGAGCAGGCGTTGCGCAGATTCCAAAAATTTGGCGCTATGGAGTTAGATGCGGAATTGAAAAACGTGGCATTCAAGATGGCGATGAAGTCGTTATCGGAGAACAACGTTTACATTCCATGATTAGGAGATAGAATGACAGAAACACAAAACGATATTTACGAGCTTGGCAAAGCACTATGCCGGCAGTTGTAATGATCGGTAAAGGGGGATTGGAAAAATCCGCGATCGACAACGCTCGTCGCGACGATCACAAAAACGTGAGTTAATCAAAGTGAAAGTGCTGAACAACTGCTTGGAAGATCCAAAAGAGATCTCACCAACATTAGCAGATATGTTAGGGTGCAGAATTAGTGCAAATCATCGGACATAATGGTGTATTGTATAAAAAGCAAAGAATCCAAAAATTGAGTTACCAAGATAATCAAGCCACATGAGGTGAAAGCGATGAGAGAAGAGTTAGATCGACAAAACGAGTGATTGTCAAAGTTGGGACAAGTTCACTGAGACTCCATGCAAATGGACGCATTAATATCGATAAAATGGAAATATTAGTCCACCAAATTTGTAATTTCAGCCAATGCAGGAAAGAAATGATATTAGTTTCTTCTGGGGCTACTGCCGCAGGTCTTCCCTCATTGGGATTCACGTTCTGAACCCGATGACATTGCTTTAAAACAGTACCGCTCTGTGGGACAAGGCATTTTGTTGCATATGTATGAAAAAGTTGTTGCTGAATATGGACATACAGTGGGACAAATTCTTGTGACCCGTGAAGATACAGTGAAGCGCAGTCATTATTTGAATTTACGAAATACATTGACGGCGCTCATTGGCTTAGGGTCATTCCTATTGATTAATGAAAACGATGTGGTGGTTATCGATGAATTTAAAATTGGCGATAATGATACATTATCTGCCAATATTGCTGAGCATTATTGATGCAGATGTATTGATTATCTTATCGGATATTGAAGGATTATACACGCAAATCCATTGACGGATCCAAATGCTACCTTAATTCATGAGGTAGAGGCTCTCACGCTGCATACATTTTATGAAATTTCTGGCGGTGCAGGGTCATCCTTGCACAGGTGGTATGTATACGAAAAATCCAAGTGACTCATATTGGACAAATTCTGGCGTTCATATGGTCATTGCCTCTGGGATCGACAGATAGTATCAAAGCGATCATGAATGGAGAAGAACGAGGGTACACATTTCACCATCGCGATAAAGTACTACCGCAAATTAAAAAGCGCTGGATGGCATTTGGCACACGTTTGCAAGGGTACCATTCATGTAGATAAGGGCTGCCGTGATGCATTGCTAACGAATGGTTCCAGTATTCTGCCAGTAGGTATTCTATCTGGAGAAGGAAATTTTGAAGAAGGCGATACGATCTCTATCGTTCATGATGGAGAAGAAATTGCCCGTGGTACTGTGAACTTTAATCTATCCGATTTGTTGCAAATCAAGAGTCGTCATCAATCGCGAGACATCCCTACTATTTTAGGTGTTCGTGATACCTATCATGTAGTGGTGCATCGAGATAACTTAGTTGTCTTTCACGACAGGAGTAAATTATGAATCCATATACCGCATATTTTGAAAGTCTAGGCCAAGCGGCACGAACAGCATCGCAAGCGGGACAAGTGCTGAGTACAGCAGAGAAAAATCGCATATTAGAGCAAATTGCCGAAGACTTAGAAGCCTCTACAAAGACTATCTTAGAGGCGAATGCTATCGACTGCGAACAGGCGCAAGATAATGGAGTTCCTACCGTTATGCTGGATCGACTTCGGGTGACGAAAAGAGATCGTATCCAAGGCATCTGCGAGGGTGTACGCCAAGTGGCTCAGTTACAGGATCCGATTGGCACTGTATTAGAGGCGAGAACATTAGAGAATGGTTTACGCATTGAAAAGCGACAAATCCCCATTGGTGTCATTGGAATGATTTATGAAGCTCGTCCTAATGTGACAGTGAAATGCGGCAGCATTAGCCATTAAAACAGGCAATGCTATCATTCTTCGTGGTGGTAAAGAGGCTTATCATACAAGTGCGCGATGGTGCAAGTCGTGCGCCAATCCTTGGCATCTTGTGTGCGCCAGAAGATTTAGTACAGCTCGTGTCGATCATAGAGACGTGAGGCGGTAGGCGAGTTTTTGGCACAACGACAATGGATCGACGTGATGATTCCTCGTGGTGGTGCAGGGCTTATCAATATGTGGTGAACAAACAGTAAAATTC